>Ga0187873_1001404_pt1 | contig 20048 bp, 17 predicted proteins | sample June2016WEW_16_1_2_FD_133012 | JGI IMG/M metagenome (GOLD analysis project Ga0187873, IMG submission 133012) | Peatland microbial communities from SPRUCE experiment site at the Marcell Experimental Forest, Minnesota, USA - June2016WEW_16_100 | ecosystem: Environmental > Terrestrial > Soil >... | reverse complement strand
TTGAAACCACCACAACCTTATCACTATTGGAGCGTCTCGTTTTCATATTTCCTATTCTATTACCCTCGTTCCCAGCCACTGACTTCGAGGAAGCGTGCTTTCATAATGCGTTTCGGGACAATTACGAGCCGATCATCATCATAAGTCATTTGATTTATAGAAGATACCAGTTGTGACACTCCTATTTAATGGTACAGTTCTGCGCTTTCTCTGACTTCACAAATCCGATTTAATGGTCTTCGCGCATAGGAAAAGAATAGGCGGGATAAACTGCCTGCCGGTCATGAATTCTCCCAAGCCGCTGCCTCATGACCTTTCGATAAAAAATGACATGTAAACTTCAGGCATCCGATCTTGCCTGGTAACTGAATACGATGCTATTCTATGAGAAATTGACTGATTTAAAAAGGGATTTTGACACACCTATAGCGCAGACTATAGCCGCGTCTTTATGGTCAAAGAACTGAGGGATGGATAACCATTCGCTTCTGCCGATTCATGCTAAAATATGGCATGAACCGGCTGAGCTTCATGTTCTATTGCTTATGTTAAAGTGATTAAGAAAATATGAGATACGAACCTATCACGGAAAAACCATATTGCTGCGTTCCATCAGTTTTACAAATGGTTGAAATTCGCCGCGGTGTCACTGTTTTCTCTCAGGATGATATTGGATATGAGCTTGGTTTGATTGTTCCTCCTGAGGTAGCGTCGCAATTCAAGAAAGTTCAGACTGGAGCCGAACCTCGCGCTGGCTATGGCACTCAAACATCTAAAAATGAATTTTCAATTGAATTATTTTTTAGCAGGCACCATCCCGAATTTAATTTTAAGCGTACAATGCCGGCTACTTTATCAGAACATCGCCAAATCTTAGAGCAATGCGAAAGCCCTGATGCGGACATAATTATTTGTTATAATAGTCAGAAATTATTTGGCGATGGAGATCCTGAGCACGCATCGTTAATCGAGTCATTTGACATTACAAATGATCGTGTAGTTATAGTTGATCCTGCTATTGGCGCACCAAAGTTGAGGGAAGCTAGCTCTGAAAAGCTATTCATGGTGTTGCGATCCCATGAATTGAGTAATATTGCTGGATTTTGGATAGTTAGTACGAGGAGGCAATAGAACAAACGGATGGATATGAAATACGCAAAATATCATGGTCTAGGGAATGACTACTTGGTGATCCGGCCAACTGAGGTCGACGGAAAGCTTAAGCCTGAAAGGATAGGCTGGATAAGCTGCCTGCCGGTCATGAATTCTCCCGGGCCGCTGCCTCATGGCCTTCCGATAAAAGATGATATGTAAACTTCAGGCATCCGGTCTTGCCTATTAATCAGATACGATGCTATTTAAGGTTGGGATTGACTGATTTAAAAATGGATTATGATATACCTGTAACGCAAAGCAGCTTGGCCGACGGCGGCCAAGCTAAGCGGAGAACTGAATGTAAACCAGAGAAAACGGCCTCTTCATCACTTCGGAATCATGCTCGGATTGAGATCATTTTCCATAAGTCCCGTTGTGGGAAATTGCGCCAAAATGTTAATTGGGCCTGCTAACGGTTCCGATAAGCGCATAATTCACTTTCCGGTTACGCGACAAATCATCCACTGAGCCATATTGCAAGATAAGTCTGAATCAATGGGGAGCTCCCAAATTATTGATTATATTCAAGAATGGCATGTTTTACTTTGGGTCAGTCCGCCTTCCACACGCAACCTAAATGAGCCTGGCTTTAACTGCATCAACCACCTTTTTGCAGGATGGGAGAATCCCAAGCAGAGCCTTTGCACCGCCGTCAATGATGGTTTCTCCGTCGACCAGAATCTTGTATTCACCGTAACGTCCCTTGATCTTTTCGACATCAATGTGCAGTTCTCGTTCGATCCGAGCCGCCACACGGACGGCATGTATCCCTGTAATTCAAAAAGGACAATATTGAATTGTTATTCGGGCCATTATCTATCTCCTACTTATTGTGGATAGGAAGTAACCGCAGTAACCATGCACGTTCTTCCGGCAAGATGCCGAGAGAATGTTCTATCTCCATTTCCTTTCAAGCGTATTTAGCGCATCTATTCGATGCTGGAGGTTATCGGCAGCGCGCTGATTCAATCTGTAAATACCATAGAAGATTAAAGCAACAAAAAGAGCTGATCCGGAAAAACTCATGAGGACCCAAAGTTTATTTGTGCCTGGTGAAATTGCAGCTGGGATAGTCATGCCGATAAAGTATAGAGCCATTCCGGGAACAAAGGGTCGAAGATACCAGGACCAAACATTGCGAAGAGTATCGAGTTGCCTTTGGAGCTCCTTCAGATGAAAATCAAGGCAAGCGCTGGAGCCCATTTCAGACGGGATTGCGCTTGCTGAACCCTTTCGGTGAAGCTCATAGACTGCATAAATTATGGCGGCAATGATGAGCGCCAATCCCAAACGGGGCAGTGGTGCATCATGGGCCCAAAAGATGTATCCAAAAAATGGGATCAGGATAGCCGCCGCAATGTATTCGCGGCAATTTCTCCAGTAAATCTGTCGCTGCAGCCTTGCAGCTTTTTGGTGAATATCGGCCAGGGAGATTTGGAACGAATCTGTCGGTTGGTTTTGCCAAAGGGTCTGCAAATCGTAAGATTGCTGTTCTTGCGTCATGATGCCCTCCCTTGATGAAAGCGCTGAATGAGGGTACTTTTAATGCGATGAATTTTGGTTGCCGCATTTGATGAGGTAATGCCTGCAATCTCGCCGATTGCCGTAGCGTCCAGTCCTTCGAGGTATAGCAGGATAAGCTGGCGCTCCAATGGGTCGAGCCGCTGAATTATTTTCATAAGCCATTCAAGCGCCAAGTTACGATCGATTCGCTCTTCTACATTGCTTTCATCCGCCATGTCCTCCAGCTCATCCAAGTTGAGCCAGGTTTTTGAGCTGATTCGTTTATCCTTAATAATGTGAGACGTGGCCACATTATGCGCAACGCGATAAATCCAGGTGCGGAGAGAACAAAGATTGTTAAAGCCGGCAAAGCTTTGCCAAAGGGCTATATGAATTTCCTGCAGCAAATCACGGCGTTTTTCGGGATCGGCCTCGTATGCTTTGACCAACCGTTCTAATGCCGCGCCATAGGTGGTGGCCGTTTGCTGATACAACTCATTTTGTTTGCCCCATTCCTTCTGTGCAGTCACACTTTCCTTTCGACGCGCTACTCTTTGGCCTTCATAGAAGGTAGTCGATGTCAGAGGAAATATTTTACAAATTTTTTTGCAAATTGAAGATTAAGCCAATTGGAGACCCGCGGAGGAGATCAGATCCGATCGGCCAGGGGAACGCGGATGCCTATATCCGTCTTTTCATTTGGCCATATAACGCGCTAATCGTAGAAGTGAATTTCCTTGGTTGTCCCGAATGCGTTCGAGGAAGTAATCCTGGGGGATCCAGACCATTGCTCTCAGTTTCCCCGAAGCCCGTTTCTTGCCAACGTGCCGGTTTGAGGGTACCGGATCTTCCGACCAGTGTTGCGAGTTCAGCTATCAACGGATGTGTCAACCGGCATATAATGAGCGGAAAATTCAGGTCGCTGTCATAGCAATGCGCCCATTGCCTGTGGAGAAATAATCCATGAAGTCTCGGACTGACAAGCTCCTTTGCTTTGTCCTGGTTACGGCGACTTCACTGCTCACCGGTTTGTGCACCGGCAACTCGCAGACAAAATCGACGTCTCCGGTCGCCTCTGCGCTTCCACGCTCGATGAAGGGTTATGAACTGTACTCCTGGCAGGTGGATGGACGATGGAATTTCGCCCTGCTGACCGGGACCAATGCTTTGAAATCGGTGGACCAAATCACGATGGGGCCGGATACAGTCAACGGCTGGGTAAAGTTGAGCGCCCAAAGCGTGGACGCGCTCAAGGTGCAACTCGACCGGCTTCCACAAAATGAATCGATCAGTTGGATTGGCAAGCAGACGCGCGAGCGGTTCGGCGTGCAGGCTGGCCCCCTCGAACTGCCACCGCAGGGGATTGTCGACACCGTCACTGGTTACTGCAGGGAGCTTGGCCTGAACCTGCACGTGTCTCCGTGACGTGTGATCGTTGGTGCGGGAAATTACGTCTTACGGTACCCACCCCGAACCGGTTGCCGGAGTTTTGGCTTCTATGGGCAAGGGGACACAACGCCGTTGTGGCCTACAATATTCGGATCGTTGCAAATATTGCTGGCCTGCCGCTCTCAGATGTAAGATGCGCAGGATTGCTACGCTTTATTTGAGGCGATCGGCGGGGCCACGTGCAAAAGTATGATTTCACCACACGCAGACACACAGGGGAGAAAAGCATTCCCCGCGATGGCGGCTATTGCAGCCATTGGGATCGTACTGAGCCTGCCCCTGATCGTTTATGGATTCCCGCAGTCCAGTGCAGATGGAATCTACCATGCAACATATTATTCCAATTTTGCAGCGCAACTGTGGTCTGGAGAGCTCTATCCGCGTTGGATGTACAAAATGAACGCGGGGCTGGGGAGCCCCATTTTTTATTACTATCCCCCCCTTGCATTCTATCTTACTAGCGTGCTCAAGCCTTTTTTCCCTGGGGACCTGCATGGATGGCATCAACTTGGCGTCTCTGCGGCAATAGCCCTTATAGCCTCAGGGATGTTCATGTATCTCTGGCTGAAAACAATTACTGACCGCAAATCGGCATTGTTGGGCGCCATCATCTACATGATCGTTCCTTATCACATAGCTGAAGACCTCTATGGGCGGGGAGCTTTTGCGGAAGTCTGGGCCTTTGTATGGATGCCCCTGATTTTATTTTTTGTCCGTGGAGTTCATCTAAAGCTGCGTTTTCATGGCCTCGGCCTTGCCGCAAGCTGCGCCTTGTTAATCTTGACCCATCTGCTGATGACCATGATCTTTCTGCCAGTCGTTCTGGCCTATGCATGTTATCTGGGATATTCGACGCGGACCTTCAGGTCGCCCCTAATGACTGGCGGAGCGATTTGTATGGCCTTCGGAGTGTGCTCTTTTTACTGGCTTACGGCTTTATCTGCTCAAAAATACGTGTCCTTCGAGGAGTTCCGAACTGGCTACTTCCATTATGGCAATTGGCTTTTAGGCAAGGACTTATATCTCGGCGGATCTCTTAGATATTTCTGGATGCTTCTTGAGGTCGGCGCGCTGCTTGGATCAACCCTTTATGCGGCCACATCCAGGTTGCGTTCGCCGGAAAGATCGGAATTCTTGTTTTGGAGCGCCATCATACTATCGGGCGGTTTCCTCATGACCTCTCCAAGCGCATTTATCTGGAGGATGGTTCCGCCGCTGCAGATGGTTCAATTCCCTTGGCGTTTCAACGCCGTCCTGGCAGTTGCAATCTGCCCGATTCTTGCATTCGCCTTTCCAATTTTAAAAAGATGCAATCGTCCTTCTGACGTCGGTATACTGGTAATCGCAGCCTTGATTTGCCTGCTTTGGGCGCAGGGCGTGGCTAAAAAGGCCTATGCTTCTCTACAGAGTCCGCGCAACGGACACATGCAGGAGGTAAGGGATAGGATGCTTGCGCTTGGGCAGGATGCGAATGCCCTGCGTCCGATTTACGTAGCTTCCCTGGATGCAGACGATCTGGAAGCACTGGCGCGCAAGGTTGGTGAACCGACACATGACACGGTATCGCAGGTGCGCCTTACAGTTCTAAGCTGGAAACCACGCGATATCGTGCTTGCAGTTGATGCAGGCGCCGATGACGTCGTCACCATCCCTCAGTTCTACTTCCCAGGGTGGACGGCTTATTTGGCCGATGGCCCGCGAACTCTGCCCGTGCGACCCTCTCGGCCCGATGGCCTCGTAACGATTGCATTGCCTGCAGGGCACCATCGTATACGGCTGTGCTTGAATAAGAATCGAGCGGAAAAAGAAGCGCAATGGGTCAGTTTAGCATCCGTTCTCGTGGCGATGATAATAGCATTGATTAGCTTTGGTCGGCGCGCGCACCACCGTAAATAAACGACGGTGTCAATCCAGCCGATAAAACCTAATCCTGTGCTTTAATGTGATGTAATTCAGTGAACGAGCGCGGTCAACGTGCTTGTCCAGCCAATTGGTGCCGCCAGGCAATCCGGCAATGGCGTCATACGTCGTTGCCTCAAGCCAGAAAGATGTTCGCTGTTGCTTGCATTCCCAAAGGCGTCGTTCGACCTGACCTATGGTAGGCGAGGATATGGCAGCCCATTTCGCTTGCGGATTGAAATAGCTGATCGTCCAAAGGTCCGTATGGAAGTCACTGTAAGCGATTGCTGATCGCTCATTCCACTCGCCGTGATGAATCAGCGCAAAGGCCAGCACATCATTATTCTCCACCCTGGATAGTGGGTATATGCAAAACAGAAAATTGCAGCCGACCATGACGGCGCAGGCAAACTCGACAAATCTCCTATTCTTGTTGCCGGAACCAGGAACAGTCATGATTAGCTGAATGAGTGCAGGGAGATAGAAGAGGCGGTAGAAGGTATTCTGCGGCAGCCAAAAGGCCAGAAAGCAAGAGTAAGAGAGACTCCAGGTTAGTGCGAGTCGATTCGCGCTAATCCAACTCCGGAATCCATTCTTACAAGGATATCCCTGGGAACCATTTGCACTCCGCGCCCTGGCGAAATAACACACAACCACAATGACCAGCAAAAGTGCAGTGGTTGCCCCGAAGCTGATGACATTTAGCTTCGCCGATGTGAAACGGCCGCCCATAAGCAGCCGAACGGTCCCGCGCAGCGTCAATAGGGCACTGCGCGGCAAGTTGAATGCAAATTTGGCATCAATTGCACGCGTGGTGATCCAGTTCCAAAAGGTCAAATTTAGCCCACTATGCCCGACAGCGGCAAAACCCAAGCCGTAGGCCATCGCAGTTATTGAGAATGCTGCAATGATGTATTGTGCAGCCTCCAGGAACCTAGCACGTTTGCCGCCCACACAACCTCTGTCTCCCGTTACACATAAAAAAGCAACCATCGCGACGGGCACGAAAAAAATCGCTAATTGATGAAACAACATCGCCACACCGTTGAACAAGCCGGCCGCTATTGGGCGAGGCTGGGGCATCATCAGAATCTGAAGACAAACAATCAGGAAAAAAATGGAGGGAATGTAGGCATTTGCGTCGGTTGAAAACCTCCACCAGGTAGCCGAGAATGCCAGAACTAGGGCGCCCACGGTGCTCCGCCAGGGTGAGCGGGTTAATTGCTTCAGAATTCGCCAGAACAAAAAAATGGTTGCTGCCGCAAAAAGCCCGTTGACAGCCTGCAACACAAACAGGGCACGCACTGAGATCCCTGTTGCAGACACACCCCTCCATAGAGCATAACCTATCAGGTTATAAATCAAGTGATTTGGATGCAGCAAAGCAGCAGCTGAGCAATGCGGGGCTTCAATCGATAGAGAAAAGCCAACGCCGTCCCAGTAGTACTGCTTAGTCGGTAGTAGGAGATACACCACGAGTGCCAGCAATGGGACCAGTAAACCAGGATGGCGCAAATCCAACCGTTTGCCGCTAAGCGGATTGATAGCATTCAATGTAAAAACTCTGTGATTCATTATGGTGAGAACGATTTTAATAGGGTCAAACTGCTCCGCGCCATTCAACCTATTTCCTGCAGAGGTTTGCTGTCACTCTTACATAACCTTTCCCTGTGATAGATGGCCAACGGATTATAAGGCTCAACAAGCCTGGATTTCCAGGTGAACAAAACCATTTCCATTTGAGCATTCACACCGATTGTCTGAGACCATTCTGTGTGTCCCGTTGTATCTTACATTCATGTGCGCACCCGCGTTTCGACGGGCGTGTGTTCAACGTCAACTGTATTTTTCTGGCAACGACAATTAAAACTTTCTTCGCCGACGCATTGACTCATTAAAAATCCTACTACTGTGAGGTTGTTGCCTCATCGAAAATCCTACCAGTTGCCGACTCATTTTAGGTGCAACTGGAGGAAAGGATGAGGCAAAAAATGAGTTTTGAATCATGTAAGGAGTTGCACAATCGACTGGCGCCAAGATATCAGGTTTCAACCTGGAAAGAGAAAGGGCGCATCCTTGACGAGTTCGTTTCAAGCAACGGATACCATCGCAAGCATGCGGTGGAACTGCTAAATCACGGAATTCCGAAAAGAACTTCCAAAAAACGAATGCCCCCGCGCCGCTATGATGAAGGAGTTCGTCTGGCACTGGTCGCGGTTTGGAAGGCCGCAAATCGCATCTGCGCCAGGCGGTTAATGCCGTTCCTGCCGGATTTCGTCGCTGCTCTGGAACGCTTTGGACACCTCTCTCTCAATAAAGAAGTGCGGGAGCACTTGCTTGCCATGAGCCCTGCAACCGCCGATCGGCTGCTGTACCATGAAAGACACCCGGCGGGTTCAACCATTTCAACAACACGTCGCGGCAAGTTACTGAAGCATCAGATCCCGGTCCGCACATTCTTCGACTGGAATGATCTGGCCCCCGGGTTTGTCGAGGCAGATCTTGTGGCGCACTGCGGCGAAAGTGCCGAGGGCGCATATTTAAACACACTAACGCTGACGGACATTGCCACGGGCTGGACGGAATGTACGGCCTTGATACGGAGAAGTGAATCCGATGTCAGTGCGGCAATCCACGCCGTGAGGCAGCGCCTTCCATTCCCTCTTCTTAGCCTGGATACCGATAACGGCGGCGAGTTCATAAACTACGATTTGTTTCGTTACTGCGAAAGAGAAAAGATCACTTTTACCCGCTCGCGTGCCTATCGAAAGAATGACCAGGCCCACGTTGAAGAAAAGAACGGTTCCGTTGTTCGCCGGCTGGTGGGATATGACCGCTATGAGGGAATTGAGGCATGGCGATCGTTAACCTCACTTTATGGGGTGCTGCGTCTGTACGTTAACTTCTTTCAACCCTCCGCCAAGTTGCTAAGCAAAGAGCGCAAGGAAGGACGGATGACAAAACGATATGACAAAGCTCAGACTCCATACCAGCGCATCCTAAGCTCAACAGCAGTCGGCGAGGATGGGAAGACTCAATTGCGTGCCTCGTATGAGAGGCTTGATCCGGCTGTGATTCTCAGGGAACTTGAACATCTGCAGGATCGGTTTTGGGAACATGCGCACAAGAAAGAGAGTCCGACCAGGGACATTAGGTTCGCGTGCGCATTGATTGCGCAGAATCCCAATCCCCCGAACCTGGTTACTTCACCGCTGGCACCTGGCGGTGAAGCAACCACAGAGGTCCGGAAAACAGTCCGAACGTATCGCAGGACCAGGAAGCAGAACCCGCCACGCACGTGGCGTACGCGCGCAGATCCCTTTGCCGATGTCTGGGAAGAAATACAACTGCAGTTTGAAATCGATCCAAGTCGTAGCGCCAAGGAATTGTTTTTGGATCTCTAACAGCGCTATCCCGGAAAGCATCCGCACGGCCAACTGCGAACGCTCCAAAGGCGCGTCCAACAGCGGCGTCGGGATCAGTTGTACTCTAGCCAATCACTCCAGGCAGCCTTGAGCTTAATGCCTACCGTTCAGGGCGAGGGGGAGAAATCATGAGCGCCCAGGTTGGAAGGGAAAACGGATCGAAGTTGAAAATATCATCCGGATGGTTCGCTGCCGGAGTTTCGTTCCAGCGAGCCCTGACATTGCTCTCCGATGGAGCATTCAAACTGTTTGCGCACATCTGCCTGGAGGCAGATCGCGGGAATGGACGCTTTGAGGCTTCACAGACGGAGCTGGCCCGTGTACTGCACAAATCCCGCCGGATCATTGGCAAGTACATAGCCGAGCTCGAACAGGAGGGAATTTGTTCCATAAGGTCCGGGAGTAATCAGTATTCCAGAAACATTTTCGAGATTGTTGACGATTATTGGCCGTATCATCGGCCGACGATGGCCGAGGAAACGAATCGCAAGGAAGAAGACATATATGTCGCCGCAGTTCGCGACAGCTTTCTCGCCACCGGCTGCACCCGCGGGAAGTTTGGTATTGGAGACGAAAGGATGGCAAAGGCCATGAAGCAGCAAGGAGTATCCCTTGAACTTCTGCGGGAAGCTTTGCTCCTGGGGGCCTTCCGCAAATATGACTCATGGTTGAATGGAGGTTCGCCCGAGCCGATTGGAAGTTTGGCTTACTTCGAGGCATTGGTCTCAGAAGTCCGCGATCAACATCTTCCTCCGGGCTATTGCGAATACCTTCGAACAAAGGTCGCTCAACTTGCGCGCCTGTGGGAGGAAACGAAGGCAGCCGCTCGATAGGGGATCGTTGAAGGTTCCTTAACGAGAATTGCCGACCAAATGTGGGAAGGGATGCATAAGGGAATTATTGAGCAGCAAATCTGGTTGCGCAGAAAGGTAACACCCAAACAACAAAGAATAAAGACGGGATGATGATGATTTTATCTTCCTGGATATTTTCTAGTAGTAGGATATTGAATGAGGCAACAGTTTCAAAGTAGTAGGAATTTTCGATGAGGCACTACGGGAAAAAATAATTGTCGCTGATCAGGCGTGACCATAAACCTCGAGAGTAGTGCTCAGGTCCCGTGCTTCGCCACCAAAGTATGGATGCGACCGAAGAATAAGTTACTATGTGTCATATAGTTGCAGCGACAAAGTCGCATTGCTCCCCTGAAGTCGCGTTGTAGGAAGTTGTCCGCGTTGGCAAGAGTTCGTGATCTCCCATTTGGCCAACGAAAGTATGGTAGGTACTGTAGTGAGCGGACAGTGTTAAAACCTTTTGCACCGCTGTAAAATCAGCGTTAAAGCAACGTTCAACGGCGTTCTTAAAATAGCGCCAGCTATTTGTCCTCGTCCTGCGTTCGCTTCCGTTTGATAACGGCTTGACGCAGGAGGTACTCGATCTGACCGTTGATGCTGCGGAGTTCATCCGCCGCCCATTTTTCCAGCTCCTTCCAAAGGTCGGGCGGAATGCGCAGCAAAAACGGTTTGCGCTCTTCGTTGGCCATGGGCTTATGAATAAAGCGTGCCGGTGTTGATCACGGGCGACGCTTCGGTCTCGCTGCAAAGGACGACCAGCAAATTGCTCACCATGGCGGCTTTCCGTTCGTCATCGAGTTTTACAACCGATTTTTCAGTCAGTTCCCGCAACGCCATGTCCACCATGCTCACCGCGCCGTGCACGATTGTCCGCCGTGCGGCGATTACCGCCTCGGCTTGTTGGCGGCGCAGCATGGCCTGGGCAATTTCCGGCGCGTAGGCCAGATGCGTCAATCGCGCTTCCTCGACCGCGACGCCTGCTTTGTCGAGCCGCTCCAGCAATTCCTTCTTCAAAGCTCCCGCGACTTCGTCGGCGCTCTCACGTAACGTCGGCTCCTGTTCCTCGCTGTGGTCATAAGCGTAAAGACTCGCGATGTGCCGGATGGCTGATTCACTCTGGATATGGACGTAACTCTCAAAGTCATCCACATCGAATGCGGCTTTGGCGGTGTCTTCCACCCGCCACACGATGACGGCTGCGATTTCGATGGGATTACCGCGTTTGTCGTTGACCTTGAGTTTCTCGCTGTTGAAATTGCGCGCGCGCAACGAGATTTTGGCGCTCGGTCCGCGCTGCGATTGGGCTGCGATATTGGCATTCGCCTTGGAGGTCTCGGGTGCAGCGGAACGGGTGCGGATCCGTGAATAAAAAGGATTTGCCCACCAAAAACCGCTCTGGCGCACAGTGCCTTTGTATGCACCGAAAAGAATCAACACGCGCGCTTCATTTGGCTGCAGGGTGAAATGGCCTTTGAGAAGAATGACCGCAATGACCACGATCATAATTGGCGCCAGCAGGAGAACACCTGGATCCTCGTTGGGTTTCCCTGCGCGCGCGACCAGCCAGATAAACCACGCAATCGCGCTGAACAACAGCACCAGATTGACAAACAACATCAGCCAGCCGCTGAAAGCACTCGTTTCCCGTTCACTACTCGCCGACTTAACGGCATTTGCATTCATAAACGTTTTCCCTTTCATGATATTGCCATGATATCACGACGATATTTCATATCAAGTCCAAAAGGTTGTGAGTAGTTTCCGTAATTGGCAGGCCGCTGGTTGAGCGATTTAATTTCCGAGCATACTGGGATGGGTCCGTGTAAAAGTTGCACGTCAAAAAACCTTCAATGATTTCTTCACTAACCGAGTAGAACCCGAGTGGGTGGCGGGTTCAGCCCAAACGCGCTTATCATAGAAAGGAAACCCGCAAACTCCCGCGAAGTAAGTCGCAATATGGGAAATTGCGCCAAAATGTTAATTGCCGGCTCCAATGCTGGTTTTCGCCGCTGATTTTGAAGTTTCCCAGAACGCCGTATATGGACAACAATCCCGGTTACTGTTGACAGGATGATATTTAGTTCGTTAATCCCAGCTTTTAAGCTCATTGACTCAGACTGAAAAGTAATGTGCCTGTAGCCATATCCACCTGCATCCTTTCGGCGTCAGTTCTGCAAGCCGTTCCTCTAGGATTTCTCTTTCGACAGCCGCGTTAGCCGCATATAATTAGCCCCACGATTCACCTAGCACCAGCACACAGCATGTAGGCAACCTCTGATCGGGGGTACGCATGTCAATGATCGGCAAGACGTTGGGTCATTATCGAGTCGGCGAACAGCTTGGCCGCGGAGGCATGGGTGAAGTCTACGTGGCCGATGATACTTCCCTGGACCGCAAGGTTGCCCTCAAGTTCCTTCCCGATGTATTCACAGGCGATCCCGAAAGAATGGCCCGCTTCGAGCGTGAGGCCAAGCTGCTGGCTTCGCTCAATAATCCCAACATTGCCGCGATCCACGGACTGGAACAGGCCGAAGGGAAACGCTTTCTCGTCTTGGAACTTGTCAAAGGTGAAACGCTGGCGCAAAAGCTGAGCAAAGGGCCGCTGCCGATAGAAGAAGCCCTGGGAGTATGCCGCCAGATTGCCGAAGGGCTTGAGGCAGCACATGAGAAGGGAGTGATACATCGGGATCTGAAGCCTGCCAACGTGATGATCACTGATGGGGACAAGGTCAAGATATTGGACTTCGGTTTGGCGAAAGCTCTGTCTGATGAAACGCAAAACGTGAATGCATCCCAGTCGCCCACGATTACCGAAGCGATGACGCATCCGGGTGTGATCCTTGGAACGGCTGCCTACATGAGCCCTGAACAGGCCAAGGGCAAAGCGGTCGACAAACGTGCCGACATCTGGGCATTCGGGTGCATCCTCTACGAATGCCTGACAGGCAAGAGAGCATTTGAGGGTGAGACTGTCACCGAGACGCTGGCGGCGGTTCTGAAGGGGGAGCTGGATTTTCGGGTGCTTCCTGCAGGCACTCCAGGGGGAATAAGAAATCTGTTGCACAGATGCATTCAAAAGAAAGTGACGGATCGCCTCCACGACATCGCGGATGCAAGAATTGAAATCAGTGAGCCCGCTACCCAGACACCTGAAGCGGCACTGGTCTTCCCAAAATTATCATTCACCCGGCTGATGTTTTTGGCGGCGATCTTCCTGATCATAGGAATTTTTGTCGCCTTCGAGCTGACGAAATATTTCCAGGCAGCTCCCGCTAAGGAGATGGTCACGACGTTGATTAAGATTGAACCGGGATTTCAGCGCCCGAGCCGGCCGGCCGTGACGATTTCATCGGATGGCAGATTCGTCATTTACAGCGCAATCGATGACAAGTCCGATGAACTCTCGAAATCTCGGTTATATCTGCGGAAAATGGGAAATCCCGAAGTCAAACCCATTGTCGGGACAGAAGGCGGTAGCGCCCCCTTCCTGTCTCCAGACAACCTGTGGGTTGGTTTCTGGGCCGACAGAAAGCTGAAGAAGATTCCTGTCGAAGGCGGCGTTGCAACGACGTTGTGCGATGCTCCAAATATGCTGGGTGCAAGCTGGGGACCCGACAACACCATCATATTTGCGAATACACCGGAGCAAGGCTTTTCACGAAACGGACAAGACCTTTCAGGAAGCGTTCTTTCAAAAGTATCCGCTGATGGAGGAGCATTCGAAACGCTGACGAGGCCCGATGTGGCAAATGAAGAATTTAGCCACCGGTTGCCTTCATACCTTCCTAACGGGAATGCCGTGCTGTTTACGATAATGAGATTCGATGTGGACACACGGCCCCAACTCGCCCTGCTCCGAATGGACACTCGCAAGTATCGCATCCTGTTTGAAGATGCAGCTGACGGGCGGTATGTCTCCACTGGACACCTGCTGTTCATGAGGCAAGGCACACTAATGGCCGTTCGATTTGACCCGATCCGGATGGAAACTGTCGGCCAGCCGGTTGCAGTCGTCAAAGATGTGATGCAGACCCTGGGCAGCTCCAACAACTCGACACCTTCCGGTCAGTTCAGCGTTTCTGAATCGGGAACGCTTGTTTATGTGAATGCCGGGTTCGCCCCGGACAGAAAGGATTCGCTGGTGTGGGTTGACCAGCGAGGAATCGAACAACCGGCCGCTACCACTCAATTTTCTTTTTGTTTCCCGCGTCTTTCTCCCGACGGACAGAAGATAGCTTATATAGCCTTTGGGCGAGAGCGTCAGGTTTGGATATACGATTTAATCAAAGGCACAAACAGCCGGCTGACTAGCGATGGAAGGGCCACATTTCCAATCTGGAGTCCCGATGGCAAAATGCTTCTTTTCATGTGGCATCAAACTCTTTCGGGGAATTTGTACCTGCAATCATATGACGGAAGTTCACCGATGGAACGCCTCACAAACAGCCCCTATTTCCAAATGCCCGCATCATGGTCTGTGGATGGAAAGACGGTTATCCTTGTGGAAATTCATCCGGAAACCGGCAGCGACATCTATGTTTTTGACGTCGCTTCCAGGACAGTAAAGCCATTCTTGAATTCACCATTCGAAGAAACGTATCCTGATCTATCGCCTGATGGCCGCTGGCTCGCCTATTCCTCGAATGAATCAAAACAGAATCAGGTCTATGTGCGTCCTTTCCCCAGCTCAAATCTGAAATACCAAATATCGAATGGAGGAGGCACTCATCCGCTGTGGGCTAAGGATGGAAAACGGCTTTTCTATCGGTGGCATGACCAGGTATGGGCCGTAGATGTGAATACGACAGATCGTGGGCTTGCCACCAGCAAACCGCGGCTTCTTTTTGAGAAACCAGGCTATCGCGGCAGCTCCCCTGTAAGGGGTTGGGACATGTCTCCCGACGGGAAGCGGTTTCTTATGGTGAAAAGCGAGGAAAACAAAATCACATTTGTGACCGAGTTGACCCTGATACAGAATTGGTTCCAGGAACTCAAGCGACTCGTCCCCGCAGGAAAACAATGACACTTGCACCCGGCACCAAACTTGGCCCATATGAAATCCTATCCCCCATCGGCGGGGGCGGGATGGGAGAGGTTTGGAAAGCGCGGGATACCCGCCTTGGCCGCATCGTGGCAATCAAGTTCTGAAGAATCGAGCAGCGAGAGCTGGTGAAATTACGATGTCCTTGTGATCCGCAAATCGTTGCTCGCAGATAGATATTGAACAATTTTTTCCACAGCTAACGATGAAGAAGAGTGGTTCGACCATAATTCCGAGCCATAAGTCGCGATCTGGGAAACGTGCCTGGGGGCACAGTGACCAACGGCCGCGGTAGGAAGGACAAGCTGGATCGAGCGCCTGTTGAGTGCGATCGCCTCAGCTACAAGGTCAGAAGTCAACGTGGGCGCGAAGCGTGGGCACAATCACTGGCCCGCGAGCTTGGTTGTAACCCGGATCCCAGATGCGCTGCAGATCGAACGACACAAAAGTTCCGCGCCAAACATGCAACGTGTAATAGCCCTCGGCAATGCGTTCGCGGGCGTAGTCGAGCGCGCCGTCGCCAAGCAGAAAACCCAGCCCGCCGAGCGAGAGGTATCGCCGCCGCTCGCGAGTTTGTTCGAACCAGGCTTAATGCACCCGGAGACAAGGCGCTTACAGACGCGCTCCTTTCCGAAGATGAATTTGCAAACATCGGGTACGTTCTATCGGGTCAAAAAAATACGCAGGCCGCTACAATGGTGTTTGAATGGTTGGTTGAATTGCATCCAGACTCGATAACAGGCCGCGCCAATCTTGCCTATTTTTATGGGATGTCCGGCAAAACCAATAAGGCGATAGAAGAAGTCAAAAAAGCAATGGCGTTGTCCGAGACTGACAAGACTCTGACTGAAGAACAGAAAAAGGTCGGCCAGCAACAAATGGAGGACTTGCTTAAAATGCTCCAAACTCCCCCAGCCAAATGATGGACGGGCGGATAGGTCGCTTAAGCGGCATTCTCCCATAGTCGCCACGGAACGGAGATCACTTCCCTTTCCGATAATGGGCATAGGGGAAGTAACCCACCGATCTGGCCGGGCGCCGGATTACTTCCCACATGGACTTCAGGGGAATGATGTCGATCGGGCGTAGTTCGTATGGTCAAGGAACTGTTCTCGGGCTGCCAAACGGATAAGCTGCAATATGGCAATTCAATGGCTATTCCTGCTGAATTACTCTGCATACTACCTTCCTCAACAAGGTTTCGGGGAGGCAAAAGTTGTTAATCCCGTGGCCTATAACAGCAAGCCGGAGCAGATTGGAGAGTTCCGCAAAGGAAATTTGATTCTCGTACTGGAACGCGTTTGAAATGGTGCGCATGTGGCCAGAGTCTTATGGCCCTGTCATAAGATACTCGATTGCTTTTTCCAACACCTCGTCGCGTCCGGCCCGAATGCCTGCAATCGTCGGCTTCACCTCTATGTCAGGTTGCAACCCAACCCGCTGCAGCTGTTTTCCATCTGCATGGCGCACATCATGTCCGGTGAAACTAATCCGGACGCGGCCGGGCGCCCAGAACCAGGTTACATCGCCATTGGCGCCGTTCGTAGCACTGCCGATGAATTTGGTACCGTTGGCAGTCTCGTAAAAAAGGCCGCTGTGCTCAGCCTGGCTTATAGCCCGTTCGTCGATCAGCATTACCGTCTTGCCCGCATAGCGCCATTTATCAGTGTGCGGGATGCGCTGCTCGAAATAATAGGATGTTATATTATCCGCGGTGACGAGGTTGCGGCGAAATTGAGCTGCAACGGGTTGATCCCTCTCGGACAGCCGGGGAGCAATCGACCAGGCGGTCCCTTGCGGATATCCTCGCATATCCATTATGAATGCTTGGGTGTTCCTGAATTTTTCGAACATCTCATCGACCTGGGCCGCCTGCAGCTTGGTTAAATCCACATACCCGATGCGATCGTCAATCAACCGGATCGGCTCGCCCTCGACGCGATCGAGTTCAGACTGAAAACGCCTACTCCTGGGCAGCGAGACATCCCGAATCTGTCCAGCGGCATTCTTTATCGTCAGCGCCGCGACAGATCCTTCCTTCCCGTTCAGAAGCATGTCCACCGTCCGATAAGTCAGTGCCTGGGGTGTTGAAGCAGCAATATAGGGCGACAGTTCCTTCATGCGATCCCTGACGTCGCGGCCATCAACTTTGAGAACGACATCCCCGGGGGCGATCTGAGCCGCTTTTACTTCTTCGGATTTGGCGACCTTGGTTACAACCACGTTCTCCTCAATCCAGCGCACCGCCAAAGGCGGCGGAGCGGCACCATAGAGATCAACCAGAACGGCGCTGACAACCATGCAATGCGTATCATGAGAGTGGGATGCCATTTCGGCCACGGCCTTGTGATATTCAAGCGCATTCGCGGCCTGCATCATCTTCACAACGTACTGCCGAAGCAGGCTGTCCCAGTCTTCGCCCGTCAGATGTTTGTAAGGGTGGAAATAAGTAAATACGCTCCAGATGCGAAAAGCGGCAAGAGCCCTGAGCGCCTCGCTCGGATACGGCGTTTCTGCGTAGGGAAGGTCCGGTGGGAAACCGCCTGTGGCGGGAACCGTTTTACGTTCAGGAGGTGGAATGCTTCCTGAGCGCGCCAATTCCAGAGCTGCATCCAACCCATTCGAGGTAACCAGCTTGTTTGGCGTCACCCCCCCCGTTCCATCCGGATAAATGAGCTCTCCGGTCCGGACGCTTGCAACTAAGCCGTCAGCCAGTTTGACGGTGATCTGGGGAATAATCGATTCCTCATCCATACCGTCTTCAGCCACGATGGCGCCGAGACCCGCCGCTTGAAGGCCCAAAAGCTCGGGAGTGAGTCGAGTATTCCGATTAACCAGCAGTATCACGGGCTTGTTCGGGGCGCGAGGCGAACCCAATGAGCGATTCCCTTCGGCTGTTACGAAGCTCGAATAGTATCCTCCGGACCCGGATCCATCCGGCGGCGGATATCCCGAGTAAAGGCGATGCCGAAGGCCTGGGGCTTGAAACGGCTTTGAATTTAGAGGTATTGAACTTAGGACCGAGCCATGGTTGTCGCGCAAGTCGAAAACAATTACTTTTGCTTTCGACGCCTCAGCAATTGCCTGTGCAGCTATTTTCTGCAACGCCTGGTATGGTTCGGAATTTCCGAAGGCCACCACCAGAATCCCATCATCCCTCATTTGCACTGATGATGAAATCTTCCTGGGAGCCTCACGGCCCGGCGTTTCGGATTTAAGACGAGTGCAGGGATCTGCGAGAACAGCAAGCATTTGGCGTACGACCGCCGAATATTCGTCTTTGGTCTTTGCAGCCTGAATTTTTGGCACGGCTGCGATAAAAGCCGCATCCCAATCAATATCCTGGTACGCAAGCCAGGGGTGGAAATACTTCACCGCGACCCACAGTTTGCCCAGTGCAATCAGCCGCTCGATCCGAACGTCGTCCTCACGGTCAGGTGCGGATGGACCGGCCAGTGTCAACCCATTTAGCAACAGAAGCAGAACAATGGTGAGTGTGCAGAAAAGCTGCATCCTTGAGCGAATCATATTGTGTGCTCCTATTGGGGGTCTTGAGAGCCCTACCCGTGAATGGACACTCACGACTGTCGTCCTGGGCGTCATTCCGGGAAACGATATCGCAAAAATCTCGCGACTGTCCAGCGACCAGTCTAATCGGGTACAGCTGTTGGTCACTGGCTCAATTTGGCTTGAGCTTATATGCTTGCACAAATAGATAGACTACTCAACTCCTGCGAAACGGCCATGTGGGAAGTTGACTGATGACCAGCCACTTGCCTGATTAGCGTGCTTATCGTGGAAATGATTTTACCCTTACTCAAAGGGTCTTGAAATGCAATCTCGCTGCATTCATGCCGAGCATGGACTGTTCTCGCACGAAAGATCTGGATAATCGGCAAGCGTGAAAAAGCCCGTTTGGAAGCTCCGAAGACAGCCGATCCGTGGCTACCACCGCTGACCTCGAGGTTACCCCAAAAGCTTTCCTCTATTCATTTCGCAGCGCCGTTAGGGGATCCACCCGAGCAGCCCGCAGCGCCGGTACGTAGCCCGCGGCCAAGCTCGACGCTCCCATGATAACGACCAGCCAGGCGAATGTCGCCGCATCCGCCTGGATCACCCCAAAGAGAACGCTGGACATCAGGCGAATCAGACCCCAGGCTGCTGGGATGCCGATGCCTAGCCCGATTATTCCCACACGCGCCGCTTCGGCTAGTGTCATCTTTAACACCGCCGCCCGGTTCGCTCCTAAAGCCATCCGAACTCCGATTTCGTGCGTTCGCAGGGCTACCGAATACGAGATTATCGCGTAGATGCCGCTGACGGCTAGAAACAACGCGATCAGCGCGTAGGTTGTCATGCTGATGGCGCTGGCCCGCACGCCCGAAGTCTGTTCCGTAATCTGCTGCTCCATGCTCTTGACGTCAAATATCGGTTGCTCGCGGTCTACCTTGAGAATTTCGGCGCGCGCCGCTCCCACCGCCTGCTCCGGAGCGATCATGGTCCGAACCAAGATCGAAGCGTAAGGTCTGGGCGTCTGCAGGAAGGAGACATAGGCGCGTGGTTCCGGCCGCGAAAAGAACCAATCCTTCGTATCACCGCATACGCCCACCACCGTAAGCCAGGGGCCGTCTTTCTTGGACATCCGAACGCGCGCTCCTATGGGATTGGAATCCGGCCAGTAGTTCCGAACGACGCTCTCGCTGAGCACCACCACCGGCTGAA
>Ga0187873_1001400_pt1 | contig 20082 bp, 19 predicted proteins | sample June2016WEW_16_1_2_FD_133012 | JGI IMG/M metagenome (GOLD analysis project Ga0187873, IMG submission 133012) | Peatland microbial communities from SPRUCE experiment site at the Marcell Experimental Forest, Minnesota, USA - June2016WEW_16_100 | ecosystem: Environmental > Terrestrial > Soil >... | reverse complement strand
CTCAGGCATGCCGTTATGACCCGCAAGCCGGCGCTGGTTCCACAACTGCAAGGTGAGTCCCACAACGGGGTACCCCTGTTGACAGAGCATCGCCGCTACGGTGGAAGAATCCACACCGCCCGACATGGCTACGGCAATAGTCTGGGAATTCGGCATTTAGCAATTAGCAGTTGGCAATTAGCAATTAGCAATTAGCAATTAGCAAACCAGCTCATGGCGCAGTCTGGCGAAAAGCGAACGGCGAAAAGCGATTTTCAGCTGAAAGCTGACGGCTGAGGGCTGACAGCTGCCTTCTTGTACACCGGGCTAATCTCGCGCAGCCGATTCAGTACCTGCGGGATCAATTCCAGCGCGAACTCCACATCCTCAGCCGTGTTCTGCTTCCCCAGACTGAAACGAATGCTGCCGCGGGCGCGGTCCGCTGACAGGCCCATCGCGGTCAACACATGCGAGGGCTCGATTGCTCCCGACGAACACGCTGCTCCGGTTGAGACGGACAGCCCCTTGAGGTCGAGCGCGATCACCATGGCTTCGCCTTCAATGCAATCGAAGCTGATGTTCGACGTGTTCGGCGTCCGTGGCGCGCCGCCGCCATTCACAGCAACCTGCTCGATGCTCTCGAGGACCGTGTTCTCCAGCCGGTCACGCAGAGCCGTAAGTTGCGCAACACTGCCGTCGGCAAAACCTGCCAGCGCAATCTCGGCGGCTTTTCCTAACCCGACGATGCCCGCCAGGTTCTCGGTACCGGCGCGGCGCGAACGCTCGTGCCGCCCACCGTAAAACAGCGGCTGCGGCAGAGTTCCTTTGCGCACAAAGAGCGCGCCCGTTCCTTGCGGGCCATGGAACTTATGCGCTGAGATGGTCAGCAAATCGCAGCCAGTCTCCTTGACGTCAACCGGAATTTTTCCCACCGCCTGCACAGCGTCGGTGTGGAAGTAAACGTCGGCTTCCGCCGCGATCTTTCCGATCTCGTTCACCGCTTGCAAAACGCCGGTCTCGTTGTTGGCAAACATGATGCTGACTAGCTTGGTCTCCGGTCGCAGCGCTCGCCGAACGTCGTCGGGATCGACCAGCCCGCGGCCATCCACGGGCAAATAAGTTACGTTACATCCCATCTCTTCCAGGCGATGACAAGAGTTCAGCACGGCATGGTGCTCGATGGCCGAAGTGATGATGTGGTCACCCGGCCTCGCCAGTCCAAACAACGCCAGATTGTCGCCCTCAGTGCCGCCGCTGGTGAAGACGATCTCCGCCGGCCGGCAGTTCAGCAACTCTGCAACTTGCTCCCGAGCATGCTCCACCGCAGAACGTGCCTGCTGGCCCTGTTGATGAATGGACGAAGCATTCCCGAACTTCTCGAAGAAGTAGGGACGCATCGCCTCAAACACTTCAGGCAGAAGCGGAGTGGTTGCGTTGTTGTCGAAATACACCCGGTGCATTGTTGTCTCTATTCTAGCCGTTTCATTGGATTCCGTGGCGCCTGGGGCGATTCGGAAGACCTCTAAGCAGCGTCAGAATTTGTTTAGGCCGGCGAGCGCGGGTAGAGCGGCGCTTCAGCGCCGCGTTCGTTGCCGAGAAATAAAACGCTTGAGCTGCTGCGGTCATGGGAAATGACCGCAGCAGCTCAAGCCTTACAGCGTGGGGCGGTCTTGGACGCCAGCCTGAAGGCTGGCTCTACCCGGCCTACGCAACTCTGAATCCGAGTCGCGCAAATTTCGACTGGCTGCTCTACGCGTCTTATCGGATCTGCTCTAGAATCACTGTTGTCCCAGGTGTATTCTCCACTTCGTGAAGTCTAAAGCGAAAAAGCCGAGCAGCGATGGCAGCGCTAAAACAGTCTCCAAAGCTACGCTCAAGCTGCGCCTACTGAAGAGGCTGAAGTGCACATTAAAGTATGAAAAGCTGGCCTGGAGTTGCGGGGCCAAGCTGGTTGCCGGCGTGGATGAAGTTGGGCGTGGGTCGCTCTTTGGACCGGTTGTCGCCGCGGCGGTAATCCTCGATCCGAGCTACCGCATTCGCGGACTGCGCGATTCCAAGCTGTTGGACCGCGAGACCCGCGAGAAACTTGCGCCACGCATTCGCGAGCACGCCCTGGCGTGGGCCATCGCCGCCGTCGATGTCGCCACCATCGACCAGATCAACATCTACTGGGCTTCGAAGCGCGCCATGGAAGAAGCGGTTACGATGCTCACGCTGCGGCCTGACCATCTGCTGATCGACGCGCTGCGCCTCACGTGCGATTGCCAACAAACGCCGATCATTCACGGCGACGCCTTGTCTGCCTCGATCGCCGCAGCATCCATCATTGCCAAGGTGGAACGCGATGCGATGATCAGCGCGTGGGACCCGGTGTTCCCGGAGTACGGTCTCGCTTCCAATAAAGGCTACAGCACGCCGAGACATCTGAAGACGCTGCGCGAGAAAGGGCCGACACCGTTGCATCGGCTGTCGTTCGCGCCGGTGTGGACGTCGTCGGCTCCACAGGAGGTGCTGGGGTTCATGTTGGAGGAAGAGAATGCCGAATCGGCTGATGTCGCTGAGATCATGCAGGAATCGACGCGATGCGCCAGGTGATTTTCGTCGCTCTCGCTACAGGCTCTTGAGAAACATCTTGGCCTCTTCCAGTCGGGGAAAAAGCTTTTCTTCCGCCTGAAATTCTGGCCCATGGACGCAGCGTCGGCTGCCGCGCAGTTTCACGGGGTGCTTGAGGTGCAGCATTTCGTGGTAGACGATGTACTCCACGGCAAAGCGCGGCACGCGCGCGTGATCGAAGACGCGGCTGACCACGATGGCATTGTGCGCGGGATCGTAGTGCGCAAGGCTGTTCCGCGCATGGGAGCGGCTCCACGTCATCTGCGGGCGAGCCAGCAGGCCATAAAAGAATTGCTGGTTCAGCTCCTCGAACACCTGGTCGAGGTCGTATACCTGCCCGCGAGCGGAGGCGATTTGTTTTCGCCCGCGAACCTGGCGCAGCAGGTGTGCTTTGGCGCTCATATCGTGACTGGAGACGTAACGGCGGTAGCGAGTGGAGTGCAGCGCCTGGATTGGCTTGCGATAGATCTTGGCTAACAGGATGTGAGCGATGGCCTCGATGACAGTTTCGGGCGAGCCTTCCAGCAGATCGGAAATTCGTACGTGAATCACGTCCTCGCGCAGGCGAATCGTGTTGTTGACATTGGCAAAAGCATAGAACTCCACCCGAATCTCGGGCATAGGAGCTCGCGGACGAAGCTCACGATAAGTCCGCTGAAAGATGTATTGAAGGTTCTCGCGCAAACTGTTACTAACCTACCATGAGCCCGTCTGTCGGGGCTGCGGAACGACCGTTGACCAGACGGGTACTAAGCCATTCGTGCTATTGAATTCTGCCGGAGCCTTCTGCTAGTGTCGCTGAAGTAGTTTTGCGTTAAACAAACTGAAAAGGCCGCCACAGGGGGAAATTTGGCGGCCTTTCTGTTTTGCTGCCTTCAGTCCGGACGCTCCGAGTAGATCTTGGTCAGCTTCTTCTGTTTAGCCAGTTCGTTCTGCTCCTGCAGTTCCTTACGGGTGTCATCGGCGGTGTCGCCGACCGCGTCGGTGGCGTTGGTCAACACGAAGGAATACTGCTCCAACTCCTCGGGCGGCGATTGCTCCTTCAACCGCCGCAACTTCAGTTGCCACTCGCTGTTGGCCTCGATCAGCAGCGTCAGCCCTTTGCGCATGTCCGCCTTGTGCGACGCGTACATCTCCACGTTGTCTTCGACTTCATCCAGCAACGCAGTAAAGTCCTCCAGCAGATCGTGGATTTGCATGGGCCGGTCCTTCGCATTCTTGCCGCCGTTTTGCAACTGCTCGATGGCGGCCATGCGCTCACGCGTAAACTTCACCATCAGCTCCAGGCGTTTGTCCGGCCAGTCAGCCGATTCCCGCATCTGGTCGACTTCTTTTTCGGTGAGCGGATCGCGGCGCTGAGCCATGCTGTTTCCAGGCAAGAAACACAGCAACAGCGCGAGGAAAATCATGCACTGGACTCGACCTCTTGTCATGATCTGCCTTTCGGTTGGGCTTGCGGTCCCCACATTTTGACCATCAGATCGGAGCGGATCTGTTCAATGTCGTCTTGCGCCTGATGCACGGGCGGACGGTCCTCGAAAGCCAGCGATGCTCCAATATCATGCATACGCTCCTCTAACTTGCGCAGCCTGATCTCCGTCTCCTTTAGTTGTTTGCCGGAGGATGCCGCTGCATCTGCACCCTTGCGCGAGTAGTCGACTACCTCCCTGATCTCGGCTTGCGCCTTGTCGACCTGACCATCGGTGAACAGGCTGTTGGCGGTCTCCAGCTGCAGGCGGGCGTACTCCAGACACAGCTTGGCCTGCTCACCGCCGTGCGCGGCGTCGGCCTTGGCTTTGAGGCTGGTCAGTGTCTCCACGGCCAGCAGCGAGATGCTGCTGAGCATCATCAAGACCGCCGCTGCTAGGCAATACGCGCGCATGCTACTTCTTAACCCGGTATTTGTCGGCGTTCCTGGGATCGATGGCGATGAGCCGGTGCCGCGCCTGCCACTCCTCGTCGGGAAACTTGCCGGCGTCCACCGTAAGGAACTTCCGATAATATTCCACCGCCTGCGGTATCTGTTTCAAGTTGTCAAAGGTGGCAGCGCGCAAGAAATAAGTAGCCGGGGTTTCCGGCAGAAACTTCGCTCGCATGTCCAGGGCCTGCATGGCCAGCGTGTAGTTCTTGTTCGATGAAGCCACCACGGCCAGGTTGCTGTACGCTTCGGCAAGATCAGGCTTCAGTCGCACCGCGATCAGCAGCTCCTTTTGCGACTCGGGAAACTTTTTTTCGTGCAGCAGCAGCGAACCAAGTTCGAAGTGCACCTCGGGATCCTGGGGCAGCTTCTGCACCGCTACTCGAAACTGCTGTTCCGCTTCGGCGTCCTTACCGGCATTAACATAAAGTGTGCCCAGCTCCAGTGCGGCACGAGGATCACCAGGATTGGCTTGCAATCCACTCTGCAGCTCGTGGGCAGCTTCGTCGTTCTTGCCTTCGGCCGTCAGGACCCGAGCCAGTTGTATACGCGCCGCACCGTTCTGAGGATCAGACGCCAGCAACTTGCGCAGGATAGCCTCAGCGCCAGAGTATTTTTTCTGCGTGACGTAAACGTCGACCAGGCCGGAGAGAGCGTCGTTCGAAGTTGGGTCGAGCTCCGCCGCAGTTTCATACTCGCGGCCAGCCGCGTCGAGGTCGTTTTGCTTGCGCAGCAAAGCCGCGGCGGCGAGGTGCGGTTGCGGATCTTTGGGACTGAGCTTGGCCGCCTCTGCGTAAGCCGCCAGCGCCTGCTGCGGATCGGCGGATTCCTCGACTCGCCCCAGCGCCTGCCAGGCCCGCGTCAATCCTGTGTCGGGGTGGTCAGTTGGTTTTAGTTGTGTCGCGGTTTTGAGGTAGGTTGCCGCCTCGGCGCTTTCACCCAGTTTTGCCAGGAGCAGGCCCAGGTTCAGGTTCGACTCAAACACGTCCGGCTTCGCCGCGACTGACTTGCGATAGGCGTCAACTGCCTGGGCGCGGCGGTCGGTCGCGTTGTAGACATATCCCAGGTCGAACCATGCGCGATAGTCGTTGGGCTTGGCGGCGACGGCCTTTTGCAGCAACGTTTCGGCAGCCGCGAAATTATTGTGCTGCATGGCCTCTTCAGCCTGAGCAACTTCGGGGGAGCTGGCGTCGTCCGCAGGCTCTTGCACCAGATGATGACGAACGGTCGGCTTGCTCTCCTGCTGCGCATGGCAGACACGCGGCACAAGAGTTAACGCCGCGAGCAAGAGCAAAGCCGTGATTGAGCCGAGCTTCATGAAAGAGAACTGTGTCGTCCCTAAAGGGACTCGGATGATTTTCCCGCCCTACCCAGCACTCCGCCTGCGGCTCCGTGCTGGGCTAAACTGACGCCGCGCCTTGCGGCGCTGGATTGCCGCAAGTTCCGCTCGACCAGCGAGGACGACATCCAAACCTCGCGCAGACGAAAATGTCGTCCCTAAAGGGACTCGGATAATTTTCCCTCGTACCCAGCACTCCGCCTGCGGCTCCGTGCTGGGCTAGACTGTTCCGCGCCCACGGCGCTGGATGCTTGCGAGTCCTATCTATTCAGCGGACACCTAGATCGCCTGCCCAACCATCACGCTGGAACATCACGCTGCAGGGCACGGGCCAGCCATTGTCCCGTGTACGAATTGGGCGCGGCGGCGATCGCCTCCGGCGGTCCTACCGCGACCACTTCCCCGCCCCGCGCGCCGCCCTCGGGGCCAAGGTCGATCACCCAATCTGCCGTCTTGATCACATCAAGATTATGCTCGATGACCACGATCGATCCACCTGCTTCAATCAGACGGCGGAAAGCCGCCAGCAATTTGCTGACATCATCAAAGTGCAAACCTGTAGTCGGCTCGTCGAAGATATAGAGCATGCGTGGCTGGCGCTTATCGCGCTCGCTTCTAGGCTTGCCGATGTCACGCAGCCTGGGTTGCAGGTGCGCCCCCAGCTTCATGCGTTGCGCTTCGCCGCCGGAGAGCGTCGTGGCCGACTGCCCCAGCCGCAGGTATCCCAGCCCCACCTCTTCCAGCACGCGCAGCTTCTCCACGATCTTGGGCACGCCGGAAAAGAAATGCAGAGCTTCCTTTATGGTGAGGTCCAGCACATCGTGAATGTTTTTGCCGTGATAACGAACTTCGAGAATCTCAGGTTTGTAGCGCGTGCCCTTGCACTCCTCGCAGATCAATTCGACATCGGCGAGAAACTGCATTTCGACCGTCACAGTGCCATCGCCTTGGCAAGCTTCGCAACGGCCACCGGGGATGTTGAAAGAGAAGTTGCCCGCCGCGTAGCCGCGCTTCTCGCTCTCAGGCAGCGAGGCGAAGAGCTCGCGGATGCCATCAAAGGCTTTGATGTAGGTCACGGGATTGGAGCGGGGCGTGCGACCGATGGGCGACTGATCGACCAGCACGACCTCGTCGATCCACTCGCCGCCTTCCACGCGCTCGACCTCTGCTCCCGGACCGCCCGTGACCTGGCCTTTCTCGGCGGCCAATGCGTTGTAGAGCACATCGTGCACCAGCGTGGATTTGCCCGAGCCCGACACGCCGGTAATGCAAACCAGCATGCCCAGCGGAATGGCAACGTTGACTCGCTTCAGATTGTGGGCGCGAGCGCCGGTCAGCTTGATCTTGCGGCCCGTACCCGTTCGCCGCACCGCGGGAGGCTGAATGCGCAACTCACCATTGAGATAACGCCCGGTGAGCGATGCCGGATTGTGCCGGATCTCGTCGTAAGTTCCGCTGGCGATCAAGCGGCCGCCATTCTCGCCTGCGCCCGGGCCAAGATCGATGATGCGGTCCGCGGAGCGCATGATCTCGACGTCGTGTTCCACCACCAGGATCGTGTTGCCCAGGTCGCGCAGGTCGTGCAGTATCTTGATGAGCCGCGCGGTATCGCGGCTATGCAATCCGATGGAAGGCTCATCGAGAACGTAGAGGGTGCCAACCAGCCGCGATCCGAGCGAGGTTGCGAGTTGAATGCGCTGCGCCTCGCCACCCGATAGCGTCGAGGAGAGCCGGTCGAGCGTGAGGTATTCCAGGCCGACATCGTTCAGGTAGCGCAGGCGGTCGCTGATCTCTTCCAGCAGCTTGCCTGCGATGTCCGCCTGCTGGCGCGATAGTTCCACCTGGGAGAAGAAGCGTGTCGCCTCTTCTACGGTCATCGCCGTCACCTGACAGATGTCCTTGCCGCCGACTCTTACCTGGCGCGCTTCACGCCTGAGCCGTAGGCCGCTGCACTCCGAACACACCGAATACCCGCGATAACGGCTGAGGAAAACGCGCACGTGCAGTTTGTACTTCTTGCGCTCCAGGTGCTCGAAAAAGCCGCGCACGCCCCAGAACTTCCCGTCGCCGCTGATGACGAAGCTCTGTTGATCGGCCGTGAGGTCCTGCCAGGGAACATCGAGCGGAACATTCGCTGCGCGGGCAAACCGCCGCATCTCGGTCGCCAGCGGCTTGTACTTGGGCTTGGTCCAAGGCTCGATGGCACCCTCGGCGAGGGTCAGCGTCTTGTTCGGGATCACCAGGTTGAGGTCGAAGTCGATGGTGTTGCCGAAGCCCTGGCAACGGGGGCACGCGCCGAAGGGATTGTTGAACGAAAAGAGGCGCGGCTCGGGTTCGTCATAACGAATGTTGCATTGCTTGCATTCGAAACGCTGCGAGAAGCGGAATGTTTGCGTAGGCTCGTTCTCGCGTGGGGCGGTTTCGAACAACACTTCTCCGGCTTCGCGATAGCCTTGCTCGATTGAGTCAACAATGCGCAAGCGCGAATCCGGCGAGACAGAAATGCGGTCGATCAATACGAGCACCGGCTCGGCAAAGTTGAGATCGAGGAGCGACTCGGGAGTGGAAAACTCGAACAGTTGGCCGTTCTGATAAAGACGGTTGTAGCCCCGTTTGCGCAGCTCGAAAAGTCGTTCCTTCAGGTAAGAATCGTCGACTGCGGATTTCACGGCTTTCTTTTTGGCAGTACGGCGGCCTTTCGCCTTCTCAACTTCCAGCGGCTTCGGCGGAGGCTGTAGCGGGAAGAACACCTGCACCCTGGTTCCTTCTCCGAGCGCGAGGATGCGCTCGGTGACTTCGTCGACGGTGTCCTTCTTTACTTCCTGGCCGCAGTTCAAGCAGTAGGTGCGGCCTACGCGGGCGTACAGCAGGCGAAGATAGTCGTAAATCTCGGTTGCGGTGGCGACGGTAGAGCGCGGATTGCGAGTGGTGTTCTTCTGGCGGATGGCAACGGCCGGAGCGATGCCGTCGATGACATCGACGTCGGGCTTCTCGATGCGCTCGAGGAATTGGCGAGCGTAGGCGGAGAGCGACTCGACGTAGCGCCGTTGGCCCTCGGCGTAAACTATGTCGAACGCGAGCGACGACTTGCCCGAACCCGAAACTCCGGTCACCACCGTCAACTGGTTGTGCGGAATCTCGAAGTCGATGTTCTTCAGGTTATGGACGCGTGCTCCGCGTACGATGATGCTTTCGTTCGACATGGCCCTGGGTTCCGGCACCCGTCCCCACAGATTCGTTCAAAACAGGGTGCCGAAACTTCTTATTATAGCGGGTTCAGAAAAGGAAGTTTCACCACGGAAGCACGGAAATCACGGAGAATTTTGTTTCAAAAACTTCCTGCGAGTCGTCGACTATGCGTGGGCTTTTGATTACAGAAGAAAAACGATCTATTTAAGAAATTTCCTCCGTGATTTCCGTGCTTCCGTGGTGAAAAGGGCTTAGGATTTCAGCCGTTGGGCGTATTTTTCGCGGATCTTTTTGACCTTGGGCGCGACGACGAACATGCAGTACGGCTGCGTGGGATTGTTTGCCAGATAGTCCTGGTGATAGTCCTCGGCAACGTAGAAGGTTGAGGCAGGTTCGGCGGCGGTGACGATCGGATCGGCGAAAACTTTATCGCGAGTCAGCTCGGCGATGACGTCCTCGGCGGTCTTTTTCTGGGCTTCGTCGCGATAGAAGATTACCGAGCGATATTGCTCGCCAACGTCATTGCCCTGGCGGTTGAGCGTGGTCGGATCGTGGAGCGTGAAGAAAACGTGCAGCAGATCGCTGAAGCCGATGACTGCGGGATCGAAGGTGATCTCGGCGACTTCGACGTGGCCGCTCTTGCCGGAGCAGACCTGCTGATAGGTCGGGTTGGCAGCGCGCCCGCCCATGTATCCGGAGCGGACGGATTCGACGCCTTGAAGCTGTTTGATGGCGGCCTCGACGCACCAGAAGCATCCGCCGCCGAGGATTGCGGTTTCGGTTGGCATGATGGTTGGATGTTAACAGTTCCCACCCTGTCGCCAAAAGGCGACAAGGGTGGGGCACCCGGCGCGAGCGCGGGAATTGTCGCAAACAGGATATATCGTGGCTAATTGTCTTGACAGGCTACTGCGCTAACGACCATCGAACAGCAGGTCCCTCCACTCGGACTGAAGTCCTCGGTCGGGATGACACATTGAAAGGGACGCCGCACGAAGAATTGACGAGGGCTCGCGTTCGTAGTCACGTAATCGCACTGGCAACTGGCAACTGACAACTGCTCTTACAGTCCAACTTCGATTCGGGCCCGAGGATCGAGGTAATCGCGCAGGCCATCGCCTATGAAGTTGAACGACAGCACCGCCAGCATCACAGCAGTCGCGGGAAAGAGGACCAGGTGCGGCGAGTCGAACAGATGCGAACGGGCGTCGTTCAGCATTGAGCCCCAGCTCGCCGTCGGCGGCGGAACACCGAGTCCCAGAAAACTCATGGTTGCCTCGGCGAGAATGGCACCTGCCATGCCGATGGCCGCCTGCACGATGACCGGCTGAATGATATTGGGCAGGATGTGGCGCACGATGATGCGAAGATCGCTGGCGCCCAGAGCGCGCGCGGCTTCCACGAATTCGCGCTCGCGCACAACCAGCACTTGTCCGCGAACCAGGCGCGCGTAGCCCACCCATCCGCCGAGCGATAGGGCGAAGATCAGGTTGAAGATGCCGGGGCCAAGAAACGCGACGAAGGCGATGGCCAGAAGAATTCCAGGAAACGACATGAAGGCGTTCATCACGACTACATTGAGCACGCGGTCGGTGATGCCGCCGTAATAGCCAGCGATGGAGCCGAAGATGAGCCCGAGCGTGAGCGAGGTTGCAACTACGCAACCGCCGACCAGCATGGAGATGCGCGCGCCGTAGATGATGCGCGAGAGAATATCGCGGCCCAGTTCATCGGTGCCGAACCAGTGCGAGGCGGATGGCGCCATCAGGCGCAATGGCAGGTCGATGTGCGAGGGGTTCTGCGGCGCCAGCCAGGGTGCGAACAGGGCGCAGACCACAAAGATCGCAACCATCGCAAGGCCTGCGGTCGCCAGAACGTTGTAGCGGGCAGCGCGGCGCAGGGATGCGAGTTGGACGGCAGAGGCCATCGACGCCATATTAAATGAAAAAGCGACGCCGCCGGATGGCCCGCTGCGAATGAGTGGGACACCCGCGCACTCGACTCGCTCCCGTGGCTAAAGCCGTTCTGATATGCGGGGGATTTCGCCGGGCTAAAGCCCGGCGCTTCCACCGCCCGTTGCACCCACGAAAAGGCCGTAAAGATCCTTCGCAGTATTCGCCTATGGGTCTAGAATTGAATTTTCGGCGTGAAATTGATTGTCGCAACATCATCGGCCCATGCTGCCCTTCAAGCTGGTTTATAGCGAGAAGTATTATCTACCCATCGGCGAGCACGTATTTCGCGCCGACAAGTTCCGCCTGATTCGCGAGCGCCTGCTGGAGCAGAAGGTTGCTGACGAGAGCGACTTCATTGCTCCTGAGCCGGCCAGCGAATCCGACGTGATGCTGGTGCACTCGCCCCTCTATGTGAACAAGCTGATGGAAGGCAGCCTGAGCGCCCGCGAAGAACTGGAGATGGAGATTCCTTATTCGCCGCAGGTGGTGGACGCGTTCATGCTGCACACCGGAGGGTCGATTCTGGCGGCCGAGCGCGCGCTGGAGGACGGCGTCTGCGTCAATATTGGCGGCGGTTTCCATCACGCCTTTCCCGATCACGGCGAAGGCTTCTGCATGATTAACGACTTTGCCGTCGCCATTCGCGCGATGCAGAAGCGCGGGCGCATCCGCCGTGCCATGACCGTCGATTGCGATGTGCATCAGGGCAACGGAACGGCGTTCATCTTCGCGCCTTCGCGACACAGGGCGGGCCCGCTTCCGTCGTCATCGGCTGCGGCGTTTGGCGGTGCTCAGGGTGAAAGCACAAGCAACCGCCCCAGCAAAGAAGTTTTCACCATCTCGCTGCATCAGGAGAACAACTACCCCTACTTCAAGCCGGCGTCGTCGATCGATGTGAATCTTCCCGACGGCTGCGGAGACGCAGAGTATCTCGGCTGGCTGGACAATGCGCTGAGTTCCGGGTTACGGCGGTTTGAGCCGGAGCTGATCTGCTATGTTGCCGGGGCCGATCCCTTTCGCGAGGACCAGCTTGGCGGACTTAATCTGTCGATCGAGGGACTGAAGCAGCGCGATGAGCTGGTGCTGCGCGCTGCGCGGTCGCGCAACATCCCCGTGATGACCACCTACGCCGGCGGATATGCCAATCACATCGAGGACACGATCACCATCCACTGCAACACAGTGATGGCGGCGGCGGAGGTGTATCGGACGGCAGTGACACCACAGAGATGAAGAAAAATCCCCACTCAAGCCCAAATGATGGGCTTGAATGGGGCACCCGCACGCGGCCTTAAGATCACCGGTCGCAATGGATGGCCTGGTCGTTTGTCCCAATGGCCCGCATTTTTGCTATTCTCTAGTGATGACGCAGTTCGCCAATGCCGACGAGTTTTGGGCTGCTTTGGGGCGGCTCTATGAAAGCACGCTCGAGATGAAGGGGCGTATCGACCAAATCGGCGAAAAGGTTGACACCCTTGCGGAAGCTACGACGCGCCTGCTGCACGCTACTGAAAACCTTCAAACTGTTGCCGAGACGCACGAGCGACGGCTGGATCGCAGCGAAATCACAATCGAAGCCATCCTTGAAGATCTGCGACGCAGCCGCGAACACGGGGCGCACTAGATCGCTATAGCTGCCGACGTCACGTCTCGATTCCGCTACGCGGATCCGCGCCGCACAACCGATGATATCCTTACGCCAGGGCCCAGAATTTCCTGGGCCGTTCGATCCTCACATTTGGACTCCTGACAATGTTTGAAAACCTAACAGAGAAACTGCAGCGTACGTTCAAGAACCTGCGCGGACAGGGCACGCTGACGGAAGAGAACATCGGCGAAGCGCTGAAAGAAATCCGCATGGCGCTGTTGGAAGCCGATGTCAACTTCAAAGTCGTCAAAGAGCTGGTCGACCACATCCGCGAGAAGGCTGTCGGACAGGAAGTGATGACCGCGCTGTCGCCCGCCGAGCAGGTGGTCAAGATCGTTCGCGACGAACTGGTCCTTGTCCTCGGGAAAGACGCCGCTAAGCTGAAGTTCGCTTCGCAGCCGCCGACCGTGGTGCTGATGGCCGGGCTGCAGGGCTCGGGCAAAACGACTACCTCAGGCAAACTGGCACATTGGCTGAAGCAGGGCGGACATCGGCCTATGCTGGTGTCGGTTGACGTGTATCGTCCCGCAGCGCGCGAGCAGCTAAAGGTGGTTGCCAACGCGATTAAAGCGCAGTTGTACGAGGGCAACGTTGAGGAGTCGAACACCGCGACCGTCGAGCGACTGGTGAAGGAAGCGCGGCGCGAGGCCATCAACAACGCCTGCGATGTGCTTATTGTCGATACGGCCGGACGTCTCCACATCGATGAGCAGTTGATGGACGAGATGCAGTCGCTGAAGAAGATCCTGAACCCGCAGGAGATTCTCTTCGTCGCCGACTCGATGACTGGTCAGGACGCGGTACGCTCGGCCGACGAGTTCCACAAGAAGCTGGCGCTCACTGGCGTTATCCTCACCAAGATGGACGGCGATGCGCGCGGCGGCGCAGCGCTGTCGATTCGCAATGTGACCGGACAGCCGATCAAGTTCATCGGCGTGGGTGAAAAGTACGATGCGCTGGAGCCGTTTCATCCTGACAGAATCGTCGGGCGCATTCTCGGCATGGGCGATATTCTCTCGCTCATCGAGAAGGCCGAATCGAAACTCGACAAAGGCAAGTCGGAAGAGTTCGCGCGCAAGGCGCTCAGCAGCGATGGCTTCTCGCTGGAGGACTTTCGCGGACAGTTGCGGCAGGTGAAGAAGCTGGGATCGATTTCCAGCATCATGAGCCATATGCCGAAGATTGGACCGTTCGCCAACATGCAGCAGGCGGCCGACAAAGTCGACGATAAGCAACTCAACCGAGTGGAGGCGATCATCAACTCCATGACGGCGTATGAACGGGAACATCATGAGGTCATCAACGGCAGCCGCCGCAAACGCATCGCGCGCGGATCGGGAACGTCAGTGCAAGAAATCAATCAGCTACTGCGCCAGTACGCGCAGATGAGGAAGATGTTCAAGACCATGGGCAAGCCCAGCTTCGCCCGGCGGATCGCTGGGATGAAGATGCCGGGGATGTAGGAAGCAACTAGCAACTAGCAATTAGCAATTAGCAGTTAGATGAAAGGATGGTTCATGCGCCGCGTTAGTATTTTTTGGGCTGTTGCTGTCTTTGCCGCCGTGCTGGTTCCAGCAGCCTTCGCCCAGCTAGCTTCGCCGTTGACGGTCCCCAATCTGGTTCGCTACGGCGGGACGCTCAGGGATGCCAACGGAGCTTCAATTTCTTCCACGACAGTAGGCGTGACCTTCGCCATCTATAAGCAGCAGGATGGTGGCGCGCCTATCTGGATGGAGACGCAGAACGTGAACAGTGACGCCAGCGGTAACTATAGCGCGCTGTTAGGCAGTACGACAGCCACGGGGCTGCCGGCCGATCTCTTCTCGCAACCGGAGCAGCGGTGGTTGGAAGTACAGATACAAGGGCAAGCGGAGCAGCCGCGGGTATTGCTGGCCAGCGTGCCCTATGCCTTCAAGGCGCATGAAGCGGAGACCCTCGGCGGCAGGAGCGTATCGGACTTTGTGCTGAGTAAGGAGGCAAGCGGCTTGGCGAACAACAGTAGCACCGGTACATCAAGCGGTCTTGTTTCCATTAACAACGACACCACGCCGGCGCAAATTCTAAGTGGTGGAAATGGAATTGGTATTACCGATAATGGCGGCGGAAGTCACACAATTGCGAACACCGGTGGCTATGGATTAGAACCTATTACGGTGGTCCATGCCAATGGCGGAGTAACTCTCTACACGCCTTCTACCAACGCCAATACGGCGCGCGGAACGGCGCTGCTGGCTGCCTTTGCTGCAGGAGCAAACGGCGATTCTGTCTACCTTTCGGCTAATACTTTCGACCTGGGAACCAGCGCGCTGGATCAAAGCCTGGGATCAACCGGGTGCATAAACTTATACGGCGCCGGCAAGTATGCAACGATTATCACCAGCCTCTATAATTCATCTTCCATTTCCTACCCGGTAGTGCGGGCCGGCAGTAATTGCACAACAGCAAATATGACCATCAACAACACCGGCGGCACCACTCCCCATTTAGGTTCGGTTTGGGGAGCAGCCGATAGCGCCAGGAACCACCCCTTCACACACGCGCTAATCAGCAACGTTGCCATGAACGGCAATGCAGACGGCATCTATGTTGACGAAACCGGGGCCAGCTTTGAAGCGCACAACCTAACCATAAGCACTACCTGGGACGTGGTGACCTTCGCCGATACAGCGGGAAGCTATTCCATTTATGATTCGTCCTTTACGACGACTGGAAGCTACCCGGTAGCAACTTTCACGGACTGCCTCTGGACAGCCGTATTGTTCCCGAGCACCACTGTCATCAACGTCTTCAATTCGACGTGCTCTTCTACCGACAATAGCGGCGGGGCGACCAATGGCTACTATGTCCAACATGGCTCGGTTCTAAATGTATATGGAGGGAGCATCGCGACGTCGGGACATTCGCCTTTTGATCTTCAACAGTCAACCTCTGCTGTTCTCAATGTAACTCCCGCTCTGGTGTACTCCGATGCTAAGGCGGGCGGGACTATTACGAAGGTAGGAAACGTGCTTAAGTTGCAAAGCGTGACTTATTCAGCACTAAGCGGCCTGAGACCTGGCCTGGGCACGCAGGTTTACTGCTCTAACTGCGATGCTCCAACGACAGCCGGGAGCTATAACGCCTGCACCAGTTCCTCGGGAATGGCTGGAGCGGAAGCACACTAGATCAGGGGAACATGGGAATGCTTCTAACCCGGCGATGACCTGGGGTTCCGCTGAGGCTACTTGCCCCGGTATTTGAAATCATCGGGGCTTCCGGTTTCGACTGCACCCTCTTTACCTGGAAGCGGCCAATACCATTTGATACCCCGCAGCTCGGTATTTTCCACGCGATGCTGGAAGATAGCAGCAGCGTACTGCGAGAGCATCACCACGACGTCGCTATTGGTAGGAAGGTCGTTTTCATCGAAGGTCTCGAACTCTTTGAATGGCCTCTGTTCGCCTAGGAACTTATTGATCCCTTCCAAAAGAACATTCACTAACTTCAACTTGAATTTGTTCAGGCCGTCGTTGGCCCTTTTCTTGGACAGTTCCGACATTTCCGTCAACATTGAGTGGAGCTGCTGCTCCAATCTTTCGAAATCCTGAACGTCGGCTTCGCTCTTCACGAATCTCTCCTTAACAGCAAAGAGTATCGCCCCTGAAGGGGCTTAGCACTAATAATGCCGCGTACCCAGGACTCCGCTGCGCTGCGTCCTGGGCTAACTGCGGTTCCACCCCTTCCGGGGATCGATTTTCGTATGTCATACTTCACCGGCGAGAACTACATTAAGCTTCTCTGCCATATTGCGCTTATCTCCTTCCTTCCGGGGTTCGATTTTCGTATGTCGTACTCCACCGGCAAGAACCACATCTGAGATCCCCTGCCATATTCCGCTGATCTCCTCAGCCGGGGCAAGCGCGGGCGAACTCAACGTACTTCTTCTGGAGGACGTCGATGGGGTCGCGCTGCTTGCTTTCGAACAGGTTGACGATGAGGTCCAGATCGTCGTCGGTCAAGGCAACAATGCAACGCCGGTGGGCGGACCACAGATCGATTGTGTTCTTGAACATGCGCGCCGGCAGGGGACGGCGGGTGAGGAGCACGCCGAAGCGTCCGAGTTGATCGGTCAGATAGCGGTTGAGCTGACTGATGTTTCCCCCGTCAATCTGCCTGACATTCTTCATCTCCATGACGATCTGGCGACAATCATACCTGGTGATGAGCTCGTCGAGGAATGGGTGCGAGCGACTGTTGTAGAAGATGAGATCGCGAATGAGAACGCCGGAGTCGGTGCGAGTCTGGGCTTCGGCGAAATCCAGTTGCGGATAGAAGGCAGAGGCCAGGAGGCGCGCCATCTGGCGCTCGTACTCCCGATCGTTGCGATCACCTGGCCCGCTGGATAAGGGCAGGCTGCGGACCGCCTCGAGGCTGGCTTTGGCCGAGCTAATAGGTATCTGAGCGAACAGCGGGTCGTTCCTGCAGTCACCTGCTGTCCGCTCCTTTTTGGCGACGAATTCAAGAACCGCGTCGTAGTTCTGGCGGTTGTAGGTGAGGACGTTCACCCTCTCCTCGGGAGCGGATTCCGGCTTGGCATCCTTGGGGCAGGATTCGGCAAAATATTCGTCGAAGTTGATCCAGGGCGTGAAGCGGAGCCAGCGTTTGGGAACGAAGATGATGGGCTTGCCGTTTTCCGGATTAACCGGCAGGGTGACGTTCTCCGACTTCAGCCGGTTTTCGCTGTAGCTGTAAACCTGGAGATGCACCTTCGACATGGGGATACCGGAGGTTTGGCACTGTTGGATGGTGTAGTCGATCAGGAAAGATTTAAGGAAGCTGCAGGCGAAATCGCTGATTCGGTCTTTCGATATGTGTTCGACGAAGAACTGGATTTCCTCGAAGTGGACGAAGCCGGCTTTGTAGTATTGCGGGATGTCGTGGAAGAGACTGAGAATCTTCTCTGCCGTTTGTGCTCCGATCCTGTGGCCTTCGCGTGTGCGGGACAGGCCCAGGCCAACTTCGTCACACTCGCTCAGCGCAATCAGCAGGTCAATGGCGTCTTGTGCATGGCCTTGTTTGGCCAGGTAGCCGAGATGGTTAAACGAGTTGATGAGTGAAGTATGAAGAGCCTGATCCTGTTGCGACGGGGAACGCCAAAGCAGGAAGGGATCGAGATAGAGGGGGATGTCTTCATCGAGAAAGGGGATGGCGAAGTCGGTCTGCGCCTGAGGGAGGAAGATGTTGTGGTAGTCGGTCAGGCGTGGGCGGATGATGGGCATGGGAAAGGCAGTAATTAGTGATTAGCAATTAGTAAAGGCAATAGTAAACCCAAGTTAGGACAAAAGAGGGGCGAACCTGGGGCACCCTGCTGTTTGAAACGAGTCGCCTTGCCAGGCACCTCGTCAATGACATATGCTATGACATATGCCAAAAGGATTGAGGGCAACCCCCGGACGACACGTGAAGGTTTTCAAGAACGGAAGAAACCAGGCCGTCCGGATCCCGCGCGAGTTTGAGCTGCCGGGCGAAGACGCCGTAATTCGCAAGGACGGCGACCGGCTGATCATCGAGGCGGCTCCTCCCAAATCACTGCTGGCGGTCTTGGCAACTTTGAAGAAACTCGACGAAGACTTTCCCGCAATTCCCGACTCGCCTCCCGATCGGGTTGATCTTTGATGCGTTACCTGCTCGACACCAACATTGTTTCCGACCTGGTGCGCAATCCGCAGGGGCGCGTCGCACAACATATTCGGAAGATTGGGGAAGTGCAGGTTTGCACCAGCATCATCGTCGCCGCGGAACTGCGATACGGCGCCGCCGAGAAACAGTCGCCTCGACTGACGGCGCAGCTTGAGGCCGTGTTGAGTGCGCTTGAGATCCTGCCCTGGCAAGAGCCCGCTGACATTACCTACGGAGTATTGCGTTCCCATCTGGAAAAAGCTGGACGCCCAATCGGCGGCAATGACATGCTCATCGCGGCGCAGGCATTGACCCTTGGGCTTACTCTGGTCACCGACAACGAACGTGAATTCGCGCAGGTGAAGGACCTCCGCCGCGAGAATTGGCTGCGACACGGCTGAGGCCGTGCCCTGATACAAGGCGCGAATGGCGTCTGAGCAATATAGGGGTCCTTCGACTCGCGCGCCAAAATCGGGCGTGCTCGCTCAGGATGACACCCGGGATTACAGAATGGCGCCGCGAGTGGGGATGGGTCTCCCACTCATTCGAAAAGCGCGAATGAGTGGGGCACCCAGCGGTTTCGTGGTGGGGGCGAAAAGCAGATCCCTCGTCGGCCTGAAGGCCTCCTCGGATGACAAAATAAAGGGCCTATGCGGCACGACTGAAGTCGTGCCCTGTTACAAGGCCCGAATCGTGTCTGAGCAGTATAGGGGTCCTTCGACTACGCGTCCGCCCGACCCGCAAAAACATGCGGGTCGGAAAAGGCGGCGGACGCTCCGCTCAGGATGACACACAAGATTAGAGCTTGGTATTTCGCAGGCGGAGGGCGTTGGTGATGACCGAGACGGAGCTGAAGCTCATGGCGGCGGCAGCGATGATGGGGCTCAACAGAATGCCGAACTTGGGATAGAGAATGCCCGCCGCAATCGGCACGCCTACCGAATTGTAGACAAATGCGAAGAAGAGATTCTCGCGGATGTTGCGCATGACGGCGCGACTGAGGCGACGGGCGCGAACTAATGCGGCGAGATCGCCCTTCAGCAGCGTGATGCCTGCGCTTTCCATTGCAACGTCGGTTCCGGTTCCCATCGCGATGCCGACTTGTGCTTGCGCGAGAGCGGGCGCGTCGTTGATGCCGTCTCCCGCCATGGCGACTATTCTTCCCTGAGCTTGCAGCTTCTTGATCGCATCGGCTTTGGTTTCGGGCAGGACGCCGGCTTCGAAGTCGGTGATGCCGATCTGGCGGGCGACGGCGGCTGCGGTGGTTTCGTTGTCGCCGGTCAGCATGACGACGCGCAGGCCTTGAGCGCGCAGATCGCGAATTGCTTGAATGGCCTCGGGCTTGATGGGATCGGCGATGCCGAGGATGCCGGCGGGGCGGCCGTCGATTGCGGCGAAGACGACGGTCTGGCCGTCTTTGCGGAGAGCGTCGGCCTGGGATTTCAGGTAGGCGAGGTTTGGGTCGGAAGAAGATACATTCGTTCCCGTGGGGACGGAAAGCAGGTCCCTCGACTCCGCTTCGCTCCGCTCGGGATGACACATCGTAGAAGGAGTACGGTCGTCGATCGGGATGACATCAGCTGCCACGGACGCGTTTGTATCGGTTGCGGGGAAAGCAGGTCCCTCGACTGCGCTTCGCTCCGCTCGGGATGACACGTCAGAGGCTTCGCTCCGCTCGGGATGACACATCGTAGAAGGAGTACGGTCGTCGATCGGGATGACATCAGCTGCCACGGACGCGTTTGTATCGGTTGCGAGGAAAGCAGGTCCCTCGACTCCGCTT
>Ga0187873_1001399_pt1 | contig 20104 bp, 20 predicted proteins | sample June2016WEW_16_1_2_FD_133012 | JGI IMG/M metagenome (GOLD analysis project Ga0187873, IMG submission 133012) | Peatland microbial communities from SPRUCE experiment site at the Marcell Experimental Forest, Minnesota, USA - June2016WEW_16_100 | ecosystem: Environmental > Terrestrial > Soil >... | reverse complement strand
GCGCGCCGATAAGCTCTCTGGCGCCTGGGGACGGCATCCTCTGCTCGGCCGCATGTACCTGCCAGCCTACCGCTCCGGCACCGAAAGGGTGGCCGAGCTACGGCGAAAGTATCCGCCCGAGCGCGTTCTGCCGGCCATCTATGGCTGCTTGGGGCTGGTCGATATCGTAACCGTCGAGCAGATGTTGAACGGCAGGCGGCGAGCCTGACGGCCACGCAGGTTTCCGCGGCGAGGCTAAGAACTGGTTGCATAAGTATTTCTTTGAAGGGAGCAGCTAAACAGCCTGCTGAAAAACTCGTGGCAGTGTCATCCTGAGGTCGCGCCGGTTTCGCGTGACCGAAGGATCTGCTTTATTTCAGCACGCGCAAACAGCAGATCCTTCGCTGCGCTCAGGATGACACCTCAGAGAACAGTTTTTCAGCAGCCTGTTTAGCTGCTCCCCGATACACCGATTCCCAAATCGCTTTAGAATAGCTCGCGATGAAACGCATTGCGCCCCGGGCAGTTATCGTTCTGCTGCTGCTGTCGCTGGCCGCCGTCTGTCAGCAGGCGGCGCCGCACCCCTTACGTTTTGAGGTAACGATTTCGCGCACTCTGGGAACTGCGCCTGTCTCGGGACGATTGCTCGTTCTGCTCAGCACACGCGAGCCTCACTGGGGCTATCTCACTCCTGGATTCGGCGCCTCCACCCGCAAAACCTGGATTGCGGCCCGCGAGATTGACGGCGTGTTGCCCGGGCAGACTGTAGCGGTCGATGCCAACGCATTAGCGTTTCCGGCTCCGCTTTCCACCGCGCCGCCGGGCGACTACTACGCCATGGCAATGCTCGACGTCGATCACAACGCGGCCTATCGCTTCTTCACTCCCGGCGATCTGCGGATGAAGGCCGTCGCCCTCGGGCCTTTCAATCCCCGTACCGCCGGCAGCGTGCGGCTCACGCTGAACCAACGTGTGCCGCCACCAAAAACGGAGTCGCTTCCGCCGGGAATGGAATGGGCCGACTTCACCAGTCCCCTGCTCTCCGGCTTCCACGGACGCCCGATCCACATGCGCGCCGTCGTCGTGCTACCGCCAAGCTATAGCGGCACAGCGCGCCGCTTTCCAACCGTGTACCTCATCCCCGGCTTTGGCGCGACGGCAGACGATCTCCCGAGCACTTTCGGCGAGTCGCTCTTGAACGAAATGTCCGACCGGCGCGCGCCGGAAATGATCTACGTGCTGCTCGACGAATCTCTGCCCACCGGCACTCACGAGTTCGCCGACTCGGTCAATAACGGACCCTGGGGAACTGCCCTGGTGAGCGAACTGATTCCCTATCTGGAATCGAAGTACCGCATGGACGCCAAGCCTGAAGGGCGCTTTCTTACCGGACATTCGTCGGGAGGCTGGGCCGCGCTGTGGCTGCAAATCACGTACCCGGATTTTTTCGGCGGCGCCTGGTCCACCGCGCCCGACCCGGTGGACTTCCACAACTTCACCGGACCCGACATCGCCGGCGCCAAGCCCGGAAGCAACTTCTACCTGAAGCCCGATGGCTCACCATGGATGCTCGTCCGGATGCATGGCGCAGATGCCGAGTCGCTTCGCGACTACGCCCAGCAGGAGCGCGTGCTCGGCGACTACGGCGGCCAGATGTCTTCTTTTGAGTGGGTCTTCAGCCCGCGCGGCGATGACGGCAGGCCGTTGCAGTTGTTCAACCGCGTTACCGGCGCAATTGATCCCGCGGTCGCGCACGCCTGGGAGAAGTACGACATTTCCCGCACTCTGCACGACCACTGGAACACGCTCGGCCCGAAGCTGAAAGGCAAGATCCATATTTTTGTCGGAACCGCCGACAGCTTCCACCTGGAGTCGTCCGTGGGCCTGCTCGACCAGCAGTTGAAAAGCCTTGGGGCGGATGCCGGGATCACCTACCTTCCCGGCCGCACCCACTTCAACCTCTACGATGGCGGGTTGTCAATCCGCATTGCGCAAGAGATGTACTCCGTCGCGCACGCAAAAAATCAGCGCTAACCGTACCGAAGGAACTCGGAATCCCAGAGCGGCACGGAGCGGGACAGTCTCATGGGATCCTTCGCTTCGCTCAGGATGACATCCTGAAACTTTTACCGTGAACTTACGGGACAACCACAAAAAATCTCGGACTTTTCTCCGGTTGACACCCGGGAATGCTGCTGGAACAATCTCAGCATACTGACAGACGAAGGAGTTATTCCATGTTAGAGGAACAACCAGCGTCGGAGCAGGCCGCGCAAGGCGACACCGTGTTGCGCAACGTGCTGCTCGGAGTTGCCGCTATCTATGTGGTTGTATCGCTTTTCTTGCTGTTTAGTCTGCGCAGCCGCGTGCAAGGTCTTGAGCAGAAACAACAGACGCTCGAGGCCTCCGACAAGGAACTCCGCGACAAGCTGCACCTGGCGAACAAGACCATTTCGGAGTCGGTGCAAGCTCTTGGCTCGAAGGTCGGCATGACCCAGGAGGAGATCGAACGCCGCACCGCGGAACTGCACCGGCAACAGCAGCAGGCTGAGGCCAAGCTGACGGCGGAGCAGAGAAAAACCCAGCAAGCGGTCTCGCAGGTTTCCGGTGACGTGACCGGCGTAAAGACCGATCTCGGAGGCGCCAAGCAGGATATCGCCAGCACCCGCACCGATCTTGAGGCGACCAAAGCCAAGATGGAAAAAGCTATTGGCGATCTCAATATCCAGAGCGGCTTCGTCGCCCGCAACCACGACGAACTCGAACTGCTCAAGCACAAGGGCGATCGCAACTACTTCGAGTTCACGCTGCAAAAAAGCCAGCGCCAGCCGGTTTCGACCATCAGTATGCAATTAAAGAAGACGGACCCAAAGCGGTCGAAGTTCACGCTCAACGTCATCGCCGATGACCGCATTATCGAGAAGAAGGACCGCACCGCCAACGAACCGCTTCAGTTTTACACGGGTCGCGATCGCAGCCTTTGCGAGGTTGTCGTCTTCAAGGTCGACAAGAATTCAGTGTCGGGCTACCTGAGCGCGCCAAAGACGATTCAACCCCAGGCCAATTAGACCGTTTTTGCGAGGCGGGCGCTTGCTGCCAGGCGAGCGCCCGAATGGTCCGGACTCTTCCAGCGCTCCACGAGTTCCCAGTAGGCAAGCTTCTGCCATTCCAGCAGCGTTGTCTTGAGCCATTCCCGATTATTCCAGTAATCCTGCCGGAACTCGACTTCGTTGTACGCCGCTGCGACTGACCACTCATATTGCGGTAGTCTTCGCTGGAAAATCGACAGTGCCCGCCGGGTGTGGTAGTCGGAAGTCACGATCAACACGCGGCGCGGACGCAGTGGTGCGAGACATCGCGCCGCCTCTGCCGCCTCCGCAAACGTCGATTTCGCTGCAAGGGGGCATACGTGGACGCGGGCAGCCTGCTCCGGCGGCAGCGTCTCTATGTAGGTTTGAGCACTTTGCGCCACCGTTTTACCGAACGCCGGGCTGCGGTCGTCGGCATCGATAAAGAGTTCCCGGCCGAGCCCCGTCTTCAGCGCTTGTAGACCGCGGTTCAAGCGCCTATCGCCCGAATCGCCTGCCAGCACAACGATGGCATCGGAGGGTACTGGGCGATCAACCACAAGGTAGCTGCCCGCCCGAGGAAGCGCGAGCGCAAGGGCAAGTATAAGAACTGGCAGGATACGCACCATAAAGAATCATCTGAACGTAAGACAAACATCTTAGCGCACTGAAGGGCAGTTCGGAGCAATAGCTATCAGTACACAGCCTTACGTCACCTCATTGGTTACCGTGGTAATTCGGAAAAAGAACCGGTACTCGCGCAAAATTGATACATTGATTGCAGCTCAAAAGGTGCAACATGCAACAGGTGTCCCCGCGAGGGGGTCGGCGAGAACCCAGGTTTCCTTTGCAGATGCCAACCTTGGTGTTTGGCTACGACCGTTCTGGACGCGCCTTTATGGAGCAGGCGCAGACGCTGGATATTTCCATCGCGGGCGCCCGGCTCACCGGTCTCAGCTCTGAAGTCGCGCCGGGGTTCATTCTGGCCGTACAGCAAGGCAACCGGCGTGCGCGCTTTCAGGTCCTGTGGGTGGGTGAGCCCAATACCGACCTGGAAGGGCAAATCGGCATGCAATGTGTCGAGGTCGGCGGAGACACACGCAAACGCATTTTGTGTATCGAGCCCAACCCGGCAGAGCAGGCTTTACAGCGTTCTTACCTCGAGACCGCCGGTTACGAGTTCGCTTGCCACGCCGATTGGCGCCAAGGCATGGCAGTCTTCCAGGAATCGGCTTTCGACCTGCTTATGGTGGATGTTCCATCAGGGCACACCGAGTTAGGGGAGTTCATCAGCTTCGTGCGCCTGAATTCGCCTCGCACCCGGGTCATGCTGCTCAGTAATAACCCCGGGCGGATTCCCGAGATTCTGCTCAACCAGGCCGACGGATTCATCGACAAGTCCAATTCCCGGCACGAGTTGCTGACCGTGGTGGAGGAAATGATCGGCGCGGGCAATCAGATCCGTTGGCCCCTGGCAAGATTAGCGGCACGCTATACCCTTGACGCGCCGGTTTCAATATTTCTCCGTCGCTCCGGCCTTCCCATCAGCATGCAAGGCAGATCAACCGATGTCAGCGAACTCGGGTTGGGTGCGGAGTTGGCCGAGAATCTCGTCCCCGGAGAACTTGTCAGATTGTGCTTTCGCCTGCCCGGCAATGATTTTGATTTGACGCCCCAAGCCACCGTCCGTCGAAGGTCGGGTTCGCGCTACGGTTTCGAATTCGTCAGCTTCGAGCCTGCCCATTTCGAGGAACTCCGCCTTGCCTGTCTGAAGTTGCCCCGCATCAGCCTTCCCCAGCCAGCCTGAACACCGCCTGCCTTCAGCCCTGCCCAAGCGTGCGTCAGCTCTTGAGGAAACGGCCCTTTCCGGCAAAATTGATTGGTGCAACCGGCTTCAGTACGCAGCCGGCCACCGGCCCCCCGTGAACGTAATGTGCTAGATTCATTTTCGATGCTTGTGCGGCGCTTACAGCGCGCCTTGCGCTATCAGCGGGGCTCCCGGCACGCGCCGTAGTTGCGCGTGTTGGGGCAGAGAAATCAACCCATGCGACTCATCGTCCGATCTTCTCCCATCCACGCCGCCGGCATCTTCGCCCTCGAGCGTGTCCTCAAGGGAACCAGAATCCTGGAATACACAGGCGAACGCATGGCGCACGAGGCCGCCGATGAGCTCTATAAGCACCGTCCTTACACTTACCTGTTCGGATTCGGCGGCGGTTCCAATGTCATCGACGGCTACGGAATGGCCATGTACGTGAACCACTGCTGCGATCCCAACTGCGAGACCGAGGAAGACGAGGAAGGCCGCGTCTGGATCGCCGCAATGCGCGACATCGACGCCGGTGAAGAGCTGACCTACGACTATTTCCTGTATGACGGAGAAGGCGATGCGCCGTGCACTTGCGGCACGCACAATTGTCGTGGAACGATGTATTCAAAAAAGGAAATGCGCAAACGCCAAAGAACTGCGAGTTCGAAAAAAACGTTGCGCAAGAAACCCCGGTCCCGCTCGGGCTCAGAATGACATCATTTGACTTGTGACAAGCGCGCGCAGCAACGAGCGGTCTATCCGCGGGTCCGCATGGCAGAGGCTACGCCGCCCAGCAGAACGCCAAATCCAATGATGGAGAGCAACGGCAGTGCGCTGGAAGCCGGAGCGATTTCCGGCTGGTCGCTATTGGTGGCCGTCATACCCGGTGCGCGCGTACCCTGCTGCTGCGATCCACCCGCGACTACGAAGAACACCACCATCGAGCGTCCGCCTGTGACTGGCGTTCCATTCGCATCGACAAGTTGGACGATGACCGTATGCTGACCGGGAGTCAGCCCCGTAAACGTGTAAGTCGTATCTTTCGTTGAGACCGGTTCGCGGCCGTCAAGCTGCACTTGAAAATCCGGCGAACCGCCGCTCACGCCGGGGTTCACGAGTTCGTAATTCACATCCACGTAGTTGGTGCTGAGTTGCTGGCTTGGAACGGGACTCAGAATGTGAACCAGCGAGTCCTGCGCGGCGGCTGTTCCGGCGATGTGTATCGCTGGATTTGTCGCGGAAAACTGACCATGTTCGGCGGCTACTGCTCCCGCGGCAAAACACGCGAGCAGAACGGCCTTCCACCATTTCATCGAGCTACTCCCTGGAGTAAATATGCGGTGTTTTATTCGGCAATGCAGTTCCGATTGATGGCTCACCGCTTCCACCATCGGTTTTTCCGTGTCTTACCTTTCCCGAGGAATTCGCTTTACAAATCTTTGACGCGACTGCATTACCGTCGCGACATAGCGTTCGCCCCTCTGAAAAACGGACCTGCTGCCGGAAAGCACTGCACCTGTATTACCATTTGGACGCAGCTCAGGGCGACAGCTCCGCAAACTATTTTTGCTTAGTTCTTTCGAACTAGCCCGGTAGCTCAGGGAACAACTGGACAGTGGCGCGCCCATGCCGCAAAATGGGCATCTCTGTTGCGGTCGATCGGAAATTACAAAATACGAAAGTGAGGGCCGGCGCCGCAACGCAGCACGCGATTTCGGTTCATTTCCCGGTCTCTCATCGAGGATGCACTATGCGTATTCCACGGCTGGAACGCTCGCAAGTGGACGAGCCCACGCAAGCGATTTACGACCACTTTCAAAAGCAACGCGGAAATGTGCCCAACATGTTCCGCACGGTCGCGCATAGACCGGAAATACTGCGCACCATGATCGCCCATTTCCGCGCCGTCATGGAGACCGGAACCCTGACGCCAAAGCTGAAAGAACTCGTCATCGTGCGCACCTCCCAGGTCAACGGCTGCGAGTATTGACTGGCCTCGCACACCGCTCTGGCAGAGCGGTATGGGTGGACGAAAGATCAGATTCAGCACTTGGCCGACTTCCGCGTTCGCGGCGATTTCACTTCCGCCGAAAAAGCCGCGATTGAGTTGGCCGAACGCGAAACGCTGCGTCCGCATTCGGTCGACGACGAGTTTTGGGCGGAGTTGCGCAGCCATTACTCGGAAGGCGAAATCATCGAATTGGCCGCGGCCATTGGCTTGTTCAACTATTTCAACCGCTTCAACGACGTGCTCAAAATGGAACCCACCAAGTGAAATTCGCGCCCCGCACCATGCTGGCATGCCTGCTCGCATGCGTTTTTGCCAGTGCCGAGGAGCCGCAATTCCCTGCAAGCGGCGCGGTCAGCGACGATGCGGAGTGTGTGCCCTTCACCCGCGCCCTCGAAAAGGTAGGCGAAATCGCATGCATCACCGGCAAAGTGGTTGAGGTGCATACGACAAAAAGCGGGTTCACGTACCTCAATTTCTGCCGCGACTACCGTGACTGTAGTTTTTCAGTCGTTATCTTCGGCGGCGATGCGCGCCGTCTGCGCGATGTCCGTGTCTTGCAGGGACGGGAGATTCGCATCACCGGCCAGGTCACCAAGTACGGACGCAGGGCCGAGATGCGTTGGCGGAAACCCGAGCAAGTCCTGGTGGCCATCGACGAAGGCAAAGCCGCCAGGAAGAAGTAGGCGGATAGTGGGCTAAGTTCCTTCGCTCCTCCACCCCATCAACCGCAACGGCGGCGGTTGTCGGGGACCCCGGTTCGCTCAGGATTTCGGCAGGCGACTCGGACGCCGCCTGAACGCCTCAACTTCCAGCTCCGGCGCAAATCGCATGCCGTAAAACAGGATGATGGCGGAGAGCCCTACGGCAGCCGAAGCCGCCAGAAACGCTATCCGCAGATTTGTGCGGTCCGATATGTAGCCCATCAGCGTGGGAGAAAAAGCATCGCCCAGCAAGTGGATGGTAAATAGATTCACGGCGATCGCCGTGGCGCGAATCCTGGCGCTTACGGAATTAACCAGTGCCGCGTTCAGCGGCGCGGTGTTGATCAGCAGAAAAAACTCGGCCACAAAAATCGCCGGATACATTCCTCTGCCCGTAACACTGACGGCCACGGCAATGGCCGGCAGCGCAACCGCGGCTGCGACGGCTGAAATCAGGTAGTAACCCCCTCGCGTGAAACGCAGCATCAGGTCGCCAAGCCAGCCGCCGATCAAGGTCGCCAGGATTCCACTTACCAGCGTCATCAGGCCAAAGGTCCGGTTCGCATCCGCCAGCGGCACGCCGCGCATGCGGAAGAGAAAGGTCGGCATCCACACCTGCATGCCGCCGATGGCAAAGGTCAGCATGGCCATTCCCAGACTGCAAGTCCAGAACGCCTGGTTGCGAAAAAGCCCGGCCAGGGTGCTGCGTTCCAAAGTTCCGGCCATGTGGTCGGCCCCGCCGCGTTCGGGCTCCGGCAGGGCAAACATCAGCAGCGCCAACAGGAAGCCCGGGATCGCCCCCACGTAGAATGGCGCCCGCCAGCCGTACTGGCTGCCCAGATAGCCGCCGAGAAGGTATCCCATGGCGGTTCCGGCCGGAATCGCCAGATAAAAGATGGAGAGAACCCGCCCTCTGTGCTGCTCGCCATAGAAATCCGCGATGTAGGCCGGGGCGATGGTCACGAAGGTCGCCTCGCCCACTCCCACCAGCGTGTGACGAATCAACAGCGCGCGGAAGTCGTAGGTCACGGCCGTCAGCAGCGTGGCTGCGCTCCACACGATGGCGCCGATGATCATGATCAGCCGCCTCGGGTAGCGATCAGCCAGCGGGCCGATCACCGGAGCGGTGCACATGTAAAAAATGAAAAACGCGGAAGTGAGCAGTCCAAACGCGGCGTCATCGCGCGGAAATTCATGTTGGATGAGCGGCTGCACCGCGAACAGCACCGAGCGGTCGATGTAGTTGACGAAGTTGAGCGCCGTCAGTATCACCAGCGCCCAACACCCCGGCATGCCAAAGGCCGGCTTGCCGGGGACCCCGCCCGCAGTTGCGCTTTTGCCGTTCGCTTTCAAAGTTATGTTCCGAGGGTGCGTGGTCAGCCGGTTATTTGTGGCGCGCTCTCGGCCAGCTCGCCTCAACCACCGTTCCCAGGCCGCCGCGAGGACGAAACTGTCCGCGCACCTCGGCCCACACGGGTTTCGACGCCCGCACCACGTCTTCCAGCACGCGGTTGACCACGTTCTCCTGAAAGATACCAAGATTGCGGTAGGTGTTGATGTATTCCTTCAGCGATTTCAGCTCCAGGCACAATCTATCGGGCATATATCGAATCCAGATTGTGCCGAAATCGGGCAAGCCGGTCTTCGGGCAGACCGATGTGAACTCGGGAATATCGATCTCGATTTCGTAGCCCGGGAACTGGTTCGGCCAAGTTTCGATGGCGGGGAAGTTCACGTCCAGACCAGCTTTGGCGTGTTCGGAGGTGTAGCCTGGCTTTGCGGCTTTCGCTTTGGGCATGTGGGTATTGTACTGGAGCGCAGTGTTGCGGTTGCGATGAACGGTCGCGCGGCTCGCGGCCGCTAGCGCCTGGCCGTTACGCGGCCATACCAGGCTCGGAGCCGGTGGCGGGCTGCGGCTTCACCGCGGCGGGAAGCGGCTGCTTCAACTCGAGGCGTCCATCGCCCGATAGCTGAATGAGTTCGGAGTTCAGTTGCGCCCCCAGCAGAATCACAAAACCGGTGTAGTACACCCACACCATTAAGGCCACGGCCGCGCCCAACGTGCCATAAGTCTTATTGAAATGGGCAAAGCTGCGGAAGTAGATGCCCAGCCCGAACGAAAGCAGAATCCAGAAGCCGGTCGCGACGAGGGTTCCGGGCAGGATTTGCGTCACTCTTTGGCGAATGTTCGGGGCCACCTTGTAGGTGGCCATGATCGCCCCTCCGGTGAATGCCACCGTCACTCCCCAGCGAAGATAGGGCCACGCCATCTTCAGCAGCGGCCCCAAGCCAAACTTGTCGGCCAGCCAGCGTCCGAAATCCGGCCCCACGATTTGAACCGCGAGCGCCACCAGAAACAATGCCCCAACCCCCAGCGCCATCAGCAGCGCCACGCTGCGTGTCTTCCAGAATGCCCGCGTTTCGGGAACGTCATAAGCGACGTTTAGGGCCTCGATCAGAGCCGCGAAGCCCGTGCTCACGCTCCAGAGCACTCCGATCAGGCCGAAGGAGAACAGGGCGCCGCCGTGCGGCGAAATCATGGAAGCGCTAATCTGGCGCACCAGGCCCATGCTCTCGCTCGGGACCACTCTCGACATCATGTCCAGGAGCCGAGGGAACAGGCCTGGAATCGGCAACCACGCCAGTGCGGCGGCAAGCAGGATAAGCCCGGGAAACAGGCTCAGGACGAAGTAGTAAGCCAGTCCGGCGGCAAAAGCCCCTGTGTGATTGCGGCTGATGCCGCGAAACGTGTTTGCCAAAGCTCGTCCGGCGTTCTTAAGACTCATCACAGGCCCCCGGGAACATGCCTTCGCATGATTCAGTGACGCTTGGTGGTTAGATGAGAATTCGCGTTGTGATGGCCGGACCTTAGGGTCTAATAACACCCCCCAGAAAAGTCCTACACGAAACTCGGTGGCCATCCCGGTGTTCTCTTTGTAGTACTCCCTAAAACGGCTCACTTTGCCGATAATCTTGCCAATGTGCACTCCTGCGCCCTACTCTGACGGTGTACGAGGCACGTTAATCTATAATTGAGCTTTCTCATTATTCTTGAATGGCTAACGGAACAAACGGTACAGCAGCGGGAAGCGCCCGCCGGAATTGGGCAATTCTGGCTGGAGTTGTCGTCATAGTGCTCGCCGTGAGCGCTGTCGTGTCGCTGCGTCCGCGGAGAATTCGCGTTCAGATCACCAGGCCGCAACGGCAGGATATTCTGAGCACCATCACGACCAACGGCAAAGTGGAGCCTCTCCAGAACTTCGAGGCGCACTCTCCCGCCTCAACCACGGTTAAGCGCATCCTCGTCCGCGAAGGAGATCACGTCAAGCCAGGCCAGTTGATGTTGCAACTTGACGATGCGACGGCACGCGTCGAGTTGGCCCGGGCAACGGCCCAGCTCAGGGCGGCGCAGGCCAGCCAGGCCGCTTTGCAGGCCGGCGGCTCGCAGGAAGAGCTGCTCAATCGGCAGGCAAGCTTGACCAAGGCAAAAGGCGAATACGACATCGCCAGCCGCAACCTGCAAGCTCTCACCCGGCTGCAGAAGGAGGGCGCGGCCTCGCAGCAGGAGGTCGCCGCGGCTCGCGACCGCTTGAGCCGTGCCGAAGCGGACTTGGAGCTCTTGCAGCAGAAAGGCACCCGGCGCTTTTCCCGCTACGACCAGGAAAAAGTCGAGGCCGATCTGGCCAACGCGCAAGCGGCGGTCAGGGTCGCGCAGGATCTCATTGCCAGCTCCAATGTACAAGCCCCGTTCGCCGGCACGGTTTATTCCCTGCCGGTTCGCCAGGGAGCTTTCGTCAATACCGGTGACTTGCTTGCGCAAGTGGCCGATCTCACACAGATGCGGGTCCGAGCCTTCATCGATGAACCGGACCTTGGCCGCCTGCAAATGGGTCAGGCCGTCAAGATCTCCTGGGACGGATTGCCTGGCCGGGTTTGGAGCGGCAAGGTCTCCGCGCTGCCGACCAACATCATCAACCGCGGCAGCCGCATGATCGGCGAGGCTCTTTGCGCGCTCGACAACCAAGACAGGAATCTGCTGCCGAACGTGAACGTCACCGCCGTCATCGTGACCGCCGACACGGCAAATGCCCTGACGCTGCCGCGCGAGGCGCTGCACCTGGAAGACAACCGCAGCATCGTTTACGTCGTGCAGGATGGACGCCTGGTTGGCCGTCCCGTACAGACCGGGGTTGCCAATTTCACGCGTATTGAAATTACCAAGGGACTTTCCGAAAATGACACGGTGGCGTTGGCCTCGCTGAGTCCCTCGCCTTTGTCCAATGGCGCCATCATTAAGATCGTCGAGAATCCATAGCCGGGGTCCCCGGCGCGCGCCGTAGTTGCGCGTGTTGGGGCAGAGACCGGGTGGGGCCATTGTTGGTGTGTTTGTCCGATAGTTTTGAGTTGATCATGAACCTGTTTCGCAAGCTCATCGGTGCCGGCTTTGTGCTTTTTGTGTTCAGCACCTTGCTGGCGGCGGCCTCGCCGGCGGAAATGCTGGCGGTCAGCCATGCCGATGAAGCCATCCGCCAGCTAAACCAGCAGGTGAATTCCAATCCGAGGGATGCCGAGGCGTATTCCCTGCTCTGCCGCGTTTATTTCCAGCTCGATAACTGGGACCATGCCATCGCCAACTGCGAGCGCGCAGTGCAACTCAATCCCGATGTGGGCTCTTATCATCTCTGGCTCGGCCGTGCTTATGGCCGGAAAGCCGAAACCGTGAATCTCGTGACCGCTTTCGTACTCGCCCGCAAGGTTGTCAGGGAATTCGAGCGCGCAAACGAACTCGACCCCGGCGACTGGAGCACCCGCCGCGATCTGGCTGACTTTTATGTGCAGGCTCCTATGGTAGTCGGTGGCGGCGAGTACAAGGCACAACGGCTGGCGAATCGCACTCAAAGCCGGGACGCGGTGGGAGCCAGCCTTATCCGTGCCATGGCGGCCATCAACAAAAAGGACATGGCTGAAGCCGAGCGCCAGTACAAAATCGCGATTCAGATGAGCGGCGACGCCGCCCTTCCCTGGCTGGAACTGGCTCGCTCCTACCGCGACGGCACCAAGTGGAACGATTTTGACGATGCGGTTCGACATGCCTTGAGTTCGCCGAAGAGGACTTCCGAAGACGTGTTCGACACCGGCGAACTGCTTGCCACCTCCGGTCGCATGCTGCCGCAAGCCGCCGAAGCGCTCCGGGCGTATTTAAAGGGCAACACGGTCGATGAGTATGCCAACGCTTTCCGTGCACACTACCTGCTCGGGCAAGTACTGGAACAGCTTGGCGACCGCCAGGGAGCCATCGGCGAATACCGCTTCTCGCTCGCGCTGGCAAGCGGCTATCACCCGGCGCAAGACGCTCTTCGCCGCCTCGGCGCATGATCTCCTCGCAATCTCATGCGGCATTCGCCTCGGCCACGCGAAAGGAAGCGAGCTGATGAAAGTTTCGCACTTGAGAAAGGCCCTGCTATCGCTTGCAGCGACGGCGTTGTTGGCGTTCAGTCTGCCTTGCCCGGCTGAGCCTGTTTCCTTTCGTCAAGCTATTGACCTGGCTCTACAGCATGGCGGCATGCTCGCCATCTCGGCCGCCAGCCGGCAAAAGGCTCACGATGTCTACGAGCAGGCGCGCGCGGCCTATCTGCCCACCATCGTATTTGGCTCGGGGTTGGGATACTCTGCCGGAATTCCTCCTTCTCTGGAGGGAAACGCGCCCTCAATTTTCAATGTCGTCTCGCAGCAATCGCTGCTGAACCTCGCCCAGCGCGACTTCCTGCGCGCAGCCAAGAATGAGTTGCAAGCGACGCACTTCGACGCTGCCGACAAACGCAACGCGGTCATCCTGGACACCGCAACCGCCTATCTTGAACTCGATAACGCGCTCCGCAAACTCAAGACTCTCGGCGAATCGGCGCAAGCCGCCAGCCGCGCCGAGTTCATTACCACGCAACGACTGAAAGAGGGTCTCGACAGCCAACTCGATCTGAAAAAAGCCCAGCTCAACATCGCCAAAGTGAATGTGCGCGTGGCCGAAGCGCAAGCGACCGCCGACGTCGCCCGCCGGCGCCTGTCCCGCCTCACCGGCCTGCCCGCCGAGTCGATCGACACCGTCAGCGATTCTATCCCCGCGCCTCCCAAGGTCGGACAGGACGAGGAACTCCCTGCCCGCGCCGCCCAGAATAGTCCCGTGGTGCAATTAGCTCAGCAGAGGATTGTAACCGCCGAATTGCGCGCCCGCGGGGAGGCCCATGCCCTGTATCCGTCGATCGACCTCGCCAGCCAGTATGAGCGGCTCAGCAGCACCATTAACAATTACGCGCAGTTCTACAAGAGTTTCAAGCCCAACAGCTTTGCCATTGGCTTGTCAATCCGCTTTCCCCTGACCGATTTCGCGCAGCACGCCAAGGCAAATGCCGCGCTCGCCGACGTGCTGCGGGCCAGGCAAGAAGCGCAGATGGCGCATGACCAGGTCGCGGAGAATACGTTGCAGATGCAGCGCGGCTTGCGGCAGCTTGCCGCCGCCAGCGAGGTGGCGCGCCTGGAATATGAGGTGACGCAGGCGGCAATCGACGCGGTGCGCGCCAAGCTTGACTCCGGCCAGGCTAACTCGCGCGACCAGGAAAACGCGCGCCTCGACTCCAGCGACCGGTATTCTTTGTACCTTGATTCTCAGTTGCAGCTTGCGCGCGCAACCATGCAATTAATGCGGCAAACAGGCGATCTCGAGGGCTGGGCACTGCCGGGAAACCCGTGAGCAAAACTGTTCAGGACACGATCCCGGCGGCCTGCTTCCGGTGCGGGCCTTCCCTCGCCTTCGCGGGGTGGGCAGTTGATGTGACCTGCAATCCAGTCCGTCGTACCGTACGGTGGCATGGGGCTTACTCGTGCAGCGACTCTGTAGGCTGTAACTTGGACGCCCGGTTCGCGGGCAAATAGCCAAACAACACGCCGGTGCCGCACGACACAACAAACGAAATCACAATCGAGGCCAACGAGATCGGAATCCGTATGTTGTACTCGGCCGGCAGTAACGGCTCGACGACGATTTTGACGCCGACCGCGATCAGTATCCCGACCAGTGCCCCTATGCCGCTGATCAGAAACGCTTCAATCAGGAACTGGTAAAGAATTTCGCTACGCTTGGCGCCCACGGCTTTCCGCACCCCTATTTCCCGCGTGCGCTCGGTCACAGTCACCAGCATGATGTTCATGATTCCGACGCCGCTGACGACGAGCGCAACGAACCCAACCATCAGCAAGACCGCCGTCAGCGCCATGGAAATCTTGTGAGCCGCCTCCAGGATGGACGACAGATTCTGCACCGTGTAGACCACGCCCGCGCGATGTCTCGACTGCAATAAGTGCTGCACCTCGTCCGTCACCAGAGGAACGTTTTCCGCAAAGTCCGCCTGCGCGTACAGCGTACGCACGTAGTCCTCGCCCCTATAGGTCTTCATTAACTGGAACGGAATCAGCACCGACTCCGAAGCGATCTCGGACTGGCCAAAGGTGGCCACGCGCTCCCGGAAGATGGCGATCACCGTCAGCCGCAATTCCCCGATGCGGATATCCTTGCCGATCATGTTCTCCTGGTACTGATTCGCCAGGTCTTGCGTAATCAGGCATATCTTGGCGGCGCTTTGCATATCGACGTCGTCAAAAAACCGGCCCTTCAGGATAAGCAGGTTGCGAATCTTTTGAAACCCCCGGGTGACGCCGATCAGAGCAATCGGTTTCTCCCTGCCATTCACTACGACGCTGGAATTGGTGATGTCGTGAGTGCCTGCCACCTCGGCCACGTGCGGTAGCTCGCGCACGGCGTTCATGTCGGCCACGGAGATCTCGTCGGCAACCGTGCGGGCGGCGCCACCGAGGTAATCGGCATAGACGATGTTCGAGCCAACGCCTTCGATCTGGGCGATCACGTAGTTCTTGCCGATCAGCGCAATGGTCACGACCAGCACAATGCAGGCGCTGCCGATAACCACGCCCAGCATGGTCAATGCGGCCTTTACCTTATTGGCTCGCAGTGCATCGATCGCCACTCCCCAGGTTTCACTGCTGATCATCGTGATAGCTCTTTTTCAGAATATAGCAGAACGCCTATCTTCACCGGCTTCCCATTCGACCCCAAATAGACGCCATCTGCCCTTGATTCGCGGCTTTCCGCTTCGATTTCAATCGTTTGCCCCGGCACCCGGATGTTAATATGACGATTACGTACCATGCCTCTAAAGACACTATTGCTCAATCCTCCTTCTTTCGAGAATTTCGATGGAGGCGCCGGCTCGCGTTGGCCCGCCACCCGCGAAATCGAATCCTATTGGTACCCCGTCTGGCTGGCCTATCCGGCCGGCATGCTGGAAGGCTCCCGCTTGCTCGACGCTCCGCCGCATCACGTCAGCGCCGAGGAAACAATCGAGATCGGCAAACAGTATGAGTTTCTCGTGCTGTTCACTTCCACGCCAGGATTCGGCGGTGACTGCAAGCTTGCGGCGGCCATGAAGGCCGCCAACCCCGGGCTCAAGATCGCGTTCGTCGGCCCGCATGTCAGCACCTTGCCCGAGCAATCGCTGCGTGACGGACAGGCAATCGACTTTGTCGTCCGGCGCGAGTTTGACTGGGCGGTCGTGGAATTCGCCAATGGCAAACCGTTGCCGGAAATACTTGGCGTCTCGTATCGCCAGGACCAAGGCGTGGTCCACAATCCTGACCGTCCCCCGCTCGCCGATCTGGATGCTCTGCCGAACGTTACCGACGTTTACAAGCGCGATTTGGACGTAACCCGCTACAACGTCCCTTTTCTGCAGCACCCTTACGTCGCGCTTTACACCACCCGCGGATGCCCCGCACAGTGTACCTTCTGCCTCTGGCCGCAGACGTTGAGCGGACATCCATGGCGCAAGCGCTCCGCCCAGCGCATCGCGGCGGAAATGGCGAAAGCCAAGGAGTACTGGCCCAACGTCAAGGAGTTCTTTTTCGATGACGACACCTTCAACATCCAGAAGGCTCGTACCATCGAACTTTGCGCCGCGCTGAAGCCGCTCCTTTTGACGTGGTCCTGCACTTCGCGCGTGACTACCGACTTCGAGACCCTGCGTGCCATGAAGGAGGCCGGCTGCCGGTTGCTGATCGTTGGCTTCGAATCCGCTGATCCGCAAATTCTCAAGAACATCAAGAAAGGCGCAACCGTCGAGCGGGCGCGCCAGTTCACCAAGGATTGCAAGAAACTCGGACTCGCCGTGCATGGCGATTTCATCCTCGGCCTTCCCGGTGAGACGAAAGAAACCATTCGCACCACCATCGATTTTGCCAAGGAACTCAACATCGAGACCATTCAAGTTTCCATCGCTCACGCCTATCCCGGCACCGAGCTGTACGATTACGCCAAGGCGAATGGGTATATCACCAACCAACAGCAGATGGTCGACGCCGGCGGACATCAGTTGGCGCATATCGAGTATCCCGGATTGCCCGCCGATTACATCCTCGAGATGATCCATCGCTTCTACGACGAATATTATTTCCGTCCGAAGGTGTGGGTCCCCATCGTTTTCAAGGCGATGTGGAAAGGCGATGAGCGCCGGCGGCTTTACAAGGAAGCAAAGGACTTCCTGAAGCTTCGCGCCGCCCGCAATCGGGCCGTAAAGGATGCCCGCGCGCAGCAACAGCAGACACCCGATGCGGATGCCAAGACGGCCGAAGTATAAGCGGTAGCGGTACCGGAAAGAACAGAGCCCGCTCTCGTCGAGTGGGCTTTTCGTTTGCGGCAGTTTGGCAAGGCCTGCGAAACGCTGAATTAGCGTCGCGGCCCGGAAGTTCGCACCATAACTTTTTGAAGTGTCATTCTGAGCGAAGCGAAGAATCTGTGTATTTGATTGGGAATGCATAGATCCTTCGCTCCTCCGCCCCAGCGACGGGCAAAAGCGGCCGTCGCAGGGGACCCCGGCTCGCTCAGGATGACATCCGGAAACTTATGCATCGGACCTACGGGACAGCACAATAAGCCCTTTCTTGCTGCCGGCGTGGATCAACGTCTTCCAATTTCAGCTAAAATGGAGACTCCGCGTACTACCGGCGAGAGGGCTGCTTTGAATTTCCGTAAGTATCTGGTGTTGCTGTCGGTAGTGCTGTTCAGCTCAACCGGCGACGTGATGCTCGCTCGCGGCATGAAACAGATCGGCGAAATACATCTGACGAACCTGGGCAGCGTCTTCTCCGCCCTGGGGAACTTCTGGGTCCTGCTCGGCGTCTGTTTTCTGTTTATCTTTTTTGCCTCTTACCTGACAGCACTCTCGTGGGCCGACCTTACGTTCGTCTTGCCGGCTACCGCCTTCAGCTATGTGGTGATGGCATTCCTGGCGCATTCCCTGCTGCATGAGCGCGTCAGCGTGCAACGCTGGTGCGGGATCATGCTGATCGTAGCCGGAGTGGGATTTGTGGCTGGCGGTCCCTCGCACACCGAGCAGGCGACGAAGGCGGCGCCACCGGCGCCGGAGCTGGCTAATCCGGAGTTTGTGAAGGCCCCCAAGTGAAGACCCTCTACACCTGGTCCGCGATCGCCCTGGTGGTCACCGCATCCACCGCGGGTGACATCCTGCTGGCCAAGGCCATGCGGGAGATCGGCGATCTCGGCCTGCTGCGTCAGAACAAAGGGATCTTTGCCGTGGCCGCCCGGGTGCTTGGCAGCGCGACGTTTCTGTTGGCGCTGTTCTTCATGACCATGGCGTTTTTCAGCTTGCTGATCGGGCTCTCCTGGGCTGATGTGAGCCTGGTAGCTCCCGCGGCAGCCTCGCTTACGTTCGTCACCAACGCGGTAGCCGCCAAAATCTTTCTCAAGGAAAACGTTGACCGCCGGCGCTGGCTTGCCGCCATCTTTGTGGCAGCCGGGGTTTTGCTGATCGCCCATTGAGCGCAGGGGAACCCCTCTAATCGCTGGAGCGCGATGCGAACAGCCGCATCCATCCCTGCGCGGCCAGATCGGGGACCAGGAAATGTTCACGCTCACCGTGTGCTGCCGTTAGTGCTTCGGCGGCGGCATAACCGGCGCGCACCGCTCCTTCCATCGTCGCCGGCCAGCCCGTTGCCGTCCAGTCGCCACTCAGAAAGATTCTTGGCCACGGTCCTTGCTGCCGCGGGCGATAGCGGTCTGCTCCCGGAGCCGGCGTAAAAGTTGCATGGATCTCTTTGATCACGGTCGCCTTGACCACGCGCGCCGTCTTCACTGCCGGAAAAAATTCACCCAATTCCTTCAGCGCCAGGTCAAGCACCTCTTGCCGTGATTTCTCCACCAGCGTCTTCGACGAGCTGACAACCAGCTCCAGGTAACTGCCGGCCGGCTGCGCATCCGCCACCCGGAGCTGCCCATCCAAAATCTTCGACTTCTGGAACATCCATTGAATCGTGCGGTCGAGCAGGACGGCATGATCCAACTCCGTCACCTCGCGGTCGAACCAGAAATGAATGCCCGTGATCGGGGACGTCCGCAGTTGCGCCAGGTTCTCCCGCAACGCATCGGATTGCATCGCCGGAGGCATCAGCTTCGCCAGCACCTGGAAAGGTACGGCGGAGATCATGTAATCGAATTCGCGCCTCTCGTCTTCCAAAGCTGCAACCGCCGGCTCCGCGCTCCCGTTCCCGGCGAATGAGGCGCCGCCGTCATTCAAAGCAGTCGAGACGCTGCCGCGCACCGTAACCCAGGCGCGCTGGTTGGTCGCGCCTAAGCTCTCGACCGATGCCCGTAGCACCACCTCGCCGCCGCGTTCGCCAATGTAATCCGCCGCAACGCCGTAGAGCTGCGAAAGCGGAACCGAGGGAAGGCCCATGCGCCCGGCCTGCGCCGACTTCAGGAAGGCATCGCGAAAAACCATCGCGCCATAGTGGGTGGAGACATCGCCCAACTCTTCATTCAGAGCGCTGACCAGCACCGGCGACCAGAAACGACTGACGGCGCGCTCCGTTTGTCCGTGCCGCTTAAGCCACTGCAGGAAAGAGCCTCCGTCATCGGCGGGAACGCCCTCGATCAACGACAGCATCCCCAGCGCAATCGAAAGCTTGTCGCGCCAAGAGAGCAGCGGAAACCTGAGGAATGCGGGCAAAGTGTGCAGCGGTGCGGGCAAACTCGAGGGCTCCAGGGTTCCCCGGCGGCCTCCCGGCTCGATGTAGGTCAGGCGATCATACCAGCGGATGCGCTCTTCCACTCCCAGCCGCCGGTACAGGTCGAGCAGGTTGGTGCAGCAGCCGAGCAGCACGTGCTGGCAGTTGTCGACCACCTCGCCCGTGCCTGGATGTACATAGGAGGAAGCCCGGCCACCGAGATAGGGTCGGCGCTCGAAGAGTGTGACTTTGTATCCCGCTTGTGAGAGCGCGCAGCCCGCCGCCAGACCCGCCAGACCGCCACCGATAATGCCCACGGACGCCTTTGCCGTTTGCGGGCTCTTGCTGGCCGCGTTTTGTGCTGGCTTGAGAGTCACGTGAGGCGGCGTATCCATCCCTTGCACAGAACGCCTAGCTTCTCGGCCACGCTAAGCCGGATGCGCTCGCT
>Ga0187873_1001392_pt1 | contig 20165 bp, 22 predicted proteins | sample June2016WEW_16_1_2_FD_133012 | JGI IMG/M metagenome (GOLD analysis project Ga0187873, IMG submission 133012) | Peatland microbial communities from SPRUCE experiment site at the Marcell Experimental Forest, Minnesota, USA - June2016WEW_16_100 | ecosystem: Environmental > Terrestrial > Soil >... | reverse complement strand
TTACGCGGGTGATATGCCCTTATGGCTCGCTCCGCAACAGGTGATAATACTGCCCATAAGTGAAAAGACCAACGATTACGCCAAAGCGGTCGAAGTCCGCCTAAAGGCACAGGGATTACGCGTCTCCTGTGATTTGACGGACGAGAAAATCGGGGCAAAAATCGCCCGAACACACGGCGACAAGCCCCCATATATGCTCGTGGTCGGCCCTAAAGAATCGCAGTCAGACTCCGTAAACGTTAGGATTCGCGGCCAGGAGCAGACAAAGACGCTGAAAGTCGATGAATTTGCGGCAATCGCCTCTAAGAAAATTGCCGATAAACAGGTAGAGCTGGCCTTGTAGGCCTACAGGTTTGAAAGTTTTGACAGGCAACCATATTTATAGTTTTTGGAAAGGTGATAGTGAGTGATAATAAAAGTTAAGGGGTTGAGGATAAATGGGGGGATACGAGCAGACAAGGTTCGGCTCGTCGATGCAGAAAACAATCAAGTCGGCATAGTTGAACGGCTTTTCGCTCTGGAGAAATCCCGTGAGGCCAACCTTGACCTTGTCGAGGTATCGCCGACCAGCGACCCGCCGGTATGCCGGATAATGGATTACGGCAAGTGGGTCTATGAGCAGAAACGCAAAATCCGCGAGGCACGCAAAAAAACTCACCACACCGGCTCTCTCAAGGAAGTCCGATTGCGGCCCGAAACAGACACTCACGATATTGAGGTAAAGGTCAAGCACGCACGCGAGTTTATCGAAAAAGGGCACAAGGTCCAGTTTACGCTTATCTTTCGCGGCCGACAGATGCTCCATCAGGACAAAGGCAGAGAGGTTCTCAACGGCATAGTCGAAACAATGAGCGATGTAGCCAAGGTTGACCGCTCCGGCGAGATGATGGGTAAGCGGATGACCATGGTAATTGCGCCAAAGTAATAAGCCCGAAATAGTCGTTTTTTCCGTATAATCCCGAAATCGCTGTTGACCCGGGTGGGCAAATAGTGTATCTTTCCCTGTTTAACCCGTGAGATAGCAAATCGATGTATCGATATGTTATCTCCCGCATTTTATCTAACGGGTTGAACTCATTGCCGGGCAATGCTGTTATGCGCCTGGTTTAACGGACTTTTTTCAGGGTAGCGAACAATGCCAAAAATGAAGACCCATAAGGGAATAAAAAAGAGATTCAAGGTTACCGCCTCAGAGAAACTGCGATACAAGCACCCCTCGGGCAACCATTTAATGAACAGCAAGAACGCCAAGAAGCGAAAAAGAATAGCCGGCCCCGCTATTATGACCGGGGTTTACGCCAAGATGATTAAGGCGTTGTCCGGCAAATAGCTTGTTTGGGCCCGCATTAATCGAGGAATCGATTGCCTGCGATTGGCCGAGTATGCAGTGAGTTAAGAAAGGAAATCGGGTATGCCAAGAATTAGAAAAGGTGCAGCAAGGCGCCAGGCGCACAAAAGAGTATTAAAAGCGGCGAAGGGTCGTCGCAGTTCCGCCGGTCATCTTTATCGTGCCGCAAAGGAATCGGTTGTTCGTGCCGGGGTTTACGCGCGTTTTGGTCGCAAGCTTCGCAAACGCAATTTCAGGGAGCTGTGGATTACACGCCTGACCGCCGCCTGCCAGCAGCGGGGCATTATGTACAGCCGGCTTGTCAGTGGATTAAAGAAGGCCAACATCACCCTGAACCGCAAGATGCTCAGTGAAATAGCGATAGCCGACCCGGTTGCGTTCGATGCAATCGTCGCGGCAGCAAAACCGGCAACCATTTAACTTTTCCGTTTAATGACCGGCAGCGGCGAAAACCGCCCGCGAATCTATGCTTGAGCAATTCGCCAAAATCGGTAAGGACGCTCTCGAAGAGCTGAAAACTGTCGCCGATAGCGCGTCGCTGGAGCAATTCCGCTTAAAATACCTCAGCAGAAAAGGTCTTGTCACCAATATACTGGCGCAGATAGGCAAAGTTGCAGAAGAGGACAGACGCGCCGCAGGGCAGCTTGGAAATAGAATCAAAAACGAAGTAAACGCCGCATTTGAGCAGCTTAAGGAAAAAATCACCCAGACCCAGCGTTCCAAAAGCAGGCAGTTGATTGACGTTACCCTGCCTGGGATACGGCCACGAATCGGCAAAAGGCATGTTATCAATCAGACCACAAACGAGCTTCTTGAAATTTTCTCCCGGATGGGCTTTTCAGTCGCCTACGGGCCTGAGGTTGAGGATGAATGGCACAATTTCGTCGCACTCAATATTCCGGCGGAGCATCCGGCACGCGACCCCTTGGATAACTTTTACGTCGATGACCAGACCCTTTTGCGGAGTCAGACCTCGACAATCCAGATTCGCGTGATGGAAAAGCAAAAGCCCCCTATCCGCGTCGTCGCTCCGGGCCGGGTTTACAGGCCCGACACCGTTGACGCGACGCATATGTTTATGTTCCACCAGCTCGAAGCGCTCGTCGTCGATGAGGGCGTTACTATGGTCGATATGAAAACCACAATCGACCAGTTCATAAAGGTTTTTCTGGGCAAGGATGCAAAATGGCGTTTTCGCCCGAGCTTTTTCCCGTTCACCGAGCCGAGCGCGGAAGTGGACTTGCTCTTAGTCGATAAGACAGGCAAAGAGGTCTGGGTCGAGATGGGCGGCTGCGGTATGGTTGACCCGAATGTTTTTGACGCCGTAGGCATAGACAGCGAAAAATATACCGGCTGGGCATTCGGCTTCGGCATCGAACGGCTGGCTATGAGAAAATACGGCATCACCGACATTCGTTTATTCTACGAAAACGACCTTCGCTTCTTACAGCAGTTCTGAAGTTGAACTGCTAATCCTGAGCTTGTCGAAGGACTGAATCAGTTCTAAGTTGCGGAGACAAATATGAATTACAAAGGCATAATCTTAGCGGGCGGGAGCGGCACCCGGCTGCATCCCGTAACAAAGGCCATAAGCAAGCAGCTTATCCCGATATATGATAAGCCGATGGTCTATTATCCGCTGACGACACTGATGCTGGCGGGAATAAAAGAGATTCTGATTATCAGCACGCCAACTGACCTGCCTATGTATAAAAAAGTCCTCGACGACGGCTCGCAATGGGGTATCCGGCTCGAATACGCCGAACAACCCAGACCCGAAGGGCTCGCACAAGCGTTTATAATCGGCAAAAAGTTTCTGGCGGGTAGCCCCGCATGTTTGATTCTCGGCGATAATATCTTTTACGGTCACGGGCTTGTCGATTCGCTAAAAAAGGCGGTCAGTAATGAAACCGGTGCGTCAATATTCGGCTATTGGGTCAGGGACCCACAGCGGTATGGCGTTATCGAGTTTGACAAAGCCGGCAAAGTAATATCAATCGAAGAAAAACCCAAAAAACCGAAATCCAATTACGCGGCCATCGGCCTTTACTTCTACGATTCGCAGGTCTGCGACATCGCCGCGACCGTAAAACCCTCGGCCAGGGGCGAGTATGAAATCACCGACCTCAATAACGCTTATCTTAAAATCAATAAGCTGAAAGTCGAATTGCTGGGACGCGGGACCGCCTGGCTCGATACGGGCACGCCAGAATCAATGCTTCAGGCCGCAAATTTTGTCCAGACCGTCCAGCAAAGGCAGGGACTGATGATTGCCTGCCCCGAAGAAATAGCATTTCACCTCGGCCTTATCGACGCCAAGCAATTGACCAAACTCGCGGAACCCTTAGCCAAAAACTGGTATGGGCAATATCTCCTTAATCTTTTGGATGAGTGCCGCTGAATGAAAGTTACACAGACAAAACTTCCCGGAGTAATAGTATTTGAACCAGACGTGTTCGGCGACGCACGCGGTTTTTTTATCGAAACATTCAGCAATAAACGTTATGAAGAAGCGGGACTGAGTCAGCCGTTTGTGCAGGATAATATCTCGTTTTCGACAAAGGGCATCCTGCGGGGTCTTCATTTTCAAAATCCGCACGCACAGGGCAAATTAGTGCAGGTATTATCCGGCGAGGTTCTCGATGTGGCAGTCGATATCCGTGTCGGCTCACTCTGTTTCGGACAATGGTTTGGTGAAACGCTGTCGGCGGAAAATCACAAACAGATGTATATCCCGCCTGGTTTTGCCCACGGCTTTTGTGTTCTCAGCGACACCGCGTTATTTTCTTATAAATGCACCGACTACTACAGCCCGGCAACCGAGGGCGGCATAATCTGGAATGACCCGGACATTGGGATTGCCTGGCCGATTAACAACCCGCTGGTTTCGAAGAAGGACGCCGGTTATCCCCGGCTCAAGGACATTCCTAAAGACAAACTGCCTGTCCTGAGCAAAGTCGAAGGGCCGCGATACGAGGAAAACAAATGAGCGGCTCTCCTGATAAAATAATCATACTCGGCGGCAAGGGAATGTTGGGCACAGACGTCGCGGCGGAGTGCAAAAGCCGGGGCATCGATTTCGAGGTGTTTGACCTGCCGGAGTTCGACATTACAAATGAACACCAACTGCTCAGCGTAATTCATCCGGCTCATACGATAGTCAATTGCGCCGCTTATACCAATGTTGAAAAAGCCGAGACCGAAACCGAGCTTGCGTTTCGCGTCAACGCCGAGGCTGTAAGGATGCTTGCCATATCCGCGAGAAAATCAGGCGCCTGGGTCCTGCATATAAGCACCGATTTTGTTTTCGACGGCACCTCCGACAAGCCATATACCGAAAAAGATATCCCGCACCCGATAAACGCTTACGGCAGAACCAAGCTTGCGGGCGAGCGTCTGCTGACTGAAAACCACTGCCATTACTGTATCATGCGGGTCGAGTGGACTTACGGGCTTAAAGGCGATAATTTCATAAAAAAAATTATTCAAAAGGCGCAAACGCTCGCCTCGGCGAAGCTAGGCGAAGCCGGGCAAAAAGAAATGAAGGTTGTCGATGACCAGGTCGGCTCGCCTACCGCAACAACCGAGGCCGCCAGGGCCATTTGCGACCTCATACACAAAAAACCGACGGGCATATACCATTTCGCGAACCAGAGATACGCCAGCCGACTCGAAGTCGCCCGGTTTATCGCAGAAAAGCTCAATCTCGGCGTTCAACTGACCCCCTGCAAAACCAGTGATTTTCCTTCTGTGGCGGTTAGGCCGTTAAACAGCAGATTCTATTGCAGCAAAATAAGGCCCTTGCTCAGCAGCCCGATTAAACCGTGGCAGGAACCTCTGGAGGAATTTCTTAAACAGGCCCAGTCCTGAACGGAGCCAACGGATATGAGAAAATTACTCGTTACGGGCGGAGCCGGCTTTATCGGCAGTAATTTCGTGAGGATGATTCTTTCCGAACAACCGGATTGTTTCGTCGTCAATCTCGACAAGCTGACTTATGCGGGCAATCTTGAAAATCTTGCCGGCTTTGAAAATCACAAGAACCATAAATTCATAAAAGGCGACATCTGCGATGCCAAACTTATCGAGCGCATCATCGATGAGTTCAAAATCGATTCGATTGTCAACTTCGCCGCTGAAAGCCACGTTGACCGTTCAATCAGCGAACCTAAAATCTTTATTGAGACCAACGTTACGGGAACATTAACGCTTCTTGAGGCAGCAAGAGACCGGAAACTGCGGCGATTCGTACAGATTTCAACCGACGAGGTTTACGGCGCCCTTGGGCGTGAAGGGATGTTTACGGAGGATACGCCGCTTAGCCCAAACTCGCCTTATTCAGCCAGCAAGGCATCAGCGGACCTTCTCGTCCGCGCATTCGGGCATACTTTCGGCGTCCAATACAATATCACCCGCTGCTCTAATAACTACGGACCTTATCAATTCCCTGAAAAGCTTATCCCCCTGATGATAAATAACGCGTTGAACGACAAACAGCTTCCCGTTTACGGCGACGGCATGCAAATCCGCGACTGGCTCTACGTTTATGACCACTGCGCCGCAATCTGGAAGGTGCTGACCGAAGCGGCACCGGGAGAAATATACAACATCGGCGGCTGCAATGAGAAAGCCAATATCGACGTCGTCCGGCTGATACTTGGCCGCTTAGGCAAACCGGAATCACTAATCAAACACGTTACCGACCGACCGGGTCACGACAGGCGATACGCCATCGACGCTTCAAAGATAATCAACAAGCTGAACTGGAAGCCGTCGGTATCGTTTGAGCAGGGCATCGTCAAAACTATTGATTGGTATCTGGAAAACCGCAACTGGCTTGCCAACGTGGTCTCGGGCGATTACCAGAAGTATTACGATTCGATGTACAAAAACAGGTAATTGACAGAAAGGAGCTCTCCCGCGAGATGGCTCAATTAGCACGCAACAAGGCGACCATTTGCATAGTCAATTATAAAACCCACGATTTCACCCGCCTTTGCCTGCGGAGTATTCGCAAGTTCACAAGCTGTCCATACGAAGTGATTGTCGTCGATAACAGTTCCAATGATGAGTCCGTCGAGTATTTGCGTTCCCTGAAGTGGATTCGCCTGATTGAGCGCCCCCGCCAGTCGGACCAGCCGCAAGGCAGTTTCGACCATGCCTCCGCTCTCGATTTGGGATTGGTTAACTGTAATACCGAGTTTTTCGTAGCGATGCACTCCGATACCTTTGTAAAAAAAACCGACTGGCTGGCTAAACTGATTTCTTACTTCAACGAAGACGAAAAAATTGTGTGCGTCGGCTCCGGAAAAATAGAGCTGACGCCGATGTGGATTGAGCTGTTTAAGCGGGTTACGGACGTTAAATCGTTTATGCGCGGGTTTTTCAGCACGCCTGCTCAGCGCGCAAAATACCGTTATCACAACCGCACGATATGCTGCCTGTACCGAACCGAGGTTTTGCGACGCGAGGGACTTTCGTTCCTGATGGGCCAAGACCAAGGCCTGACCGCCGGACAGAAGCTATATTTCGAGCTTGTTGACCGCGGCCATAAAACCGTTGAGCTGCCGCCGTCGGTTATGGGACAGTATATCACGCATTTGGCGCACGCCACCCAGGTGATAAACCCCCGCGAGTTTAAGCTCCGCGACAGAACGCATCGCAAATTCCATCGAACCATGGACAGGATTATGTCCTCGACAACAATTCAACATATACTGGCAGATGACTCGTTAGACCGTTAGCCATAGATACAAAGCGCAGGACTATAGTAATGACAAAAGTAAGTATAATTGTACCAACCTTTAACCGAAGCAAATTGCTCAAAGAGTGTGTGGATAGTTTGCTGGCGCAGACGTATCCCGATATCGAAATAATTGTGGTAGATGATGGTTCCGCCGATGACACACAGGCGACCATCAAAGAGATTGCCCAAAAGCGCAACAATGTCAGGTATTATTCGAGACCCCACCTTGGCGGGTCGGCGGCAAGGAACTTCGGATTAACAAAGGCAACCGGCGAATTTATCGGCTTTTTTGACAGCGACGACCTGTGGCCTCCAAACTACGTAGAGACAATGGTAAAAAGTTTACAGGTGAACCCTGATTTTGATGCGGCATACTCCAAAATTATGCTGTTAGTTGACGGCAAAATTCAGGGGCCATACATAACGATGGAAAAATATCCCACAGGATATATCACAACCGATTTGTTTTTCCGCGACAGACCATTTAATCTGCCCTCTTCGACTATACTTCGAAAGAGCACCTTTAACGGCGTTTTTTGGGATGAAAAAATGGAGAACTGCGACGATTTCGACCTCTTCCTGCGCATTTCTACCAAGTCAAAATTTATGTATGTCCCTGACGTTTATATGATGTACCGTCAAACCGAAGACAGCATGACCGCTACAGCCAAAAAAAGGTTATTTACATACCATATGTACGTTATGGAGCGGTTCTATTTTCACCTGGGCGGTAATATGTATGTGCCGAGAAAATTGGCGATGCACAAGATAAGTCATTTATACCGCAATTTGGCCTTGAAACATTACGGGGCGGGCAACAGGAAAGCTTCTATTGCCCTGCTGAAAAAGGCATTGTATTACCTGCCGCTTGACCTGCGCCTTTATGTCAACCTGCTTAGGGCGTTTCTGCTGAATCCCAGGAATGACAAAATGCCCGACTGGAAGATGCCCCCGCCCCTGCCGGTCAGGCCGGAAAGTGTCTCAAAAGAAGATTAAGCAATACTTATCTATGAAGGTTCAATAAATTCCTTCATTATGAAGTCCCATATTCTTTCAGAGAATTTGCTGTTCTTATTTTCGAGAGCAGCTCTCCTCGTTTAGATGCTCTCATTGGCAAACCAATTGCAACTGTATTCACGGTCTTAAAGTATATACCAAAATCCTGATATTCTATTTATGCTTGCACTATGTGATAAATATGGTTATAACTCCGTTCGGAATTGCTCAACAGACCGCAAATGCGTCCACGAAATGTTTTTGTGATACGAGCGTAATTCCGGGTGAGCAAATAGCTGGGCGGGGCTAAGTTTAAAGAGTAAAGGAAGAGAATTTTCGCAATGAAGCTGCTGATAAATCTTTTGTGTTGTTTTATACCCAGCATAAAAATCAGGAAAGCGATCAGGGCCAAGATAAGGCAACTGGCGGCGCCGCGAGAACGTCGCGAACAACTTCTCAAAGATGGCTGCACAATTGATGGGAACATCGTCGTCACGGCAAATAGCATCAAATTCGACATGTCAAATGATACAAGTGCGTACTTCAATATCAAAGAAATCCTCGTAAACGAAGTATATAGTTTAATATGCAAATATGACTGTATTGTAATCGATATAGGAATGAACTGTGCCGCCGCATCGCTTTTCTTTGCTGCTCAAAAAAATGTTGAGAAAATATATGCTTTTGAGCCCTTCAAGCCGACGGTTTCGCAGGCAAAAAAAAATCTTGCCCTTAATCCTGAACTTAGCAAAAAAATACGGGTTTTCGAATACGGGCTGGGCGGCAAAGATGCTACCCTTGAGATACCGTATTCTGCGGAATGGTCTTATCGAATGAGCACGACTCACGCTGTATCCATCGAGCAAAATGCGCAAACAGAAACAGTAACGATAAAGGATGCCACTCAATCGCTTGCTCCCATACTTGAAGAAAACAAAGGCAATCACATTATTATCAAATGTGACTGCGAAGGGGCTGAGTTCGAGATATTTGAACGGCTGGACGAAGCCAAGCTGATGGACAACGTAGATATTATACTAATGGAATATCATTTTGAGAAACCTGACAGATTGGTAAAAATTCTTACCGAAGCCGGCTTTGCCGTCCATATCCAACGCAGACAAACAAAAAAACTTCTTCTGGGTTATTTATATGCCGTGAAGATACAGAATAAACAGGATTGCCTGCCGCATTAATGTCGGATTGCCTGCCGAACCGGAAAACACTCGTAACAATCTTTAAGTAACCTGCCCCTTTGAAAATCCAAGGTATTCCTTCATAATGAAATTCCATATCCTTTCGGATGATTTGCCGTCTTTGTATTTGAATGCAAGTTTTTTTACCTCCGCCCTTTTATTGACATACTCATCAGTATGGCCAAGGACGTAACTTGTAATTGCCTCGTGAAGCTGGTCCTGTGAATAACATATCGGGCCTGGGGACATCGAGCCGTAGTCGAACAAGAGACCTTCCTGCGATTCCATATATTTTTCGTAATTATAAGGAAAGAATACTATTGGTCTGTCGAGCAACAAGTAGTCCATATACACGGATGAATAATCGGTTATAAGAACATCGGTCGCCTTCAGCAGGGGCTGGATATCTTTTGAGCTGCTGTAATAGATTATATTGTCAAATAAATCGGCTCCCTTGTCGCAGCGTATTGCCGGGTGGAATTTCAAAACAAACAGGAACTTGTGTTCTTTCGCCAACAAAGACAGCTTTTCCAGGTTTAATAGACCGCTTTTAATGGGGTTGCCCATCGGGTCGTCCCACGTCGGCGCATACAGGATGCACTTGAAGCCGTTTTTTCTAAACTCGTCTATCTTCCGGAGAGATTCGGTATCCGCCTCAAGCAAATCAAGCTCATCGAGTCGTTTTTTGAAAAGTATGTCGTTTCTCGGATAGCCCGCCTCTATAAAACTCCTCGCCCTGACGGCTTTAGAAAAAAGATTTTCAGTGTAACAATCAGAGGTGGAGACAAATAAATCGTAAATGTAATTCTTGCCTCGTATTGCGTCACTGAACCTTCCTGTGAAAGAATTATATCTTTTGACATTGGCGGGCACCATCAACCCTATTTTTTTGAGGCCTACACCGTGCCACAGTTGAACTTTTTTTGCTCTGAATGAAAGGTGATACTTGTATTTCTTGCGCCAAGGCGTGTTGCACGAAATAACAACGCTCGAACGAATAAGCGCTAATATCGAACTCAGCGTCGGATAAAGCAATGCCGGCAGATTGTGCTGCCTCAGCATATTGTAAACCGATTTGTTTTCAGTAAAAAAATAATATTCGACGTCGCCTAGTTTGAGACCGTGCAGATATAAATAAAGGTATTTTACGTTGTCGAAAAACAGCCCGTTGTTTTTCCCCATAAACAAAACGAGGTTTTTTTTCCGTGGGAACAGATAAGACAACGGGATAATGAACCCCCACCCTATTATTAACACTCGAAGAGTTTTTAAAACGCGACTAATCTTTTTCGTCATAGTTCCATCGTATTGCCATAGCATGTGCTCTGCTAAGCAGTTTCGCTTCTTTTCACATATATTACCTGTCCTGTCAGGCCGGACAATAAGGTCTGGAGCGACACAAGAGCTACCTTGTGCGGGTCTAGCAAGCTCTCCCCGGGCTCGCTGCCAAAATTTTCCCTCCTCATCGGCGTCGCCGTCCTTTCCGGATTTACGGCGTTCACCGTCACGTTGTAAGGCGCAAGCTCTTCCGACACCGCCTGCACTAAATTAACGATGGCTGCTTTGGTTGATGAATAGATGGAGTATAACGCCCTGCCTCTCGTATATGAGCTTGAGGTAAACAACAGGATGCTTCCCCTTGTTTTTTTTACGTATTCAATACCGACCTTCAAAACATAAACGGAACCCGTATAATTGGTGTTGATTTCGTAAGTAATGTCCTCGACATCTCTCGATTCAATCTTCCCGATTTTTAAGATGGCTGCCGTATTAACTATGTAATCGATTCTTTTTTCTTTTCGATAGACGGACCGCAGCGCCTTTTCCACCGCCTTGCAGGACGTTACGTCAACATTGCTGGCCCTTGAAAACCCGTAGGCCTTTGCCTTATATTTCGCAGCCATATCCGCTATATGCCGGCCTATCCCCCTGCTGGCCCCGAAAACAACTATGACCTTGCCTGCAAGCCTGCTTAGCGGAATGTTTTCCGAGACGGCCATATTTCTGACCTTGAATAAGCTTTCCGCCAGAAACACATCTTCCGGGTATGTTATTTTTATGTTGTTCTCCTCGCCTCTTACCACGTGAACTTTTGCCAAGTTGTATTTAAACACGAGGCCGCAGTCGTCCGTAACCTGAACGCTCCTCTCTTTGTTTGCCATCAGGTGCGCTTTCTTTATTACGCCCACCCTGAATCCCTGAGGCGTTTGCCCTCGCAGCATAAACTTTCTGACGGGAATATCTTCTATTGTGTCCCCACTGTTTACCCTGATTATTGTATCGGCAGACGGTATGGCAACATCGACAGCGTCGTATTTTTTCAGCGCACTTACACATTGGGTGATTATTCGCTCCGACAGAAAAGGCCTGATGGCGTCGTGCAAAAGAACCACGTCGTTGTCGTCCTTTATGGCACCAATGCCGATAAAAGAGCTTTCTCTTCTGGTTTCTCCCCCGCAAAGTATTTTGCTTACCTTCCTGTAATTGTTTTTGAGAATGATTTCTTCAATTAACGTTTTATACATAGGGAGCACAACGATAATTATATTGTCTATATCAGGACTTCTCTCGAATATCTCGATGGTATGCTCGACGATTGTTTTGCCCGCTATTTTTATAAATTGTTTGGGAATATCGTGTCTGGCTCTTTTCCCTACTCCTGAGGCCAGTATAATTGCGTGCACTTTGCTCATTTGAAATTGTCCCTGTATAATCCGTTAAACCTGTTTTTCAAAATATAAGACAGATGTTAAACACGGCGGCGTTTTGTGGCAACACAGTATAAAACGCCTCGGAAATAATCTCGCCACGGGAAAAACAGCTGCCAGAATATGCTACCCTTTACCCTGCCTTCGCGAGAAAACTTCAAGTCGGTATATCCGACATACATCAATATACGCTGAATTTCCCTGGCGGAGTATAATCTGACGTGCCCCATATGACCGACATTTTCAAGCTGCTCAAAGGCCTCTACTATATCTCCCTGATAATCCCGGCCCGTGAAAAATTTCCACCGATGCCTCGGCGTGATATTTGGGACAGATAAAATTATTTTCCCGCCCGTCTTGGTAACACGAGCAACCTCGCGTAACGCAAAGATAGGATGCACTCTGAGATGCTCAAGAATTTCCGTAAACAATACTACGGAAAAAGACCCGTCTTCGAATGGGAGACGCTCGGTTTCAATGTCCACCTTATGTACCTTTATTGAGTGAGCGGACAATAGCGAAGAAATCCTGTTTGGGTCGATATCTACACAACTAATGTTATACCCCAAATCAGCAAGTAAAAGGGTAAGATGCCCCGGAACGCACCCAACTTCAAGTAATTTACCGCAGGATTCCGGAGGGGCAAGTCGGGAAAGCACCGAAATATAATTATCAAGATGCGTCTTCAGGTAATGCAGCCACTTGTCGCGCATGTTTTCGGGGACTAACGGAACTGCCTTCGCGCACAATTTTTCTAATCGACATTTTGCTGCTTCGGAAATACTGCTTCCCTGCATAAACCCGCCTCAAAAGCCAACGGCTCACAACCAACGCCTGTTAAACATATACGAACAACGGACCATATATTAACACAAACCTTCGACGGCTTCAATCTTCACGCTTGATTATCCTTAGATTTCGCTTTATCTTAATTAAACTCGTATAATTCATCCGCACGTTCTTTGAGCGGCCAGCGGTCGGGTTTATTTTGAAAGCGAAAGATAAGTTGATGCCATACGCAAAAAGAATATTTATGGTCTCGGACCTGCGCCTCGACGCAGTCAAGATGTTTAAGAACAATCCGATTAAACTCGCCAAGGGATTCATCCGCCTCGGCCACGACGTTCGTCAGTTTAGTTATTTTGAGACGGTCGTCGGTTTAAGTCCCATCAAAAACAGGACCTTCGCCTGTCTATTTGCCAAAAACAAAGCCGATGGTTTACTCGTCGAAGCAATTAAAAATTACAGACCCGACATAATCTTAGCAACTTTAGTTCGAGTATTCGATGCTGAATCCGTCGAGCGAATGCGCCAGGCAGCACCCAATGCGAAGTTCATCGGGCTTGACGGGGATGCCTGGCCGAAACTGCGACCGGGAAGAATCGAAACCGCCAAAAAACTCGATATCCTTATGGCTACAAACAACGGCAGTTTCCTTCAAACTTATCGCGAAAACGGTGTCCCCTTCTGTGTTTTTATGCCTAATGCTTGCGACCCTGATGTCGAACACCGCTACGATGTCGAGGATAAATGGAAAACGGAAATCCTCTGGACGGGAATGATAAAACACGACTCGAAACGCTATCCTGGGGAGGATTTGCGGTACGAATTAGTCAGCCGGCTTTCCAGGATGCCTGATTGCTCTGTTTATGGCTGCTGCGGCAGACCTAAAATAGGCGGTTTCGATTATTTACATGCCATCAGCGGGGCGAAAATGGGCCTCAGTATCAATGGTGACAATAACGTCCGGATGTACCACTCTGTTCGGTTGACTAATTATCTGGCTTGCGGCACATTTGTCCTCGCGAAAAAAGTTCCTGATAGCAACCTGCTTTTCAAAGACAAGCTGCACCTGCGATATTTCGATACCGCCGAAGAATTTTTTGAATTGGCGGATTGGTATCTGAAACACGAGGATGAGAGAAAAAAAATCGCCGATGCCGGTATGAAATGGACACACGAACAGTTCAATGGCGTCAAAATCGCCGGGTATATCCTGGATTTGGTCGAAAAAGGGACCTATAATGCGCCATGGATCGATTAACCGCCTGTGAAAAAATTATTATGAACCCAAAAATCAGTATTTGTATCCCAACCTATAATCGGAAAGACTATCTGAGGGAAGCACTCGATAGCATATTTTCCCAGACATATAAGGATTATGAAATTGTCATCGTCGATGACGGCTCTACGGACGGCACCGCAGAAAAGATAAAAAGCTGTGGTTACAACGTGCGATATCTGTGGCAGGAAAATGCCGGCGACGCCGCCGCGAGGAACAAACTTATAGAACTTGCCGCAGGACACTACATTACCTTCCTTGACTCAGACGATTTAATGATGCCCTATGCTTTGGAGCGAATGACAAAGGCAGCCGAGGCCGAGGACGAACCGGTGGTGGTCTATGGGGCGTATATCCGAATAAATGGACAGGGTAATGTTGTGGGCAGAGATAAACGTAAACTTCGCACCGGTTACATCACCAGATACTTGTTCGAAGATATTCTGGTCCACCCCGGCGGTTCTATGTGGCCCACGAATGTGCTGCGCAGCGAGGGCGGCTTTGATACATCGCTGCCTGTGTGCTCCGATTACGACTTGTGGCTGCGCCTCTCCACCAAGTACAGGTTTATCGCCCTCGATGAACCGACCTTTAAGAGGCGTCGCCATTCGTCCAACCTTTCTGCTGCCTCTGCCTCCAACAAGATGTACGAGCTGAAAGTTCTCCGTCGTTTCTATTATGAAAAGGGCGGAAGCTCATTTGTGCCGCAAAAAGTTGCTATGCGCCGGTTCAGTGAAGAGGAATACAGGGTCGCAAAGGCCTTCTTGAAAGATGGCGATTTCGGGTCGGCTGCCGGCCACTTTCGTTTATGTTTTCAGCAACACCTAAACTTCAAAGCTCTCTTGCTGTGGGCATTCTCAGCTCTTCAACAAAAACTCCCAGGAGTGGACCGCTAAGAACCTCGCTGATTCTTCGTTTTGGCTGCGGATTTTAGCCGGCCTTCGGGGTTGCCGCAAAATTGCGCGGTTAAATATGGCGGAAATGTTACAGCGCAAAGCTGTAACAAGCGTTTTATCCTTTGCGTCTGACGGGTATTGACCAATCGCGTGCCGGCTATTTGCCGATAACGCATATCCCTGTTTTGTCCGCCAACTCTAGCGTCTGGAGCTTGTCGATAATTATCGTCTTGCCAGCTTCGACCACGAGGCATTTTGCGCCGTTTTTCGCCAGCGAGCTTATTGTATCAGGCCCAACGCAGGGGACATCGAACCGCATATCCTTTTTTGCTTTGGCTGCCTTTAGAAGTGTCCAGCCGCCCGCCCGGCACAGCCGACCCGCTCGTTCTATCATATCCGCCGTACCTTCAATACCCTCGACCGCTATAACTTCCCGCTCCTTTACGGCGATTGCCTGGCCTATGTCCATCTCCGCTATTTTTTTTACGATTGCCCAGCCAAATTCGATGTCGTCGGCAAGCGATGTGCTAGGCCCGCGTCCGGTCATAGGCCCGTTTGTCGCCAGGTGCTCTTTGCAGTATTTCGTCGAATCTTCCAGAATTATTCCTCCGCTTGCCAGCTCATCCGCCAGGGCCGACAGCAGCATTTCATTTTGCTTGTTTTTTTTGCGAAGCCGCCAATACCATATTCGCACCGCGCGCCAGTCCGGCAGATAACGCAAAATTCGCCAAGGCGTAAAAATCCGCCCTTTGGCGACGCGCCCGACCATAACAGTGCCTGTTACGCCGTGTTTTTTTAATTTGCGAATCCAGTTGCCAGGCCGGGCCAGCGGCACCGTATAAAAAACATCAACCTCTCCCGCTAGTGCCTGCTCCGTGCTTCCTTCAAGACCGACGCAAATAACTTTCACCCCTGCCTGCCTGGCACCGGCTGCTATCATAAACGGGAGTCGGCCCTCGCCCGCAATCAATCCGACAACTTTGACGCTATCCATATCATTCTCAGAACGAGAAAAAACCACAGTTAACCGGAACTCTTCGAATCCTCCGGGGGCGGTTCATTTTCTCCTCCGGATAAAAGCTGCTTCATCTGCGCCTGAAGCTCACGGATGCTTTGTTTCATCTCAGGCAGGTACTGAATCATACCATAAGCACGTTTGCCCTGGCTTGCGTCTATTGCCGGGGCTCCCAATATAACTTTGCCGTCCGAGACGTTGTTGATTACGCCCGCCTGGGCGCCGATTGCGACGTGGTTTCCGATAGCGATGTGGCCAACGAGTCCGGCTTGTCCGCCGAGAATACAGTGATGCCCCAGTGTCGTTGAGCCGGCGATACCTACCTGTGCCACAAGCAAGCAGTGCGGCCCTACTTTTGTCCCGTGTCCAATCGCAATCAAATCGCCGAGTTTGCTTCCCTGCCCGATTATCGTGTCGTTGAGCGTTCCCCGCTCAATCCCGCAGCAGGCGCCTATCTCCACGTCATCCTCTATTATAACACTGCCGATTTGCGGTATCTTGTGATGAACCCCGTTATGCGTGGCGAAACCGAAGCCGTCTTCGCCGATTGTCGCGTTTGAATTGATAATCACCCGGCTGCCTACTTTGCACCCTTCGTAAATTACGACGTTTGGGTATAGGATGCAGTCGTTACCTACCTGAACATTTTCGCCTATGAACGTGCAGGGATAAATCACGCAGCCGTCGCCTATTTTTGCGCCGTCGGAGATTGTAACAAAATCGTGAATTTGGCAGCCGGCGCCGACTTTAGCACTGTCGGAAATAATAGCACGGGGACTGACGCCCATTTTCTTGTGCTTGCGATGACCGTGCAGCAGCACCATAATCTGCATAAAAGCGTAATACGGGTCTTCAGCCACCAAAAGCGGTACCGCACCCGCGGCAACAGTTTCCTTGCCGACAATCACCGCGCTGGCTTTGGTCGTCAGCAACTGCTTTTCATATTTTTCATTGCTGAGAAAACTTATATCGCCTTCGCCGGCCCTGCCTAATGTCGCGGCGGAGCGAATCTTGATACTTGCGTCGCCGAGGACGCGTCCGCCGACATACTGGGCCAGTTCGCCTAAGGTTTTGGTCGTCATAAGAACCACCTTTTCGGAAAATCGTTTCCAGTTCGCGGCCTATTCTGCCAAGGCCGCCGGTATTATAGCAGATATGCCTCGCCGGTCAACCCGCGCATAACCTGACTCATCCCCAGTTTGGGAGTAGTATCTCATTTCTTAAGCTCCTCAACAAGTAATGTAAACTGGGCAAGACGGTATTTAGCATTGTTCTGCCGATGGCGAGAAGGCTGCATTCATTCCGGCGATTATTCGAGCGCCACAGGCCAATAAGTTTGTGCCCAATTCAAAACCGGGGATGAGTCAGATTTTGAACAAGAGAAAAAATTTTCGATAAAAATTTCTTGTCGCATCGAAGTCGTTATAGTATAGTTACTTGCAGTTACTCGGCTTATTTGCCGCGACAATGTTTATAGAGGATTTGCAGAGGCAAACAATGGGACCCGAATGGTCAGAAGGCGGGTTAGGGTCAGGCAGTGGTTTCCCTATGACAAGGGATTTAATTTGCCACGTGCGGTTCGTTGAAGCGAGGTAACATATGACAACAGTTACAAAAAAAGAACTTATCGATCGTATTGCAAAAGACACACAGGCAAAGCGCGTAACGGTCAAGCGAATCATTCAAACATTCCTCGACACGATGACCGCTGAGCTGATGAAGGGCAACCGCCTGGAGTTTCGCGATTTCGGGGTATTTGAAACGAGGACCCGTGCGTCTCGCGTCGCGCAGAACCCGAAGACGCTTCAGCGAGTGGATGTGCCAGCCAAAAGGACGGTGAAGTTCAAAATGGGCCGATTGATGAAGGATCGTATGAGTTCCGGCATCCGCGAGTCGGCGGGGACAAAATAAATATCGATACTCGCCGTTCGATACTCGATTGGCAAGAACTGAGCGGCGAATAATAAATATTGAAAAGCGTATCTGCGTTATAGTTGTTGAAGTGGGGCGGAATATGTCAGAGGGAACGGTGAAATGGTTTAACTCAAGGAAGGGTTACGGCTTTATCGCGGCGGCGGACGGTAAAGACGTTTTCGTGCACTACTCAAGCATAAGCAGCGAAGGATACAAGACGCTCGAAGAAGGCGACCCGGTTACCTTCGATATCGTGCAGGGAGAAAAGGGACCAAGGGCAGAGAATGTGGTTCCTCTTTCGGCCAAGATGCCGGCAAAGAAAGACGAGACGATAGGGAAATCGAAAGCCGAATAAGAAACTGGATTCCCGCTTCTGCGGGAATGACAAAAAAGGGCCACTCCAGAAACAACCACGGGCAGGTAAACCATCTGTAATACCGTTAGTTTTTTCTTGCAACTTCCCATAATATCTGCTATTTCAATAGTAAAGTGGTGCATGGAAAGGTGAAGAAAGAAGGCAATTTCCGGCTATGTTATCCGCAGGGCTTGAATCAGGTCTTGATTGTAATGTTCTTGTCCTGAACAAGAACTATATGGCCATCCGCATCATCGGAGCCAGAAGGGCGTTTTCCCTGCTTTGTCGCCGGCTGGCGGAGGTAGTGTCATACGAAGAGGGTTCATACGCCAATTACGATTTTCAGAGCTGGTGCGAGGTCAGCGAGCTAAAGCGCAATTTTGAGCCGGATAATTATGACTGGGTATCGACCGTCAATATATATGTGGCGGTGCCGAGGATAATCCGCCTCTTGTTTTATGACCGTCTGCCCAGAAGTGAGGTAAAATTCAACCGCAGGAACATCTTCGCCCGCGACAAGAACCGCTGTCAGTATTGCGGCAAAAAACAACCCATCAGCGAGCTTTCACTTGACCATGTCCTTCCGCGCAGCGCAGGCGGCAAGGCCACCTGGACGAATATCGTATGTGCCTGCACAAATTGCAACGTCAAAAAAGGCGGCAGAACACCCCAGCAGGCAGGAATGGCGCTGATACAAAAACCCGTCAAGCCCAAGCACAGCCCGCTCATCCACATTCACTTAGGCCACCAGCGATACAGCAGTTGGAAACAGTTCCTGGACAACGCTTACTGGTCTGTCGAGTTAAAGTAGATTTCCAGCAGTTTGCGGCATGGGATTGCCCTACCTGAAAAAGATATGTTTTTATTCTTGATTTTCTCTACACTTGTAGAGTATTATTGCGCTTATAAAAACAATTAAGGGGCAAACTATGACAAAAAGTCAATCGGAGCTAACAGCCGGAGAATGGGCGATTATACAGGCGGTGTGGGACAACGAGCCGTGTGCCGCGCCTACAATCCAAGAAGAGCTTGAAAAGAAAACCAGCTGGAGCTACAGCACGGTAAAGACAATGATGGACCGGATGGTCACCAAGGGACTGTTGCGGACGCAGAGAATCCGCAATCTCATCCTGTACAGCTCCGTTATCACGAAAAAAGAGGCACAGAGAAGCGAGATTATGCGTGCGGTCAAAATAGCATTCGGCGGAGCGCTGATACCTATGATGCAATTTCTGTTAGACAGTAAAAGTTTGACGAAAGAAGAGCTGAACCAGCTTGAAGCGATTATAAAAAGCAAGAAGGAAAAAGCAAATAATTAAGCCACGAGAGAGAAGACCGTTTGACGGAACAAAGCACTTATGGATAATGTGCTTGAGCTAATAAATTCGGCGGGAAGCGGATTATCCTTTGCTTTTTGACCGCAATCTGAAATCCAAGCCGGTTTATTACGCGGTAATCAAGACGGCACAGAACAACCAGTAAATATTCCAATGACGTTTAAATTGTTCTGTGTTTTTTCAGCACCACTATCTTTCCATCATCGTAAAGCTCATCCGAGTTCTTCCTTAACTCCCGAAAAAATTGCAGGAACAGAATACACTTTTCAGAAATGTATCGCTCGCGTCTGCCCGGAGTAGGATTAAGATATTGTTCTAAAGTGCTTACAGCAGATCCTCTGTACTCAAACAAAAAATAGTCCGCATCAGGCACATATGCCCAAGGAGTTGCGATTCCGGAGCGTTCCGCGTCGTAAATAATATTGCGCTTATAATCAAGGTGAAACGGCATGCCTATCCATGCCACGATCGCCTGTCCCGCAGGAACATGTTTTTGTGCCGCAATAACCCGTGAATGCGTATCGCCGTAGATAACTTCCTGACTATATCCAATGTATTCACTTTTGGCGGCTAACCTTGAAAAGGCAAGTAT
>Ga0187873_1001391_pt1 | contig 20167 bp, 9 predicted proteins | sample June2016WEW_16_1_2_FD_133012 | JGI IMG/M metagenome (GOLD analysis project Ga0187873, IMG submission 133012) | Peatland microbial communities from SPRUCE experiment site at the Marcell Experimental Forest, Minnesota, USA - June2016WEW_16_100 | ecosystem: Environmental > Terrestrial > Soil >... | reverse complement strand
CGGTCGACATCGGGATACACCTCGACATCCGCGACCGAGACGGGGTCCTTCGCGCGCAGTTCCACTTTGCCGATCAGCCCATTCCAGTTCGTCTGTGTCCCTGCATAGTTAATGGAGACGAAGCGGCCAAGATCGATCTTGCGGGTGTTGTCCACGCAGATCGTCAGCCGGTGCCTGCCCGGCGCCAAGTTAGTCCCCAGGTTGAAGACGTGCGGGGCAATCAGGCTGTCCTGTGTACCCACCAACTTGTCGTCCACCCAGACGGTCGTATCCCAGTGCGTACGTTCCAGGAAAAGCGAGACCTGCTTGGCCTGCCACGCCCCTGGGATCTCGACGTCCCGCTGGTACCAAGCCGGACCCTCGTACAGGTAGAGCCGGTAAAGACCATCCAAGGTCGGCTTATTCGGGTTGGGGGTGCCCAATTTCGCTTCGTCGGTCGAGCCCGGCAGGGATATCCGCTCCAATAATTCCCGATTGAAATATTGCTTCTCAACACCCTCTTTTTTGTTCGGATCGAGAGCGAACCGCCATTGGCCCGCCAGCGAGATGGGCTTTGTCCACGCAGGGCCTTGTTGCGCCAGGCCGATACCGGTCAATGCCAGGGCTGCCAGGCAGCTTCTCAAAATCATAATTGCGTTTCGCACGCTTATTCCTCCTTGGTTGGGTCAGTCCCTCCCTTGCATCCGCATATCCTCCCCCAGTGGATCCAACCGTCACCATTGGAATTCAATTCGTGCTCGCTGGGTGGAATATTCCTCGTACGGCTCCACTCGCAGGGTCTTGAGAATTCCCGCCTGCTTCGTGTACGCCAGAACCACCGTGAGGATATTGTTCCGGCCGGTAGGCAGGAAATAGGTTTCGGGAAGGTAGAACTCAGCCTGCGGGCCGACGGTGGCGTAGCGCCCGACGAAGCGTGCGTTCAGATAGATCAAAGCGTCGTGGTCGGCGTCGAAGATCAATCGCCAGGGGATAAACCAACCCTTGGGTATTTCTGGCAGGGCGAACTCGGCGCGGCACCATGCGAATGCGGGCACGAATTCTCTGGAAGCGGACTTGTCGCCCAGAGAGGCGGTTTGCCAACGGCCGAACACATGATTGGGGTCAACCTGTGGTCCACGCATCGCCGCCGGGAAAGTCTGGATCTGCCACGTGTCCACGGACGAGCCGGGTTCAGGGTCAGACCCAACCCGAACGAACTTAACGCCTTTGAACTCCCCCATGGCATCGCCGCCGTTCGGGGCGCCAAAGATCTCACAGGCGATCTCAATTGTGTTATTGCCCGGTTGCAGATATCGTGAGGCATCCAGCTCAACGAAGGTCGCGGAGTTCGCGGCTTCCGGAACATCCTTACCGTTGAGGAAGACCCTCTTGCCATCGTCAGCGAATGTTGCCACGTACAGCTTGGGTTCGTTACTGAAATTCAACTGACCTCGGTACTCCACGTAGCCATACGGGACTGGGCCAAGTTGTTCAAGGGGGCGCGCCGCGCCCGTGGCCCATTGTCCAGACTGCAGATCGAATGTCTCCACCGAGCTCTGGACCTCCCTCAGGTCCACCGACTGGACGGCAAGGGGTGGTGTTGATATCTCGATGCGGCCTGTCCGCCACTGAGGATTGTAGTTGACCTTGTGCTCCACGTCACCCACCCGACAGGTGGAGGGCTGTGAGGGCAGAAGTACGCGCAAGGAGTGCTTCCCGGGGAGAAGGTCGATGTCGGCCCAAAGTTTTCCGGTTTCGCCACCACTCGCAGAAACCAAGTAGGCGTCGGTAATGAAAGGAACGGCGTTCTCCTCTGAACCCGGAATCACTCCAGTCTGGACCCTTTCGACCCAGGTACGCAGCGCCAAGTAGGTTGGAAGAACAATCAAGAGCAGCCGGTCGTCGATCCAGAGAGAACTGGGCTCATCGCTGACCCTAAGCCCAATCACAGTCGATTGCGCTTCTTGGTCCCAATATTGGTAGAGCGACGGTCCAATGAGGTGTGGCTCCTGGCGGGCTTGCAGGGCGATCTCAACCTGTCTCCCCGGTTCGTCGTAGACTACCAGGAAATGACGATCTCCATTTGCCCCCTGCGACAGAACCTCGGCGGAGGTGTAAAGGAGTCGCGTCCCCGCCACGGGCACGCACACCGGCAGAGCCTTCATCTCGCGCGGGCCGAGCACGAGTTCTCCCTCGCGAGGGATGGTAAAGGTCCGGCCCGCGGCTCCGCTGGGGTCGGGAAATGTCACCTTGAAATGGTGCTCGGCCTCGGTATTGGCTCGCACAAAGAGAACCGCGCTTCCTCCATTCGTACGCTCCGAAACAGACACATCAGAATTGGTGCATTTACATGCCTCCTTGGAAGGAACCGCACGCGTCAGTAAAGTCCCGAACATTCTGAGGAACTCTCCGATGCCTCGCGCGGCGTAATATTTTTCCCACAGGCCTCCGGGCTCACGAATTGGTGCCGCATAATCGTAGCTGGTCGTGAGTGTCTTGGCTGCCCAATCGAAATTCGTTCCCCCATAGCCCATGTAATAGTTGAAGTAGGTCACGCCCATTTCCAGGATGGACTTGGTCAAGGCGTTCAGTTGAGCGCCGTTTACACCCTCCTGGTCCACAGAGAGCTTTCCGCCGATCTGCGCAAACCAGCCCCCTTGCAGCTCGGTAATCCCCAAGGGTGCACTGGGCTGCTCCTTGCGCAGCTTCTCGATGGCCGGAGGGATCTCTTTCATGAAACTCCAACGCGGATAGAAATCGCACGTGTCCATGATCCGGTCCATATCGGGGTCCGTCTGGTCGCGCACAACGTGTGTCCAATTGGTGAAGAGCGGGACGTTCACACCGGCATCCCAGGCCAGGTGGGCTAAGAAGCGAATGTATTCCTGCTTTTCGGGATCAGGCAGATTCCAGAAATCGTACTCATTCTCGAGCTGCATCAAGATGATGGGCCCGCCGTTCGTAACCTGGTTGCGAACGAGGATCGGGAGCACATGGTCGTACCAGTACTTCGAAGTCCTTAGGCTTTCTGGATGCATCGAGCGCAAGGGAAAGTGCTCGGCGATGACCCAGCGAGGAAAGCCTGCGCGCTCGAACTCCGCACAGATGTAAGGACCTGGGCGTACGATGACCCAGAATCCCATCTCCTGCGCGAGCTTGAGGAACTCCTCGAACTCCATAAAGTCGAAATGGCCTTGCTCGCGCTCGTGGTAATTCCAGAAAACCATGGTTTCCACGGTATTGAACCCGGCGCGGTGCAGTTTCAGAAAGCGGTCCCGCCACCGTTCGCGAGGGCACCGCGGATAGTGGAATTCCGCACCGAAGAGGAAGGTGTCCTGGTTGTGCAGTGTGAAGCAGTTCGCGTCGTAGCGGATAATTTCGGGCCTCTCGAAGCGCTTCCAACCTTTGCCCGCCTCTCCGGCGGCGAAGATTCTCCCTGTGGGACAATCCAGGGTCATCGCGATGGGTGTGGAGAGCGTCACGCGCAGGAACTGTCGACGTGTGGGTTTCACGGTGAACCTCCAGAATTTCGCCTCTGCTTCGTCCCCAGGCGTCCAGGTGACTCCAGGGAGATCACCAGTCCAGGGGACCAAACGAGGAAATCAACACCAGGACCTGCAGTCGTCAAGCGCGCCACAAACCCTGCAACTCCTGTTGCACCCTCAGGTGATTGATCTCCGGGGGTGGACTTCCTGCAAGGCCTCCCCGGTCTCTCCCGACCGGCAGGCGGAGTCCCAGCAGGGTCAAGCCGGTCCCGAAAAGCATTCGCGCCAATCGCACTGGCGCAGATCCTCTTCGAAGAGGGGGAAAAGCAGCGACTTAAGGGGAGCCTTGAGAAGACGTCTTACCGACGGGAAGCAGTGGGTAGTTCCAGGCGCTTCGCAACACTCCGCGACAAAGGATCCGCCGCCTCCATGCCCGGTCCTTCGCGCATGCTTAGGGGGACGGCGGATTCTCCTGCAAGCTGTAGATAAAGTGCCCGGCCTCCTTTCGCCTTCTCTCGTCTTCCGCCATACCCTGTTGGTGGTAGCGTGTATAGAGTTCAAGTTCTTTCTCCGCCAAGACCTTCTCTCCTGTCCGAGAGTATGCCTGTGCAAGGTGATAGTGGGCATCAGCAAGATCAGGTTTGAGCTTTATGGCCCGCTGGTACTCTCCAATCGCATTTGAATACCTCTGCTCGCCAGCGTAGAGAATCCCGGGTTGCAGGTGCGAGTCCGGGAACTTTGGATCGAGCGTCGCAGCGCGTTTGAGCAAAGATGCGATCTGGTCCATGTCGGCTTGCGCGCTTTGACCGCGCCGGCCCTTCCACAGGCTCATCGCGTAGTAGTAGCTTGCGAGGGCATTCCCGGGCTGCATTTCGGCAAAGCGCTTCAAGCGTTTCGTGACCTCATCCGCATGGCGTACCGAGATGTCGAACATCCTGCCCAGAAAAAGATAGGGACGTGGATCAGAAGGCGCCAGATCCGTCGCGCGGCAGAGCGCCTGCGCAGCGTCGTCGTAAAAGCCCAACGAGTAATAAGCAATCCCAAGACCGATATGGAGCATGGCGGCGTGGGGATAGCGCTCAACGCCGCTGGTGAAGATCTTGACTGCCGGATCAAAGCCCTGATGGAGTAGAAGCTCATTCCCCCAGTCGAATATGTTTTGCTCGCTCGGGTCCATGTGAGCTGCCAGCTGGAAGTCGTTTGCTGCTTTCACAGAATCTCCTGCCTTCTCCTCGGTCTCGCCCAGCAGGTTGTGAAGCTCGGCCGTGTCTTGCCTTTGGATCATCCTATTTATCTGTTGGCGCGCCTTCGTGAGGTTATTTGTCTCCAGATAAGCTAAAGAAAGGTCATATCCATTGATGTAGTGAGAGGGATGAATGCTTTGGGCTTTTTCAAAATAAGGAATGCCCGCGAGTGGCTTGCCTGCGTTAGCGTAGAATTCACCCAACTGGTGGTTTGCTTCGAAACTCCCCGGGTGGAGCTTCACGGCTTGCTTGAGTCTGCCCTCAACCTCGTCAAGCTGCCGGCTCTTCGAGCTTGTATCCTTCTTGTCAGAAGTTGCTCCAGCCTGGATGGGCCCTTGACTAGAACAGAGCACCGCTCCGACCAAAAGGGGCATTGGGAGCGCAAGAAACCATCCCCTCCGCACCTTACAGAACTGAAATGCAAGGCTTCGAGTCTCTTCACATTTGTGACCGGATTCGTTCTGGGATGCTCCCACGCTCGACATCCTGCTTTCTGGAGGGCCAGGAAACTGTTGGGCCAGTTTCGGATTCAACAGAAATTCAAATCACTGTGAGTTTATTGCCTTTTGACCATATGATCTTACCACCCGCCCCCAAACGTGATCAACAGTCATTCCTGAAAACGTTCTTTGATGCCTGAAAATGAGGGCGGCCATTTTATCGGCCGCCCTTAAGTCCCACAGACCGACGCCGCTATCTGTCCGCAGGGGCTAGAAGTAGAACTTCAGCGCGAACTGGATCTGCCTCGGATCGTTCGGGCTGTCGCGCGTTGACGTGATCTTCCCGAAGGTCGACGTGGATTTATAGTTCGTGTAAGCCGGCAGCGCGAAGTTCGGATGGTTCGTAATGTTGAAGAACTCGGCGCGGAATTGCAAACGAGTGCTCTCGCTGGTCTTGAACTCCTTGAACACAGAGAAATCGAGCCGGTGGAATCCGGGGCCTATGACTGGGGTATTGCCGCCGCCCAAGGGTGTGTAGTCCGTCTGCCCGATCGTGGTAGCGGGCGGCGGGTCTGCAAAAGCGGCAGGGTTCATCCACTGGTCAACGTTGTGCTTGCCTGCATACTTGGGCTGGCCGGTTAGCAGGGCGTAGCAGCCCAGGTTCGAAGCTCCGGCCGCGACGCAGTTAATGGTCATCGGTTGGCCGTCATCCATCGTCATGATCCAGTTGAAGCTCCAACCACCCAGGATTCCTTCCGTCATCTTGTTGGCTGATGCACCGAACTGCCTTCCGTGCCCGTAGGGAAGCTGGTAAGTTCCGCTCCACGAAAGGGCCTTGCGGATGTCGAAACTCGCGTACCCCATATCCGCCTGCAGACCGAAATTTGGAAGGTAAGGGGCGCGACCAGCGCCAACGCCGCCGCCGCTGAGCATGTCGGCGGCATTCGTAACAGTCTTTCCCCAAGTGAAGGCGGCAAGCATATCCAGACCTTTGGCGAAACGGCGCTCGTATTTAGCTTGCAGGGAATGATAGTCGGCGTTGCCATTGGTGGTCAGAAAAATATAGTTGCGGGCGAAATCAGGGAAAGGAACGTAAGGAATCGGGCTGGTCCCAGGAGGCAGAATCTCCGACACACGGTTCACCCCCGTGGCCCCATCCTCAAGATGCCGACTAAGCGAGGCCACGTACCCGATTTCGAATGAATCATTGGGCGTCAACTCGTATTGCACGGTCATGTTAATGCCCTGAACGTACGGGGTTATATAGTTGAACTCGAGGCCCTGCAGGCCTAAACCTTGTGCCTGAACCAGCCCGGGAGAAAGGGGCATATCCAGGAACCCCCGATCCAGGGTAGCTACCTGGCCGTCGGGAAAGGTTGTGGACGTCTGGGAATTGGGGCTACTGTAAGCAAAGGTATACTGGAAAGGGTAATTCCCGCCTATGTTGTCGCCCCCACGGTTCTCAAACCCACCGTAGTAGCTTCCGTATCCACCGCGCACCACCAACTTCGGGGTGGCCTGATAGGCAAATCCAAAGCGCGGCGCGAAGTTGGTGTCCTGAGAAGTTCCGACACCATTTCCGTAAGCGCTGGAATATACGAGCTTGATGCCATCCTTCGCCAAGAGGGAAGTGAAGGAGGGAGAGAGCGTGTCACTCTTCCGGCTGGTGGGAATGACGTATTCTGCAGTTGAGAATGGAACGCCCGGCACGAAATTGGCCTCGGCGCCGTACTTGTCCCCAACCAGACCGAAGAAATCCCAGCGCAAGCCCAAGTTCAAGGTCAACTTCGGCGTGACTTTCCAGTCGTCCTGGAAATAGGCGCCGTAGTAGTTCCTGTAACTGGCTTGATTGGCCCAATTGGAGGCTGAAACGGAAGAGACGCCACCGAGGTTGTTGACCCCTCCAGGATACGTAGCAGCGGTGGGGCTCAAGAGAAACTGCGCCCGGCCTGTACTCCCATCTCCGACGTTCGGAATCGAAGTGTAGCCTCCGCCGAAACTGTAATCACCAAGCGGGTATGGAGGCGCGACCCAAGGGAAAGATATGCGCTGAACCTCCGCGCCACCCTTGAAGGTATGCTTCTTGTAGACCTTCGTTAAGTTCTCCGTATACTGGAACGTATTGCTGAATCTCACGCTGGCCAGCCAGGCAGCCGAACCCAGTTGGCTGAGACCGCCAATCCCGATATAAGGCAGCCCCCCGTTGCCGGGTATCTGTGGGATACCCGGAATCCCAAACTTCGCGGGGATGTCGGTTGAGTCGTTGGAGTAAGGCTGACCTCGAACGACGTGCTCCCGGTTGAAACCGACTCTGGCTTCGTTGATCAGCGTTGGAGAGAATGAGTGTGTATAGCTCAAGGCAGCACCCTGGGAACGGAGCGTTCGAAGCCCCTCATAGTCGCCGAACCAGAAGGTCTTGTTCTTGCGGATAGGCCCGTCGGCGGTTGCCCCAAACTGGTTCTGCCGGTACTCGCCCTTGGCAATACCTGCGGCATCCTGGAAGAAGTCCGCAGCGTCAAACTTGTCGTTCCGCACGAACTCCCAGGCGCTACCATGGATTCGATTCGTGCCGGATTTCAAGGTGGCGTTCAGGACTGCCCCGCCCGCGCGCCCAAACTCCGCGCTGAATCCGCTGGTTTGCATCTTAAACTCGCTAATAGCATCAACTGGAGGGTTAAGAACGTAAGCCGCGCCATTCAGGAAGTCTACGTTGTTACTGTTGTTGTCGATGCCATCCAACAGCAAGTTGTTTTGTGCAGGCCGCGTCCCGTTGGCCGCAAACCAGCCATTGGCGTTCAGCCTTCGGCCTTCCTGTTGGCCCTCCGTCACTCCAGCGGTGAGCCGCGCCAGGAAGTTGAAGTTCCTTCCGTTAAGCGGCAGGTCGTTGATCGCCGTGGCGGCGACCACTTGGCCAACTGAACCATTCACATGCCCAAATGGGTGTCGACGTATCGAGGCGGGTGATCGAGAGCACCGGCGTGCAAGAGAAAGTGTATGCTCTGCGTTACGGAGCCGAGCCGCTTCGTCTGCCGGGACGAGCAGGGAAGCTGCTAGTTGTTGTGGTGGCGGGCGTCGCCCGGGAGCCGTTATTCCTGCTTACCAATCTCCCAGTAGGGCGGGACTCGGAGTCGCTATGGTGGATCGTGCAAATGTATCTGACGAGCTGGAAAAGTGAGGAAACTTCTCGCTTCCTCAAACAGAGCTATCACTTGGAAGATATTGATGTTCTACGGTATCAGCGACTGAAGAATCTGGTGGTGTTGGTGACGGCGGCGGCTCATTTCGCCGCGACGTTTCTAGGACAGAAACTGAAATTGAAGGTCCTGTGCGAGAAGCTGCTGATCATCTCCCTGCGCTTCTTTGGTATTCCGCCCTTCCGCTTCTATGCGCTGGCAGAAGGCATCCGCAACCTGCTTTCCCAAACCAGCTCCGAAACCCCCGGTCCACCGTCCAAGACCTGGCAATTGGAACTACTCCTGGCCTGGGAAAGCTAGAAAAATGGGAAATGTCCCGGAAAATTCTCTGGAAAAATCTCTGGAAGAATCTGCGATCTCTTGACATGGGAAATGGAACGTGCTAACTGATCCGTGCTCGTGCACGATACGCAACGGTAAACCACCAAGATGCATGAGCAAAACCTGGGCAGGATTGATGAGGATGTGGAGACAGTAGAAGTTATTTCAGAAGCCTCCGTTAGACGATCCTGAAGCAGGCGTTATCGTAGTGGCCCCTGTAGACGGCCAGCGACAGGTGGTAGCCTACCACCGGTCGGCGGAAGTTCCCGAACCAAGCAAAACTGCGTCCTGCGCTCCATAGCCGCTTGTAGCGCCGTCGCGTCGGGTCGTCTTGCGGCAGGGGCTTGCGACGATTCCTGTGATGGTGGACGATCAACTCGATGCCGCGCTGGGCAAGGGGCTTGCGCAAAGAGTCACGGTTGTAGCTGCGGTCTGCAATGATACGTTCCGGCTTCTGGCGGGGACCTCCGTGCTGATGCCGCCGTCCTACCCGGATCGTCCCGAAGGTCGCCCCGGCGAACTGGACCTCCGACGGGGAACTCGCGTGAAGGTGGTGTCCCAGGGGGATCAGCTTGCTCGTCAATCTCATTTCTGCTTGCAACGGCGTCCCGTCTGGCCACGGCTTCTCCGCGAGTTCGGAGTGCAATCTTCACAAAAGGGGTGGTCGAGAGGGCAAACTGCAACTGCAGCCACTCCGCCTCGGTTTCCGTTTCGACTGAGATGTGGTGTTGTAGTACACCTGAATTTGTGTCCATCGCACAACAATTCTGTATTGGGAGGATGAGGCCGTATGAGCGACAAAAGTAAGGAACTGCGTGTTATCGACGTCCCCTATTCGCACAATTCTCCTTGGTCGCTGTCGCGGCGGACGTTTCTCGGCATGATGGCGGGGTCTGGGGCAGTGTGGGCAGGAGAGGGGGCAACGTCCACTGTCGGGTCCCCTGCGGGTTCTGCGGGTGAGAGCGATCCGGTGAATCTACTTCCTCGTCTTACGCCCACCCCAGAGAGGGTGGCGGGCATTGCTAGACCACGGGTGGATCTGAATGGGACTTGGCGTTTCAATCCGAGCCCAGCAGCGGAGTTTTGGAAAGACGGGTCTGAGGTGAGTTGGTCGGACATTCAGGTGCCGGGGGAATGGACGATGCAAGGGTTCAGTGTCAAGCCGGGGCAGGCCGGCGGGTACCGCCTTCGGTTCCCGGTGCCGGCAGACTGGGCAGGGCACCGGATCAAAGTTCGCTTTGATGCAGTTTACAGCAAGGCGGAAGTGTGGATGAACGGGATGCCGGTTGGGTCGCATCTGGGTGCATTCACGCCGTTTGAGGTAGACGCGAGCGACGCCATATTGCCGGGCAAAGACAACGTGCTGGTCTTGGGGGTCGCAAGCGAGAGCTTGGCTGACATCTTGACAGCGGGACGCGAAATGGTTGGGCACGCGATGGGCGGGATCATCCGCAAGGTTCGGGTTTTTGCGGTGCCCGAGGTAAACATCTCGTCGCTGCACGTCGATACGACATTCGACGGGGAATTCCGAAACGCCACCATGCACGTACTGCTCGATGTCGCCAACGAGGGTGGGAAGGACGTCAAAGACGCCGAGATTCAATTCGGCCTGCGGGAGCATGGACCTGACGGTAAGTCGGTCAACCTCGACCCAGCGGCGGTTAAGTTGCGGACGATAAAGGCGGGGGAGATTCTCTCGCAGGTGATCGATATTCCGGTTGAGGCGCCGAGGAAATGGGACGCTGAGCATCCGAACCTGTATGTTCTCGACTGTGAATTAAGGGTTGGCGATCAGCGGTACTCAACCGAACGACGGTTCGGCTTCCGGCAGGTAAATATCAAGGATGGCCGGTTTCTTCTCAATGGTCAACCGATCCGGCTGCGTGGGGTGTCGCGGCAGGATTCGCACCCGCTGATGGGGCGGACGATGCCGCCGGAAGTCCAGCGACAACATATCGATTGGATTACGTGGGCGAATTGTAACAACACGTATACCTGTGCTTTTCTGCCGGATGAGGAATCCGTGAACCTATGCGATGAGGCCGGGATTTACGTCATGGATGAACCCGGCACATGTTGGGTGGGCATGGATCAGGTGGGCCCCAATTTCTGGAAGAGTGAGAAGCTCGACGATCCGAAGTATTTTCCGTTCTACCTTCAGCCTGTTCTGGAGATGATCGAACGCGACCGCAGCCATCCCAGCGTCATCACCTGGATGCTCGCGGACGAGTCGACGTGCGGGAAGAACTTCCGGGAAGTATTAAGAATTGTTCGAGGGGTCGATCCATCTCGGCCGGTGCATATGGCCTGGGATCCGGAGAATGGACAATATGGACGCGTTTCTCAGTCTAAGTCTCCATTTGACTTGGGGAGCTACCACTACCCCAACGCGAAAGAGTTTGCGGAGGCGGCCCAATCAAAGCGTCCCGTCATCTTCGATCAGTCGGTGTCTGCGTACTTCGTGAACGTGCCCGAACTGATGACCGACCCAGGAATCCGCGATGAATGGGGACTTGAATACGCTCCATTCTGGGAGAAGCTCTGGGAGGCGAACAGCATTTTGGGCGGGCAGGCCTTCAATCTCAATGATGACCAGTACCTTATTCCCTCCGGGCTGGTTACCGGTAACGGCGAGTGGGGGTTCATCGATCCCTGGTGCCGCGCGAAGCCAGACTTGTACCACGTCAAGAAGGCCCACACCCCTGTCAAGATTCAGGACGGGCCGCTCCCGGTGCCCGGTGCCGGTCAACCCTTGGAGGTACCCGTCGAGAACCGGTATGACTTCACGAACCTCAGTGAAGTGCGTATCGAATGGGCGCTGGGGGATGAGTCTGGTATCGTTCCGGTGCAAGTCCCCCCGCACGGAAAGGGAACGATCTCCATACGGCCGAACAGCAAAAATCTGAACGGAATGGCACTCTCGCTGAAGTTTTTTCGCAAGGATCTTATGGTCGATGCTTACAAGCTTCCGATCGGCGAGGCGACCGAACCAGCAGCGGTTGTCAAGTCCAAGGGAAACAGAGGTGTGGAGTTGGCCCAGACGAAGGAAACGATAACCGCAATAGGCGAGGGCTTCGAGTGGGTCATTAGCGGGCAGACCGGCGAGATCATCAAGGCAACCCGCAACGGCCAGACGGTGCTTGTGGGTGGCCCTGCGCTCATGGTCTTGCCGACCAAGGAATATCCCATGCCCCCTGGCTACCCCGAGCCGCGCCCCCAGTCGTTCAGTCCCCTCAACCCGCTATGCCGGGACTGGAAGGCCACGTCGGTTTCGGGCAAGCACTCAGCCGACGCGGTCGAGATTGCGGTGGTGGGTCAATACAGAGAAGCCGCCGGAAGCTATACCATTCGGATCGATGGCCGTGGTAATGCGACCGTCAGCTATCGCTTTACCTACGCAGATGCGGAGAAGATCAATGCGCGTCAGATTGGGATCGTGTTTTACACGCCGAGGTCGTGCGATACCCTCACTTGGAAGCGAAAAGCCCAATGGTCTGTTTACCCAGAGGACCATATTGGCCGGCCTGAAGGCGTAGCCAAAGCGTTACCCGACGCAAGCTTGGTGGGGAAAGCAGGTGACTGGATGGAGGTAGCGTACCGCGAGAAACCATCCTGGTCTTGGTCCATGGATGCCAACGCACTGGGTACGAGAGATTTTCGTGCTACCCGTCGGAACATTTTGCACGCCTCGCTGAAAGATTCCTCGGGCAACGGGATCACGGTCTTGTCCGACGGCACCCATCATACCCGGGCCTTCTTGGACGGCAGCCGGATTGGGTTCTTGGTAGCCGGGTACAGCGGCCCAGGTGGCGTGACCTCATGGTTGCATGGACTTTCCGAGATAGCTGGGATCGAGATCATGGCATTGAAAGAGGGGGAGGAGATCAAAGACACGGTGCGTCTGTCACTCGTCGGCGCGTAACGCTGGACCCATCGCCAGACGGACGCATGATCGATGTCCAAGCCTCTCTCCACCAACAATGCTTGGATATCACGACAGGAAAGGGAACAACGACGGTACCAACGGACGGCCCAGAGAATGACCTGGGGGGTAAAGTGCCGCCCCTTGAAGCTTGCGGGTCGTTGTGGGTCTGCCATACCCTTTCACGCATGGCAGGGCCAATCCCGGATTTTTGCAACAGCGATTGGATAAAGATCCATTCCATCGTGATTTACTTGAGCGGGACTCCAGACTCCTTTCACTCTTTATCAAGAACCCACACGCTTGATCCGTTTGCTGCCACGGGGATCTCCGCCTGCCACCGTCGCCCCGGATCTTGGTGTGCCGTGACTCTGCCCTCGCCGGTCAACTCCCGGAACACCAGTTGTGTCACCCCATTGGCTACCCAACCCAATGGAAGGTCCAACTTCAGCATCTTAGGCGTGTCCGAATCCCCAGGCAGTGACCGTTCGAGGTTACCCACCAGAAATTCGAACTTGCCATCTCCCGTCTTCCAGTAGTGAACTGCCAGCGGCAGGTCCACTGGGCTGGGCGAGTCAAATGGTGAGCGTCCGGTATCGGAGAGGAGTCTCAGGAGGCTGCGCGCTGCAAGCAAGTACGGTTCCTGACTGGCGATCAGCTCATCCATTGTGCTTGGACCCTTGAACTCTGCCGGCGAGAAAAAGGGAGGGTTCCAGAAGAGCCAATGCAGGTCTCCAGCGCCTGAAAGCAAGAGATCGGGGCAGGCGCTCGTTTTGTAAATCACCGTTCCCTGCGGGGATCCCACCTGGGAGTAAAAGCCCTGCCATAGGGCGAAAGAGGGGGACATGCCATCTGTGATTCGGGGCACCTTGGTGATAATCCAGGCGTTTTTCAATGATCTGTCTGGAACAGTTGTCGAGGTCCAAATCCCTTTCTCTCCTGAGACTTGGGGGACCGTCTTGCAAGGCGGGGAAAGAATCTCGTTGAGGCGAGGGTCAATACCATAGGTCGGATCGCTGACGATGGCCAGAGGTTCGCCCGAGTGGATGAGTTTCAACATGGCGCCGGCGCTTTGAGCATCAAGCTGGGCGGGTGTCTGAACTACGAAGAGGTCTGACCGGACTTGGGGGAGCCACTCGACGCGCGTGATGGAAATAATTGGCACTTGCCACTTCATCACCATCCCCGCGTAGTCATCGATGAACTCTTTCACCAGCCAGTCGGGGTGCTCGCGCTGAAGCCACTCTAGATACGGGCGATTGTAAACGAGGGTCGGCCCGCGCGTCTCTTGAATACTCAAAGTATCAGCGGTGGCCGCATCGGCATTCTTCGCCAGGAATTGCACATCCTCTTCCGACCACAAGTCTCTCCCACGAGTCGTCACCGCAAATACCATCCCGGCGGGAAATTTCTCACCCTTCGGAGTCTTCAGGGCTGCGTGCGAATACGCCCAGATTTCCCACCTTAACTTCTCGGGCACAGCGTGGAGGACGTCCCAGGGCTCGAAACCATCCCCGCCTTCCACGGTGATGTAATGACGAGTCTTTGTCCCAGCGAGTTGCGCTGCGTGGGTGAGAAGGAAGGCGAGTTGAAAAGTGTAGCCGAGGTGGTGTTGGTTCCAATACTCATTCCAGGCGCCACCCCAAGTTTGGTCGACCCAACCATCCAAGTACCCTTCCCGCGCGATCCTCTCCAGGTCTACACCTCCGACTCTCCATTCCGCTACTCCCCCTACTGCCGAGGAGTAACCAATGACTAAACAGGCAGGATTAGCCTGCTTGGTCTCGCGCACCAAACTGGCCGCCGCCTGATGCCAGCGTTCCATCTCCGCTGGATCCCAGGAGCCCCGCTCACCCCAAGGCCCGTAGCTCGAGTATTCCGGCGGGCCAAACATGTCGTCTTCAAACATCAGCCCGTCAATCCCGACCACCTTCGAAAGACTTCCCCACTGACGCGCAAAGAACCGGTAGAAAGGCGTCCCACCTGGAATACCCTCGGGAAACGCTGCGTACCGCCGGAGGTCGGGCTTGAGTGGCGCACCGGGGTTCAGTCTCCCCACGTTCACCTTGAAGCGCTCATCATGGAAATACGCCTCCGAGTGCTCGGTACGCCAATTCGGCATTGGGGTGTTATAGAAGTCCTCGTAACCAAGCAGAGTGGTCGCGAACTTGAAGTCCTTCATCCCGTACCGCTCAGCCGCCTGGCGACGAAACTCCTCTGCCAGGCGTTTCAGATCCCGATAGGTCCACGGCGCATAAACGACTCTGTCAAACGGCGGGGGCCGGCGTTGCAAGTTCAAACTCAGGCGGTTCCACGTTCTGAGGACGTCGAGGGGGAGAAGTGTAATGCGCTGGTCCAAGTCCCCCTGCCACTCCGCAATGTAGTCCACCACCCAGGCAAGATTCACGATCACCCCATGCTGGCCCGAGGCATGTTCGTAGAGCGGATCCATCCTTTCCAAGTATTGGGTGACGGAGTCTGCAATGTGGTCGTGATCGAACCAGTAAAGTTCGCACCAAGTCCAACGATCAGCAGCTAGCTTCTGCTCCACCGGGATTGCCGCGAGCGCCCCTGGAACTGCTTGAAGGAGAAGAAACAGGCCCGCCATGAGGGAAAATAAGGTATTGGGTGTGACTCGACCGGTCATCTCTTTCTCTCCAAGGTAGAATTTCAATGCGAAATCAATACTGTCCAATAAAAGTCCGAGTAGTTGGGTCTAATTCATTGATCAGGCAAGAGTAAGGGATCAAGGCGCAATTTATCGGTTTCAATTTCTCGCCCCTCTTTTGGCACTATCGGACTGTCTTCCGTCCTAGCCCGGAGGCAGTCGATGAATCTAGCAGCCCGTGGTAGAAGTGGCGAAATTGGGGATGGTCATGTGAAGGCGCTCGGAGTTCCTGAGCAAGCGAGCAGCCCGAGCGAGACCCTCCAGGAATGATCAGAGAACCCCTGGCCGCGCCCCGAGCTGCCTTAACCAGCGCGCCAAGGTCGCCAGGAGGCCGGTGCGGCAGTCTTGGAACCCCCGCGGCGTTCGCTTTGCCGAGCATTTTCCTCATCACCAAGCCCAAGTTGAACGCTCCCCCATGCACCCGCAGGCGTTTCAAAATGTTCGGGTGGCGGTGCAAGTGCACACGGCGCACCGCGCCTGTTCTTGGAGGCGTTGCCACTAACCCGTCCACAGCTACGCACCGGCTAGCGATAGCCGCACTGTGTCTTTGATCTCCGCCCCTTTCTCTAAGGGTGTATTTTCGGCCTGCGCGACCTCGCATAGCCCGCGTATTCCCCAGAAGTTTCCCGGCCCACTGTGGCTAGCCACCAGGAGGCCAATTCGGTTGCCGTCCAGGAACGAACGGGTATGATGCGTGCCGTCGGACCACACGGTAACGCCGGTGCCGGAGGGGTCCTTCAGTGAAGCGTGCAAGATGTTCCGGCGTGTGGCGCGAAAATCCCTCGTGCCCAGTGTGTTCGCGTCCATGGACCAAGGCCAGGTGGGTTTCTCTCGATACGCGACTTCCGGCTGGCTTGGGTCGCGAAGCGCGTGGGCGACGCCTTCAGCCCGGCCTATGTGGTCCTCCGGGTAGACAGACCATTGGGCTTTCCGCTTCCAGGCTAAGGTATCGCATGACCGGGCTACGTAGAACACCACCCCGATCTGGCGCGGATCTATTTTCTCCGGGCCGGCGTAAGTGAAGTGGTAACTGACCGTCGCGGAGCCATCGCCGCTGATTCGAAGCGCATAGCTTCCGGCCGCCTCCCGGTACTGGCCGTCCACAGAGATTTCGATTACGCCCGGGGAGTGAGTGGCCGAGACCGAGGCGGCTTTCCAGTCGCCACACGTGGCGTTGAAAGGGCTCGCCACGGGCCGTGGCATCGGGTAGCCGCTGGTGTACTTCTCTTCCTTGGTGGGCAAGAGCATGAGCACAGGACCACCGACCAGCACCGTTCGGCCCTTCCGCGTGGCCTTGATGATCTCCCCCGTCTTGCGGCTGATCACCCACTCGACGTTGTTGCCTCGTGCTGCGATCGTGTCCTTCGTCTCCACCAATTCGATCTTCCAGTTTGCAACGGAGGGGGCCATGGACGCCGGTTCGGCCGCTTTGCCGATCGGCAGTTTGTAGGTGTCGACCATCAGATCCTTGCGAAAAAACTTCAACGAGAGCGTCTTCCCATTCAGATCCGTACCGCGAGCCGGAATGGTAATCGTTCCCTTCCCATGCGGGGGAAGGTGCGCCTGAACCGTGCCGGACTCATGCCCCACGGACCATTCGATGCGCACGTCACGGAGATCAGTGAAGTCATAGCGGTTCTCGACGGGCACCTCCAACCGGCCGGCGGCGGGTAGCGGGATCGGGCCATCCGGGATTTTGATCGGGGTGTGCGCCTTCTTAACGTGCCACAAGTCGGGTTTGGCGCGGCGCCAATAATCGATCAACCCCCAGTCGCCGTAACCGAGAACCTGGCCCGAGGGCAGAAGGAATACGTCATCCGTGAAATTGAACACCTGAGCTCCCAAAATCGAACGCGTCTCCCAAACCTTCTCCCAGAAGGGGGCGTATTGCCGGCCCCAGTCGTCGCGTAACCCGGGGTCGGTCATTACCTCGGAGACGTCACCGCAATACACGTGAACCGACTGATCGAAGAGGACAGGGCGCTTAGACGACGCGGCATGGGCAAACTCTTTCACGCCGGGGTAGTGCCAGCTCGCCACGTCGAACGGAGATGGGACGAGCTCAAACCCCGCAAGCTCAGCCCCGCTTTCCGGGTCCCAGGCGATGTGCACGGGTCGAGAGGAATCGACCGCCCGCACCATCTTCAGCACTTCCCGGAAGTTTTTCCCACACACCGATTCGTCCGCGAGCATCCAGGTGATGACGCTGGGATGGCTGCGGTCACGCTCGATCATCTCCAAAACAGGTTGCAGGTAATAGGGGAAATACTTCGGATCGTCGAAGCTCTCGGTCTTCCATAAAGTCGGCATATCCTCCCCCAGCAAACCGACCCAGCAGGTCCCCGGCTCATCCATGGCGTAGAGCCCCGCTTCGTCACAGAGGTTAAGCACCTCTTCGTCGGGAAGAAACGCGCAGGTATAAGTGTTGTTTGAGTTCGCCCAAAGCATCCATTCGATGTCTTGACGCTGGACCTCCGGGGGCACCGTCCGCCCCATCAGCGGATGCGAATCCTGCCGCACCACCCCCCGCAGCCGGATCGGCTGACCGTTCAGTAGAAACTGCCCATCTTTGATGTCCACCTGCCGGAAGCCGAAGCGTCGCTGGGTTGAGTACTGCTTTCCGCCAACCTTCAACTCACAGTTAAGCGCGTACAGATTCGGATGCTCAGCGTCCCATTTTTTCGGGGACTCAACCGGGAGCTGGATCACATGCGACAGAACCTGGCAGGCCTTTATAGCGGGCAGCTTGAACGTTGCGGGATTGAGGTTGACCCACTTGCCGTCGGGTCCGAGTTCCCGCAGGCGGAATTGTATTTCGGCGTTGTTAACGTCCGTTCGGCCCTCGTTGGCGATATCCGCCAGCACGTGCAGAACCGCGTTCTTGAAGTCGCCATCAAAGGTAGTATTCACGTGTAGGGACGAGATATGCGTCTCCGGGACGGCAAAGATTGACGCTTTGCGGATGATTCCGCCCATCTGGTGCCCCACCATGATGTACCCGGAGACGAGTTCTTCGGAGAGGCTCTCGCTGGTGACCGCCAAGGCCAGGACATTGTCTTTACCAGGCATGACGGCTTCGCTGACGTCCACCTCGAAAGGCGTGAACGCACCTAAGTGTGACCCAACCGGCGAGCCGTTCATCCACACTTCGGCTTTGCTGTAAACCGCATCAAAGCGAACTTTGATGCGGTGCCCTGCCCAGTCTGCCGGCGCCGCGAATCGCAAGCGGTAACACCCAGGCTGCCGTGCCTTGACACTGAATCCTTGCATGGTCCATTCGCCGGGCACTTGAATGTCGGACCAGCCCGCATCCGACGAGTCCTTCCAAAACTCGGCTCCCGGGCTTGGATTGAACCGCCAAGTCCCCGTCAGATCCACCCATGGCCTAGCAACACCTGCCACCCCCTCTGGTCGAGGCGTAAGGCGCGGAAGCAGATTCACCGGATTGCTCTCACCCACAGGACCTGCAGGGGATCTGCCGGGGGCGCTTGCACTCTCCCCCCCACACACGGCCCCAGCCCCAGCCACCATGCCGAGAAATGCGCGCCGGGACACCGAAAACGGTGAACCGCTGGAATTACTCGACGTGTTGATCGATTGGGCATCCTTTTCATCGTTCATGTCAGGAATCTTCAGCATAGGAGGGTCTCCATTTCTCACAGCCTGGTAGCGGCGACTTTACATCGCCAGAGCTTCAATCAGTGCAACACAATTTGGCGGCCTAAAGCCGCCGCGACGCGTCTTTTTGCAGCCTGTTAGTCTGGTTGCGGCTCGCCCCCCAAATTGAGACGTACGCTGCCCATGATGACATCTCCCTTGCGAAGCGTTTTCTGTTCGTGAGCATACTGTTTGAAGCGCAGCACGCCCTGGCCGCCTCCATTCGAGAAGTCGGAAATCAGCAGCTTGATGCGGGAATGGTCTACCCAGGCGCGGACGTTCTGGCGTCCATCCGATTCGACGCGCACCCCGTGTCCTCCGGCATCCGTGAGGGACGCCCAAAGGATGTTGTATTTGGTGCTGCGGAAATCATTGGTCCCGCCGTCCGTGCTATCCAGCTCCCAGGGCCAGGGGGGCGCTTGCCCAAAGACGGCTGGAGGCCACTCCCTGGGGTTGCGGAAGGCAGGCGCGCGGCCTTCTGGCCGGCCGATGTGTCCGGCCGGGTACACATTCCACTGGGACCTGCGCTTCCAGCTCAGCACATCGCGGTTGGCCGCAATGTCGAACAAGATGCCTATTTCGCGTACATCCATGTCACTACCGTCGTATTCAAATCGGTAATCCAGAACCATGCCACCTGAATTATCGAGGCGGATGGTATAGCCGCCGTTAAACTGCTCGTAACGTCCCGTTGCCCGGATTAGAACCTCGGCCCCCTCCGTTTCCGTCTGGACTTTGGAAGATGTCCAGGACATCGGAATGGGCTGCAACACGGTAAACGAGTCGGCGCCAATGTACGGATAATCGAAAGGCGGTATTTCCAGGGGGGTTACTGCAAGGTAAGGCCCGCCGACCATGGAAGCCGGGGAGTGCAACGGCCCGGCGACCATCATGTTCGTTTTTGGATCAACCATCCAGTAGAAGTCCGAGGCGCGTACCAGAATTGACTGCGGGGCCGGCTCCAAATGCGGAGCAACACCGGACAGCGGCGCCTCAGCTTTCCTTTCAACGCTGCGGTTGCCGACCGCCAATTTGTAAGCATCCACCAGTTCCCCGCTCGTATTGAAAAACTTGAGCGTCAAGTCGCAGAGGTCACCCGCGCTTTGCGGCAGTGAAACCTCGATGGAACCGCTCGTGCGGGGGGGCACATTGGCCGATGCCGCGCATTTCACTCCCTTCGCACTGCACTCGATTCGCAGCTCGTTGAGGTTTGTGAAGTTATACCGGTTGTCGGCAGGGATGTGCAGGACTCGATCG
>Ga0187873_1001389_pt1 | contig 20184 bp, 19 predicted proteins | sample June2016WEW_16_1_2_FD_133012 | JGI IMG/M metagenome (GOLD analysis project Ga0187873, IMG submission 133012) | Peatland microbial communities from SPRUCE experiment site at the Marcell Experimental Forest, Minnesota, USA - June2016WEW_16_100 | ecosystem: Environmental > Terrestrial > Soil >... | reverse complement strand
GTATATTGAGATGCAAAATGAAAAGCCGCAAAATGATAACGAAGACTTTCAAGTTGGGGAGCTTTAGGCGGCTTTCAGCCGCTCACCAAAGCTACCGGCTTTCAGCCGGTAGTAATTTACTTTATAAGAGGTATCCCACTTACTCAATGTTTCAGTCAAACTTTCCGAATTGATTACGAAGATTGTCCGCTCATTACTACGGTTGGTCGTCTCCAAATCCTTTTGTAGTTTGCTAGGATCTATTGTTGATGAAAAGTTTTTCCTAAAACGGACACATGGCACTATCTCAAATTCGATATCATCTATCGCGTTTATTTGGCCTTTGTTAATATCTATTTTTTGGGGGTCAAATCGACAGACATGGAGAGTAGCGTTAGTGATAATGACCGGAAAATATAAATAGGGTTTTTTATCTCCTCGGTCGGTATAAGTAAATTCTTCGTGAGCTAAATATTCGATGGATCGCAAGAGTAAAGAGGAAACGCGTTCTAGCATCGGAGTATCTTTTTCTCCCTGCCCACGAACTATACAAAAAGTTGCTTCAGGTGAAACTGGTCGAACTTTAAAATCTTGCCAATCGGTAAAATACTTGTCGGGTTTAATACGCATTGTCCATTTGATTTGGGCATTTAGAACTCGATCCTTGTTATCAGGAATAAGAAATATCCAGTTGGCATTTGTAACCCTCTTGCATTCTATGACTATGCGGGCAGACCCTGTTTGCGTTAAAACCAAATCCATAAACCCATCACTACCTTCTTGGGAATCATACCATCTGTGCTCGCGGGCTGATATATCCCAGATTCTCGCTAGATCTGTAGATTTAATCTCCTGCTCTATTCGAAGTTGGAAAAGAAAGCCTGAAGCATTTATTATCTTAAGAAGCGACTCTTTTGTCTCGGGCATATTTCCTCCTAGCGCCTAACGAATTTAGGGTTGGTGCGGCGGGAGGGGCGAAAGTGGAAACACCAGATACCTACGCCTCCGCCACGAATCGGGTTGAACTATCTTGTACTGCGAAGCAGTACCTGTGCCACGAAGTGGTAAGCCGCAAGCCGGGGTACCAGGGGCTTTGGGGATTGAATGTACCTTAAGTGTACTGGAATGCCCGCCGCACTGGTTGTAACCGTGATTGTACATGATTGATCTTGAAAACCTAAACCTTCCGCTGTGCCTGCCATATTGAATGAAACCATTTCGCCCCTACCGATAAAAACGCCAGTCTCTACTAATCATTATAAGGATTTCGCTTGGCGAGTCAAGCGTGGTAGGACCATTTGGATGCTTGCGCCCTTTCGTGTATCACACTCTTCAACTATTCAACTATTCGACTATTCGACTATTAGCCTATTTGACTGCTGACAAAACAATCCCAAAACCTGCGATTGAATAAGAAAATCAGCCTTTTTTGGGGTATTGTTTTCAGAATCAATTCCTGCCCTCCTGCCTAAAAACCGGTAAATGCCCCACAAAACCGCTTAAAAATGCCCTAAACCTGGAAGAAAATGCTTTTTACGCCCCTTTTCCTGCCCCCTTCTCCCACTTTTCGGAATTGATCCTCGTTGTTACGTAAAAACGCCCTCGCGCAACCCGTAAAAAGGGCTTTTCCCCAACCCTGTCGGGGCGACCCACCGGGTCGCCCTTCCTTGTTCTTCCTTCGTGAACTTTGTGCCCGCCTGCACCATGAAGTGGGGTCGTGGTGAGAATGGTTTTATCTATCACCCGGGATCCTCAGCAAGGGAACACCATCCTGATCTTCGTTCCCTTCCCCTCTTCGCTCTCCGCCGAAATGCTTCCACCATGCGCCTCCACGATGGAGCGGGCGATTGCCAGCCCCAAACCGGATTCACTGCTCTGGGAGCGCGCCGGGTCGGCGCGGTAGAAGCGGTCGAAAATATATGGAAGCGCCTCGGCTGAAATTCCCTGACCATTGTCCTGCACACAGAATGCCAGGGCTTCTTTTTCCTGCCCGGCTGTGAGCAGGATCTGGCCTCCTTCAGGGGTATAGCGCAGCGAATTGCTGATCAGGTTGCCGAAGACCTGGGCCATGCGGTCCGGATCCAGCCGGATTTCGGGTAGATTCGGCTGTGCTTGCACTTCCAACGCGACTTTCTTTTGGGCAGCCAATTGGGTGTAAGATTTCGCCATCCGTTCGAGCAGAGTCAGCGGCGCCAAGGGTTCCCGGTTGAGCCTCAGTTCCCCGGCATCCGCCTGGGATAGTGTACGCAGATCCTCCACCAGCCGTTGGAGATGCATTACCTCGGCATGGATGGTGTCGAGCCGTTCAGGTGTTGGTTTGAGCACGCCATCCCGCATGGATTCCACGTAACCACCGATGACCGTCAGCGGGCTGCGCAGGTCGTGGGCGATATTGGCGGTCATCTGGCGGCGCGCCAGGTTGAGCCGGTCTAGGTCTGCGCTCATCTGGTTGAAGGCTGTCGCCAGCTCGCCCAGCTCGTCGCGTGAAGTTACCTGCACGTGCTGCTTAAGGTCCCCTTTTGCCATGGCACGGATGGCAGCGGTTAGATCACGCAGCGGATGGGTCAGGGTGCGTGCCAGGATGGTGCCCAGTCCAAGGGCAACCAGGGCGGCGCCCAGAGCGGCATACAGCAGTGCCTGGTTGGTGCGGTTAAGGTATTGCAATTCGAGTCCGCCAAGTGGTGGCGGGTTGCCAATCACCAGTACCGTGCCGACCTGTTTCCCGCTTACATCCACCGCAGTTCCCTGTGCCAGTTTTGTAGATGGCACCAGCTCTCCGACCTTGTATTGCCCGGCCGGCACCAGCACTTTCCCATTGGAATCTACCAGCAGGAAGGTGATGGAGGCAGCCTGGTTCTGCCCGACAGTAGGGCTGACCAGTGGCTGGCTTGGACCGGGGCCCGGACCGCCGGGCTGCGGGGAAGTGTTGCGCAGATTAACATAATCCAGGACGCCCTCCCAGTTGCCATTCATCTGGTAATACAGACCAACATCGGAGACGAACTGGTCGCGTGATTGGTTGAAAACCAACTGCTTGAACTCGCGCACAGTCAGCCAGTACGTGATGCCGGAGGCCAGGCCCACGACGGTCACGCTGACGGCCAGGAAAGCCAGGATGAGTTTGGCGGTGATGGAACCGGAACGTTTCACGTCAACTCCCTACAAAACGATAACCTATGCCAAAAACCGTTTCTATATAACGCGGGTTGGCAGGGTCGGATTCGATCTTGCTACGCAGGTTGCGGATGTGCACATCAATGGTCCGGGCGACTCCTTCGAAGGAGGTGCCCTGCAGATCTTCCAGCAGATCCAGGCGGGAGAAGACCCGCCCGGGGGCGGCCATCAACAACGCCAGCAGGTCGAACTCCGAAGGCGTTAAATGGACCGGCCGGTCGCTGACTGCGACTGAATGGGTCTCCCGGTCGAGCAGGATCTCCCCGCTCTGCAGCCGGGAGCCAGGGTGGGGGATCTGCCCGGCCCGCCGCATGACGGTATGGATGCGCGCCACCAGTTCGCGCATGCCGAAGGGCTTGGTGATGTAATCGTCCGCACCGAGTTCGAGGCCGATGACCTTGTCAGATTCCTCCAATTTGGCGGTCAGCAGGATGACAGGCGTGTCGGATTCTTTGCGGAAGGCCCGGATGAATGCAAATCCATCCATTTCCGGCATCATGATGTCGAGCAGGATCAGGTCGGGCTTTTCCTGGCGGGCGGTATAGAGGGCGGTCTGGCCATTCTCGGCCGTCACCACGCGGAACCCTTCTGCAGTGAGGTATTCGCGCACAAGCGTGCGTACGTTGGCTTTGTCATCAACAACAAGAATCGTTTTCATTGTACTTATTCCTTAAAAATTACGAATTTGCTGATTACGAAATTCCAGAACAACGTGGTGAGGGTGGCCAACCCGAGTGCCACGAGTTCGGGCAGGTGCAAAGTCTTCAGACACAGCTGCAGCATGCCGGTATTGATCCCCAGGCCGACCAGGTTGGTCAGGATGAATGGGAACAGAGTCGCCCAGGTACCGGCCCGGGATTGGAAGGTCCAGAATTTGTTCCAAAGAAAACTGTTGAGTATCCCGGCGCTGTAGGAGATGCTTTTGGCTAAAATTGGCAAAGCGCCCAGCCCCAGCCAGCGGGTCAGCACAAAATACAGGCCCAAGTCGATGGCGGTATTGAGTATGCCAACGGCGCCGAATTTGACGGCCTGTACCAGCCATTTTGGCCGAGGTCTGGAAATTTCTGTGATCATCAGTCTCCACAATCATACAGGGTCTGGTCAGACCGGGGACCGGGCAAGCTTCATGATGAAGTCGAATCGGAAATATTTACCTGGGTGCAGTTTTTCTGCACCCATTGGGCGATTTCCTGGTGCCCCTGCAGGCCTTGGCTGAGCACGAAGCGCAACTGACCGCTTATTTCGACCGCGAGCAAATGGTCCACCGTTACCTCATTATACTGTCCCAAGGAATTTTGGATGTTTGAGAAAAGCTACCTGGCCTGCATCATTTACCTTATCACTGAATTTCCATGAAAGAATACCAAAAAGTTGTTCAGATTTTGTTAAGATGTTAGGCGAATCTGGTTATCTTATTGTGCTGAAATGGGTTGAAAGAAAACTGGCGGAAGATCTGTTTTCCGCCAGGCTGGGCTGAACCGCGAACTTACCGGAAAGAATTATCCTATTTTCTTCTGTAGCAATGCCACCAATGCTTTGATCATTGCCGTGGGTACCTGGTCTGTGGTGGCGGCGGATTGCGTGCTGACCGCCTGGGACGTGCCGGTCTGGGCCTGGCTGACGGTCTGGATATCTGTTACGCCACCTACCCCGCTGCCCATGTCGCTGGGCGGGTTCCCGCCAGCCGGTGCACCCGCCTGCTGCTGGGCCGCGCTGGATTTATCCGTACTGGCTGAACTGGCAGTTGTCGTAGCGCTGCCGGTGTCGATGGCGGTAGCCGCCAGGTCTTGTTGGGTCAGTTTCATGGCGGTGATACTGGAAACTTGTTGCGTACTCATGCTGCTTTCGATCTGGCTGACCACTGCATCCACCTCCTGCGAAGCGGCCGTGTTGCTGGAGGCCAGGGAGGCTAATGTTTCCCAGAGAGGCAACAGGGTACTGGCCTGTTCGGAGCTTACCGCCAGACTGGTATTCTCCAGCTTGAAGGTGCCTACCAGCAGTTGCCCTTCCAGGGATAGCGTGGTCGAGGCAGTCGCAGCTGTTTTTGAGCTTTGGGTGCTCCCGCAGGCCGTTAATGCCAGCACCAGGCTGACGATGATCGTAACGAACATCCATTTTTTCATTTTGATCTCCTTTCAAGATGTCAGGGCCTTTTCTCCGGATTAAATTCCGTCTGCCTTGATCTTGCTCAGGATAACAAACAGATGTTTGGATTTTGTTTAGAACTGTATTGAATTTGATTGAGATTCGCTTATCCAACGTCCCGAAGGTTTTTTTCGGCAGTTGTATTTTTCATATAAACCATTGGAACGTTTTTTCAATAATAAAACTGTAAGCATTCTCTTATCTAACATATCTTGACAGGCAGGCGCTGGCGATTTATTATAAACATACTGACCAGTCGGTTTGTTTATAATAAAGGAGATTTGCATGCCCCAACAACGCGCTGAAGAAACACGCGGTCGCATCCTGGATGCCGCTGTCAAAAAATTTGCCATTGCCGGATACGATGCTGCCAGCGTGGATGAAATATGCGCTGAGGCCGGGGTCAGCAAGGGTGCCTTTTATCACCACTTTCCCACCAAACAGGCCGTCTTCCTGGCACTGATGCAGGGTTGGCTGGCGATGATCGACATGGGTATGGAGGCTGTCCGAAAGGAAACCGTCCCGGAAACGTTGGTTACGATGACCAACCTGCTGCCGGGTGTTTTCGCGGCTGCCGAGAACCGCCTGCCGATGTTCCTGGAATTCTGGCTTCAGGCCAGCCGCGACGAGACCGTCTGGAAGGCGATCATTGCCCCTTATCGCCACTACCAGGAATACTTTTCGAAACTGATCCATGATGGCATGGGTGAAGGCTCACTCAAACCGGTGGATTCCCAGGTGGCAGCCCAGGTTGTCGTATCCCTGGCGGTGGGGCTGGTTTTACAAGGCGTGCTCGATCCGCATGGAGCCGATTGGGAAAAGACCGCCCGTGAGAGCATGCAAATATTGATGAATGGATTGGCTAAATAAAAGATAGGAGTTTTCAATGATTCTAGTCACCGGTGCAACCGGACATATTGGCAACGTGCTCATCCGCAAATTGTTGGATCGAGGGGAAAAAGTACGTGCCTTGATCTGGCGCGGTGAAGACACCTCGCCGCTTAAAAACCTGGATGTCGAACAAGTGGCGGGCGATGTACTCGATCCCACCTCGCTCGGACCCGCCATGCGGGATGTGGATACCATTTATCACCTGGCAGGCATCATTTCCATTATGCCGGGAAGAAACCCGTTCGTCTGGCGGGTTAACGTGGAAGGAACCCGCAACGTGCTCGAAGCCGCCCGCCAAGCCAATATCCGCCGGTTGATCTATACCAGCTCCATCCATGCCATTGCACGCGCCCCGCACGGTGTGACCATGGATGAATCGCTTGGGTTCGACCAGGACAACCCTTACGGGGAATATGACCGCTCGAAAGCCGCTGCCAGCCTGGCGGTCCAAAATGCCGCGGCTAAGGGTCTGGATGCAGTCATTGTCTGCCCGACCGGCGTCATCGGGCCGTATGATTTCCGCGGCTCGGAGATAGGCGAAGTCATTCGCAGCGCCACCGAAGCGCATACGATGCTCTATGTTGAAGGCGCCTATGATTTTGTGGATGTTCGTGACGTGGCGGATGGCCTGATTGCCGCCCGGGAACGCGGCCGGTGCGGGGAAAGTTACATCCTGAGCGGCCATAAACTTTCGGTGCGGTATATGCTCGAGACAGTGCGCGAAGTGACCGGCAAGGCTTTTGCCAGCATCAAGATACCGTTCTCGCTCGCTGAGCTCGCAGCCCGTTACACACCCTGGTACTACCAAAGGACGCAAGCCAAGCCGCGTTTCACACCCTATTCGCTGGAAGTGCTCCAAAGCAATGCCAACATCAGTTATAAAAAAGCGCTGGCTGAATTAGGGTACAGGCCCCGCCCGGTTTACGAGTCGATCGCGGATACCGTGCGTTGGTTCCTGGAGAACCGGCGTGTGAAGTCGGCCGTGTAATGAACCATGATGAATCAGTGGAAAGATAAACTTGCTGTTATTACCGGGGCTTCGTCGGGGATCGGGGCAGCCGTTGCCCGCAAGCTGGCTGCACAGGGCTTGCGGGTGGTACTGGTAGCGCGCCGCCGTGAGCGGCTGGAAATCCTCGCCGAAGAGATCCGCGCGGCTGGCGGGAGTGCCCGTATCCTAACCGCCGACCTGCGGCGCGAGGCCGACCGGGAGCGACTCTGCGAGCAGGCTGCCAATGCCGACCTGCTGGTCAATAATGCCGGGTTGGGTTGGTATGGCTATGGTGATGAGATGTCCTGGAAGACCGCCCAGGAAATGTTACAGGTCAACGTGGAAGCGGTCGTCCAATTGAGCCTGGCATTTCTGGCAAGAATGCGTCAGCGCAATGCCGGTCATATCATCAACATCGGTTCCATCTCGGGCAGCCTGCCCAGCCAGGGCATTGCGCTTTACGGGGCCACCAAATCCTTCCTGGATAACTTCACAACGGCGCTCCACCGCGAACTGACCGGTACGCATGTTCATGTAAGCGTGGTGCGGGCCGGGCCGGTGAGAACCGAGTTTGGGGCTGCCGCCCTGGCTCTGGAAAATGGAGGGCATGTGCCCACTGAAAAGGTTGGGGTAACCTCGGATAAAGTGGCCGAGCGCATTTGGAGCCTGATCCGCCATCCGCGACGGATCATGTATGTACCGGGTTATTTACGAGTCGTGCCCTGGTTGGAACTGTCGTTTGGCTGGATCATTGACCAACTTGGACCGCTGCTGTTGAAGAAACAGAAAGCATAGATTACGGATGCCCCGCGCATACAAAAGCGGCTATCGCTGGTCTTTCTCTTTACATTCCTTGATGAAAACTAAGCTTTCCAGATACTACTGCTACGTTTTCCCGTTGGATAAAGCCAGAACGATTCTTCTAAAAACCCTCCAGGTAAAATAAAAGGGGATCTGCCAAAAGTAATCCAGTCTCCAGAAGTTTTGAAGATATCTGAAAAAGCCTAATATTCCAGGTGCCCGTCCGGTATCCTTGGCGATTCGCGGGTAATAGATCCACATATATGGAATATACAAAAACCAGCCAGGAGGATTCGTCTGTATCTTAAATTCCTCTATTTCCCTTTTTGAAACAAGAATCCGGTTTAGATCATCCAAAAATTTTGGGGGAATTGGAGCAGCGAATTGGTCTGCCAAGTATGTGAGGGCATGCCTTAATGGGAAGGATAGACGCCGTTTCTCGGCCTGCTGAATCAAATGGTCCCAATCGATTGACACATGGCTGTTCATGATTGTCACCGCATCCGCAATCCAGCGGATTGGCGGGGTTTCATTCCAGCGGACTCCATGGATACAGGTATGGAAAAGATCGTCGACCGGATTGAGAACTTGCGTTTGAACACCATTGATCTCAATCGGAAGGGCGCCTTCCCAAAAATCCTTATCCGCACCTGGTGCAAGGCATTCTTTGAGAACATGCCAGTGCAAATCGAGTTCATATTTTGCAGGATTCAAAAAAACGAGAGCATGACGCGTCGACAGATACATGGGAAGTGATTTATCGGAGGTTTTCTCCTGCTGTGTCCAGCCAAGGTGACGTAAGAGAACAATTGCCTCATTTACTTGGCGGGTTGGGACTAGAATATCGAAATCATTCATCGGCCGCAGGCCGAAATCCTTGTAATAGCGTACAATGAATCCTGCGCCTTTGAGGATTAATGTATCGATTCCAGCCTCACGCAGGGACTGCAGAAGCGGGGATATTTTGCTGAACAGCATTTGATTTTTTGCCCAGGTATCGAGATACAAGCTTCTGAATTCATCGGTAAAAGGATGATCGATCTTTTGCGCTTTCAAATTGTGGTAGAGCAGAGGCAGGAGGCGGCGGGAAGCATAATCAAGCCTGTTGAGATCGAGTGTCTGACTCCACTCTTGCCAGGCCAGCAATGCAGGCAGTCCATTAAGGAGAGCGCCCTTCAATAATAATTCCTGATAGGGGGAGGGACGCCAGCTGTAGTAATTTTGCGATTTAACCATTAATTCTTTCCTGAACGATGCAAAGAATCACTGAAATGACGAACTGCCAGGCGCGGCAAAGCAAGCAATCTGCCACCGCCCCATGCGAATTGAAAATACCGGAGAAAGCCGAGTTTCCACTGCAGCTTGGGAGAACGCTGGTAGAGCAGGAGTCGTTTTATTACCCTCGTAAAGATGTTAGGGAATGCCTGATATTGATTTATAAAACGGTAGTCAAGGCGGTCCATCCACGGAACCGGCAGTTTCCGTAATCGCTGCAAGAGTTCATCTCCCCCGGCTATTTCTGTAAAGGAGATTATCTCTTGCAAAGATTCAATCACAGGCAAGACTTGATGGTTTAACCAGGTGAGTTCGATTACTCTTTCCCAATCCATTTTATCCGCTTGTTTCCCCAGCATCCAGGCAACATCGATCAAAGCAAAAAAAGCCGCTTCCGGACGAGCGCCAATTGCCCGCAGGCAGGTCCGCAAAAAATGGGTTTCCAGGTCAAGCGTGAACACCGGACAATTCCCCAGAACTGCCGGAGTCCCTGCTTGCCAGACCGCCAGCGCCTGCTCGCTGGTTTTAATTGCCGGTAGAGCGCGCCAGGTAACACTGAGAGATAGGTCGAAAGGTGGCCAGATCTCAAGGGGAGTCTCGACTTTTAGAAAACTATTTCCATAACTGACCTTTGGCCAAATATTCGACTCTTCCAAAAAACGCAATAGCCTGTGGATATCATCTGGTTGTACCAGGATATCCAATGAGTAGGCTCGCCTTACTCCCTGGCCATCGTACAGACGCAGAATCGAGGTTAAATCGTCCAAGAGCAGGATCGGGATATTCCTGTCATGCAATTGGGTGATAAATGGCACCACTTGTTGAAGGGAAAGCTGGTTTTCCAGCCAACTGCGCCGGTAGATACCTTTAAGCCTGATCATCAAAGAATGCTCGACATGCTGCCCGGCCAGATTATGGTAAACCAATGGTAATAACCGGTAAGAGATAGAGTCCAGAGGTTCCTTTTCGATGTCGACCAATGCAAGCCATTTTTGCCAGCTTTCGAACGATCCCGGCCCATCCTGAATCGCTGCCTGCATCAACAGGATATGCTCTTGGGTAAATCTTTTTTTATCCATTCCTCTGAAAGCCTTAATGATATTTTCTGCATTACTTTTTGGATGATACCCTACCAGTTTCCTGGCATTATCGATATCCCATGAGCGGCGCTTGTTATTAGATACCCCATAAAAAACCTGAAAACCAAGGTTTTCTGTCTCCAAACAACGGGAAACCAACTGTGCAAGATCTTCCGGGCTGCACCAGGCTCGCAGGATATCATCTTGAAGACTTCGTGGATAAGGTGGGTTATCAAAGAAGGAACCAATCCGCAGGCAGATAATCGATATATCGTAGGTTTCAACGTAATGCTTTGGCAATAACTCGCCGAAGGCTTTTCCAACCCCATACAGGCTAGTTGGAGGGATCGGCATGTGAGATGAAGTCCATTTTCTCTGCTGCATTTCCCTCCAGCCCAGCACAGCGGTGGAATGGCATAAATCACTTTCTTTACACCGGCCCTGCGCGCCGCTTCAAAAACATTATAAGTCCCGGCAATCCCATGCGCATAAACCTTTTCCCATGATTGGTTCCTGTCGGGATTTGTCGCCAGATAGATAACGGCTTCAACTCCAGCCATGGCATGCAATAGGGACTCGAAATCCTTGATGTCGGCAGTAACCGCGTCTGCTTCTTGTTTCACTGGTCTGATATCTAGACAGCGAAAATGATATTGGTTGTCTAAATATTTTCTTAGTGAGGTACCTATGGTACCTGCCGCACCGATAAGCAGGACCTTTTTCATTTCAAGAATGATCCTTTTTATGTCTTTCAGCATGCTTACGATTTATTGAATTTTTTAGGATATGGATAATTGCATTGTTTTTTTCCTGGTGATTTAATAAACTTGTATTTTTCCCGTGTATCCTGCGCCTGGCGACCACCTCCGGCAACCACAAGATCTTCAGGTTTTTATCAATGACTCCCGCGAACCAACTCACAGTCTCGGCTTTCTGGAAATCTTCATGAAACAGACCTATCGAAGGCATCGCGCTTTGTTTGATGAGCAGCGCGATGGTCGAATATCCGGGTACAGGTCCGGCAGGAATGGAAAATTTTCCTGTCAGACCGGGTTCAACGAATTGTTCAACGTATCCACCAACTATTTCCAGGGCTGGATCGGCCTCGAAAGCGGCCATCTGCGACGAAAGTTTACCAGGCATCCATAGGTCATCTGCATCCAGGAAGGCCAGATATTCACCCCGTGCCATCTCTATCCCCCGGTTGCGGGCTGCCGCCGTGCCAGCATTGGCTTGATAAAGATATTTAACGATGGGATAAGATAGGGCAATCTCACGCGTCTGGTCCGTGGAGCCATCATCTACAACAATGATTTCATAGGAAGGATAGGTCTGGGCCAGAATGCTTTCGATTGCCTCGGCCAGAAAACGCTCCCCATTATAGACGGGCACAATCACGCTCACGCGCGGTGCCAATTCAATCGGCATTTTCATCCAATCTAACTCCTGTCATGGGAAACTGGTTGGTCGCCATTTGTTGGTATAACATATCATACGCATCCACATATTTTGCTAGGTTGAATTCTTTCTGCACGCGCAACCGCCCTGCCAGGCCCATCCGTATAGTCTTTTCAGGCTGGGCAAGTATTGCAACGATCGCGTCCGCAAACGCCCGGGAGTTTTCCATTTCTACCAGGAGGCCGGTTTCATTGTTCACAACGATTTCGGCCAGGCCGCCAACATTGGCTGCCACGACCGGTCTGGCCATCAGAGCGGCTTCGACCGCGACAATTCCGAAGGGTTCTTGATATCGTGATGGAACGACAACAAGGCAGGCAGCATTAATATACTTTGGTATATCATCGTTAGAAATATTTCCCATCAATTCAACCTTGTCTATCAATCTCAGTTTGATCGTCTGTTGCTCCAGGGAAGCACGTTCCGGACCGTCACCGATTATTTTAATGGATAGATTCGGGTAACGGTCCACAATGAGACTGATTGCATCTAACAGTAAATCAAACCCTTTTTCATAGGTGAGGCGGCCGATGCCTAAAATACAGGCAGGATTGAACGATAAAGGCGCTAGTACCATTTTTATTTCTTCCGCGCAACCATAGATCACCGATGACCGACCGATAATCCCGGGAATGGTTTCCCGGGCACTTTCCAGGGTTGATTTGGATACTGCAGTGACCCAATCTGCGAGCTGGAAAAGTTTCCCTACGGTGGTGCCCGGTCCGGTTCTTAATCCTGTCAAGTCACTGTGCAGAGAAATCAGGGTCGGAGTCGGATGATTTCTGGCAGTTGCAACTTGATAGAAAGCTGTGTAGCCTGAAAAATTAAAGTGAATCAAGTCAGGTTTGAATGTAAGTTTCAGGTCGGCGATCTGCTTTAGAATTTTCAGTATCAGAGGAACATCATTTTTCGTCAGAGCTGACCAGAAAGGGAACCGTTGGACTGGAATCCCTTGGTATTCCATAAAATCAGGTTGTTCCGATCTTCCGTGGGAGGTGACGACCAAAAATTGATAGCCGCGGTCTGCTAATGGCGGCAGAGTTCGCATAGCTAAGATCTCAATACCACCTATATCCGGCCAGAACTGAGAGGTCCAATAAAGAATTTTCATAAAATTTTAAAGCAACAAAATATCGAGGAAATCACACATCCATAGGCCTTTCAGGCAGTCGAACGAATCGATCTGGGACTTTTTGCTTTTGCGACTGAGTCAAATACATTATTCTCGCCACGGCACTAATCGGCTTATCTGACCTGTGTTGATCTATTAAGGTCTGAGTAATTTCGGCGAAGGATTCATATCCATAAGACTGCTGGACAACCTGGGTTTCGCTATACATCCTGGCCATGTATTTCTGGGTTTTCGCATTCGGGTGAACCGTGGCTGCGGCGATGATTTTTGAGGTTGGGATCAACCTGCCCAGCCTGGTGATCCGCATCCAGAAGTCGAAATCAAAGACATTTTCGTAGGCCGGGTTGAACAGACCTGCTGTCCGGGCAATAACAGCTGAAAAGAAACACGCCGGCTGGTAAAACCAATTTTCCAACCAATTGGCCAATTCATCCCGTACGAGCTTTTGAGGCAGGCGGGTTTGGATGATAAAGCCATCCTGGGCGATGCTGTGCCCGCCCCCTACCCAACCAGCCGCCAATGGAAATTGTTCATATAATGCAACCATATGATGGATTGCACCCTGCAGCAGGAAATCATCCGAATTCAGGAACGCAAATATTTCACCGCTGGCTTTGTGGAAGCCGGTATTGAGCGCTTCCACCTGCCCGCCATCTGGCTGGCTTTGCCAGTATGTCAGGTATTTCGCGTATTTCCGGATAATTTCCACGGATCCATCCGTCGAACCTCCATCCATGACGAAATATTCCAGGTTCGGATAGTCTTGTTCGAGAACGGAAGCGAGCGTATTTTCAAGGAAATTTGCCTGGTTATAGGATGGGGTTACGATGCTGACACGTGGAAAATTCATGGGGGTTTCCTGGGGATGGATTTCAGCTCGAATTCAGGAGCTGTTGTGTTTTCGATGAATGGAAGATCGAACAGTCTCCAGCAGGGCGGCTTTCATTTTGTCAATCCCTACTACATGGAAATCAGGTTGGACGAATCTGAAGAGACATACATTTGGAAGCATTTTTTGAGAAAAACCCTGGTCCTTTGCGCGCAAGAGCCAATCCGTTTCTTCCATTCCTGCCAATCCAGACCGGAACTCTCCTACTTTTTCAGCAACTGTCCTTCTGATTAAGAGTGTGCTTAATAGATCTCCCATACTCTTCCGTAAGGAAAACTCGTCGATCAAATCGGCTGGATAGCTCAAATTGGGCATGAGGATATTGCGGGTTCTTCCTACCACGTACCCATCCGAGGAATGCTCGAGCAGGTAAGCAACCTGGGTCTTCAATTTATCGAAAGCCCATACCCCTTCTGCATCCAGGAAGGCAAGCATTGCCCCCTTTGATATATTAAGGGCTGCATTCAGTCCGGATGCCAGATCTGCACGGTCATTAATTAAGGATACATGGTCATAAGTGTCGGCATTCAATTCCTCCATCTGACCCAACTTGGCGCCGACAATTATCAATTCGGCTGGATGATAATCCTGGCTGCGAATGCTTTCAAAGGCCTGACTAAATTGTTGATGATTACCGTTGGCATATAGAATGATACTGACGAGTGGCCAGGATACCGGTTCCTGTTTTTCCCAGCCATGCCTTTGTTGATCTTTTTCCAGAAGGTCAGTGATATAGCTCAGTTTGCCGATGTCTTTTACCGGGCCGGCTGCTCTTCGCCGCACGATGGATCTCCTCACGATGTTCAATAGCCCTGTCGTTTCTAAATCTTCCCCCGTGGTCATATTACGCCCGTGAATGCGATAAACCAGGGCTAATTTCCGTTGAACCAGGATTAATAACCCGGCCTCTCTGGCACGCAGCCAGAAATCCGTGTCTTCGTGGAACGGGAGATTTTCTTCGAAATATCCGATCTTTTTGAAAACGCGCCGGCGCATTACCATGGAACCAAGATTGGTGTAGATGAAAGGGAAATCGATTTCTGCGCCGATTAAACGGCCCTTAACCTGATTTGGAAGTTTGATCCTGTTGATCAGCCCCTGTACGAGTTCGACACTAGGAAAAGCTTCAAAACACCGCATCTGCGCGCCAAGTTTATCATTCGGCCAGAGATCGTCTGCATCGATGAAGGCGATGAATTCCCCCTTTGCCTTTCGGATACCGAGGTTGCGCGCGGCCGCAGGACCAGCATTAGCCTGGTAAAAATAACGGGTCTGGTCTGGATACCTGGCCGCGATCTTGGCGGACGCATCGGTTGACCCGTCATCGATTATGATGATTTCGATCGGCCGGTAGCTTTGCCTGAGAACGCTTTCGATTGCCTCGGCCATTAATTTTTCCCCGTTATAAACAGGCATGATCACACTGACTAAGGCATCGTTCATAATCCTCGGCTTATCCATTTGTTAACAGGCCCAGGATCGGTTCAGGGATCTTTGCAATATCCGTTCCCAGTTCCAGAACATATCCTGGAACCCGATGGGCGAGTTTCGACATCGTTTTTATCGCCCCAGTGTTTGCGCCCGGCAATTGAAAAAGCGTGGAGGGCGCCAGAGCCATCAGGACTTCCCCTGCTGTCACGCCCCTTATTCTGGTCTCTTGCCTATCCGTCAATATCGGCAGCAGGATTGCCTTGATGGGAAAGCCGCGGCAGACCTTCTCTGGAAAATGTTGTTGCAGAAATAACACAGCCTTGTCATTTTCAAGCCGGCTCTTATTACTGACGAGCTGAGCTAGGTGAGGGAACCTTTTCAAATCAAGATCCCCGCGCAGCTTTGCTGTATTGTACACACTGTACACAAACGGTTCCGGATCCGTTTTGACCAGGCAATAATCATCACTGGCATATAACAGGCCGGCCTCTAGGCAGGCCAGGGCGGTGGTTGACTTTCCCGTTCCTCCCTTGCCTGCCAGCAAAACTCCACCGGTCGGCAGGCCGACTGCTCCTCCATGGACAAATTGATATGACCCCTGATCCGCCCACCAATGCAAAATGGTCCTCAAAGGCGAGCCGATTTCGTAGTAGGGTAATGCCTGGGCATCTTTCACCCAGTACAAAGACAGGTTTTCCTTAAGATCGATGATGCTAAAAATATTCGGGCCCAGGTGGTACGCAGAGCGGATTCGTTCGTTCGTCAGCTCCTTGATCTCTCCACGCCTGCCAAGATGGATCCACCATTCACCCAAAGAATCAAAGTAGCGTGAGATGATCGACGGGAGATCTGTCCCTGTGGATACGCTATCCCAGATTAGCACCATCAATTCTGGCACATCCGTTGGTGGAATTTCCAGGTGGGCCAAAGCAGGCGTCAGGACAGGCATTAGTCCGTTCCCGGCAAATCGCAAGCGAACTGTCCTGTCGCCGATGCTGAAAAAACGATCGTGGTATCCCCCTCCGTTGCGTTCCGCCTTTTTATAGATTGCGTAGATGAATTGAAAAAAGGCTAGATATTCATCTTCCAGTAAAGCGTTATCCCTTCCCGCCGGCATATTCTTGATCACCATCTTCTGCTTTGTGAGGCCAGCCTTCTTCATCAACCTCATGAATGGGATCCAACAGAAGCAATTCCTTCATATCGGAATATTTTTCCAGCAACGGGGGTTCATATATCTGTTTCCCGCCCTCCCGCAAAGCCTTCGGTGTCTGGCTGACAGATCGTTTGATTGATGAAACTTGAACCAGCCCCTCTTTCTGCAAAGCGATCAACAACTCATTGGTGTTTTTCTTGATGCTTTCCGGCGGACCGTCATAACGGGCGATCATTGCACTCGTGATCTCTTCGAAGTTCGCCCCGGTTTCGATAAGATTCCATATATCTACGCCAGAATTTCGCAAACTGTAATATATTCCATTTTCAAGGTTGACGATGACGGTTTCTCCATCGATTGTTTCGTGAACCACATCAGGCCTATTGATATTGAAATAGCCAAGCGTATCCATAAAAAAAAGATTCTCCTCATTGGAAGGTGGTAGCATTGATTTTATCTTAATCTCAATTATTAAGGCAGATTGTCAACTACTGAGACATCCACTTGGGAAGTGACTTTGTCGTGGTATGGATTAATATCCACAACAACCGGTTCGATTTCGGGGACCACATTGATATAGGCCATCGAAAGAATTTGATCGAAAAGGAGTTCGGCTGGCCCAACCAGCCAGAGAGCCAAGAGATACGTGCCTGGTTTTAGGTGCAGGTTATGGATTAAAATTCTGAAAGAATTCAACCCTTGTTTCATCGAAAAATTCCGAATTGCCCCAGCATTGATTAACCGGAAGCCGGATAGATCGAAAAAACTGATTGAAACTCCAGAAACAGTTCCGACAATCCCGGATTCGACCTCCAGCTGAAATTCCAGGGGACCATCCGGATATGCTTGATTTTCAAGCGCAGAGTTTCCGCTGTGATAGGATATTCTTAGGAAGCGAACTTCTCCCGTCCCTTGATGGATGGATGTTGACAGGTCCAGCCAGTCTCTGGGTGCTAAAATATTGGTGATTTTTGACAGGTAATGTTCTATCATTACAGAAGTATCCGATGATTCGATGATTTTTCCCGCCTCCAGCAGGATAGCGCGCTTGCATAGGCGCTGGATCATAAACAGGTCATGGCTAACAAACATCACCGAACAACCTTCGCTTACCAGCTCATATACTTTCTCGAGCGATTTTTGCCGAAAAGCGGCATCCCCAACGGAAAGAACCTCATCCACCAATAAAACTTCCGGATTCAAAAAGATCGCCACGGAGAATCCCAGCCGGACGATCATACCGGAAGAATAGCGTTTGATCGGGGTATCAATGAAGGATTGCACACCGGAAAAATCCACGATCTCGTCGAACTTCCGATCGACTTCATTTTTCTTCATTCCCAATATCGTGCCATTTAAATATACATTCTCCCGGCCGGTCAACTCGGGGTTGAAACCCGTACCGACCTGCAGCAAGGACCCCACCCGCCCAAAGGTCTGTGCCCATCCCTCTGTGGGCAGGGTGATCCTGGATAGAATCCGCAGCAGGGTGCTCTTGCCGGCTCCGTTCTGGCCCAATACACCCAGGACTTCGCCTCGCTTGACCTCGAAGGATACATTTCGCAAGGCCCAAAGCGTCTCTTCGGCCGATGGTTCCTGGAGAGAGGTGTGCAAATAATTGAAGGGGGAAATGAGCATATCCAGCATCGTCCTCCCTAGGGTGCGGGAGCGATTCTCGGCCGCATTGATTCGATAACGCTTGCCGAGGTTTTCTGCTTTCACTGCGATATCATTCATCCTATAACCAATCCACGATTGTCCGTTCCGTGCGCTGGAACACGTACATCCCGGTGATCAATAAAATCACCGCCAGAGCGGCGGATATTCCGATCATCAAGTTGGGCGCCTGTCCGGAGCCCAGGAAGATCCACCGGAATCCTTCCACCACCCAATACACCGGATTTAGACGGTATACGGTCTGCCATTTTTCCGGAATCAAGCTGGCGCTATAAACGACCGGGGTGACGAATTTTAGTACCTGTAGTCCATATCCTGCCAGGTTACGAACGTCCCGATATCGGACCGCCAGCGTTGCCAGCCACAAACCAATTCCCAAACCCGCCACTGCCGCCAGGGCCAAATAAGCCGGCACGAGAATTAATCTCCAAGTAAATGGGATGTGAAAATATAAAACCATTACCATTAGAATTAACAGGGAAATTACGTTGTCAAAAAGGAGTGAAAGAACGTTCGAAAAAGGGATGACCAAGCGGGGAAAGTAAATCTTGGAGATTACATCCATCTCGCTGACCAGGCTGCCCGCGGCGGCATTCGTGATACCGGAAAAATATCCCCATGGGATGAGACCCGTGTAAGCGAATATCGAATAAGGAACGCCCTCTGAAGGCAATTTTGCCAGGCCTCCAAAGATGGCGCTAAAAATGATCATGTCGATCAGAGGACTGAGGATGCTCCAAAGGGGTCCCAAGGCCATTTGACGGTAGCGGACCCGGAAATTCCGTGTGGCAAAGGACCAGATTAAATCGCGATACTCCCAAATTTCACGCAACCCAAGTGAAGTCCAACCCTGGAGAGGTGCAATTATGACACCAGAAGTTGCCGAAATTGTTGGAATCTCCTTTTTCCCTACTTTTTGCATAAAAACCATCTCCACACTATCGGCAGTGGATCAATAGAAAGAATAATTTTACCAGTTTCTTTACAAGCAAAACACAGAAAATATACGGATCTTTGGGAATCGTGATGGAAAAACTCCACCATATTTTTTCCCCCGCAATGATCCTTATGGAATAAAAAAGGTCATCCCAGCTCTTGAAAAAAAGGGATGACCTGTGCGGATACGAGAAAACCGGTGTCAGGCGCTCTCAGGAAACCAACGACAGGTTTTCTGAAACGCTCTGCAGGAACACCTTGACACCGCCTCCCTGGATCTCGGCGATCTGGTTGCCGTTTTGCCGCGCGATCGAAATCGCCGGCAATTTCGTGTAGAGCTTCCCGCTGATGGCGTGCAGTTCGGCCGAACACTGCGTGTCAAGCGGCACCAACAATTCAACATCTCCGGAAACGGAGTGGAAGTGGTAGGGCCCTGCGCCGAAAGCCGTCTGGTATTCCATCCGACCGCTGACCGTGGTGGCATCGACAGATGACAGGCTTGATTCATCCAGTGAAACTTGTCCGGAAACCGTGTTCAGGTGGACAGGTCCGCGGATGCGCTTGCCTGAAACCTTGCCACTGACGGTGGTCAAGTGCAGGTCGCCGGTCAGTTCCGCCAGTTCCACTTTTCCGCTGACGGTATTAACCTTCACCGGACCGGTCAGGCCGCGCAAAGTCATCTCACCGCTGACCGAATGGAAGGAGAATTCCCCTTCAAACCCTTCGGCGACTGCGTCGCTGCTGACGCCGTTGATCTTTATGGAACATTTTCTAGGCGCTTGGACCACATAATCGACGCGGCAGGGGAAGGAGCCGAACAGCCAGCTCCATGCGCTGTCCGGGAAATGTGTGGCCACCTTAACGGTACCATCCGTTGGCTGGGAGAGTTCGATCTCAGTGCGTTTGGCGTCGCCGGAGTTTGCATCCTTTGTGAGTTGAATGTGGATAACACCTTCTTCGCCGGGATGGATTTCCACCGAGCCGCGTATGTTGCTTAGGTCAAGCCGGGCCGGGGATGTGACCGTGAAGTTTTTTTCCATAATTTCAGACATAGTTAACTCCTGTTCTATTAAATTAGCGTACATGTTTAGCGTCCGTCGAGAAATAGAGTCAAAAGGCAGGCGAAATTGAGTCGAAAGGCTCTATCGATAGTGAAAAGGAAGCAGTAGACTG
>Ga0187873_1001377_pt1 | contig 20295 bp, 21 predicted proteins | sample June2016WEW_16_1_2_FD_133012 | JGI IMG/M metagenome (GOLD analysis project Ga0187873, IMG submission 133012) | Peatland microbial communities from SPRUCE experiment site at the Marcell Experimental Forest, Minnesota, USA - June2016WEW_16_100 | ecosystem: Environmental > Terrestrial > Soil >... | reverse complement strand
TGCAGGTGGGCCACCTTGTTCAGGTTGAAGTCGTTGGTCACCACCTTGGCCTGCCACTTCTTGGCCAGCTCCAGCAGCTTCAGGTCTACCTCGTGAATGGAGGGAAAGTCGTCGGAGACGATCTGCACCTGGATGGCGGAATTGGATTGCATGCGCTGCAGCATATCCAGGCCGCGGCGGCCACGCTGTCTCTTTGAGCCGTCGGTGGAGTCGGCCACCGACTGCAACTCGCGCAGCACAAATTCCGGCACCACCATCATGCCGTCGATGAAGCCCGCCTCAGCGATGTCGGCAATGCGGCCGTCAATGATCACGCTGGTGTCCAGCACCTTGGCGCTGCGCCGCGCGGGCCGGTCGCCCATGAAGACCGTGCCCAGCGCCGCCGGGTTCAGCAGGTCGCCCTTGCTGGCGCCCACCAGCAACCCCACATAGGTCATCAGCAGCAGGTCGAAGATCTGAATTGCCGACGATGTGGGCCCGGGCGTCAGAGCGCCGCGCAGCACCAGGCAAAACAGCGCCGCGCCCAGGATGCCCAGCACGCTGCCAACCACGGCGCCGATCAGCCGTTTCAGGCTCAGCGCCCGTACGCGGTATTCGAAGACAATGACCGCGCCGGCAGTCCCGGCGCCCATCGCCGCACTCACCCATCCTGTCATGCCGAACGGATGAAGGAAATAACAGACCCCGGCAAGAAGGGCCACAAAAAGAAGACGAACCACAATCAGATCCATAAAAAAGCCAACCCCCGCTGGCAGGGAAGGAACAATCGCCAGACTGGGTACCGATGGGGAGTATCCCACCCGCCCGCGCAGCCGTCAAGGGGGTAAAGAACAGTGAACAGGGAATAGGGACTAGGGAATAGGCCGGCTGGCAATGATTGGGGAAATGGATCGCGAAAACTGCCTACAGAACATCGGGCACAGTCGGCTCTGCTCTGAAGAATGACTCAGTCTCGCTATTCCCTGTTCCCTATTTCCTGTTCCCTGCTTTTACGACGCCACCGCCAGCTCCACCACGGAAACCTGCCGCTGCGAGCCCTTGCGCGGGCCGCGCTTGCGGGCGCTCATCACTTTGATGCGCTCCAGCAGTTCATGGGACGAGCAGTTCTTCTTGGCCAGCAGGGCATCGGCGGCGTGCGTCTCGCCCGCCATCTTCTGCGGGTCTCCCCGCAGAATCATGGGCACATGAGCCGCGATCTGTTTCAACCGCCCCACCAACTGGCAGCCATTCATTTGCTGCATGGAATAGTCGGCCAGCACCAGGTCCACCGGGGTCCCGGAAAAAATGTCGATGGCCTCCCGGCCGCTGGTCGCTGCAACCACCCGGTATCCGTTGGTTGTCAGCATGAACTTGAGCACGGAGAGCTCCTGTTCGTTGTCGTCTACGCAGAGAATTACTTTCTTGGGTCGCATGATCTGGGGATGACCTCCTTGGTGCAATTCTGTTGCAATGTTGATGGTTCCGCACGGGAACTACGCCATTGCCCGCTCTGTGGCAGGCTGGCGCAATGCGCTTAGGGCCTGGAAATCGGAAGCGAACAGGCTTTTCTCTGGTAGATCTTGCGGCCTGATTGCCCTGCATGCGGCGCGTTCCGCCCTGGCAGGCACGGCGCCTCTGCAATGCGGCAACCGGCTATTCGATACACACAGTTGTCTTCGCTCACGATCAATTTGTAAATGAAGCCATGGGGCAAAACCAGCAATAGTGCCGGTTAAAATCCTGCAATGAAGGCCAAGAGTACGAGGGATGGATTCGGATGTGAAGAGGGAAAACGAAGCGAAACTTTGTCTCTAAATCTGAAAGCGACCGGTGGAAAAAAGCTAGATTGATGACACGCTGTCACTTGCAACAACTAAATCCTGTTGAAAGCATGTGCATACCAACAGGAAAAGCCGTCTTCTTGCCCCAGGAACGGTGCTGACCTCGACGCGCCCGTCAATGACCCTCACCGATTCCTTCTTCCCGGTTTTTTACAGCGGGATCAGTGGCCGAGGCAAGCGGGTCCTGGCGCGATCCAGGAACAGCCTCATGCGCAGAGCCTCGCCTCGCTGCATAGCCACCAGACGCATATGCCTGCGGATGTGGTCGCCATCCTCCAACAAGGACACCTGCGCCTCGTCGAAAGCAGCATCTTTCTCCAGCCGTTCAATCCGCTCCTCTACGGTGCGGCGAAACCGTGGACTGATCTCAAAACCATCGCTGGCTGCGCAATTAATCATCACGGCAGGCTCCTGGAGAGAGAATCCTCGCGCCCTCAAAGATATTTTCCGAGAAGGCTAAAGTTTTTTCAACCTTTGCCGATGTTAATGAGAAATATTGTGCTGCGCCAGATTACAGTGGAGCAATCCAAAGGTAATGTACTGTCCGAAAACAGAGCAGTTCTAAGCGATTTTCAGTCATCTTTTGCACAATTCGATTACTTTTCTGAAAGGGCGCTAATTTTGCGGCGCGGCGGCGTAATATCCCTTGCGGACCTGCACCTTCATGCCGTCCCCGTGGCACTCCACAGAGAGTTTGCGGAAGGTGCCGTCCATTTTGGTATTTGTGGGCGTATAGGTGGCCACATATTGGGTGCGCAACTCGTCTTCGATCTGCTCAAAGGCGGCATCCAGCTTCTTGCCGTTGTTGCCCACGTCGATGAGCCGGCCGCCGGTCTCCTCGGTCATCTTCTTCATCGGCGAATAGCCAAAATAACCCATGCCTTGCTCCAAATAGCCGCGAACATCGGCAATGAGGATCACATAGACGGCAACGTTCGATTTTTGCGCCGCCGCGATGGCCTCGTTGATCTTGACGCGGCTGCCCTGGTCCTGGCCGTCAGTGAGCAGAATCATCGCCTTGCGGCCCGTCTCCTGGTTCATCTTTTCTCTGGCAGCCAGGTAGACCGCATCATAGAGCAAAGTTCCGCGGGGCCCTCCAGGGGTGGGAATCGTTCCTCCGCCGGCGCCGGGTATCCCCGTCGCGCCATTGCCTCCGGCGGTGTTGATCTCCGCTTTGTACAAAGCGCGCGACAATTGCCGGGGACTGTTGGTCAAATCCTGCAGCAGATTTACATCTACGTCGACAGAGATTACAAATGCCTCATCTTTGGGCTTGAGCACTCGCTCCAGAAACTGGCTCCCCGCGTCCTGCTCAAGGAGCAGCACACGGGCCTGGCTTGCCGATGTGTCCAGCACAATCCCCAGGGTCAGCGGCAGATGGGCCTCTTCCACAAAACTCTTGAGCGTCTGCGGTACCTTGTCTTCGGAGACGGTACAGTCATTCCTGGTCAGATGGGGGACCAGGCTTCCGGCCTTGTCCTTGACGGTAAAGACCACATCCACCAGGTTGACGTTCAGCTTGAGAGTGGCTATCGGCCGGTTGTCGGGCGCCGGCGCCGGGGCAGTGCTGACCGGGGGTGCGTCCGGCGAAGGAGCAAGCTGGGCCCAGGCTGGGACCAGCGCCGGCAGGCCAAGCAGCAAAGCGGCAACTCCCCATTGAGGTTTCATTCTGGTCCTTTAGACGAAATCTGTACTCTCAAGAGAGCATACCGGAACGGTTTCCCGCCGGTTGCAACCTCCGCGGCGCTGGCGCGTCTGATACTCTGACGGTTGCGGTACTGTGTCAGTGGGCAGTGGACAGTGATCCGTGATCAGTTGCCGCAACCCCGTAGCCGGCTTGCGCTGTCAACAGTTTACGGACCACCTGGAACACCAGATTCATAAGCGTTAAAATCGAGTTAACTGAACACTGTCCACTGTTCACTGACCACTGGAGAATACCTGTGAAATTCGGTTTAACGGCAATCGCACTGGCGGCGCTCCTGAGTTTGAGCTCGAATTCGGGCCTGAATTTGAGCCCTGTAGTTTTGGCCCAACAGCAGCAACCCACCGTGCCCGACGCCCCTCAACCCCAGGCGCCGAAACCGCTGGCATCGGACATAAACGGCCCGATTACTCCCGGCAAGGGCGCCGGGGAGACCCCGTCCGGACCCACTTCTTCTTCCAACCCTCCAGCCCAGCAGCAGCCCGCGCCCAGTAGCCAGGTTCTTACCAATCAGGTCAAGGACCAGGTTCAGACCACCGCGCCGGAGATGCCCGCTGCCGGCGAAGGTCCTGGCTTTACCATCCGCCTTCCCGTGAATTTCGTCGAGGTCCCGGTCACCGTCAAGGACTCGAAGGGAAAGCTGGTGGCCGGCCTCACCTATCACGACTTCAAGATCTACGAGAACGACACCCGTGAGCCCTTGGCCTTTTTCACCACGGATGCGTTCCCGCTGTCGATTGCTTTCGTCATCGACCAGAGCCTGACCTCCGACGTGATGACCAAGGTTAACAACTCCCTTGGCGCCATCCAGGGGGCGCTGACGCCCTATGACGAAATAGCCATTTTTTCCTATAACAACGGCGCACAAAATCGCTCCGGGGGCTTTACCGGCGCGCAGAGCGCGCGGGTTCCTTTCGTGCTCTCCATGACCAAGTCCGCCGGCGAAGAGATGCTGGTGCCGATCAACAGCGGTGCGATGTATGGCTGCAACATACACCAGAATGGCAACTGCGTTGACCCCAATCTGCAACCCGGGAAATCAGCAGGCGGCAGCGCCGGCTGGGATTCGATCCACAAGGAGATTCACACCCTTAATGACGCCATCCTGGCCGCCGCCAAGGAGTTGTCTACCCGGCCCAAGGGCCGCCGCCGCATCATCTACGTCATCAGTGACGGCAAGGAATATGGTTCCAAGGCCACTGTCAAAGAGGTGCTGAAGTATCTGGAAACCAACAAGACCGCCGTCTACGGAACGCTGGTGGGCGATTCAGCCCGCTGGGGCGAAGGCTACGTCAGCCGCCTCCATGTGCCCTTCACCATGTTTGACAACGTTCTGGTCACTTACGCCCACAACACCGGCGGCGTGCTGGATTCCGAGCGGGGCGTGGATGGCATCGAAAGAAGCTACGCCAAGATCGCCGAGGAGGCGCGCAACCAGTACACGCTGGGCTACTACACCAAACAGCCGGTCATCGACACCAGGTTCCGCAAAATCGATGTGCGCGTCGAGCGGCCCGGCATGGAGGTTATCGCCAAAACCGGCTACTACACCTCAGGGCAGGATGTTCACTAGGACCAACTGGCCCTCTCAACCCATACAGGAACGAAAAGGCCTGTGCTCACGCACAGGCCTTTCTACTGAAAGTGATGTCCAAACCCGGGAAACTCAACGCCCGGCGCTTACTTGCTGTTATGAACTCTTCTGACACGAGCGGCAAACATAGTCCGTCACTTTAAATCCAAGCGGGTTTTCAAATCGATTCCCGCAGCGGCTGCAAGTGACATATTCCATCTCTTCTTTTTTAGATGCGGCCTCGGCCGGCGTCGAGGTGGATGCCGGCGCGGCGGTCTGTGGGTCGGTGACGCCTTTGAGGCCTTCCCTGAAGCCCTTCAATCCCTCGCCCAATCCCTTGCCCAGTTCCGGCAGCTTCTTGCCGCCAAAAAGCACGAGCAAAATGATTGCAATGATAATTAAATGCGATGGTTCAGTCAGGAAACCCATTGCCCTATCCTCCACGCGCCCGGTTTTCGCCGTCGCGCACTCTCAGTGATTATTGTCGCACAAAGCCGGATGCCCGCGCAGGGCTAGTTCACCTGCGCCGGCTTGCCCAGTCTCTCGGTTACCATGGCGCAGAAAGCGCTCAGGTCTTCCTCTTCGCCCACGGTCAGACGGCGATAGACCTTCATCAGCGGAAAGAGTCTTGAGGCGCGCACCTCAATGGCCGGAACCGCCGCCGCGCCGCCGGGATATTGGGTCATCTCCCAGACGCCGGCGTAGCGGCGGCGCAGCACCTCGCCCAGGTAGCTGCCCCACAGCCGCACCTCGAAGTCCAGGTCCAGCTCCGGGCTCTCGCCCACCAGCACCAGAATCTCGTCCAGCGCGTCGATGGATTCCGAGGTAAAGTCCAGCTTCTGCTGGAACTCGCTCGTGGCCAACTCCGCCGCCTCCCGCGCATAGCCCTCCATCAACGTCCCCAGGTCGGGGAAGACCGTTGAAGCCAGCCGTTCGCGCAGATCGGTCGAGTTTCTCATCCAGCCAGAAGAGTATAAGCCCTCGCGCCAAGGCGGGAGCAAGATCAGCGGAGCCGGGGCACGAAAATGGCGCTCATTCCGGGTTTGTGGCAGCGCGTAGCAGGTTTGTGGCAGACTTGTAAACAGTTGTGGAGGGCTCCCGATGAAGACCATCCCGTTGATTGCACTGGCCGCCGTGCTGGCCCTGACTGCCTGCAAGGCTACCGCTCCTACCACGACTGCCAACCCCTTCGCCAGCCGCGCGATCTATCCCGACCCGGCGCAGGCCCGGACCGACCTGGCCGCAGCACTCAACTCAGCCGCCGCGACCCACAAGCGCATCCTGCTGGACTTTGGCGGCAACTGGTGCCCCGATTGCAAGGTGCTGGACATTTACTTCCACGACCCAGCCAACCGAGCCATCCTGGAGGCGGATTATGTACTGGTGCACGTGAACATCGGCTATATGGACGCCAATCTGGACATCGCCCAGCAATACGAGGTTCCTCTACGGCGAGGAGTGCCCGCTCTCGCCGTCCTCGACGAACACGGCAAGCTGCTCTTCAGCCAGAAAAGCGGCGAGTTCGAGGCCATGCGGCGCATGGAATCCGCGGAAGTTACCAAATTTCTGGTTCAATGGGAGCCTGAGAAGCCCTGCTCCACAGTGATGGTGAACTGCTAATGCCGGTCGTTCCTCATCAACCGCTGGAGCCAGCCCTTCAGTTCGGCGGCTTCATGTGCTTGGTGTTCTGGTAGGTGTAAACGATACGGTGGGCCACGGTGATGGTGGAGAGGGCGGCCAGAATCCACAGCACCGGAGCCATGGCGCCCCAATGGTTGAACACGGCGCCGATGATAATGAGCACGATGCGCTCCGGGCGCTCCATGAAGCCCACCTTGCATTGCTCGATGAGGTTCTCGGCGCGGGCGCGCGTGTAGCTGACCATCAGCGAAGTCACCATGACAAAGGCCACCAGCACCACATAGCGGAAGCGATTGATGCGGCCGTAGTAAACCAGCAAGCCGAAGAACAGCACCACGTCGGAGTAGCGGTCGATCACCGAGTCGAAAAACGAGCCGAAGACGGTAACCTTGTTGATGCGCCGCGCCACCCGTCCGTCCACCATATCGAAGAGGCCGGCGCAGAAGATCACCACACCCGCATAGAAGAACATCAAGTCGGCATTGGCGGCGCTGGCGTGCCCAAACAAGACCGCGGCCACGATATTGATGCACAGGCCGATGATGGTAAGCACATTGGGCGAGATGCGGGTCAGCGCCAGGCCATGCACAATCTTGTTGAGCAGCCATCCGCAGGCGCGGCCAAATGCGCTGGTCCAGGTCATTTCGATTTTCCTTGCTGCCGTTCGTTGATGGCGTCGTCCGGGCTCTCATCCGAGCTCTCGTCCGGGCCGGATTCATCGTGAACGGTGGTCAGTTTCAGAATTTCCAGTTGGCGCTTGCCGTTGGGAGTGACGATGGTGACCGTGTCGCCCACCTGCTTGCCCACCAGGCCGCGGCCGATGGGTGAAGTGGTCGAGATCAGCCCCTTGGCGACATCGGACTCCTCGCTGGTTACCAGGCGGTATTCGATTTCCTCGTCCTTGGTCATGTCGTAGACCACTACCGTGGAGCCAAAGCCGACCTTGTCCTTGGGAATGTTGGAGAGATTGACCAAGGAAAGCTCGGCCATGCGCCGGTTCAGTTGGCCCAGCCGCGCGTTGACAAAGTCCTGACGCTGTTTGGCCATGTGATACTCGGCGTTCTCCGACAGGTCGCCCATCGCCCGCGCCTTTTTGATCTCGGCGGGCAATTCGTGGGAAAGCTCATGCTCAAGAGCTTTAATCTCGGCAAGAATCTGCTTCTTGATGTGTTCGGGCATCCGAGGTCCGTGGCGGCGAGCGGAGTTTGCTCATTCCGCAAGAGATAGAAGAGCTTGAATCTTCATTATACGCAGAGAGCAGCTTCTAGCTGCTAGCTTCCAGCCGCTAGCCTTGACTACGAAATTTTCGGGCTTACTCGGAGGGAGTTCTTTTTTCAATAAGCAAATGATTATTTGTCAACGCTTTACAGTCTAATAATCGAAACTAAAGGCTAGAAGCTAGCAGCTAGAAGCTGATTTTGCGTCCAGAAACGATTGCAGGATGAGCGTGGCGGCTACCTGGTCCACCACGCGGCGATGCTGCTGGCGGGGGTGACCGGCTTCGTAGAGAATCTGGTGGGCCTCGCGGGTGGTCAGCCGCTCGTCCCACAGGTGGATGGGCAGGCCGGACAGAGAGCCCAGTTCGGCGGCAAAGGCCTGGATCTTGGCGGCCTGGGGACTGACGCCGCCGTCCAGATGCACGGGATTGCCCACCACGATGCCCACGACGGCGAAGCGCCGGCAGAGGCGGGCCAGCGAACGGAGGTCGTCGCGTTGATTGCGCTTGCGCTCCAGCGTCAGAACCGGCTGCGCGGTCAGGCCCAGCTCGTCAGAGACGGCTACGCCGATGCGGCGGTTGCCGACGTCGAGGCCGAGATAGCGGACAGCTTTCAGATTCCAGCTCCCAGCTTTCAGCTTAACGGTGGGGACCGGCCCTTGAATCAAAGAACGCGAAAAGTGTGGGGGTACCCCCACCCGTATTTTGGACGCAATGTCGTTGTTTTGTTGAGGTTACAGACGGGGTTGCGCTGTAAAATCATCAAAACAAAGGAGTTCCCTGCAAAATCGTCCAGGATAAGGAGTTACGGGACGTTTTGACCCTTGCCGACAGCTTCCGGCTGGAAGACGACACGGAAAAGACGTGTTGGACGTGATTGAAGAAAGACTTCTGGAACGATTATGCGGCGAAATAGGGTAATAATCTGCAAGGACTGGCTATTCCTTAAAGCGTCTGAGAAGTGCTGCGCCCAGAACAGCAGAGTAGAACCAGCCTATAAAGATAAGTAACCAGCGGCTAACCGCCAGAAACCAATACCAGTCTGTTGCTGGATTGGGCGCCCATTTGTCGTCCATCCCCAGCTTCGCCAACGGAACGGTATTTTCCAGCGTATAAACAAAAGGCTGGAAGGGCGGATAGCTCACCTCCGTGACCTTGTTGTCTGTGCGAAGCATTTTACTGCCTTGATCAGCTCTGTAAAAGATGAGCGTGCCCAGTAAAAGAGTGATCGCTATCGGGCAAAGAATCCGTATCAGCGATTCTTCCAGCCATGCAAAAGCGATCGACAACTTCTGTCGAAGAAACCACTCATTCTTAACCTGCAAACAGCGCAACTTATAGAGGACATGTTTAGCCCCTTTGCGATCGCCTTTCCTCTCTAGTAAATCCCGAAGCTGCATCCACGGTTGTGGCTCGGTGCGGCGTTCGGGTGGCTGGAGCATGATCCACGCAATCCGTTCCTCGGCTACTAGCGGTAGCTCGTGTGGATACAGACCAGCTTTGATATTTTCATCTGATGAAGTCTCGTGGAGGGTCAATTCCTCATAGACCAGCCCGTCAATATCAAGGTGTTCCTCGTCCGGCCAACTCATTCGGTCGTCACGCAGGTTCTTCACCCGCATGCCTATCAGATTGAGATATGTGTCCTCGGATTTCTCGATGCACTGCCATATCATATCTCCCTTAACAACCGTATTCTGGCAGATAGCTCTAGAAACTTTAGCGCCAAAGACTGTTAAGTCCCCTCCAACCTCAGCACCCAGCAGGCGAATCGTGCCCCCGATCTCAAAGCCGTCCATCATGAAGATGTCGCAGCCGATCTTCACGCCGTCCGCATAGAGTGCATTACCCTCAGATTTCAGCTTCGCGCCGGTGCAGTTTAGTTGTCCTTTGATATCCGCACTGAGAAGACGAATTGCGCCGTCGGACTCGAAGCCATCCCTCAGGAAGACATCGCCATCTATTTTTGCACCGTCCGCACTGAGTGCATTGCCCTCAGTCTTCAGCTTCGCACCGGAACATTCAAGATTGCCCTCGATCTGCGCGCCTAACAAGCGAATCTCACTCTCGGCGTGGATGTTCCGGAGAAAAAGCGTGCCGTGAACAATGACCCAGTCGGCATGAATACCCCCAGCCAGCGAAGAATTCAAGAAAAAGAGGCATTTTGCCTCCGCGGACTGGAGGTTGATCTTGCCCTGGAAGTCGCAGCGGCGAAAAACCAGCGTCGAATCAATATGACATTCTCTGAGGTTGAGCTGGCCAGTAATGGTTGTGGCAAAGACGCGAATGCCCCTAGGGTCGATATGCGGCACGGCCTCTGGATCAGTAGCCAGCCAGCGGATGAAGGCCGCGCGAACTTCAGGGCGCGGGGCCTTCTCATCCGGCTCGGGCAGGTCTTCGGAGCTGGCCGAGTCGTGCAGCACCTTGAGTTCGGCTGGTTTCAAGTCAGGATCAAAGCGAGCCTTCGCCAGTTCGATGAGCTTATCTTCGCGGATTTTGTCGATCAGGGGCATGGGGGCATCCGCCTTTCAAAGGTGGCTTTGCCGATACTGTACACCCTGGAAGCTGTTTCATTACCGAATGCAGACCGTTTTTGAACTTTCCCTCAGGGGCTAAAGCCCAAGTTCTATTGGTCTATCGGCACGACTAAAGTCGTGCCCTGACGCTTCTTGCTCCACCATTTGCATTTTTCCGCAAGCTGTAAAGCCGTGCTTTTTCAAAACCAGGTTATGAAACAACTCCAGGGAGCGATTTACCCGCTGTTTACGGCCTGATTACCGAAGGGAAGAAATGCACCGCTTAGGACACCCACGCCCGGTACAATCAAGGAGAGGGGGTCCCGGAGGGGATTTCCCTCGTTTTTTCAGGTTGAGAAGGGTTGACAGCAAGGGATGGCGCGCCGCAGACAGACGAAAAGAAGAAAAAAGCGTTCTGGCGCGGGTTTCTTGCGAGGCGCGGGTTTCTTACGAGCGGTCTTGCTGGTTTTGTTGCTGGCGGCGGGGGCGGGTACGGTCTGGATGGTTTTAGAACCCTACGGGCCGGAGACGGAGACCTTTGTCGAGATTGCTCCGGGGGCGACCACCGCGCGGATCGGGCGGCAATTGGAAGCGGCGGGCATTGTGCGCAGCCGCTATGGCTTTGACATTGCGCGCTGGTGGACGCGCGGCACGCTCAAGGCGGGCGAGTACCGCTTCGACCATCCGGCAGCGGCCAGCGAAGTTTATGCGCGCATTGCACGCGGCGATGTGTTTACCAAAGCGGTAACCCTGCCGGAGGGCGCGAACGTCTTTGAGATTGCCGCGCGGCTGGAGCAGGCGGGCTTTGGCAAGCAGCAGGAGTTTCTGAACGAGGCGGTAAAACAGGTAAGCCTGGTAACCGACCTGGACCCCGGAGCAAAGAGCCTGGAGGGCTATCTGTTTCCGGATACGTATCATTTTGCGCGCAAAGCGACCGCGGCGCAGATTTGCGCGGCGATGGTGAGGCGCTTTCGCGCGGTGGCCGGACAAATAGGATTGAAAGGGAATGTGCATCGAGTGGTGACTTTGGCTTCATTGGTGGAACGGGAGACGGCGCTGGATGCGGAGCGTCCATTGGTGGCCAGTGTTTTTGAGAACCGTCTGGCCAAACGGATGCCGCTCATGACCGATCCGTCGGTGATCTACGGCCTGGAACTGCAGGGACGCTGGCGGGGCGTGATTCACGAGAGTGATCTGAAACGCAACACGCCTTACAACACCTATCTGCATGCCGGCCTGCCGCCGGGTCCGGTGGCCAATCCCGGATTGCATTCGCTGCGCGCGGCAATGGAGCCGGCGCGGACGAACTATCTCTACTTTGTGGCCGCGGGAGCCGATCCTCAGGGTGGGTCGCTGTTTGCCAGCACCGGCAAAGAGCACGCACGCAACGTGGCCAGCTACCGGAATGCCATGAAGAAGGCAGGGGCACGATGAAAATACACTATCGCCTCGCCTCCGCCGCCGCACTGGCTCTGCCGCTGCTTTTATCGGGGTGTTACCTGCTGCCCACCACGCGCAAGTTGCCCATTCCCAAGGCACCGCTGGTTGAGCAGACGGTCACGCCAGATGAACTGGTGAGGCAACTCAACGAGCGCTGGAAAAATCTTGACAACCTGACAGCCGGGGTCGAGATCCAGGCCAGCATCATCAAGACCAAGGAGGGCATGGCCAAGGACTACACCACCGTCCGCGGAAACATCCTGATACGCAAGCCGGCGATGTTGCGGGTTTATGGGCGGGTTCCAGTGGTGGGCACGCGCGCCTTCGACATGGTGAGCGACGGCCAGGAATTCACGCTCTGGATTCCCTCGAAGAACAAGGCCTTCAAGGGAGTCAACTCGCTGAAGAAGAAGTCCGCCAACCCGCTGGAAAACCTGCGGCCGGGATTCTTCCTGGACGCGTTAGTCGTGCGCGGTCTGGAGCTGGACGACATGTACTCGGTGGTTACGGACGCGGAAACAGTAGAGGACGCGGCCCGGAAGCACTTATTCTTCGTCCCGGAATACATGCTCAGCATCAGCCGCAACAAGCCGGGCAGCAAGCAGTTGACGCCGGTGCGCGTAATCGTCTTCCGCCGTGATGATCTGCTGCCCTATCAACAAGATATATTCGACAGCGAGGGCAACCTGGAGACCCAGGTCATCTATACCGAATACCGGGATTTCGGCGCCAGCAAGTATCCAACTACGGTGGTCATCAAGCGCCCGCTTGAGGAGGTCGAGATTGTTCTCACCATTGACAAGGTGGTTGAGAACCAGCCTCTAACCGATGACGAGTGGCGCAAGCAGTTCGAATTAACGCCCACCGAGGGAACCCAGATTCAGCATCTGGAATAGAGAGGATTTGTGTTAGTATCCCGGCAAATGCACACTCTGCATTTCAGGGGAGCCTAACATGCAAAGCACCCTCCGTCCGCTCACTCTGGGCGAGATTCTGGATCGCACCGTCCAGCTCTACCGCGAGCATTTTCTGCTGTTTGCAGGCATCTATTCTGTCTATGCCGCTGTGGTGATGGTGCTAAACCTGGCGCAGATCAGCTTGACCTCGTGGGTTATTGGACCGCATCCGGCCGGGGGACTGCTGGCGCTCAGAGGAACTGTCAATCTGCTCAAAGGACTGCTTATCCTTCTTTTTGCCGGCGCGGCCATGGCGGCCCTCAACCGCGCCGTAACCTGGGTTTATCTGGGCGAACCGGCGACGATACGCGGCGCCTACATGAGCATTCTTCCTCACCTGGGCCGTTACCTATGGCTGATGATCATCATCGCCTTTTTCATCTATGTGCCGCTGCTATTGTTTGCCATCCCCTTCTTCGTGGTTCTTGACTTTTCTCCCGGACTCTTGCAGGCGTTGAATGCCCCAGGCAATCCGCAGTCCGCAACAGCCATCGTCATGGTTTTTCTTGTCCTGGCGCTGGTTCTCCTTCCCTGGATCATCTACGCCATTTTCATGGCTTTGCGTTACTCGCTTTCCGTTCCAGCCTGCGTGGTAGAGAACCTGAAAGCCCGCAAGGCTATCCGCCGCAGCACTAAACTTAGCAAAGGAGCGCGCGGGCGTATCTTTCTTCTCGGGTTGCTGATTTTTATCATTCAATTCGGGTTGGTGTTCGCGACTCAATTCTTTTTCGTTGCGGCTGCATTCAATCAACCCGGCCATATGCTGCCAGTGTGGATGCAAGTTCTGCAGCAGATCGTCGGCTTCTTCACCAACACCTTCCTGGGGCCAATCTTGGCTACCGGACTTGCCCTCTTCTATTACGACCAGCGAGTGCGCAAGGAAGGGTACGACATCGAGTGGATGATGCAGCAGGCGGGAATGGTAGTTGCACCGCCGGCCGCTCCTCTGGCATCACCGCAGGCCACGCCCAAGCTGACGGCCGCGCCGGGGAACCCTTTTGTGCCAGCTCCCGAGCCGACGCAAGCCACACAGCAACACCCAGGAGCCACGCATGAATGAGCCTCTGCGCCCCTTGACTCTGGGCGAGATTCTGGATCGCACCGTCCAGCTCTATCGCTCGCGTTTTCTTCTCTTTCTTGGGATCTCGGTTATCCCCACCGGCGTGATCGTGGCGCTGGCCTGTCTCGTCGGCCTGGTTGTCGCGTGGTGGAACATTGCCGGCGCAGGCTCCGTCCCTGAAGTGGCGGGATACGTTCTGGTGGGATTATTCTGCGTCGCCGTCGCCCTGGTGGCGCTGCCGGTCCTTCTGGCGGCTACCGCGCTGGCCTCGGCAGCCATGAGTCATGCCGCATCCCTCGTTCATCTGGGTCAAACGACCACCATCCGCGACGCCTACAAGAGCGTGTGGCCTCGGGGATGGCGCTACATCTGGCTTTCTGTTCTTGAGGGTCTCATCATCGGAGCCGTTCCTATTGCCATATATATCGTGCTGATACTCCTCTTTGCCGGGGCGGCTGCCTTGGGAGAGAAGGCCGGCATGGGAGATGCTGCCGGCGGCGCGCTCTTCGTTTTGGTCTTAGTACTGGTTGTCATCGCGCTGATTATTTACGTATTCTGGATGCTGCTCCGGCTCTCTCTGGCTTATCCCGCCTGCGTGATCGAGCAGATCGGGGCATGGACAGCGGTCAAGCGATCCTCAAATTTAAGCTACGGGACGAAGGGCCGTATTTTTGTGCTTTACCTGCTGGGAGCGGTGCTCAGTTGGCTGCTTTCGATGGGGATCACGCTGCCGCTGACGATTATCCTCTCGATGTTACTCAACTCGAACGACCCTCAACACGCGCAAGCCGCCAGCATAGCGATCATCTTCATCAGCTACGGCGTGGGTTTGGTCATCCAGGCGCTCATCAGGCCGGTTTACGGCATCGCACTTGTGATCTTCTACTACGATCAGCGTGTGCGGCAGGAAGGATTTGACATTGAGTGGATGATGCAGCAGGCGGGGATGGTCACCACGCCCCAGCCAGCAGCGCAGGCCGTGCCCTGGCTGCCCGCCTCGCCGGGGAATACCATGACGCCAAACTTTGAACCGCCGCAAGACGTAGAATTTCCGCAGGCCAAGAAACCAACTTCACCAGCATCCGGAGAATCACTATGAACGAATCCGCTACTCAGCAACAAGCACACCAGCTTCCCATGTCCTTTGGCCAGATCTTCGACCGAACCTACCGGCTCATGCGGGATAACCTGCGGCTGTTTATGGGCATTGCGGCAGTCCCCTGCGTCGCTATACTCGTGGTCTTCGGGATAGTATTCGGCTTTATGGCCTTTGAGATTATCCCGCAGATTTCCCATAATGATGCAACGCCGCCGGGGATTCCTCTCTTGTTTATGGCGGTCCTCATCTGCGTCTATCTGATCTTTCCTTTCATTTATGCGCTCTATATGCCGGCAGCCAGCTACGCCGCCACACTAGCCGACATCGGCGTCGCGACCACCTTTCGCGAGGCGTACAGCGTGGCCTGGCGCCGTTACGGACGCCATCTCTGGCTGATGATTCTCGGCACCTTGTACATGTTAGCGCCGGTGGTGGCGTGCGCGGTGGTCATCGGCCTGGGAGCGCTCCTGCTGCACTTTGCGATGGGCTCGAGTTCCGGCGACAACTCCGCCCTCATGCTCATCCCGCTGGCAGTGTTGCTGTACATTGCCGCGCTGGTGTGCTCCATCCTGATGCTGCTGCGCATCTCGCTGGCTTACCCTGCCTGCGTGGTGGAGAAGCTGACCGCCTGGAACTCGCTCAAGCGAAGCATCCGGCTTACGAAAGGCGCAATGGGCCGGATATTCCTGATGCTGCTGGTGGTCTACGCGTTCACCTATCTTGTGAGCCTGGTGTGCATGGCCGTCCTCTGCTTTGTGGGCGCGCTGGTTGCCCTCGTGGCTATCCTGGCCCATGTAGCGGTGGGATCCGTGGCATTTTATATCCTGATCGGCCTCGCCGTTCTGGGTTATTTGCTGACGTTGGTTGTGTCCTGCCTGTTCTCCTATGCGGCCTTCACCACCGCTCTCGCCATCCTCTACTATGACCAGCGGCTGCGCAAGGACGGAGTTTTGCCTGTGCGTGAGCGGGCTGTGGATGGGCGGGTTTGACGGCACGAAATCAACTCCTCGGCGCGGCGCTGGCTGTGTCGCTCGCCTCATGTATATGTGCTTTGCCTGTTCGCGCCGATGATTACGCTTTACAACGCCCAAAAAATGTACGCGAGGTTTCGCTGGCCGAGTACCGCCAGCACTTAGTCGTGTTGAGCGCCGTGGTGGAGACTTGCGCCAAGGCACGGGACAAAAAGTTCTGCGATCCAGCGCTTGCAAGCCAGGATGATCGCGTGCCGCTCGGCAATGCTCCCGGCAACGCTCCCAATGGGGAGCGGCGGCTGGTGCGCTATGGTTGGCTGCGTGCGCTGCTCTTGAAGTCCCAAATCAAAGACAAGACCCCGGAGGAAGCGCAAGGCAAGACCGGAAATAAATCTCAAAACAAACAAGAAAGCAGTCCTGAAGACAAAGCCAAGAGCGAGGCTGGCGCAGGCGCTAAAGAGGCTCCGGCTAAAGAATCCACGCCACCGCTCAAGCCGACCACAAGCGAGTTGTTGCAGGCCGCGCAGTTTCGCCTTACCCAGGATGTGGCCCAGGCGGACAGTGCAGCAGCGGGTCCGCCCGCCGCAGCGCCTGATTATTCCCAGGAACGCAACACCATGAAGCAGGTGCTGGCCGGCCGCGACTTTCGCAGCATGAAAACGTCCACGACACGCGACTCGATTCTGGAAAAGCTGGGCGAGTGGCTGAACCGGCTCTTTGACAATCTGGCCAAGCTTCACGCAAGTTCGGTGTGGGTGGGGCGCGTGATTGTGTGGGGCTTCATTCTGGCAGTATGCGTGGGGCTGACCTGGGGGCTGCTGCAACTGGAACGCCACTGGCGCATCCGCCTGGTGCCGGAGAGCGACGGTCCCGCCGTTGGAACCGCGTCGGCCCGCGACTGGCAACTGTGGCTGGCGGATGCGCGCCGCGCCGCCGCTGGTGGTGAGTGGCGGGAGGCAATTCATTTTGTCTACTGGGCGGCAATTTCCCGGCTCGAATCGAGGCGGTTGTGGCCGGCGGACCGGGCACGTACTCCACGCGAGTACCTGGCGCTGGTAACCGCGGAGGATCCGCGCCGCTTGGGACTGGCCACGCTCACCGGCAGCTTTGAGCGGACCTGGTACGGCGGCCGCGCGGCGGGCGAGAGCGATTATTTGCTGGCTGAAAAACTGGCGGAGGGGCTGATCTCCGGCAGCGGGATTGTGGAAGGCGGGGCGCGATGAAATTTCTCTCCTCGCTTTATCACTGGCCCTATTGGGAATTACTGTTGGCATTACTCGGTATAACTTCTTATATCCTCTGGCTTCGTTCTCATCGTCCGAAGGGGCAACGAATCCCGAAGTTACCTTCGTGGTTTCTCTCCTCGCTCGACGCCAAGGACCGCAAACTACTGCTGTGGTGCGTGGGAATTGCACTCACGCTGGCCGTAGCCACCGCCTTTTTACTTCCTACGGAAAACGACAACAACAATCCGCTGCCCTCGACCTACCTGGCAGGCCAGCACGGGGCGCGCGCCGCTTACGAGACGCTGCTCCGCTCCAACTATCAGATTGAACGCTGGGAGCGGCCGTTGAGCGAGCTGGCCGCGACGGCTGGTCCGGAGACAGTGGTGATTTTTGCCCAGCCGTATTCCAGCGAGCCGGAGGAGATCAAGGCGGTGCGCAGGATTGTGGAGCGCGGGGGGCGCGTGCTCTCCACCGGCTTCGCGGGTGGAGACCTTTTGCCTGCTGAGGCCAGCGACGAGTCAGGGGAGTTTCATTTTGTTGCCTGCAAACTGGAGCCAGAGGGGCTGGACGCGCTCGCAGAGACAGGCGAAGTGTGGATGGTTCCGCAGGCCACCTGGTCTGAGAGCAACCCGGCGCAGCGCGTCGAATACCGTTGCGCAAATCATCCAGCGGTGGTCGAGTATGACTGGGGTAAAGGGCACATCGTCTGGTGGGCCGGCTCCACGCCCCTGGAAAACGGTTCGCTGAGCCGCGCCCACAATCTTGACCTGTTGCTCAACTCGCTGGGGCCGCGCGCGGGTCATCGCTTTTATTGGGACGAATCGCTGCATGGGGAGATTCGCTCCACCTTCAGCTACGCCTCCGGGCCGTCATGGACCTTGTTGTGGATCGGCCTGCCGGTACTTGCGCTGCTGGTTATTTTCAGCTTCAGCCGGCGCAGCGGTCCGGTGCGCGACCTTCCTCCGCCGGCGCGCGCCACTCCGATTGAATTTTTGGAGGCGCTCGGCTCGCTCTATCGCAAGGCTGGAGCCGCATCGACAGCCGTTGAGGTTGCCTGGGAGCGGTTTCGCAGGCATAGTTTACGACTTTGCGGGCATAGGGCGAGCAAGATGGGCGCGGAGGAGCTGGCGGCGGTGATTCGCCAGCGCTTTCCGCGCGCCGACGCCAGCCTGGAGGCTGATCTGGCCGCCTGCGAAGAGGCCGCGTGGGGCGAAACCGTCGACCCACGACAGGCGCTCAAGCTGATTCAATCGCTGCATGGGCATTACGAAAAGCTGAAAGAAGCGGCCAGGCCGAGTTAATAGTCCGGCAGCCAGGCCGCGCAATCTGAGAAGATTCAATTTAACCAGCAGGAAAGGGCTTTATGCGCCAGAAAAATAAACAAGAACCAGACCAAAACGCCACAGGCCCAGAGGGCTTGCGCGCGACCAGCCAACTCATCGCACACTCGCGCGCGGAGTTGGGCCGGGTAATTTCCGGCCAGGGAGAGGTGATCGAGGAGGTCCTGATCGCCGTTCTCTGCCAGGGCCATGCGCTGTTGGAGGGCGTGCCGGGCATTGCCAAGACGCTGATCGTGAAGGCCCTGGGGCGGCTGCTCGGCCTCGGCTTCCAGCGCGTGCAGGCCACGCCCGACCTGATGCCGGCCGACATTCTGGGCACGACGATTCTGCGTCCCGGCTCCGCCGATTTCACCTTCCACGCGGGGCCGGTCTTCACCGATCTGCTACTGGTGGACGAGATCAACCGCATGCCCCCGCGCACCCAGGCCGCGCTGCTGGAGTGCATGGAGGAGCGGCAGGTGACCAGCGACGGAACGCGCCGCCCGTTGCCCGCCTGGTTCACCGTCTTCGCCACGCAGAACCCGATCGACTTCGAGGGCACGTACCCGCTGCCGGAGGCGCAACTGGACAGATTTCTGCTCAAGATTCGCGTGGTCTATCCATCGGAAGCAGAGGAGTTGCAGATTCTGGAGCGGCACCACGGCGTCTCGGGCGCGGGGTTACTGGAAGACGCAAAAATTGCGCCCATTCCCAAGGGCTTGTTGGCCGCGGCCTGCGCCGAGGTGCGCGCCATTCGCATTGAGCCGGAGCTGACCAACTACATTCTTGCGCTGGCACGGCGCACTCGCGAGTGGCCCACGCTGCTGTTGGGCGCAAGTCCCCGCGCCGCCGTGAGCCTGATGCGCGTGGCCCAGGCGGCAGCCGCCTTCGATGGCCGCGACTACCTGCTGCCCGACGACGTAAAGCGCGCCGTCAAGCCGGTGCTGAGGCATCGCGTGATGCTCAAACCCGAGGCCGAGCTGGAGGGCTTTGACGCCGACCGCGTGCTGGCCGACGTGGTGGCCGCCGTGCCGGTGCCGCGGCAATGAATTGAATGCTGAAATGTGGTAGTATAATGGTAGTATTGAGGTGGTATGAAGGCCAAGACATCAATCTCACTTTCAACTGAGGTGCTCGCCGAGATCGACCGCTGCGCGGGCTCCACGGCCTCTCGCTCGGCATTTATAGAAGCGGTCATGCGCGAGTATCTCAAAGAGAAGGCCCGCCGTGTCATCAACGAGCGCGACCTTCAAATCCTCAACGCCAACGCCGATTACTTCAATCGCGAAATGGAAGACGTGCTTCGCTATCAGGCGCCGATCACGTACGAATCAGAAGAGTGAGGAGACATGCGCCGAGGCGAGCTTTATCGCATGCACCAGCCGCCGGGAGATCCGAGAGAATACCGGACGTTTGCCATTGCAAGCCGCCAATCCGCAATCGATTCGCGATTTTCAACTGTGATTTGCGCGCCGGTATTCACGAACGGATACGGCGCCTCGACGCAAGTCAGCATTGGAATCGACGAAGGCATGAAACATGATTGCTGGATTTGGTGTGATGGGCTAACCAGTATTCGAAAATCCGAATTGAGGCAGTACGTCGGTTCCCTTTCAGGGGCAAAGCTGGCGGAGTTCAATCGCGCCCTTGCATTCGCAATCGATTTGATTTGAGTCCCTTCTATGATCTCGCCGTCGCTTCATCCCGCCCCGGTCAGCGCCGTCTGTGAGCGGCGGCGGCGCTGGAGCTTCGG
>Ga0187873_1001375_pt1 | contig 20317 bp, 16 predicted proteins | sample June2016WEW_16_1_2_FD_133012 | JGI IMG/M metagenome (GOLD analysis project Ga0187873, IMG submission 133012) | Peatland microbial communities from SPRUCE experiment site at the Marcell Experimental Forest, Minnesota, USA - June2016WEW_16_100 | ecosystem: Environmental > Terrestrial > Soil >... | reverse complement strand
TTCGCGGTTACCACAGTCGCGCCGTTGAGAGCCGCCTCGACCGTCTGCTCCAGTTGAATCCTATAGGGAACGAGCATCGAGTTTCCGACGGATGCGCGGCGTCGCCGGCAGAGCCGTTTAGCCAGACGTTATCACCAGCCTCCCTCACACACAATAGGGGTTTGGCCGGCGCGGCATCATGCTGAATGCAGTCATTGCGCCAACCCGGACTTCAGCGAACTCATCCAACGCGCAGGTTTGCACCGGGCTCGAGTTCAAATGGTGGAATGCCGCGCTTGAAGACCCGTGCTCCGCGCGTGCCCTTCAGGATCGCCTCGCCGTTCTCGCAACGAATCATCGCTCCCTCTGGAAGGCCCACAACCGGGATTTCGTTTTCTTCCAGGTATTGCAGCAAGCGCTCTTCGCGAGTCTCGCCCATGTGGGTTGAGCTTGGATCGGGCGCCAGATAATGGGGATTGATCTGGTAATGAAACAGGTTTAAGGCGGCAAGGCTCGGAGGCTCGACGATGGGCATATCGTTCGTCGTGCGAATGGTTGGGCAGGCAATATTCGACCCCGCGCTCGATCCGATGTATGGCATCCCGCCGCGCACCCGTTCGCCGATAACCTCGAGCAGCTTGAAATCGTAGAGGGATTTCAGCAATCGAAAGGTGTTGCCGCCGCCTACGAAAACCGCCTCGGCAGTGCGGATTGCCTTCCTCATGTCGTTCACTTCGTGAAGCGACGTGACTTCATAGCCCATTTGCGCAAACCGCTGACGCGCCTTGTTCGCGTAAGCATTGCGATCATAGAGTGCAAACGGCACAAACAGCAGGCGGCGGACAGCACCGAGGAAACTTCGGATTTCAGCCTCCGCGTGATCGAGGTAACCGCTGCCATGCACCGCGGAGGCGCTAATGAGAAGCAAGCGCATCGAGTTCATTGCGTTCACCTGGAAACGAGCTTGCGGGCCGGCAACCGGCGCCGAACAAAGCCGCGTTGACGAAAGGACCTGGTCAATTACTCTAGCAAACCAGCACCGGGCCGCAGTGGGAACCGGCGGGCGGCTCGGCATTGGTCAGCAACTCTTCCCGCGCCTGTTGCAGACCGTTGACGACGAACTTGAGTCGACCGTCCCTGAGAACCAGCACTTGGTCGCTTCTTTCCAGCGTGCTCAAGCGATGCGCGATCATAAAAGTCGTTCGACCGCGCATGAGCTTCTCCAGCGCGTCGATGATGAGCTGTTCGGCATGCACATCCACGGCACTGGTCGGTTCGTCCAGAATCAATACCGGCGCATCCTTCAGAAACGCCCGCGCAATCGCCAGGCGCTGGCGCTCTCCCCCGGACAGAACAAATCCGCCTTCGCCAAGCGGAGTGTCATACCCCTTCGGCAACCGCATGATGAATTCATGAGCACCCGCCATTTTGGCTGCCTCCACTACTTCGGTACGACTCGCCTCCGGCCGCGCGTAAGCTATGTTTGCGGCAACAGTCGTGGAGAACAGCATCGGCTCCTGCGGCACGATGGAATACTGCTGGCGGAGATCGGCGAGGCTGTAATTTCGCAGGTCAACTCCGTCGAGCGAAATGCAGCCCTCCACCGGGTCGTAGAACCGGGTCAGCATGTTGATCAGTGTTGTTTTGCCCGATCCGCTCGGACCGGCGATACCAACCCGCGTGCCCGGTTGCACCTCGAATGAAACATGGTTCAGCACACGGTGTCCGTTCGTGTACTGGAACGAGACATCCGAAAAAACAAAATGTCCCGCGACTCTTTTCAGTGGAAGGGTTGCCGGACTTTCACTCAGCTCCGGAATTTCATCCAGCAGCGAAAAAGCGCGCCGGACACTGGAAACAGAGGCTTGCAGTTCGGGGATCTTGCTGCTGATGTTGCGCAGGGGTTCGTGAAGCTGGGCGATATAGGCCATGACAAGCAACAGTTCGCCCACCGTGATTGCGTGCGCCTGAACTTGCGCAACGCCGATCACAAGGGCGGCGGCTGTCCCCACGGCGATCGCGAAGCCAATGAGCACATGGAAACTGGCCTGAATGGATGCCAAGCGGATTTGTTGCCTCATGCGCTGGCGCGACTTGCGGCGGAAGAGCTCGTCTTCGTGCGTCTCTCGGCCAAACGCCTTCACCACCCGAACGGCAGCGAGCGTCTCGTGCAGAACCAGCATCGCCGAACTGTCGAGTTCGCGCACCTCATCGTAGCGGCTGCCGACCTTGCGGCCTGACTTGTGGGCCAACAGCCAAAGCACCGGAGACAGTATCAAAGCCACGATCGCCAGCCGCCAATTGATTTGCGCAGTGACATAGAGCATGGCAACGAAGCCAACCGCGGAGCTCACAATGGGGAGCAGCCCATGGATCAGAATGTTCTGGATTGCAGCCGCGTCATATTGGATCCGGTAAGCGGTATCGTTGGCGCCGCGCCGGTCGTGGAACGCCAGGCTCAACCTTTGCACATGCCATAGCAGTTGGCCCCGCAACTCGTGTACCAGTCTCTCGCCCGTGTAGGTTTGCAGCAGCCAGCTTGCTAATAACTGCAAGCTGCTGAGCAGTGCGATGAAGACCAATAGACCCGCGGCCAATAGCAGGCAGGCGGTGTGCGAAAGCACGGACGGAACCAGCAGGGCAAGCCAGCGCGGCAGAGGCTGATGTCCCAGCACGGAATCGACAGCAATCTTCAGGGGCAGCGGCATGAGCAGCGCAATCGGAGTGGAAAGGATGCTCAGGCCCAGAATTCCGGCTAGATGAAGCCAGCAGTGACGGGCTGAGCTTGCGACCCGCTTCCAAAACCGGCGTTCTTTCTCGTGTAGCCTTAGGCGCACTGATCCCCCGAAGCGCATCCGGCAAGGAAGCGGCTCCAACCGGAACTTGCGGCAGCGTAAGCATAAGCAACGCGATACGCCGCTCACAATCGGCAGGAATCAGTAGTTCCCGAGCTCGCAACCTTAATCCTTTCGTACCAGGAGCCTTAGATTAGCCCAAAGTGGTTGACTTGCCGAACCCGGCAATGGATCACGCAAACACCTCGGACGAGTGCCGCGTTAGCTTAGTTTCAAAATTGAACTGCATTTCAGGAAAGCGATTCGAAACGGGAAGCGGCGCGGCCGGCGGATTACATCGCCGCACACCTGATCTGGTTCGCTCGACGTTCAATGGCGAGTGAAAGCACGGCGCGCGACAGGTCGGTCTTCCAGATCTCGGCCGAGCGATAGATTTCCGGCATTAACTTTTTGGCGGTTCGCCGCAGCAAGGCGCGAATGCGCGACTCGGCAAGCGGCAGCGGGGCGGAGTCGGCAGCCGACAGCAGCACTAATCCGCTGCGAACCAGCACCTCGGGAATCACGGCAATGCCTCTGGCGGCCAACTCCGCTTTCGCTGCCTGCGAAACGGAATCGGCACCGCACTCCACGATCAGCTTTGCCTGCACCTGTCCGGAATTGGCCGCCGTGATCTGCATGGGCGCTTGCATGATGAGCACGTCGCATGCGCATTTCGACAGATCCGCGCTATAGGCGTGTTCAGCCCCTGAGTATCCGAACAACATCTGTTCGCGCTGGATGTGGCTTTCCAGTCGTGCGACATCCACTCCGGCGTCGTTCAGGATCGCGCCACTGGCGTCCGACATCATGATTACCTTGGCGCCGCTGTTGCCGGACAACGCCGCTGCCCCGCCACCTGAAACCGCCCGCGCAATCGCCAGCCCAAGACCGGTGCAACCTTGAATCGCGTAAGTCCGTAGCCCCGGCTGTTCCGCCGCGGCGATCAATTCGGTGATCCAGCGCGCCAGCAGCGTCCACTGCGACTCTGCCTGGCGAACTGCCCCGAAACCGTTTCCCACGCCTTCCAGGTCATGGCCGAGCCAGTCATGAATCGCCCGGTTGCCGCCGTACACCCGCGAAAAACCGAAGAAACTCGGCAGCGTTGCTCGCAGCCGCTGGCAATAGCCGCGAAATAATCGGCGCATCTCGCGTTCGGAGTATTGCGAAAGATCGCAGATGATTCCTGCCGCGCCGCCGCGTAGCGCCAGTCCCAGCAGGGCACAGCTCAAGTCGTTGGCGTAAGCCGCGGCGCGTACCTGGTTGAGAAATACGTCCGGTCCGATGGTAAGCTCCGTGATGCACCCGGAGGAATGCGAGTACAGGCATTGCAGCGTGCTGATATTAGCTGCCGTCCCGTCGGACTGCGAAGCTGGCAGGTGGATCGTGAGTTCCAACTCCGCGTGCCGCATTTGCTCCAGGATCACGTCTTCCACGTCGATCGCCCGTGCGATACGTTCAAGCTCCACCATGTGCAATAAGTGAGGATCGACCCCCCGCTCCGCATCCTGATCGATCTGTGGCAGAAGAGTTTCCTGATTCATCGCATCCTCCCTCGAAGGCTGGGAAGCTCACGCGGGGCTGGCCGGCAAGCGCTTTGCAATACTGGGCGCGAAGTCCCCGGCAAGCGTCTTTCGCACTTGCCGGGGACCTCTCGAACCAGTCTATCGGTTGCGAGTCAGCGGTTGAGGCTATGCCTCGGCCGGAGCCGTCACCCACTTGATCTTGGGCAGCAGCTCGCGCTTAGGCACGATATCGAGATAAATGATCGCCCAACGGAACGCGCATACGCCCGCGGTCAACACGGCAATGGTCAAGGCGAACTCGGGCCACTTCGGCACGTAATTCGCGCCGGTCATAGCGTCTACCGCCGTAATGGAAACGTTCAGGCGGTTGGCCATGAAGCCCATGACTACGATCGCGCAGGTCCAGTACAGGAACTGCGGATTGTTGCGCACTTTCGACTGGCTCAGCAGGGCCAGCGGCAACACGACCAGCAGTATGATCTCGGCCCAGAAATAGAGCGTCTCCGCGCGCCGCACGAACAGGTACGGCAACGCTCCGTTGCGCACCAGGTCGAGCGCGCGGAATACCCCGTACACGCCCAGCAGGAGTGCCATCACCCGGCTGAAGTCCTCCAGGATGGCGAACTCGATCTTCGCATTCAACGATCGCACGCAAAGATAGAGCGCGATGATCAGCATCGCAATCCCGGCGGGAATTGCCGACAGATAAAACATCGTCGTCAGGTAAGGGCTGTACCACAGCGGATAGACCTTGCCCTTGGCGATCAGGAACAACGCGCCCAGATAGGACTGGTGCATCGAGGAGAGCAATGTGCCGGCCATGACCAGCGCGATCGTAAGCCGGTGATGCCAGTGCAGGTAGAACTCGCGGAGCCGCGGGAACGGCAGTTTCTCGATCAGCGACGGCGAGAACTCCAGCGTCAGCACGCTGGTATAGCACATCACGCAGAGCGAAACGTCGAACAGCACCGAGTGCGGATTCCAGTACACCATCGGATGCCAGATGCGCCAGGGCAGGCCGAGTTCATAGAGCATGCCGATGCATACCGTCGAATAACCGAGGAACGAGAGCAGCACCGAAGCCTTCAGTACGGGACGATAGCGCTCCATCCCGAGCAGATAAACGGCCGCGGCGATTGCGAACCCGCCGGCGGAAAGTCCGACCCCGCAGAGTGTGCCGAAGCCCACCCACAGTCCCCAGGGCTGCGCGTCGGTCAGATTGGTGGTCACCTGCCAGCCCCGGAAGAAGCGCAAATAGGCGGCATAAATGCCTACGATGAAGATGATGGCCGCCACTGTGCGCCAGAACGTTAACTTGGGAACATTACCTGACATGACTACTGCTTTCCTTTCCCCGAGTCGTGTTTCTCTTCCTCGGCTTCTGCCAGCGCCACCAGTTTGCGGCGTTGCGTAATCCAGTACAGTGCGGAGAGCATCGACCCGCCCACCAGCACCACCATCGGACTCTCGCTCAGTGCCGCGGCCGAAAGCGTCGGCAATGGCTGGTTTCCAATGGCCGGCTTCACAAAGCCGAGGTCTTCGAACGGCACATCCGTCAGGTAAAGTACCGACGTCCCGCCGAACTCCTCCGATCCGTAGATCCGCGGCACGTAACCGGAATCGTTGCGAATCCGGCTCCAGGCCTCGTTCAGCAAGGCTTCGCGAGTGCCGAACACGCTCGCCTCAACCGGACACGCTTCCACGCACGCCGGCTTGCCGCCGGTGCTGATGCGGGCAAAGCACATGTCGCACTTCGTCACCAAGGGCGCCAGCTTCGACCATTGATACTTCGGGACTCCCTGCGGACAGGCAATCATGCAGTACCGGCAGCCCATGCACTTCTTGTTGTCGTACGTTACCGGTCCGAGCGCGCTCTTCTTCAATGCGCCCACCAGGCACGCGGACGCGCACGCCGGTTCTTCGCAATGCAGGCACATGCGGCGGACAAACTTTTCGTTCTTCTGCTCAACGAAAGTGAAGGCCACGTCCGACAGGTGTGCCGGGTGCTCCTTGGGGAAGTGATGAATCTCCTGGCAAGCCTGTTCGCAGGCTTGGCATCCGACGCAGCGCTTGATATCAACGAGTATTGCCTTGGTGTTTCCCATAAATCCTCCTCCCTGTGTTCATCACCGCGCTACGTTAGAAAGAACTCGTGAACAATCTTGCGCTGGGAACCGGAATCCAACTGCGACATCATCCCCGCGACCGGCAAGCCGCCGTCTTGCGCCAAGGCCGGCGCCATCTGCGTCGCCATCGAGGTAAGGCGTGAAATGCTGTTCTGCATCCAGGGCGCGACCAGCGGACCCTGCACCAGGTTCTTCAGATTGGTGGCAACCTCGGGAGACTTCACCACGCAGATCCATCCATTCTGGTATGGGTCCTTGACGGCCAGGCTCGGGTCCTTGATCACCTCATGATTGACCGAGCTGATGACACCCTCGATAGGCGACAACATATCGAAGACCAGGTCATCGCGCTTGATCGTCATTACCTTCTGCCCCTGGCGAACCCACCGATTCAATCCGGCGACTTCAATGCCGTCGATCTTGCCCAGCACCTTGCCGGTAAATGCATCGATGCCGACACGGGCATTCTGCCGGCCTTCATCGAGCACCCAGGTGTGGCCGGGATGGAAGCAGTAGCCTTTCGGAATCTCAAAACCCAGCTCCGAATTCAGCTTCGGAGCCGCCGTACGGGCCCATAGGTCAGGACGCGGCTGTGCAGCCGGCCGCGGCTCCGGGCGCCGCTTAAAGTAAGTAATCGAAATCACCAGCAAAAACGTTAAAAGTACGAATAAGATTGACATAATTGCCTCCCGGCCCGCTCCCTAATCGCCTCAACTCCTGCGGTAAAGCGGTCAGCCGTTACCCTATGCATGTGCAATTGCAGTGCAAATGTGAGTAGATCTTTTGGTCGCTGAAAAGACGGGACTTACTTCGGGCAGATGCACTTCCCAAAAACCAAACCACTGCATTTTGCTAATAACCACTGCGTTTTGCAGCACTGCAAAGTTCGCTAACATGCGCGCCGTAATGCGGCTATTTGCGCTCGCGACAGGCGTTAGAAAGGTGAACCCGCGTGACGGGCGTCACGTAAGAGGCATGGCTGATAAAGACTTTCCGTGGCCGCTACTCGCCGTCTTCTTTCTTCAGCTTGCGCAGCAGCGATGTGGAGTGAATGCCGAGGATGCGCGCCGTCTGTGCCTTGTTGTTGCCGGTGGCGGCAAGTACCTCGTGAATGTATCGCTGCTCGAGCTCGCGCAGAGTCACGAATTTCCCGCCCTCGGGGCCGGCCGCGGCGTTCGCCATGGGTTGATTGGCCGTAATTTGGAACTGGTAGTCCCGGATCTCTTCCGGCAGGCTAACGGCGTCGATTTCGCCCTCGGGCGCAAGAATCATGGTGCGCTCGATGACGTTCTTCAACTCGCGGATGTTGCCCGGCCACGGGTATTGCGTCAGCAACTCGGCGGCCGCCGGCGTATAGCCGGCGAAGTTCTTCTTGAGTTCCGTGTTGTACTTCTTCATCATCTCCAGCGCCAGTGGGACGACATCCTCCCGGCGTTCGCGCAGCGCGGGAATGAAGAGCGGCATCACATTCAGGCGGTAGTACAGATCCTCACGGAACTCGCCTCGCGCAACCGCCTCCCGCAGCACTTTATTGGTCGCGGAAATCATGCGCACGTCGACGTTGATTGGTTTTGTTCCGCCGAGCCGCAGAAAGCTGCTCTGTTCCAGCACCCGCAGCAGCTTCGCTTGCACGGCGAACGACATGTTCCCGATTTCGTCGAGAAACAACGTCCCGCCGTTCGCTTTTTCCAGCAACCCTTCCTTGCGGCGCCGGGCGTCGGTAAAGGCGCCCTGTTCGTAGCCGAACAGTTCGCTCTCCAGCAGCGTGTCGGGCAGGGCGGCGCAGTTGAGTTCCACCAGCGGGTTCTGGGCGCGCGGGCTGGCGTAGTGGATCGCCTTGGCCAGCACTTCTTTTCCCGTCCCGCTCTCGCCTTGGATCAGGACGGTGGTCCGATCGCTCTCGGCAGCCTTGCGGGCCATCTCCAGCATCTCCCGATAGCCGGGATTCCGGGTGACGACTTTTCCGAAGTCGTATCGGCCCTGTTCGGTCTGCACCGAATCGCGCACGCGCACGTGCAGCGTGAGCATCTCGCTGGCGCGGCGGACAGTGTTCAGCATATCGACGATGTGAAACGGCTTGATCAGGTAGTCATAAGCGCCCAGCTTCATCGACTCCACGGCGCGATCCACCATGTGGTAAGCGCTCATCATCAGCACCACCGTCGCGCTGTTTCGCTTCTTGATTTGCCGCAGCACCTCGATCCCGTCGATGCCGGGCAGCACGACATCCACCAGCGCAAGCTCTGTCGCCTCTTCATTGAAGAGCTTCAGACCTTCTTCGCCCGACATTGCCACGCGGACTTCATAGCCTTCCGCTTGCAGCGCCCGGCCAATGGTGCGCAGGGTAAGTGCTTCATCGTCGATGACCAGGATCGAGTAAGCCATGAATCCTTTCTCTCTGTGCTCTCACCGCCGCCGTTGGGAGTGATCCCTCGTCGTCAAATGATGACTTCTTCGCTCTCCATGAATGCGCTCTGCTGGCGAATCGGAAGCGTGAGCCGAACCGTCGTGCCGCGTCCCGGCAAGCTCTCCAAGCGGATGTCGCCGCCGTGGCTGTGCACGTAAGCCTGACTGATGCTCAGCCCCAAGCCGGTGCCCTTGCCGCGTTTGGTGGTGAAGAACGGCTCGAAGACGTGCGGCAAAATGTCGGCCGGAATGCCCGCTCCGGTGTCGGCAACGGCGATCTCGACGTTTTCCTCAAACTTGATTTTCGTCGCCGAGATCATAATCCTGCCCCCCTCCGGCATCGCCTGCGCCGCATTCAGCAGCAGGTTCATCAGGATTTGCGAGAGCTGGTTGGCATCGGCGCTGATCATCGGTAGATCTTCCGATATCTCTGTCGCAACATGGATGTTGCGGAACATCGGCTGATGATGCAGGAAGTTCAGGGTTTCGGTCACCATCCGCTCCAGGCTGATGCGGCTGATGGTGAGCGGAGCCGGCCGCGCGTAGTTCAGCAGCCCGCGCACTGCCGATGAAATCCGCTTCGCCCCTTCGATGCACTGTTCGATTTCCGTCCGGCTATCATCGTCCCGTGCATCCATCAGTTCCAGCTCAAGATGCGAGAGCATGCCCAGCAACGGGTTATTGATCTCGTGGGCCGCGCCGAGCGCAAGCTGCGCCAGCGAAGCATACTTCTCGTATTCGGCAAGTTGTGCCTCGAACTGCATCTTCTGCTTGGCCAGCTCGCGCTCCTCTTCCAGCCTTCTCATCAGCTCCTGCTGCGCCAGGTCGCGCTCGCGCTCGCGAACCGCCGTGAGATCCCTGGCACGCTGCAATTCGGCATTCACCCGCGACAGATCGCGGTTGCGTATCGAGACACCCGTCGCCAACAACGCCAGGACAACGGCGATTCCGAACAGAATGGCCGTCTCAAACTGGACAAAGCCCGGCACCCAATCGGGCTTGGCCCAGCGCACCGACTCCGGAACTGCGGCCAGCACTAGGCTCGGCATTGCCGCCACGGCGAACAACAGTCCTCTCCGGACGAATCGGCTTTGCTTTTTGCAGGGCACTAAGCTGACTTCAACACCATTGTGCCGAGGACACAGTGATAACAATCACCTCGGAAAGTGACCCTCAACCCCAGATTCGTGGCGAATCGTTACACGACCAAAAGACAGCCGCCTGCCCGCGGGCGAATCAATGGCCGCCTGCCGCTCCGCCTCCCCGCAAATGCCGGGGCTTGCGCATGATCAGGATGAAGGGGATCATAACGAAGAACAGGATGCCCAGCAGCCGGAACGCCTTGACGAACGCGAGCATTGCCGCATGCTCTTGCACCATCCCAAACAGCACCCCATAGGCCTGCCTGGTGGCCGTCACATAATCGGACCCTTTGGCCATGAACATCTCCCTGGCCGAGTTGATCATGCTTTGCGTGCTGAAATTCCAGATGTTAACGTTCGCGCCGAGGACATTCGTGTTGTGCTGCTCCGCGCGGGCAACCATGGTAGTGACCGAAGCGATCCCGATGCTGCCTCCGACGTTACGCATCAGATTGAAAATGCTGGTCGCGTTTCCCATTTCCTCCTTGGGGATGGGATCGTTGGTGATGGTCGTCAGTGGAACGAACAGCAGGCCCATGGCGGCTCCCTGGAGAATCTGCGGCCAGAAAATGTCCCAGTAACCGGCGTCCAGGCTCAGGTTGCCGAGCAGGAACAGGCCGGTTCCCGCCGCCAGGTATCCGACCAAGAGCAGCTTGCGCGGCTCGACCCTGCTCATCAGAATGCCGACGAGGGGCATAAACAGGAATGAACCCAAGCCGCGAGGCAGCACGGCCATCCCCGCCTGTAGCGCCGGATAGCCCATCAGCGTCTGCAACCAGATGGGTATCAACACGGTGCTGCCGTAGAGCACGAAGCCCAAAACCGTCATCATGAATATGCCGGTGGCGTAGGTCCGGTTGCGAAACACGTTAAGCTTGACCACCGGGTCGCGGGTCATCAATTCGCGAATGATGAACCCCGTCAGGCCCAGAACCGCCATGACGGCCAGCACGATAATGAACTTTGAGCTGAACCAGTCTTCCTGCTGGCCTTTGTCGAGCATGATCTGGAGCCCCGACATGCCCAAAATCAGCAGACCGAATCCCCAGTAGTCGATCCGGTTGGAGGCGCGCCGGATGTAGGACGGATCGAAGACGAAGAGCTTCGCCATGACGGTGGCCGCTATGCCGATCGGCAGGTTGATGTAGAAGATCCAGCGCCAGGAATAAGTATCGGTAATCCATCCGCCGAGCACGGGCCCGAGCATCGGCGCTACGACAATCCCAAACCCCCAGAAGGCCATGGCCTTGCCGCGATCCTGCGGCGGAAAGGCCTCGAGCATGATGGCTTGCGACAGCGGTTGCAGACCGCCGCCGGTTGCTCCCTGGATGATGCGGAATGCGATCAGCGTGGCCAGGTTAGGCGCCAGACCGCAGGCCAGCGACGACACCGTAAACCCGAAGACCGAGGCCAGCAGGATGCGCTTGCGCCCAAAGTGATTGGAAAGCCATCCGGCGATCGGCAGAATGATCGCGTTCGAGACCAGGTACGAGGTCAGCACCCATGTCGTTTCGTCAACCGTGGCCGACAGATTGCCCGCGATGTGCGGCAACGCCACGTTCACCACCGTGGTATCAAGCACCTCCATGAAGGTGCCCAACATCACCGCAATCGCGATAATCCAGGGATTGATCTCGGGATGCGCCCCGGGCACACCGTTGCCGTTCGGCCCGGATTCCGTGTTCGATCTCGCAGTCATGCCAGCCCGGTTGCTATTTGGTAGTCACCGTCGGTACAACCGACATCCCTGGCCGCAGCAGATGATGAGGATCTTGCCCAGCATCGAAAACGATCTTCACCGGAACCCGCTGCACCACCTTCACGTAGTTGCCAGTGGCGTTCTCCGGGGGAAGCAAGCTGAACCGCGATCCTGTAGCGCCGCCGATGCTGTCGACGTGTCCCTTCAGATCGCGATCGTAAGCATCGACGTATACCGTAACTTCCTGCCCGGGACGCATGTTCTTGAGCTGCGTCTCCTTAAAGTTGGCAGTGACGTAGATATCCCGAACCAGCACCAGCGCCGCTAATGGCTGGCCGGCTTGCACTACCTGTCCGACCTCCGCGCTACGTTTGCTGACGATGCCCGCTCCTGGCGCGCGCACGGTGGAGTATTGCAAATTGAGCCGCGCCTGCACCAGCGAGGCCTCGGCGCGCTGTACCAGCGCCTCTGCCGATCCCGCGCGTGCGCGGATCACCGCCACCTGCTGCGGCGCCGTTTCGGCCGTGCGGACCATGGCCTCGGCCTGAGCCACTTGCGCCTGTGCGGCGGCAACGGAGGCATTCGCGGCATCGACCGTGGCTTTCGCCGACTGGTCGGAGGCAACCGCCGAATCGTATTGCTGGCGCGAGATCTCATCGCGCTGCACCAGGTCGCTCATGCGCTCAAGGTCCTTGGCGACTTTCACATAGTTGGCTTCCGCCTCCCGGCCCCGGGCCAAGGCAGCCTCCACCTGCTTCTGGGCCGCATTGCGGGCGGCAAGCGCGTTCTGCAATTGGTTGGAAGTGCTGATATGAGTGATGGGAACGTTGGTCCCGGCCGCGACCGCCGAAGCCTTGGCATCGGCAAGATCGGCCTCGGCGTGCTGGATGGCGACTTCATAGTCCTTGGGGTCGAGTTGCACCAGCACCGCGCCTTCATCGACAAACTGATTGTCGCGATAGTTGACCGAAATGACGGTGCCGCTCACGCGGGCGCTGATCGGAGTGATATGGCCATCGATCTGGGCATCGTCCGTCGACTCACGAACCGCGTAATACCGCCAAACCACGATCAGAGCCACCAGCAGCACAATGCCGCCGATGATGAGTGCCCATTTCAGAGCGGAGTGCTCGCGCAGATAAGAGCGCGATCTGCTGCCTGGCAGCTTTTCCTGCCACTGCTCCTCCGAACCCGGCTGATTCTCTCCCGTCTCTGCCACCTTCTCTGCCACCCTACTTTCCTCCAAGGAACTTCTTTGCCGCTTCTTCGGCGATGCCAAGCGCGCGCGCCAGCGAGAGCTTGGCGAAATTGTGCGCGAACAGCCCTGCTATGTAATTTTCCTCGGCCGTCGCCTGCGCCTGCTGCGCCTGGATAACTTCAACATTGTTGGTCACCCCGTAAGTGAAGCGGTCCCGCGACTGCTCAACCTGCTGCCGCGCCAGCGCCAGCGCGCTCGTCGCAACTTCTAATTGTTTGCTGGCGGCATTCACGTCGAGAAATGCCGTGCGCACTTCGTATTCGATGCGAGAGCGGAGATCTTCCAGCTCTGAACGGGCCTGTTGCAGCCGTGCGTCGGCCTGCAACACGTCTCCCCGGACTTTGCCGCCCTGGAAAACAGGAACCTCCAAAGTTCCCACTGCCGCAAACGTGCCGTGCGAATTGCCCGGAGTTTGGCCGGCAACTGCGTAATTTCCATTGAGGCCTAGCGAGGGCAGTCTCTCGCCCTGCGAGGCCCGCTTCAGCAGCTCCGCCGAGCGCACCTGCGATTCCGCGCGCTTATAATCCGCACGGTTGTCATAAGCCCTTTGCAGCGCCTGCTCCAGGGTCATCTCCACCGGAGCGGGAGCGGGAATCTTGTCCGTCAGGACGAACTTCTGTCCCGGGGGAAGTCCAATCACGCGCGCCAGGGTGAGCAACTGTTTTTCGTAATCGTTCTGCGCCACCACCAATCGTTGCTGCTCTGCTTCCAACTCCACCTGTGCCCGCAGCACATCGATTCCAGGAGCCATCCCCACGCGCCGCATATCCTGAGCCTGGTCAAAGAGAGCCTGCGCGGTCTCTACCTGTGCCTGCACACTTTCCACGCGCGCGGCATTGGTTTGCGCCTGCAGATAGGCGGCGCCAACCACGAGTACCACCAAGTCACGAGTGCTGCGGTAGGAGAGTCCGGCGGCCTTGATATTCTCCCGCGATGCCTTCCAGGTGTTGAAATCCTTCAAGTTCAAGGTCTCGCTCAGCGTCGGGCCAACCTGGAACACATTGAACGGGCCCAGGATCGCAACCCCCTGAGGAAGGAGATACTTTGGGAAACCCTCGGCTACAAGGCTTACCTGCTCCTCAGCTCCCTGCAAGGCCAGCGCGACGTTGGGCAACAAGTGGCTAAGCGAAGTCCAACGCGCGCCCTCGGCAAGCCTGGTGTCCTGGTTAGCGAGCAGCAGACCAAGGTTGCGTTTCAATCCGCGGTCGAGGGCATCAAGCAGGGTAAGTTGGATCGGGTTGGGATCGAGTTTGCCCTCCGGCACGGACCCGAGGAGCGGGTCGGAAGGATTCAATGTTTGCAAGGGACTGCTAACCGTGACCGAAGCCGTCCCTGCCGGTGACGGCAGCCCCTGTTGAGCGCTGCCAGTGCCTGCCAGCAAACAGGCGGCCAGCACGGAAACGATAAAGGAGACGGAACAGCGCCGGCAAAAACCACCAGTCTTACACACCATCGCACTCCAATGAGTTCACTAAAAAAAGAGACTCAGTGCCGGAACAGCAAAACCCGGTTTATCGCCAAAACCCGCCAGGCACACCCGCCACCGGACTCCAGTTCTGAGCCATTCGCCACGCCGCTCACATTGTCCGCGCCGCGGCCTCGCGGTCGCCAACCGGCGCGGTGGCAGCCGGCCGGCGCACGATGTCCGCAGGGCAAAGCTTATTGTACATGTACAAACCAGACGGCAGCCGCAGACCGGATTAGCGGAAGGTATGCTCCGGAACAGAGCCGGGCGCTAGCGGCTGGCCGATGCGAGTTCGGCGGCAGGCTGAAAAAAATTCGGCGAGCGCGAATCCTCCTCGTAGACTTCCCGCTCTTCTTAATTAGGAAGGTGCTGTGCAGGAGGAGAAGCGTGGAAGCAACCGTTGAATCTGGCGCGATCATTACAGCGCACGAACTGAATAGCAAATGCGCCGGCGTAAGGCCGCAGTTGGTCGATGTCCGTTCCGCGTCAGAGTTTGCCAGCGGCCATCTGGCGGGAGCGATCAGCATTCCGCTGGACCAGCTTGAATCGCGAATCGCCGATCTGGATTGCCATAGGCCTGTGGTCTTGATTTGCAAGACCGGCTTGCGCTCTACGATTGCCTGCACTCTGCTGCAACAGCTCGGCAAACCTGCGCTCGTGCTGCAAGCTGGGACCGCGGCCTGGGAGCAAGCAGGCTTTCCGCTCGTCTCCAGTGTAAGAACGCGTTGGGCCTTGGAGCGGCAGGTTCGCCTCATCGCCGGCTTGCTGGTCGCCGCCGGGTCGCTGCTGGCGCTGCTGGTGGACACTCGATGGGCGTATCTGTCCGGCTTCGTTGGCTTGGGACTAACGTTCGCCGGCATTACGGATTTCTGCGCAATGGGGATACTGCTCGAGAAAATGCCCTGGAACCGCGCCAGAAAACCGGCTTCCTCGCCCGGCTGTTGCGCGCCGTAAACCTGGGTTCGGGGCGTATGCCGCGGTTGCTGGCGGACTGTACGACCCAGTGCTGGTGATGCGACAATGCCAGCGTGGACTTCGAAAAGCTTGCGGTCGAGCACAAGGACGCCGTCTATCGGCAGATGATCCGCGTCTGTGGCAACCGGGAAGATGCTGAAGACGTATTGATCGAGGCGCTGCTGAAAGCCTATCGCCACCTGGAGCAGTTGCGCGATCCCAAAGCCTTCCGCGGCTGGCTCGCCCAGATTGGCAAGCGTGTCTGCTGGCAGTTGAAGCAGCGCGAGGCCCTGATGCCGCTGATGCAGCTTTCAGTTCTGGAGGACGAGGGCAGGCAGCTCTCCGGCCCGGAGGATACGGAATCGGCGGTTGCTCTCCGGCAGATGAAACAGTTGCTGGCCGACGCGCTGGACCAGTTGCCGCCGGCCTGTCGCGAGGCCTATCAACTTCGCGACGTCGAGCAGTTGCCCGGCGAAGAAGTCGCGCGCAGGCTCGGCATCTCGCTAGCGGCCATGAAATCGCGGCTGCATAGGGCTCGCACGATGGTCAGGCAGTACCTCGACGAAAAGCTTGTGGTGGCCGGTAGCAACAGCGTTAAAGCAGGGGGAGAACAATGATAGAGGTCAACGTAGAACATCTTGGCGCGGTGAAATTCGAAGTCAAGGCGCGGAAACACACAATTGCCTGCGATCAGCCGCCCGAGAACGGCGGCTTGGACGAGGCGATGACGCCGCCGGAGCTGCTATTGGCTTCGCTGGGCACGTGCGCCGGCTACTACGCGGCGCAATACCTGAAGAAATTCAACCTGCCGGCGGAAGCGATACGCGTGCGAGTGACGGCCGATAAGGAAAAAGGCCCGGCGCGGCTCGACAATTTCCGCATAGAGGTCGAACTGGCGGCGGAACTTAGCGACGAGCATCGGGCGGGAGTGGAGCGCTCCGTCCACCACTGCCTGATTCACAACACGCTGCTAAATCCTCCGAAGATCGCGCTCGAAATTAAAAGCATGGCTGTCGCGGCCGGGTAGAGCCACGGTCAGTTTACCCCTGAGTATCACCGCCGGGCCGGGAAGCCTGCCCCTTTGGCGGGTATATCTTCCGCGAATCCAGTCCAGCGCGGGTGTTAGCGTTGGTGTCTCCCAACAACGATCATTCCAGCGTGTCACCCTGAGGTTGAGCCGTTTTGCGGGCGTCTGAGCCCGCAGGCGAAATCCTGAGCGCAGCGAAGGAACTCGGCGACGCGACGTGAGGGCCCATGTATTTGCTTTTCCGGCCTTCGAGTGACGCCCGGTGAAATGCATAGATCGTCACGTCGGTTCGCAAAAGCGGCGAACCTCCTCACGATGACACCCGTAGCGAAGGACACAATATCTCTGGTACGGCTCTAGGTCAGCAACAACAGCTTGCCGGTGGTCTTTCGCGACTCCAAGTCGCGATGCGCCTGTACAGCCTGCTCTAGCGGGTAACGGTGCTCGATTCGCAGCTTCAGCTTTCCAGCGGCGATCATGCCGAAGACTGCGCTCGATCGCTCTTCCAGCTCCGTCCGGGCGGCGGCGTAGTGCTGAAGGCTCGGCCTCGAAAGGTATATCGAGCCCTTTTCCATCAACACCATAGGATCGACGGGAGCAACCGGGCCGCTGGCCGCTCCATAGTTGACCATGTGGCCGCGGGGCCGCAGCACGTTCAGTCCTTTCAAAAACGTTGCCGCGCCGACGGCGTCGTAGATCACATGTACGCCCTTGTTGTCGGTCAAGCGGCGTGTCTCGGCCTCGAAATCCACCTGCGAGTATAGAATCACGTCATCGGCGCCGGCTTCGCGCGCCAGAGCCGCCTTCTGCGCGGTGGAGACCGTGCCGATCACGCGCGCGCCCAGGTGATGACACATCTGCACCAGCAGCAGGCCGACTCCGCCGGCGGCAGCGTGCACCAGCACAGTGTCGCCGCGCTTTACCGGATAAGTGCTATAGCACAGGTAATGTGCGGTCATGCCCTGCAGGATCGCAGCCGCGGCTTGTTCGTCGCTCAAGCCCTTGGGAATGCGCACCAGCTTATCGGCCGGCACGGCCGCATATTCGGCGTAGCTACCCTGCACGCCGCGATAGGCAACGTGATCGCCGGGTTTGAGATTCGCAACGTCCGAGCCGACCTCGGTCACCACGCCTGCCGCTTCCTGGCCGATCACCATTGGCAGCTTGGACTTGTATCTGCCCTCGCGCACGTAAACATCGGCAAAATTCACCCCCGCCGCCGTTATCTTCACCAGCGCTTCGTTGGCTTTGGGCTTAGGCACCGGAATATCGACCAAGGTCATCACTTCCGGGGCGCCACATTCTTTGACTTGTATCGCTTTCATAGGTCACCTTTCCAAGGGCGTTCTGCTGGAGCCGCGAACTGCACCGACGGCGATTATATGGCAGGCTGCGCGAAAGAGTCACTGCATCTGCTCTTTATCCAGTCACCTCCATGATTGCGGTTGTTGGGTTGGCCAGATTATCCTGCACACGAACTCGTACACTTGCCGGAACATGATTCGCGAGGGAAGCGCGCAAAATCCCTCTGGGAGAAGCTGATGGCATTGACCGTTGCGAATGCTCTCGTACCGGTTTTTTTTGTGATGTGCCTGGGATACTTCGCCGGGCGGCGCGGAATGATCGACAACAGAAATGTCGCCGCGCTTAACGTGTTGGTTTTGGACTTCGCCTTGCCTGCGGCCTTGTTCGTCGCCACCGCGCAGACTCCCCGGCAGGCGATCCTCGAAGACTGGAGGCTGTTTCTGCTGCTGGCGATTTCCATGCTGGCCATCTTCGGCGTCAGCCTGTTTCTTCAGCTCAAGCTGTTCAAGCGCACGCTGGGCGAGAGTTCATTGTTGGCCTTGAGCCTTGCGCTCCCCAATTATGTCGCGGTCGGGTTGCCGCTGTTCGCCAACCTTTTCGGCCAGCAGAGCACGGTGACCGTAGCCGTCGCGATTGTCTGCGGCAATCTGACCATGGTTCCGCTCGGCCTGGTTCTGCTGGAAACCGACAGGGGTGAGTCCCATCCGGGAAATACGCTACGGCGGTTTCTGGCCGCTCTTTGGCGGTCGATCCGCAAACCGCTTGTCATCCTCCCGGCTGCCGGTATCGCGCTCTCGATGGCGGGCTTCGTGCTCCCCCCTCTGTGGGTCAGAACCTTCGGGTTGCTGGGACAGACGACGGCAGCCGTCGCGTTATTTCTTACCGGATTGATTCTCTCCAGCGAACCGCTATCGTTCGACTTGAATATTATTTTCGCGGTTGCACTGAAAAATCTGGCTCACCCTCTGCTCACGTTCATCATTGCATCGTTGATGAACTGCCCCACGCAGATGGTGCGAGAGGCGGTGCTGCTGACGGCGATTCCGGCGGGGTTCATCGGCGTATTATTCGGAATTGCTTATAAGGCTAAAAGTCTGGAGGCCGGGTCGGTGCTGTTGCTCTCATCGCTGACGAGCGCCCTTACGCTCGCGATTACAATCCTGTTGCTTCCCTTGATCCGTTAGACGCGAGCGGTTCCCGAAGTTTATGGCGAGCGCCACCCGGCTCACCGCTCAGACGAGAAATCCTCAGGCGGGATTCAACCCTGCCTGAGGACAGACATTCCGATGCGCCGCGGATTCGTCCCGCGTTCAGGCGAAGCTGCGAGGCGCCACTCTTACCGCATGAACTTCAGTGCCAGCGGCAGTTCAACCAGCAGCAATGCGCCGAGGAAGAACATGCCGAAAATGAATCCCAGGGTCCAGAACTCCTTGGTCTTGATATAGCCGGCCCCGTAATAGATCGGCCCCGGTCCCGTCGCATACGGCGTGATGACGCCCATCAATCCCAGGGTATAGCCGATCACCATCGTCACCGGCCTCATCGGAAGCCCCGGCAGAGTCATCATCGCGGCCAGGAACACCGGCAGCAGAGCTGTCGTGTGGGCACTGAGGCTGGCGAAGAAATAATGCACCAGGAAGAAGATCGCCACCAGCGCGACCATCATCGGCACCATCGAGACCTTTGACAGAACCGACGCACTCGTCTTGGCAAACCAGGAGAGGAAGCCCACCTGGGCCAGACCGTCGGCCATGGTGACCAGCGTCGCCAGCCACACCAGGTTCGTCCAACCCTGCTTGTTGGCCGCAATATCGCCCCACGTGACGACCCTGGTCAACATCATCAACGCGCAGATCACCAGCGCCGTGGTTTCCGGAAGAATCCATTTAGTGGCGCCGATCCAGCAGATCAGGGCGATCATCGCCAGGATCGCCATCGTCAGTTCGCGGCGGGTAATTTTGCCCAACGCGGCCAATTGCCCTCCCGCCCACTTCGGCACCTCTTCGCTGCTCTTCAACTCAGGCGGATACAGAATGTAACTGAGCAAAGGCACCGCCAGAAAAAGCACAATTCCGAGCGGCAGGAAGCCGTAAAACCATGCGGTCCAGCTGATGTCCACCTTCGCAATCTTGCGCGTAAGCTCAACTGCCAGAACGTTGGGCGCCAGAGCGGTCAGGAACATCGAGCTGCTGACGCATTGCGAGGCAAAGGCGGTCCACATGATGTAGGAGCCGATCTTGCGCGGGTTCTCGGTGGGAGATGAGCCGTAGAGCGGCGGAATGTTGCTGACAATCGGAAAGACGCTGCTGGCGCGGGCCGTATTGGAAGAGGTGAACGGGGCCAACGTCAAGTCAGACAAGGCGACAGCGTAGCCAAGCCCCAAAGTCTTCCCGCCAAGCTTATGCACCAACAGCAAGGCGATTCTGCGCCCGAGCCCCGTCACTTCGTATCCCAGCGCAAACAGGCTGGCCGCGTAGATGAGCCACACCGTACTGTTGGAAAAGCCCGAGAGAGCCCACCTCAATCCGTCCCCGGGCGTCTTGCCGACAAACACCATGGCGCCGCCGAAAGCTATGCCGACGAATCCCACTACCGGGCC
>Ga0187873_1001357_pt1 | contig 20465 bp, 14 predicted proteins | sample June2016WEW_16_1_2_FD_133012 | JGI IMG/M metagenome (GOLD analysis project Ga0187873, IMG submission 133012) | Peatland microbial communities from SPRUCE experiment site at the Marcell Experimental Forest, Minnesota, USA - June2016WEW_16_100 | ecosystem: Environmental > Terrestrial > Soil >... | reverse complement strand
TAATCCCTGGCTCGCCTGTCTTGAGCCATACCAGTCCGGCTCAAATTATTTCTGGCAGCAGGTCAGTAACATCTATGGTTCCTCCGTATTTCAAAATGTGCAGGCCCTGCCTCTCCCTGAGTATCAGCCGGTTGTTACACCTTATAACACACTTGCCGATGCCGATGGCGACGGCGTCAGCGATTCGATGTGGGTGCAGATTAGCGACGTAAATTCGAGCAAAGGCAAACCCATCTATGCCGCCATTCGCATAATTGACAACGGCGCTATGCTCAATCTCAACACCGGCTACTGGTTCGATGCCAACGCCGACCCCAATTACACCAATGGCTCAAGCCAGACACAAATCAACCTTTTAGCACTTGCTAACAGGCCTTTCTATACTTTGACCCAAGCTGATATTCAGGCAAGGGCGGACTATCTTAATAACTATCGCTGCGGCTCAGGCCCAAACGATATCACCGATTATGCCAACAACGTTGTCTGGCAATATGGTCTGCCTCTGTCTGCTAATGGAACTTATACCCCTTTTGACATTTCTGATGAGTTGGAACTAAGATACAGATTCCTTATAAATCAGACAGGAATTGATACCCGCTCCGAGGCAATGAAAAATTGGGAAATAGGCAGAAAATATGATTTCCAGACACCCATTAGTTCGGCTTCGGACTTAAACGAGTGGTTTAGAAGTTCCAATTCCGATTACGTCCTGACTGACCCCAATTACGAATATCGCCATATCGCCACGACTTACAACATGGACAGGATTATCGCTCCTGATGGCAATAAAATGGTCAATGTGAATTTCACTGACATAGTTTCACTTCGCAACCGGATCCAACAGGTCCTCGACCCGAACGTGTATGACGCAAACCAGATTGCCGTAAATCTAATCGATTACATAGATACGGATTCGAATGTTACTTACTTCCAGGATCCGAGTACCGGCCACAATTATTATGGTTTCGAGCAGCCCTGCATTTACATATCCCAAATCGCCGAGAACTTTTATCAGTCAGTAGACGTGCATGGCGCCATCACCGCCACATACCATTCTTATGCCATAGAGCTTTTCAAACCAAACACAGGCGACCCGTTACCCGACGCTAATTGGCAGCTTGTAGTTGGCGGCAATTCTCCTATTTCAATTTCATGGTCTCCAAACAGTTATTTCCTCGTGATAAGGTATCGAGACCCGACTGGTAACGCGCCTCTGGATATCAATAACGTCAATACCGTCGTAGACGACAATATTCCGGGAGTGTCTTTTGTTGCGGGTGACACTATAGTGTTAAAACGAGAAGTTACTGTTAACGGCTCTCCTTTTTTCCTACCTGTTGATGAGGTTAATGTTCCCGCAGCGGACTCCGCTACCGGCTGGCTTATCGATAGCAACGATAATTCATCACCGCATAGCATCCAAAGAGATATTACTCTTAATAAATGTATCAGAAAACTATGGTCGGGCATCCTGCCGCCTGAACTTGGCGGCAGTGTCAGTAGTCGTTATGTTTCGTTCGATACCGATATGATTCAGGCGCACCCGACAAATAAACCGTTTACCAATATCGGCGAAATCGGCCAGCTTTTCCGCACAGATGCCAATATGATAGGGCCTGGTGATACGGAAGCATCGGTTCGCCTTAATATCGCCGACCCGTGCGTCCAGAACCTTTTCAAATACCTGACAGTGATAGACCCTGCGCCTGGCGACCCAAATCAAACCCGCATTAAAGGCAGAATCAATATCAATACCGCACCATGGTATGTCCTTGCCCAACTGCCCTGGGTTTCTTACCATACCCAACCGAATTATAACCTTGCCCAGGCAATCGTCAGCAACAGGGACACGTACGGGGCTTTCAAAAGCACAGGTGAACTTATGCGGGTAGGTATTGGCAATAACGATGTCAATAGCATAGGTTACTATCAGGGCAAAGCTGTTATTCCTCCTGGTTTATTGACGCCCACGGACTGCAATCTCGATACAGGCGATGCTTTTGAGGAGCGGGACGTTATTTTCGACCGTATCAGCAATCTTATAACGGTTCGCAGCGATGTCTTTACGGCTTATATTCTCGTCCGCATCGGTCAAAACGGCCCGCAAAAACGCGTCATAGCCATTTTCGACAGAAGCGAAGTCCCGGCGAAAAAAGTAAAAATCGTTGCGATACAATCCGTTCCCGACCCAAGGTGATCCGAAATCATAGATTACTTCAGTAGGTTTAACATCTCTTCATACACCTTCTTATTCCCCCCGACGGTCATAAATTCCCCGGCTTGGTACTTGTCGAGGTCGAGCGGGAAAAGCTTATTGCCTTTCCAGTCGCTGACAATTGCACCTGCGGATTCGGCTATCAATACCCCCGCTGCCACGTCCCAAATCTTCGGCCTGACAAATACCACTCCGACAAGCGAACCTTTTGCCAGATACGCCAATTGCAGGCATGAGCTGCCCAGGGTGCGCGACCGTGCCTTTTCCATAAGCGCGATTACCCATTTCGGCACGCCGTTATCGAAGAAACTGTCGGTCCCGACGCTTGAGAATCTGTCGAAGCCGTCGTCGCCCGCGTTGATTCGCCTGTTATTTAGCTGTGCCTCGCCTCCTTTGACTGCCGTGAACATCGAATCCGTCGCCGGGTCATAAATCACTCCCACCACCGGCTCACCCTCATACATCGCCGCCACCGATACCGAAAACAACAGCATCCCTTTTGCGAAGTTGGTTGTCCCGTCAATCGGGTCGATTACCCACCACACCTTTTTGCTTCCCCTCGGTGGCTGTTTGAACATCTCGCCTTTCAGGCCTTCTTCGCCTATAAAACCGTCGTCGGGATACGTTTCCTTTATCCGGTCGATAATTATCTGCTGGCAAATCGTGTCCGCCTGCGTTACCAGCTGGTCCGGCCCTTTAACCGATACCTTAATATAGCTTGACTCTTCCATCGCCCTTTGACCCGCCAATCGGGCCGCTACCTCCGCCGTTTCCAGCATCCTGCTCAAATCTTTTTGTTCAAGTCCCATATATTTTTCCTTTCTTGACGCAATCTGAGAATGCCGGTATTGTAACGCCCTTATGGAATCAGGCCAACAACCAATCTCGCCGAGGTTATTTTCGCGTGCTTCCGCCAATCAGCGGCTGATTGCGGCTGCCATCTTTATTGTCATTGCCGCCGGCTTTGCGCTTGGCTGGCTTATGGGCCAGTTCCATTTCTCTTTATATCCTTATCCCTGCGGTTTTAAACAGCGTTATAACCTGCCTTGCCCGACCTGCGGTATGACTACTGCCGTCATCGCTTTTTCCCACGGGCATATATGCGACGCCTTTTACGCCCAGCCCGCCGCGGGATTTTTCTGTTGTTTTGCGACTGTAATCGCATTTTTTGCTTTTCTTGTTGCCGGTTTTGGAGTATATTCACCGTTAGTTGAGCGGCAGCTTGCATCGCTGAAACTGCGATACATCCTTGCCGCGTTGTTTTTGATTTTGGCCGCCGGCTGGGCTGTAACCCTTGTAAGGGCAATAGCACAGAACAGCGGCAATTAAGATGCTGGGGTAAAGTGAAACCGAAAAAGGCAAAATCTGGTATTATGATATGCTCGTTTTGGCCCGCCATATTATTTTGCGCGGGCCTGCCGCTGGTCCTGTTTTACGCCGGCTGTGATGCCGTGGGTTTGGTAGGGGTCATCAGTACCCCGACTTCTTCCGAAGCAGGTGCTTCGGCTGAATACGACCTCTCCAAAAATAAAAACCAGAAAATCCTCGTTTTTGTTGACCAGCCCACATATCTAAGGGACTATCCCAACCTGCGGTTCTACATCACTGATACGACAACCAAAATTCTTCAGGACAAAGACAGGGCCAGGATATCGCCTTCGCTGTTTATCGATTATCAGGCGTTGGCTGATTTGCGGGTCAACGAACCGAAATTCTCCGCGTTTTCGCCCTCGCAGATTGGTGAAAAACTTGGCGCCGACCTGGTACTGGTCATAACCGTTACCGACTGCAAAGTCCGCGATATACCCGAGGGCGGCTACGTCTCCGGCTCACTTGATGCTTACGCGGCGCTTTACATGGTCTCATCAGGCGAAAAGCTCTGGCCGACCACTGAACATTCACGTCTTGTTCAGGTTGGGTTCGAGTCAGAGCGGCGGGGCCGGGACGCTGCTGTTGTCCGTCTGGCCGCCGCCGCTTCCCGCTGTGTTACAAGATATCTTTATAATTGTCCCAAAGCCGGTTTCAAAGTATCGGATGAACGAACCGCCTCTGGGTGGTGAAACGAATACCAAATTTTATCTGAAACTTTTTTTATAAAGGATGATTCGATGATAAAGGTTCTAATTACAGACAAACTCGCACAGGAAGGCATCAACCTGCTTAAAGCAATGTCCGACGTTGAAGTTACCGTCAAGACGGGTATAAGCGAAGACGAATTGGCAAGTATAATCGGTAGCTACGACGGCCTGATTATCCGCAGCGCAACCAAGGTTACCGCCAAGGTCCTTGCAAATCCCGGCAGATTCAAAGCCGTTGCCAGAGCAGGCGTCGGTATCGATAACGTTGATGTAAAAGAAGCGACACGCAAGGGCGTCCTTGTTATGAATACGCCCGGCGGTAATACCCTCAGCGCAGCCGAGCACACTATGGCACTGATGCTTGCGATGAGCCGACACGTTGTTCCTGCCTGTAATTCGCTTAAGGCCGGCGCATGGGACAGGAAACAATACGAGGGTAACCAGCTCAATAACAAAACTCTCGGAGTAATAGGCCTGGGCAGAATCGGTATGGCCGTTGCCAAAATGGCCAGGGGCTTCGATATGAAGATTCTTGGTTATGACCCGCTTGCCGTCCCGGCGGGAGCCGACCAGTTGGGTATCGAAATCACCGACAAGCTCGAAAGAATCTACAAAGAGGCCGATTACATCACCGTCCATGTCCCCAAGAACGAGCAGACCCTCAATATGATTAACACCGACCAGATTAAAATGATGAAACCGACCGTTCGCCTGGTTAACTGCTCGCGAGGCGGTATCATTAACGAAGATGCGATTTATGAGGCCCTTAAAGAAAAACGCATCGCAGGCGCGGCCCTTGACGTGTTCCCGAAAGAGCCGCCCGAAAATACGCGGTTCAAGGAATTCGCTAATTGCCTCGTTACCCCTCACCTCGGCGCAAGCACCGAAGAGGCACAAATCGAGGTCGCGGTCGAAGCCGCTCAAATCCTGGTAAACGCACTGCGGGGCGATTCCATCAGGAACGCTATCAACGCACCATCCACCGCCGGGGCCGTTCCCCCGCTGGTTCTCAAGTATGCTGAGCTTGCCCGTCGAGTAGGCATCGTGCTCAGCACTATCGCTCCGGGACACATCAAACAGGTTCAGGTCGAGTATCGCGGCGCTATCGCCGAAATGCCTCTCCAGGCCGTAACGCTTAATTTCGCAATCGGCCTGCTCCAGAAACATTTTGAAATGCCGCTGAACCTGGTCAACACCCCGGTCCTCGCTAAGGAACGTGGTATCAGTATCGACGAAACCAAGAACCCGACGCCCAAGGATGTCGCGTCCAGTTTCTCCGCAAAAGTTGTTACCGATAAGGTTACTCGCACCATCACCGGCTCGGTTTTCGGCGAAAAGCTCCTGCGAATCATCGAAATCGACGGTTTCAACGCTGAGATAACCCCACAGGGTGCGGTCCTCATTATCTTCAACGAAGACCGTCCCGGCGTCATCGGCCATCTTGGCACAGTGCTCGGCAAGCACAAAATCAACATCGCAACTATGGGCGTCGGACAAAAGCTCGACCTGCAGAAAGCTGTTCTCGCTGTATCGCTCGATAAGGCCCCCGATGATGATACAATCAATGACCTTCGCAAGCTCGACTTTGTTAATGAAATCCATGTTTGCAAGCTTGACTAACTTCGCAGACGTGAAAATGAAAAACGAATCGGCAGCGACTCGACGGGTGTGCGGTTAATGGCCGGCGAACTGATAATTACCGTTAGTGGTCTCAGGGGTATTGTCGGCGAAAACCTCACCCCGCAAGTCGCTGCCGATTACGGTCGCGCCTTCGGCTCATTTCTGCGCTCGCGCAATCTCAATATCGAAAAACTCGTTGTCTGTCTGGGCCGTGATTCTCGGCCCAGCGGGCAATCTCTTGCTGATGCCGTAACTTCAGGCCTTACGTCCGTCGGCGTTAGCGTCATTGACCTCGGTATTGTCACTACACCTACCGTCGGCATTATGGTCAGACATCTCGCCTGTGCTGGCGGCGTAATCATTACCGCTTCTCATAACCCCTTACCCTATAACGGCGTCAAATTACTCCTCGATAACGCTATGGCGCCGCCTCCCAATGTCGCGGAGCAAATTAAAAATCGTTTCCTTAGCAGGGATTTTGTCTCCGCCGATTCACTAAAACAGGGCAATGTCTCCGCAAATAGCGAAGCCGATGATATTCACCTTGCCAAGGTCCTTCGTATTGTTGACACCAAGGCAATTGCCAAAAAACAATTCAAAGTTGTCCTCGACAGCGTAAATGGAGCAGGGGGGCGACCGGGCGTAAAACTGCTTACGGTTCTCGGCTGTAAAATCACCCCTGTAAATACCGAACCGACGGGCCTGTTCGCCCATATGCCCGAACCAACCGCCGAAAATCTTACTTCGCTTTGCGATGCCGTCAAAAATGCTCACGCCGACATCGGCTTTGCCCAGGACCCCGACGCCGACCGCCTCGCGATTGTCGATGAGACGGGCGCATACATCGGCGAGGAATATACCCTCGCTCTTGCTGCCAAACTTATATTCAGCAAACAAACCGGCTCCGCCTGTGGTGAGCGAAATCGAACCGCAGCCGCCAATCTCTCAACCTCCCGTATGATTGACGACATTGCCAAATCAGCAGGGGGGTACGTCATCCGCACGCCTGTCGGCGAGGCAAATGTTGCCTCCGCGATGCTCAAAAATAACTGCATCATTGGCGGCGAAGGCAACGGCGGCGTCATCGACCTCCGAATCGGCCCCATCCGCGATTCCCTCGTTGCTATGGCATTCGCCCTGCAGTTGCTCGCACAGACAGGCAAAACCGTTAGTCATCTTGTCGGCGAAATACCGCATTACTTAATGACCAAATACAAATTTCCCGCTGACAAAGCAAAAGTCAAACTCATCCTCGACGCCGTTAAAAAACTTTTCCCCGACGCCAAAGTTGACTCCTCAGACGGCTTCCGTTTCGATTTCCCCGACGCATGGATTCACATTCGCTCCAGCAACACCGAACCCATCGTCCGCGTCATCGCCGAAGCCAAAGACAAATCTGCCGCGGCCAAATATGTCGACGCCGTCCTCAAAATCGCCCAAAATCCAGGTTAAAAACCCCTTAGCTCCCACCTGTCATTTTTAATCAGGCAAAGTCGATATTCTACTCTGAGCAGTTTACCCGCAAACGAAATCTGCTGTTGAGTTTTGTCTTTTTTGATTAGACGGTATGTCCCGCAATCGGCTATTTCCACCCGGCCTTTGCCATCATTCACGCTGCCCTCATAGCTCAAAAATTTAAGCTGGTGGTCGAATATCTTCACCGCCTCAATCGCCCTTTTCCCCCATTCTTCAGGCGGCTCAGCCACACGATATGTTTCCAGTATCCCATCTCGCTCCAGCATCAAATCCCAGTGCGTCGGCTCTGATTCTCTCTGGTGCTGCTGAACGACAAATTTTTTCAATTTTTTCATACCTGCTGCCCTGATATGTTCTTTCAAAACCTGTGCCGAACAAGAAAGTAAATCATAACAGAAAATTCTTGCATTTGCCGAAGATATCTAATAAGATTTACGCCCTTCCAGCACGTTTATTGTTGTGAGCATTTCGCCGCTCGCCAATATCTGGGTGGGTTCTTGAAAGGTTGTTGTGGGCTATTATTATGCTTGATAAATTTTTTAATCCGAAATCAGTTGCTATTGTTGGTGCCTCACGTCAAAAAGGCAAAGTCGGCTACGAAATCCTCCACTCTATGATTGAAGCTGGTTTCCCCGGATCAATCTATCCCGTCAATTCTCAGGCCGACGAGGTCGAGGGGCTTAAGTGTTACCCTTCCCTTACTTCAATTGGACAGGTGCCGGACTTGGCAATCGTCGTCGTTCCGGCAAAGGGTGTCGCCGCTGTTATGCAGGAGTGCGCCACCCTCGGCATAAAAGCCGTGATTGTAATAACCGCCGGCTTCAAAGAGGTCGGCGAGGAAGGCCGAAAGCTCGAACAACAAATCCTCCAGATTGCAAGACAAGCCGGAACACGAATCATCGGCCCCAACTGCCTCGGTCTCATCGTTCCTGCCAACAAGCTCAACGCAAGTTTTGGCGGCACTATTCCCGCCGTCGGCTCCACCGGCTATATGTCGCAGTCCGGCGCGTTGCTCGCTGCCATTCTCGATATGGCAAACGCCAACGGCACCGGCTTCAGCAAGCTCGTCAGTATCGGAAACAAAGCTGACGTCGATGAAATCGATATCATCGAGGCCTTCGCGAATGACCCCGATACCAAGGTTATCGCCGGCTATCTCGAAAACATCACCGACGGAAATACCTTTGTTCGTATTGCCGAACAAATCTCCCAGAAAAAACCCATCCTCCTTATGAAAGCGGGCGTTACCGCCGCGGGCGCTAAAGCTGCCTCCTCGCATACCGGCTCACTCGCGGGCAGCGAAACCGCTTACGAAGCCGTATTCGAAAGGGCGGGCGTCATTCGCTGCTTCTCAATCAAATCACAGTTCGATTTTGCCCAGGGCTTTGCTTATCAGCCCCTGCCAAAAGGTGCCTCAGTTGCAGTTATCACCAATGCCGGCGGCGCAGGTATTATGGCCGCGGATGCCATTGAAAAACAACAGCTCACCTTCGCGAAATTAACCGACGAAACCAAAAAACGCCTCGCTACAAAGCTCCCCGCCGCAGCCAATTTCCACAATCCCGTTGATGTCCTCGGCGATGCTCTGCCCGACCGTTATGAGTTTGCCATTGATGTCGTCCTCGATGACCCAAACGTTGATGCGGTGGTGATACTGCTTACGCCCCAGGCAATGACCGACGCCACAGGAACTGCCAACGCCATTGTCAATGTCCTGAAGAGAAAACCAGGCAAACCCGTCTTCGCCTGTTTCCTTGGCGCTGAAAAAGTCGCCAAAGGAAACGCCATTCTCAGGGACAACAAGATTCCGCAGTATGACTCCCCCGAGGCCGCCGTTCTCACCATCAAGGTTATGGTTAATTATGTCCGCTGGAAGGCAAGACCGAAACGTATTGTCAAACTCTTCTCCGTCAATCGCCACAAAGTCGAAACCATTCTCCAGAGAAACCTCAGGCAGGGAACCCGTCAGATTGGCGAAGCTGAATCGAAAGAAGTTCTCGAGGCATACGGCTTCGTAACGCCTAAGGACGCTGTGGCTAATACCGCCGTCCAGGCAGCGAACATCGCCGACCAGTTCGGCTACCCCGTCGTCCTCAAAATATGGTCCCCCGACATCATTCATAAATCAGACGTTGGCGGCGTCAAAGTCCACCTCGAAAACGCCCAGGAGGTTATGGATGCCTTCGACCTGATGATGTTCAGAATCCCCCAAAAACTCCCCAATGCCAAAATTCTCGGCGTCCTTGTTCAGCAAATGTGCGGCGGCGGCAAAGAGCTTATCCTCGGTATGAACCGTGACCCGCATTTCGGCCCCCTTATGATGTTCGGCATGGGCGGTACGATGGTCGAGGTTATGCACGACGTAGCATTTTATCTCGCGCCGCTTACCGCTGAGGAGGCCAAACAAATGCTCGTCAGCACAAGAACTTATAAAATGCTTACCGGCGCAAGGGGACAGAAGGGCGTTGATATCGACGCCGTCGCTGAAGCCCTGCAGCGCCTCTCTCAGCTTGTTACCGAATTCCCGGAAATTCAGGAAATGGACATCAATCCCTTTATGGTCGGACCGGCGGGTACAACACCCATTGCCGTCGATGCCAGAATAAGGGTGGAAAAAGCTTAAAAACAGGAAAATTATTATGGCTGATTTCAACTGGAAAGAAAAATACAAATCAAAAGTAACAACCGCCGAAACCGCGATGAAGCTCGTCAAGTCGGGCGACAACATCTTCATAGGCACCGCCTGCGCACAGCCGCAGCATTTAGTCGCCGCGCTCGTTGAGCATTCTGCACATATCTACGATGCTCATATCGTCCACATGCTTACTATGGGCAACGCTCCATATGCCTGCGAAAAATTCCGCGAAAAATTCAAAATGAACTCGTTCTTCATTGCTGACAATGTCCGCGAAGCGTTCAGTAAAGGCATCGGCGATTACACCCCGATTTTCCTCTCCGAAATTCCCAACGAATTCGAAAGCGGCAGGATTCCTCTCGATGTCGCCCTTATCTCTGTTACGCCGCCCGACGTCAACGGCCTCTGCTCCCTCGGTGTCTCCGTCGATATCGTCAAATCCGCCGCCTCAAACGCCAAATACGTCCTCGCGCAGGTCAACTCCCGTATGCCAAGAACTTTCGGCGATTCCTTTATCCACGTCAACAACATTGATTGCCTTGTCCCCTTCGACGAAGATGTCTTCGAAATCGTCGTCCCGGAAACCGACGACGTTATGCGGCGCATCGGTGAAAACATCGCCCGGCTTGTCGAAGACGGCTCTACTATCGAATGTGGCATCGGACGAATCCCCCAGACGCTTGCGGAATACCTCAAAGACAAAAAAGACCTCGGCATTCATAGCGAAATGTTCAGCGACTGGGTTATCGACCTCATCGAATACGGCGCTGTTACCTGCGCCAAAAAAACAGTCAACCACGGCAAAATAGTCGCAAGTTTCTGCATGGGCACCAAACGCCTTTATGAATACATCAACAACAACCCGTTCTTCGAGTTTTACCCCTCCGAATATGTCAATGACCCCCACATCATCAGTCAGAATGAAAAAATGGTAGCTATCAACGTAGGCCTTGAAGTTGACCTCACAGGCCAGGTCTGTTCCGACTCCTTCGGCTATCGCTTCTACAGCGGCATCGGCGGACAGGTTGACTTTATTCGCGGCGCAGCCAGAAGCAGAGGAGGTAAAGCCATTATTGCTATGCCCTCTACTGCCCGCAATGGTGAAATAAGCAGAATTGTCCCCCATCTCGCCGAAGGCGCCGGCGTCGTTACCACACGCGGCGACGTCCATTACGTTGTTACCGAATACGGCATCGCCTATCTCCACGGTAAATCAATCCGCGAAAGAGTCCTCGACCTCATCAATATCGCCCATCCCAAATTCAGAAGCGGGCTTATCCATGCCGCCAAGGCCCAGAAATACATCTATGCCGACCAGATTGAGCTTGATTGGGACAAAGTCAGGTATCCCGCTGAGCTTGAACGCTATGACACCCTCCGCGACGGCACCCAAATCTTCTTCAGGCCCGTCAAGCCCAACGACGAGCATGACCTTGCCGATATGCTTTACTCTCTCAGCGAAAAATCCGTCCAGACAAGGTATATGACCCATACAATGGCCTTCCCGCATAAGGATGTCCAGCAGCTCACCAATATCAATTATCAAAAGGATATCGCCATCGTCGGCGTTGTCCCCGGCCCTTCAGGCGACGAGCACATCGTCGCTATGGCCCAGTACTTCCTCGACCCCAAGACCCAGTCCGCCGAAGTTGCTTTCGTCGTCCACGACGAATGGCAGCAAAAAGGAATGGGAACCTACCTGCTTGATTATATTTGTAAAATTGCCAAGCAGAGGGGCGTCAGGCGGTTCTTCGCGAAAGTTATGCCGAGCAACAAACCGATGCTCGCCATATTCCATAACTCCGGCTATAAGGTCAACACCACTTTCGACGGCGAGGTTTACAACATATCCTATGACCTTGCCTGACGGGAGAATCTGATTGTGAGCGATAAACCCGCTGCCTTTATTTATTCGCCCCGGCTCGAAGAAATTTCCTATCCGCCTGAGCATCCTTTCAATACGACGCGGGCAAAAAAAGTCCGCGAAGTCATAAACTCAATGGGTCTGCTCGCCGCCCCCGACAGAATCGAGGTTCCCCCCGAACCAGCCGACAGAATCATCCTCAAAAAATTCCACACCGCCCGTTATCTGCATACCCTCCAGGACGCCTCAAAGGGCCAGTGGAATTACGAAGCCCTTCAAATGGGTCTCGGAACCACTGAGTGCCCGGTTTTTAAGGGAGTATATGAGTATGCGGTCCTGGCGGTCGGGGCAACTATTACAGCGGCACAGCTCATCCTCGACGGCAAAGCAGATGTCGCCTTCAATCCTTCGGGCGGCTTTCATCACGCCCACCCCGAGCTTGCCGCGGGTTTTTGCTACATAAACGACGTTGCCCTCGCCTGCGAAGTCCTCGCCGAGCATGGCAAAAAAGTCCTCTACCTCGACGTTGATGTTCATTGCGGCGATGGCGTCACTGCCTTTTTCTATCAGCGTTCCGATGTGATGACAATTTCGCTACACCAGAACCCAAGGACACTTTTCCCAGGCACCGGCTTCGAAAATGAAATCGGCAAAGGCAAAGGTAAGGGCTACTGCGTCAATATCCCTCTGCCCATCGGCACTTATGATGACGCATATATGCTCGCAATCAAGGATGTGGTCCTGCCCTTAATCGGCGCATTCAAGCCCGACGTATTCGTCTTCGAGCTTGGCGCAGATGCCCTCGCGGGCGACCCGCTGGCCAATCTCCGCCTGACAAACAACGTTTACTCTGAAATTATTCACCACCTGCTCACATTCAAAAAGCCCATCCTTATGACCGGCGGCGGCGGCTACAATGTCCCGAATACCGTCCGCGCCTGGGCACTTGCCTGGTCTGCGCTCTGCGGCGCAGATTCCGAGCTTGACGCCAATATGCTTATGGGCGGAATTATGCTCCAGACCACTGAATGGCACGGCGGCCTGCGCGATAGAGAGCTTCCCGTTAACGCCCAGCAGCGCGATGCCGTTATCCCCGCCCTCACCGTCACCCTCGATACCCTCAAATCAACCCTCTTCCCCCTCCACGGGTTATAAGATTTCCACTTTTACATTGGACATTTAATATTGATCATTGGGTATTTTTGATATTTACCCGTCTGTGGCGGATTGGTCATTGGATATTCAATATTTATCCGCCATAGTGTCGGCCCCACATAGCACACAGTGTGACGAAGGGTTAGCGAAGGCGGATTGGACATTCTTGCGTCCTCGTTCAAATCCGCAATCTGCAATCCGAAATTAGTGCTGATGCCCCTTGCATTTTCGACTGTTATAGTTCATAATAAAGGAGATTGAGAGGAAACGTATATCGATGGCCGTAATTCAGTCAAATGGTGCGCCTACAATAAAAGGGATAGCCGCTCATTGCGGCGTAAGCCAGGCGACCGTCAGCCGGGTATTAAACGGTAATTACAAGCACGGTTTTACCGTCAGGCCGGAGGTTCATCAGCGTATTATCGAGGTGGCCAACTCCCTTGGGTATCGGCCAAACCTGGCGGCAAAAAATCTTGTTCGACAAAAAACCAGCGTAATCGCCATTCTCGGTTGCGACGTCGCCCTGGGCTGGCCGGGAAACATTTATCAAACCATAGTCGAGTCCTGTGTTCGTGAGCTGCACTCGGACTCGGGTGAATATGATGTTTGTATGTCCATTCCCAATCTGGCCAAAGACCGCTGCGAACTGCCCCCCTGGAAGGTCGATGGGGCGATTGTCCTTCAGCAATGTTCCCCTGAAACCATCGAAGTGCTGGAAAGGAACAATATTCCGTATGTGGTTATCAACGGCGTCGGGGGGCCGAGGTGCTCGTTAGTTTTCCCCGATGATATTGAGGGGACACGGCTGGCTATGCGTCACCTGGCCGAGCTTGGCCATACACAGATTGCTTACGCGGGTCCCACCAGTGAGCACTATAATCATAGAAGTATCAGCGATAGGCATGACACATATCTTTCTGAATTGAAAATGCGGGGGCTTGAGCCGGTGAAAGACCATGACAAGGTTTTTAGTTCCGCGACCGCCTTTCTGGCCTCTTCGGTAATGAAACATCACGCGACGGCGATTCTGGCTTACGACCATATCGAGGCGATGAGAATCCTTCAGGGGGCTAATACGCTTGAAATTCCGATTCCAGAGCAGGTCAGCATGGTTTGCTTTAATGACGAGTACCTGTGTAGCATTGTTACTCCGCCCCTGACGACCGTGGCTGTTCCTTCGAGACAAATGGGGCAAGTCGCCGCGAATATGCTGCTTAAACGGCTGAAATCGCCCGCCGATTTCCATCCTGAATGCGTTAAACTCCAGCAGAGTTTGGTTGTTAGAGCTTCCACCGCGCCGATAAAGTAAATCCGCTGTTCTGCCTGCCCGGCGTAGCCCCTTGGGCGAAGTCGGGTCTTCTGTCTTCGGTTCTCTGTCTTCCGTTTACGTTTTCTTCACCGGTCCCAAAGGCAGAATTACCTTACCGTAGCATTCGTTCAAGACCTGGGCAAGGCCCGTGTATATGGCCGAGAATCCGCAGAATATCCCTTCATAGCCGGCTGCTGTGCCAAGTTCGGCGCTGCCGTTAAGGTCTTTGATTCCCAGCATTACAAACAGCACCGCCAGCGAAAGGAATACTACCTGCAAGGCCCTGTTCAATTTCAGTGTGCCGATGAACATTACAAACGTAAACAGGCCCCACATAAACAGATACGCCGCCATCCCTTCTTTTGCCGTAGCGTCCGCCCATCCGAGCTTCGGTGCGACTAAGAGCCATACTAACGTGAGCCAGAAAAGGCCGTAAGAGCAGAACGCCGTCGTCGCGAAGGTGTTGCCTTTCTTCCATTCCATTATCCCTGCGATAATCTGGGCGAGTCCGCCGTAAAATATGCCCATTGCAAGAATCATACTGCCCATTCCGTAAAACCCTGCGTTGTGCAGGTTCAAAAGGACCGTTGTCATTCCGAACCCCAGAAGCCCCAGCGGCGCAGGATTCCCCGTCTTGTCTTTCAGTTCCGTTACGTTTGCATCCATATCTCTTCCTTTTCCTAATTTAATAAATCAGAAATCAAAAATCATAAATCGGCAATTATTTTCCTCTTCCTTTTACCAGCGATTCCACAACGGTTGGGTCTGCAAGTGTCGTGATATCGCCGAGGTTGGATGTGTCGCCTTCAGCTATTTTTCGCAGGATTCTCCGCATAATCTTGCCCGAACGGGTTTTAGGCAGGCCGTGGGCGAATTGTATCGCCTCGGGCACCGCGATTGGTCCAATCTCCTTGCGGACGTGCAGAAGCAGCTCTTTTTTCAGCTCTTCGGTTTCCGCGATGCCTTCCTTGAGCGTTACGAAGGCATACAGCCCCTGTCCTTTTATATCGTGCGGAACGGGTGTTACCGCGGCTTCGGCGACCTTCTCGTGGCTCACCAGCGCGCTTTCCACTTCCGCCGTGCCGATGCGGTGGCCCGATACGTTTACAACGTCGTCGATTCTGCCCATCAGCCAGTAGTCACCGTCCTGGTCTTTCCGGCAGCCGTCGCCCGTGAAATACAAATCGGGGAACATCGTAAAATATGTATCGATGAACCTGTCGTGGTCACCCCACATCGTTCTCATCATCCCCGGCCAAGGTTTGCGTATGCAGAGTTTTCCGCCTTCATTTACCGCGCAGGCGCTGCCGTCATCGCGCAGAATCACCGGGTCAACGCCGAAGAACGGCTTGCATGCGCTTCCCGGTTTTATCGTATGCGCCCCCGGCAGCGGGGTAATCAGTATGCTGCCCGTCTCCGTCTGCCACCAGGTATCGACGATGGGACAATTGCTATGTCCAATTTTCTCATAATACCAAATCCACGCCTCTGGATTGATTGGTTCGCCGACGGAGCCGAGAATTCTCAGAGTGTCGAGCTTGTATTTTGCGGGCCATTCCTCGCCGAGCCGCATCAGGGAGCGGATAGCGGTAGGGGCGGTGTAGAAAATAGTTACGCCGAACTTATCGCAGACCTGCCAGAATCGACCGGCGTCGGGATAGGTCGGCACGCCCTCGAACACCAAACTGGTTGCGCCGTTGGCAAGCGGGCCGTAAACTATATAAGTATGCCCCGTTACCCAGCCGATGTCGGCGGTGCACCAGTAAACGTCGTTGTCGTGAACGTCGAAAATGAACTTATGGCTGAGCGCCGCGTGCAGCAGGTATCCGCCCGTGGTATGAACGACGCCCTTTGGTTTGCCCGTTGAGCCGGAGGTGTAAAGGATGAAGAGGGGGTCTTCGGCGTTCATTTTCTCCGGTTCACAGACATCTTTTGCCTTTGCTATTTCGTCGGTGTACCAAGTGTCCCTGCCCGCCTTCATATTGCAGGGTTCTTCGCCTACCTTTACCACTATTACGCCTTCGATGCTTGGCGTATTGGCAAGGGCGGCGTCCGCGATTTCTTTTAGCTTAATATGTTTGCCCGAACGCATCGAGACGTTGCTCGTTACGAGCAGTTTGCATTTCGAGTCGTTAATCCTGTCCTTGAGCGAGTCGGCGCTGAAGCCGCCGAAGACAATCGAGTGAATCGCCCCGATTCTGGCACAGGCCAGCATCGCAACAGGCAATTCAGGGACCATCGGCAGATATATCGCGACGCGGTCACCTTTTTTTACGCCCTTTGATTTCAGAACGTTGGCGAATTTGCACACCTCCTTGTGCAGTTGCTCGTATGTGTATTTTCTGACCGCTTTATCTTCCTCTCCCTGCCATATAATCGCGGTCTTTTTCGCCGTTGCTGTTTTCAAATGCCTGTCTAAGCAGTTATACGAAACGTTCAATTGCCCGTCTGCGAACCAGGTATGCTCGATTTTGCGATTTTTTGTGTCCCATGTATATTCGAGGCCCTTTTTCGGCTCTTTGAACCACGCCAGCGATTTGGCCTGTTCGAGCCAGAACTTGTCGGGGTCATTTATGGATTGCTCCCACATCTGCTGATATTGCTTCATACTGCTGATGTGCGCTTTGGCCGCGACCGACGCCGGCGGCGCAAATTTCCTGTCTTCCGTCATCAATGAAGTGATTGCCTTTTTCTCGTTGCCCATACCGCTTCTCCTTGTTCCTCAGGGGGGTTTGAAATTGTCAATTGGTTCTATTAAACCTGTCACGCTTAAAACGGCATATTCTTCACGTTGGCTGCCAAATGTCAATAAAAACTTGGTATTGGGCGGCAAAAAAGCAAAGGGCAGAGTTGCTCCGATAGGTATTTACCTTATGAGAATTAGTCATTTGCAATAGAACCATATATCTGATGCGTCTGTATAATACCCAGCAATATAATAGGGCTTTGGGCCGTCTATATAGCATAGCGTTTGATTTTGGAAAGGCAGAATATGCACGATTTATGTGGGGCAAGATATTCAGGAAAGGCACGGATACATGCAAATATCCTGCTTTTGGCTGTATTTTTTACGGCATTATCGCTAACCGTCCGGCCCGTCAAAGCACAATCAGATGATTATATAGTCGTTTACAGGAGCCATTCACAAAAGCAAAATATGCTCAATCACCCCCCGTTCCCTGTATCGCACGACTTCAATATTATTCCCGCTGTGGCAGCTCGTCTCGACGCCAATCAGGTCAGGCAGCTTATGGCAAATCCCGATGTTGCGTATATCGAGCCGGACTACAAAATTTACGCACTCGGCAGCCCCGATACCAATGCTTATTCATCATCAGGCATTAGTGCTTTGTCTTCTTCACAGACCATTCCTTACGGCATCACTATGGTCAACGCCCCGACAGTATGGCCGCGAACTACGGGTGCAGGCGTGCGAGTTGCTCTTATGGATACCGGCATAACTATGTATCATCCCGACAGGGGCAATGTAGTCGCTTCGGTCAGTTTCGCGACCGACTCGACCGGTACAATAATACCCGTGGAGGATTTTGTCGGTCACGGCACTCATACTTCCGGCACTATCGCCGCTGCAGATAACAATATCGGCGTTGTCGGAGTCGCACCACAGGCCGATTTACTCATCGCCAAGGTATTGGACAACACCGGCTCCGGTTCGGATAGCTGGCTTATCTCCGGTATTGAATGGGCCGTCGCCAACAACGCTAAAGTAATCAGCATGAGCATAGGCGGCTATGACTACTCGGCGGCTTTGGATACTGCATGCGTTAATGCTTGCAACGCCGGCGTGCTCCTTGTCGCGGCAGCGGGAAATGACGATGTAAACACGCCTTCCTACCCGGCTGCCGACTCTTGCGTGATTTCTGTCGCGGCAGTTGACCAGAACAAAAACAAGGCGAGTTTCTCAAATTATGGGCCGACCATAGCGCTTGCGGCACCGGGAGTGAATGTGTACTCAACTGTTTGTCCGGTTGACGAAACTAACTCTGTCGATGCAACGGCCGACGTCGTATGGAGCAGCACTGACCACACCGCATATCCAATACTTGGTACGGCCGCGGGGACCGTCGCTGGCCAAATCTGCAATTGCGGCCTTGCTAACGGTGCCGGCACACAGAATACCTGCCCCAATAGTGTCGCTGGAAACATCGCCCTTATTCTCAGAGGCACCACCACCTTCGCTGCGAAAGTAGCATACGCCCAGTCCAAAGGTGCCATTGGTGTTATCATTTATGACAATGGTGGTGATTCTATCAGCACCTTTACTTTAAATGGCGGCTCTCCGCTCATCGTTGCATCGATTTCGCAAACCGACGGCACCACGCTCCAGACGCTTGCCCAGTCGGGCATATCGGGAACAGTTTCGGTCAACGCGAATTATTATGCCTATTACAGCGGCACCTCGATGGCATGTCCCCATGTCGCGGGCGTCGCCGCACTCATCTTCTCCGCTGCCCATTACAATATAACCCCAGCGGAAGTTTCTAATATTCTTTTCGATTCCGCCCAGGACCTCGGCACCCCCGGCAGAGACGATTATTACGGCTATGGCCTCGTTGACGCCAATGCCGCCCTGACTCTCGAAAAAATTAATATCCTCACGGCTTTCGCAGATGACTGGCTCTCAACCTGCTCATCACCCGGCTGGTGCGATGGTATGGACACTAACCAAAGCGGCAGAGTCGATTTTGTCGATTTCGCAACACTGACCCAAAACTGGTAAACTATTTCTCATTCATTTGGCGGGTTTAGCCGCTGCTGGCACGGCGGCGCATTGCTAATTCTACAATCGCTCACCTTAGGTTGAAATTCCCCTGAAATCGAAAATTTGAAACAGAAATTCTCTGCCTTCTTGGCCTTATCTGCGGTAAATATCAACATAACTTCAGTTTTTACAGATAGTTACAAATCGGTGTTCATCTGTGGAATCTGTGGTTAAAAAAGTTATATTTTCCTTGACTTGTAAGCGTTATTTTGTAAATTTCTAACCCGCTGGGTCAAGAGCTTGGCGTAGTAGCACAGCAGTGCAAGGCATTAGGAACAGAAGTTCCATTTCGGATTGTAATTAAACCAGAAAATCTCTGTGAACTCTGTGGCCTCTGTGGCTAAAAAGGAGAGGAATAACGATGTCTGCTCAACTGACAATAACGATACCTGTCTGGCTCGACTTCATTTTCACTTCACCATTGTTGTTTTACCGCCTGCTCCGTTACGGCTATACCTTCCGCAAAATCGATTTAGGATTGAATCGCTTCACTCTCGTCGAGCCGCTTGATTACTACCGAATCAGGCACTTCAAATGGTTCGTCCACGGCAATGGCTCAAACCTTTACGCCGCACGAAGCGAATTAACTAACGACCTGCGCTCGAAAATAGTTTACTTGCATCGTCAGCTTATGTCCCCGCCCGCTGGCCTCGTCGTTGACCATCACAATTGCGATTCACTCGACAACCGCCGCGCCAATCTCCGCGTCGTTACCCAGGCCGTTAATATGCGTAACCGTCGAAAACGCAAAAACACCTCTTCGCGTTACATCGGCGTACATTTCGATAAGCAGCGCAACAAATGGTCTGTCCACATCAGATATAACGGCAAAAAAATCTGGCTCGGCAGATTTGATGATGAAATCGCCGCCGCCCGTACTTATGACGCCGCCGCCAAAAAGTACTACGGAGAATTTGCGCGGCGAAACTTTTGTTAAATTTAGCCCCCGAATTTATTCGGGGGGTTACTTTTGTCCGCTAAACGCTGTACGCTATGCTTGTGCACTTCGGCGACTTCGCGCGTCTCAATTTTTGTTAAATCTATCCACCACCGGCGACGTCTCGTCTTTCGTAACGGCCAATCGTCGCGACTATTTATTTTTGGTCGCGTAATACTAAATACAATCTGAGGCGGTGCATTCAAGCCAATGCTCGGCGAGGATGGCAAGGTCCAGCGCATTAACAACATTGTCCCCGGCTTCGAGGTTGCAGGCCGGGCTCCAGTTATTGTCGCCCTCGCTGGTAAGCCATGCAGAGGCGAAAACGGCAAAATCGTAAAAGTCAACGTGACAATCCGTGTGCAGGTCGCCAACCGGCGGCTCGTGCAGGGG
>Ga0187873_1001354_pt1 | contig 20481 bp, 8 predicted proteins | sample June2016WEW_16_1_2_FD_133012 | JGI IMG/M metagenome (GOLD analysis project Ga0187873, IMG submission 133012) | Peatland microbial communities from SPRUCE experiment site at the Marcell Experimental Forest, Minnesota, USA - June2016WEW_16_100 | ecosystem: Environmental > Terrestrial > Soil >... | reverse complement strand
GTAGGTGTTATCAGTAATTATAGTTCCACCAGCGTCATTGCCAAGATTTGAAGGCACATCGCTATCATTGCAACCGCTGTCATTGTTGCAACCAAAATTTATACCAGCAAACCCGCTAAACGGCTGAGACGCACCTATACCAAGTATTGAATTTCCATTAATACCAAAGACGCCTGTATTGTCTACAGGGGAACCTTGATTCCAGCGCACCCGAGTAAAACCAGCTCGAAATTCATTTACAAGCGACTGAGAGAATTGGCGAACATAATTAACAGCAATACCCTTTGAAGGATAAAATCCATTACTAGGAAAAGCTATCGGCAAAACGGTTTGAGTGGTTGAATCTCCAGCTTCACCTTGTAACCAACGCACTGTTAGCGTGTCTGCTTGGGTTGGTTTCCAATCGACACGAACATCACCTTGATTATTGGTGTATTTCTGTTTGGTAGTTCCTGTGTAATTATTATAAATAACGCCAGAAGAGGCCGTCGTGTTTGGAAGAGGATATAGGTTGGTATGCGCAAACAAATAAGTCGCTACTGGATTTACAATTGCAACCTTATTGCTAGTATAAGATTTCGGACCAGTTGTTGCGTTGTTGGCATTATCAAAAAGCTGCGCTGAGATCTCTGAAAAATCGCCATTGCGCATTTTTTCTGTAGCAACGCTGGCTGACCCTGAGCCGGAAGTCGGATAGCGGAAGCCTTCGTAATCTGCAAAGAAAAACAACTTATTCTTTATGATTGGTCCGCCAATCGTACCACCAAAAGTTGGACGAGTATATCTGGTTTTAGCAATAATCTCATTCGCAACATGGTGTTTATTGGCCCATTTATTAGCATCGAGCTTATCGTTCTCTAAAAAGTAATAAGCACTGCCATGCCACTGGTTAGAGCCCGCTTTAGTAACAGCGATCAAATCGCCGCCATTAACGTTACCATACTCAGCAGGGGCATTGGCGGAAATGACCATAACTTCTCCCAAGGCATCAGGCGCCGGGTTATAGCCAATCACGTTATTAATCGTTTCGTTTATTTCAATGCCGTCTAAATAATAGTTATTTGTCTGATTACGGTTGCCGTTAACTGAAGCTTGACCAGACTGGTTAGTATCTCGCTCATAACCATTAACGCCGCTAAAGCCACTAGGATCTGTAGTAATTGATCCTGGAAGATAAACAGTAAGGCTTGAAAAGTTGCGTCCATTTAAGGGCATGCTGCTAATTGTGTTGCCTGATAGCGTAGTAGCAATCGTATGATCTTCTGTATTCAGGATTGGCGCAAAGTTAGAATTAACTTCGACGTTAGTTGTTGTTGTTCCGATCTTTAGCACAGCATCAACTCTTGCGTCTTGATCGATTTCAAGGGCAAATGGTCCGAATTCTTGTTTGCCAAATCCAGCCGCGTTTACAAGAACTTTATATTGACCAACTGGAAGAAAGCGAAGTTTATATACGCCCGTTTCATTCGTAGCGGTCTTAAATACAAAACCGTTAGCTACGTTAACTGCTGATACTTCAGCATGAGCAACAACAGCCCCAGAAGCATCTAATACGGTGCCGCTAATATTACCAGTAATTGTTTGTGCGTCGGCAAATGAAATACATAAAGTCAAAAGCATCGCAAATAGCACGATACATTTACTTGAGGACAAAATACAACGTATTTTGTGCATGCGTTCTCCTTTTTAAATTGTGCCTTCCAAAAAATGCCCGTATATATTGGGTTTATTCTTACTCCTGAGCATTTTAAGATAAAACGCTCAAACAGGCAATGTTTTTTAAATAAAGATTTTATGTCGTTATTTTTCTTTACTTTAGGCTAATGAGCATTCACAAAAATCATTGGCATCGTTGGCAATTCATTTATTCAAACACGCACGACATCGAGCCCCAAATTGTGGATTCGCTTTGCATCGGCTTTTGACAAGCCGGTATCAGTAATAATTAAATCTATCTTTTTAATTGGACATACGAAGGCTTTACTTATGTAACCTATTTTACTTGAGTCTGCCACAACAACTACCTGACGAGAGTGTTCGACCATTTTACGAAAAAGAACAGCTTCCTCTTCTTCCAGTGCAGTAATTCCGCCTTTAATGTCTAAGCCTACAACGCTTAAAAAAAGCCGATCAAGATGAATATCATTCATAAATTCTAGTGCTGCAGGGCCAATTAAAGAAAAGGTCCAAGTCCATTTCAACATACCCCCAGTAAGAAAAGTGCAAATATTAGTCTGGTTGCTTAATTCCATACCAATATTTATTGCATTAGTTACAATTTTAAGATTTTTGCGATAACGTAAAGCACGTTCAACTGCTGTAGTTGTAGTCCCCGCCGTTAAGCCAATTATTTCATTTTCCTGTACTAAATCAGCGGCAGCTAGCCCAATACGTCGTTTTTCATCTTCAAAACGTCTTTCGCGCGTATGAAACGAACTGTCGTAACGGAAAGGCTCGTACATTAATGGCTCTACCAGCTCGGCGCCACCATGCGTACGATGAATTAAGCCAAGTAATTCAAGGTGAGCCAAATCCCGACGAATGCTAGGACCAGATGAGCCAACTGTCGCCAAAATATCTTTGTTGTCTGCCGATCCCCTGCGTAACAGCAAGCGCATAATTTGTTCTGAGCGGAAATTTAAATCGGTAGCCATATTTTTAATATAATAATTGATTTTTTTATTCAATTAAGAATAAATTTCCAGTAGCATTTTTAAACAAAAACCGTTATAACAACGTCAGGGCAGAAGAGTCAAGAGAAAATTGCGTACAAAAGAAAGATATACGAAGAAAGAAGGCGGAGCAAAATATGCTCCGCCTTCTCTAAAGTATCTAATTTTATATAAGTTTATAGTTATAAGTTTAAAATTGTAATTTTAGTGAAAGTTGATATTGACGCGGAAAGTTTTGCTGCGTCGAGCCAATCGTTCCGTACCCAGTCCATGCTCCAGGCTGATTCGGATTAACCACGCTGGCAACACGCTTTGGCGAGATGTTTGGCGAGCCTGTGCTCGCCGAGCCAAAAATTGGTGTATTGGTTGCGTTAAACGCCTCTGCCTTAAAGCGGAGGGCTAGATCCCGATGAAGTGGAATCGATTTTTGAAGACCAAGCTGAGTTTGCTGCGCATAGGGTGTTTTAACTCTGGTTTGTGTTGTGTCATGCGTATAAATATAGTATTCAGGTTCGTTGCCCCAGCATGAAGGCGATGAATTGTTCAAATAACTATGCCAGCTCTTATGCGCGGGCTTTGGATTATATGTTCCGCATGAGTAGGTATAGCTGGATGGCAATGAGATGGCAAATCCTGATCTATTCTGGAAGATCCATTCAAGCTGCCAGTCGCTGACAAGTGCACTGGTAATTCTGTTGGTATTTGCCAGCAACCAGCTATTATGGCCAAATGGCAAGCCATACATGCCGCTGAATGATAGCTGCCAGGCGGGAGCATTGTTGCCTGTATCCAAATGATAGGATGGCGTTGAATCCGTTTTCCACGCGCCGCTATTATTCAGGTAACCGGTTGCGGACATCAGTTTTGCCCATGTAAATGAAGACAGGAAACTCAGGCCATTGCTTAAGCCCCTTCCATTACTCATTCTCTTCTCAGCCTTGGCAATCATCGAATTGTAATTGCTGTAGCCGTCCGCATGGGTATAAACATAAAATGAACCATCAAATTCCGGATATGGAACCATCAGGTACTTCGCTTTAATCGTTGGATTATTGCCTAAGCTAACGTTACTGGACAAAACATTGTAAAACGGGTTTGAAACTTGTTCATCCAAATAACTCGCATCCGCAATTCCTTTTGCAACGTCGCTGTCGCTTAGGCCGTTAAGTTCTTTTGAAGTTCTTAACTTTGTCGTGTGCTGACCGACATATTCAAGGTTGCCCAGGATATGGAACGGTAGTTCCGCTTCGAATCCAAATGAATATTGTTGCGTACTAACCAGCTTACGATCGCGCTGATCCATCGATACGCTATTGCCAACAAAGGTCATTGAACCCTTGCTGCTGCCAGGTACGGGGGAGTATCCATTGGGATATGGAACACCATTATTAAAATAATTATTGGGCGTTATTCCGCCATCCGAACTGGCATTGTAACTTGTGCTTTGATTCCATGGTGATGCTCCGCCGAGTTCGATGCCAAAAGCGGTACTAATGCCCCAACCGCCGCGGACAATAAATTTTGGATTTATCTGGTAGCTTGCGCCGAATTTCGGCTGCAAACTGCCCCATGTATTTTCATAGGCGGTAAATGAATTCGATGCAAATTGTGCGGTTCCATACATCGGATTCGCCATCGTGGCGCCATTTGCCAAGGTGTTATTTGTCGGATAGGTAATTTGGTTAGTAACCGGATTTTCACAGGTCATGCACATTCCGGCCAGCAAATGATTGTTCCGCTCAACGGGAGAGGTTTCAGTATCCCACCTTAAACCAAGGTTTAATGCCAGTTTATTCGTTACCTTCCAGTTATCCTGTATGAACGCACCATAATATTTATACGATTCATACGTGGATAAATCTTCTTGTACGCTGCCGCTATTCGGGTATCCCATTATTTCGTCTGCAATACCGTCACCGGAGTTGTCGCTGTTATTTGGGTATTGTTTAGAAAAAGTGCTGCCAAAGTTAAATTTCCCGTTTGCATTTCCGACGTTGCTTGAGATTGCATGGTACAACTGAAAATCAAAGCCATAATGTAAATTGTGGTGGCCGATGACATGCGTTATTGAAGGGCTTAGCACGTATGTTTCAGTGATTGACGGATCAGCCTCATTGCCAATGATGTTTGCCCAAATGTTATCCATTGTAAGCTCAGGGGCATAATTGTTAGACGTTGTCGGTATCGCCGGCATGGTTAAGCCAAAATATGATGAAGTTAAGGTTGCATCTCCTGCCGAAACAGTGCCATCGGGATCGCGAGAGTAGGAACGCGTATAACCAACGCGCACATCTCCGACTAAAGTTGGACGGAATGTATGCGTCAAATCGAGGGCAATGGTTTCCGATGCGCGATGGTTATCGATATCGCCCCTTGCACCAGCTCCAGAAATGCCGTTGCTGTTTCTATATTCCCAGCCCGTCCACCATGCTGCGCTGGCGAAAAACTTGGTTTTATCGCTCGCATTGTAGTCAACCCGCAAAATAGGCTGCGTATATTTGTAGGTATTTTTACCTTTAAATATATAATTATTTTGGTACCCGGACAGGAGACCTGTCGTGGGATATAAAGCGAGCAGTTTCTTATAAAACGGTGAAACCATTGAGTGTGGAATCACATTTCCAGGAAACGGATCTCTTTTGTATTCCGCACAGCCATTTGCCCCTTGCTTATAGCAAGAATAGCTAAGCGGGTTGTAAAATCCAGTAATGCCTAAAGCTGTAGCATAACTATCGAGGTTTACATCGCCGTTTGCGTCGGGATATGTATCGGTAGATGGAACCGCTGTTTTAACCGTCGCCGGCATGAGCTCGCGCCAGCCTTCCAAGCTAAAAAAGTAGAATAGCTTGTCTTTGCGCGGTATGATCGGACCGCCGACGCTGCCGCCAAATTGATGCTCGTTGTGATAAGCCTTTGACGTTCCCACTTGCTTTAATTGATATGTATTTGAATCGAGAACGGAGTTACGCCAAAAATCGAATAATGTTCCATGATATGAACGAGTGCCACTCTTTAAAATCGTGCTAACCGTACCGCCGCTGTATCGGCCATATTGAGCATCGTAGGTGTTGCTCATGACCTTGAATTCCTCGACGGCATCGATATTTGGCGCAATAAACCAGGTTCCAGTTCCACTTCCGCTTTCACGAGAGATCGGCACACCGTTTAGCGAAAACTGGTTATAGGAGCCGCTTTGCCCATTGACAGAATATGAGTTCGATTCATCCCAGCCGCGCGTGCCTGAATACCCGCTTGAGCCAAATGAAGTTTGAGTAAATTGCACTCCAGGAGTCAATGAAAGCAGCATATATTCCTGGCGACCGTTTAACGGTAGCGCCTGAATCTTGTCGGGATCAACAATGGTTCCGCCAGAGGCGTCTTCCGTGCTTAAGAGCGATGAGAGTTGCGAAGAAACGGTGACGGTTTCAGTATTGGCGTTACCAACTTTCAAAACGACGTTTAAATTGAATCGAGTGCTGATGTCGATGATAACGTTTGTACGCTCTTCGGTTTTGAAGCCATTGTGCGCAATTTTTACCGTATAGGTAGCAGGTTGAACAAACGGAATAAGAAATTGGCCATTGCTTCCTGTTACAGCTTTGTAGGTTAGTTGTGGTCCTGTTGCAGTCACGATCGTGCCGGGCACGATCGCGCCCGTGGAATCCGTGACAGTACCGGAGATCGTGCCTCTAAATTCCTGACTGTAAGCTGGAACCATCAGCATCAATATCGCAATAAAACTAAGAGTTGCGATGCACCCGTACTGTTTGATTAATTGTGCCTTACTGCGTTGCACTTTGCCTCTTTTATCCAATGTTTGCATAAACAGCCTTTCCGCAAGACCTATTTTGGCTTTGCAAAAACTTTATAAAGCCTGATTGGCATCGTTGTCAATAAAAACATAACGTTGTCATTAAACATTAACGCAAACTGCAGCAAGCTGGAAATCAAAAAGTATCCTAACTTGTTTATTTATAAGGCGTTACGATGACGCTTATTTGCAGCCGCAGGACGCGCGCAAAATAATTTTGGGAGCGAGGACAAGCTTCTGTCCAGCCCGATTTTGCTTTTGCCGAATGCGCTTAACGAGCATTTCGACAGCGGCGTTTCCAATCCTTTCGATCGGCTGGCTAGCAACGGAAATGCTAGGCTGAAACGCTTCTGCAGTATCAAAGTCGTCAAAACCAAAAACCGCCACGTCTTCTGGTACCCGCAAATGAGACTGCTTAAGCGCGTTCAAAACCTTGATAGTAGCAGCGGAATTGAGGGTAAAGACGGCGCGTGGATGCTTGGCCGGCGGCTCTAACAGCTTGCGAATCGCGGCGATGGTGAGTTCCCCTTCGGAGGCTGGAACCAGCTCAATAGCCTTGAGATGCGCCGCTTGCACGGCTTCCCGATAGCCGACAATGCGTTCGGAGATGGTGTACAGATGACGATTGGCGCCGATAACAGCAATTTTTGAATAGCCATGGCCGATCAGATGCTTCACAACCGTTTGAGCCGTTTCGCGGTTGGCCACAAGGATGGAATCCATTTCCGGCTCCCCAGTCGGCTGATCGGCAATCACAACCGGGGTACCTGCTAATTCCGCCGCACTTTTGCTTTGTAGGCTTTTCGTGGTAGGGAAAATAATGAAACCCTCTACCTGGTGCTGCTGCAAAGTGCGGATCTGATCTGCCTCTTTTTCAGGATTGCCATCGGAGACGGAGACCATAATGGTGAAACCAATATCCGAGGCCGCGTGGTGAATAGCCTGGATGCAGCCAGCCATAAAATAGTGGGAAAGAAAAGGCACTACGATGCCGATCACTCCGGAATGGCGGCCCTTGAGCCCACGTGCCAACTCGTTTGGCCGGTAGGCAAGGCGCTTAATAGCAGCGCGAACCGCTGCTTCTCTGGCCGGTTTAACGTGAGGCTCGTTGTTAAGCACACGCGAGGCCGTTTTTAGAGAAACGCCAGCGCTTAAAGCGACCTCTCGTAGAGTAGCTTTTTGTGAATTATCCTGCATATTTTTTTCTCTTCCAAAGAAACATTTAAGGATTATACACTGCTATATTAACGGTCAGCTTTCGATGCTTTTATTTGCAAAATACATATCGGTTGTAATGCGCTTGTGAATATCTATGGCAAAGAAAATGGCCGAATCCAGATTCTGGACTTGGCCATCGCTAAAAGATAATGCATTTTACTCGGTTTTTGTGCAGATTCTCAATACGCAATAAAAGTGCATCATGACTCGCAATTTTTACACGGATTAATTATTTAAAAACAACAAAATAGCACTGGCCGCAGGAACTTGAATGGTTGAAATCCCATTCTTGATTTTTACCGTTTCATTCGTTTTTGGCTTCCATTTCGCATGCGCCAAAATTTCTGCACCTCCAAAACTTACTTCTTCGGTCGAATCAAGAGCAGGTGCTTGCATCCTCCATACAATTATGTTTTTTGCAGATCGAGGTACCTGAATTGAAAGATCAATTGCATTTAATTCGTCTTTATTGAAAAAGGCGATTTTGAATCCATGTTCGTGTTTTACAGCATAAGCTGTAGCATTCAAGCTCTGCATGTTTCCATTTACATCAAGCAGTGTACATCCGGCAAATTGATTAGCCAGCATCATGCCGTAAAAAATTGGCATTGCTTTAATTTCTTTGCTTGGTTCACTGGATATAGGAGTATAAAATCCGCCACGTACTGCTTGTGGATGTGTGGCCCCTTCTACGCCCGGCGTGTGACCGCCCAAACTGGCAATAAGAAAGTTGCTACTCCCACCGTGTAAATTGACACCCGCACATCCAAGATCAGCCAGATGTAGCATATAATCGGCTACCCACAACGAGGAAGCAAAAGCATTGCTCATACCGGGTTTACCACCGCGATAACAAGAGTTTCCCTCAGTCATGCGATAAATTCGTCCATGACTTCGCGCCGACGCTACAATTGATTTTACACGGTTAGTAATATAGGGATCACCATTCAGCAGCCGTTTAATCGTGACATGTGGATCGTTGGGTGGTCCTTGAGCATAATAATGCCCTGTAACCGCCAACACGCGGCTTCCCAGCCTTGTGGAGACCTCTTGATCAAATCGTGTCACCCATTCAGAAGAAGCACCAACATCGGGCCCTCCAAAACGGGCTTTTGGCACTTTTTCTATAATAGCCTCGGCATACGCAGTCCATTCTTTCATATAATCTGAAAATCCCCATGATCGAGGACGTGTCCCATTGTTAGGATCATGATAAAAATCTGGCTCATTACCGATCTGGAAAAATTCCAATTGGTCACCCATTTTTTGGGCTACATATGCCGCTTCTACAGCAGCTTTTTCTGGCGAGTTATTACCAAAATTGATGCCGTAAATCAGATGCCATCCAGTAACCTTTATAAAATCGGCGAGTGAATCGATGGCTGCTGGCATGATTGCAAATAGTTCATGTGGCATCCAGTTTGCATCGAGATTATTTGTGGGCAAATGCAACTTTGGTTCAGGCGTGGAGGCATTTGCTTTAAACCAGCAAAATTCGCTGCTGTTACCGCCAATACGTAAAACTCCATGCGGGCTTAAAAGACGAAAGTATGCGACTAAATCATGATTGGATGCCGAGAAAAAATATGGATCAGTCAATTGGGCTAATTCATAGCTCAAGCCTGTATAAGTCAATGGAATTTTTAATGTGGATTTTCTTTCTGACAATGACAATTGCACTGAACTATTTGGTAAAGTCTGCGCAATTAAATTATGGCAGCCAGCTATCGTAGTAACAGCACCTGCATAATGCAAAAAGGTTCTGCGATCCATTCTATCGCTCCTGTTGATGTCGATTTGTTTTTTAACCAAGCTTTCTAAAAAATCCCCGCCGATATTTTGGCGGGGATTTTTGTATCTTAGAAAAGCTATCACTTTTTAAAAGTAGAATTTTCCTGACATTTGAACCGTACGTGGCGCATTGGTTTCGCTTACGGATGTTGGTGAACCGTTGACATATCCAAAGTACGTATCACCAGGGGTTGTATCAATGTTTCCAAAACTCTTATGGTTCAAAGCGTTGAAAGCATCTATGCGAAGCTCAATTTTGGTTGTCCTGGTAATCGGAAAATTCTTTCGTGCGCCAAGATCCAAATTGGTGGTATAAGGATTGCGAATGTTGCCAAAGGTATGCTTGTTGTAGGTATTCCATGTGCTGAAGTCTTGATAAACGCCATTCTGCACGCCAGAGGTGCTCGTCGGCGTCCAAGAGTAGCCGGGCATATTAGTAACGCCAGTCCACGATGGCCATTGAGTTTCCAATTGCGCCTTCGTAATGCTTGATCCAGGGAACGGTGCAAATTTGCTGGTATCAAACCATTTTTTCTTTGTCTTTTTTGAACCAAGAGACGGATTACCACCCTCAAAAAAACTACTGTTTGTAGCCATACTTAAAGGCGTACCGGAAATAAAATGGTAAATTCCAGTAACCTCCCAGCCGCTGACAAATTCGTTTTCAAGCCTGTTGGCATGACTTGCGAATCGTTTGTTTTGGCCAAAAGGCAACTCGTAAACAGGCGAAACGCTATAATTAAATCTCTGATCGGCCGTATCTAGAGAACGATCAATGATGGTCGCAACATATTGGCTACCAATAAAGGTGTTTTCTTCAATACGTTTTGACCAAGCAAACGCTTGATGCAAGCTAAGTCCGTCTTTAAATCTTTTTTCGACTTTAGAGTTCAAAGCATAGTAGCGGGTTTTTCCCTTGGCGCGATCCACATTGAAGTCTCCAACCATCGGGTTTGGACGAGACAACTGGAAAGCTGAAATTGTTTTGCTGGTTTGCGTTCCATTGGTAAAATAAGGAGCGCCGTAGAACGGATTGGTTACCTTTACGTTTCCAGGCAAGGTTGCAGCTGGCTTCCCAGTAGAATCAAAAGTAGGCGTAAAAGCCGCATACCATGCTTCTGTGCTTGGCTTGTTTGTATTAAAGTTCATTCCCAAGCCATGTGTAAGGTTAAACGTACCGCCCACTTCGATAAGATAGTCCTTGATTTGCTTTTGAACGTAAAGACTAGCCTCATCCTGATACGGTCGTCCAAAATTAGGATCGGTAAAGCCACTGTACGAACCTACGTTTGTGAGTTGACCAAGTGAACTTCCTGTAGGAAGGGTTGTCCTTCCGTTCGGATACGGATTATCAAATGTTGCGTTAATTGTCATATAGTCGTCTGTGGTTGGCTGCATATTTGTAGTAGCACTAAACCCACTTTGACTACCCTCAGAAAAAGTTCCCTGAACAAAACGTCCGAACCCGCCTCGAATTACGAGATTAGGTTTAATCTCATAAGCAAAGCCTAAACGCGGTTGGTAATATTTATATTGCGTATTTAGATAGCTGCGCTGCACTCCGTTTACACCGGCGAAGGTAATACCGCCCGTGCTTACAAATGTGCTTGAATCTCCGCGATATTGTTGAAGATAGGCTAGACCAGTGTTATTTGCAGAACTGCCAGCGATTAACGACGCGTAGGCAGGTTGAGCAACTGCATTAACCGCCGTTTGAACATACGTGGGATCCCAGCGTGTCCAAGTACGGTTAAATCGTTCATATGGCGGACGTTCAACATCCCAGCGAATTCCAAGATTTATGGTCAATCTTCTCGTGATTCTCCAGTCATCCTGAAAATAAAGTCCAAAATAATGCTGCGACCAGAATCCAGTAGCGTTATCTGGGATTGATCCGCTGTCCGGCAAACCAAACAGCATGGAAGCAGTATCCGATCCACAACCGGTGCATGAAGATGCATCTGGATTTTGGTTGGTCCAAATGTGGCTAAAATCGAAGGCACCGCCTTGTTGACCTAAACTTCCAGTTCCTTCCTGCTGGAGCAAAAATTCAAAGCCATAGCGGAAGTTATGGTTACCATGCATTTGATTGATGTTGGCCATAAAATCCCAGTTAGTATCGTTTGTATATGAACCCGCTTGGTTGGTTCCAAGACCGCCGTTTTCCGCATTTGAAACAATGCCAGTCACATATGGAAGAGAGGGTACTTGCTGCATCGTAACATATGGGTTAGTTGCCGAGAATCCAAGCGTGGTTGGACTAACGCCTGCACTTGGATTCTTTGATGAACCCTCCCAATGAGTAATATCCGCTTTAAAATTGGCAACAAGAGATGATTTAATCACGTAAGTATGATCTAACGTCAAGCCATAATTTAGGCGCTTTTGTATAATGCCTTGAAGCAAATTATCGGGGCCGAACGGATCATAACTCATTTCAGACCAGTTATTGCGACGAAGAGAAAGAGAGGTACTATTGCTATTGCTCCAAGTTTGATCGATACGGGCACTTGTTGTCACCATTTTATCGTTTTGTACTTCATTTTTTACATAATTATTACTGTCAATATTTGCTCCGTCACCCGCATTTTCTGGATCCGGCAAAAGTGCAAGATACGCTTTAGCGGGAGCACTGATCCGCGACGAAGGAATAACTTCACTGCCGCCATCAATAAGAGTTCTACTCTTTACTCCCGTTGTTGGGTCTTGAACAATTGAGGTTGGATCATAAATTTGAAAAGGATACGTCGTCTTCACTCCACCGGTAGTTACAGTGGTAAAAGACTTGCTAAAGTCTCCCTTCTTTTCATCTGCAGTTGGAAGCGACATGTTGCCGGTGCTTCCGGGCGCCTTGTTTCTGATTCCGCCCCAACTAACAAAAAAGAAAGTTTTCTTGTCTTTTCCGTTGTAAAGTTTTGGCAACCAAACTGGACCGCCCACAACACCGCCATATTCGTTGTAATGGACCGGAGAAACTGTGCCATTTGAACCTTTAGCTAACGAGTAGTGCGCGTTCAAGGTATTGTTTTGATTCATTTCATAAAGAGTTCCGTGAAACGCATTACTTCCCGTTTTTGACGCCATATTGATGGTCGCGCCTGACTGCCGACCGATGGATGCGTCATACGCATTTGTAATCACGCGGATCTCCGCAACAGAGTCCATCGGAGGAACAAATGCGACTTGGCCACTTTGATTGGTATCTGTTCCACCATCCAACGTATAGTTTGTTGCCTGAGTTCCAGAACCAGCGGCATTTGCCATGATATTTGAATCTGAAGCATTGCTCCAAAGGTGGCCTACGGATGCACCAGTTGCGCCACCCACTACCACGCCCGGTATCAGTCCAGCCAGCAAGGTTGGAACGTTTGACTGAGAAGGAAGTTCTTCAAATTCTTTGGTAGTTAGTACGCCACCAGAAACCGCAGCAGTTGTATCTATCAAAGGACTTGTGGCTTCAACGGAAACTGTTTCCGTCTGCGAACCGACTTGCAACTGTGTATCAACAAACTTCTGATCGCCGATTTCCAGCACAACAGAAGAGTGCTCTTCCTTTTTAAAGCCTACGGCACTCACATTAAAGTGATATGTACCTGGATTAAGAGATTGAATTCTCCAATCTCCGCTACTGTTTGTTACCGTAGACTGGATTACTCCCGTAGCGTCTGCGGTAACCACAACTGTGGCTTTCTGAATTAAAGATCCATTTGGATCAGTAACTTTGCCGCCTAAAGTAGCTTTTGTCTCTTGACCCCAAGCGCTTAAGGCCCCAATAACAATAAGCGCTAGGCATATCGTCCATTTAACGATAAGCTTGTTTTTCATCGAATTCACCTTTCTCCTTTTAGCCTCACTGCATTCCGAAAGCGTATTCACAAATGTGGTAGCGCTGCATCTAAGTGCTTTCAGACTTTTGTTCAATATTCTCAAGAAAAACTTTTCCATTTGGCCATAGCAAGGATGAAAACGCTTTCTCTTAGAATCTTAAAACAAATACATCGTGCTCGGAATCGTTGTCAAGAAAAATATTCCTTATTGTATTTTTGTTAGCGCTTAATAAAGAGTATCTTATTTAAAATCATTATGTTGCATATTTAAAATTATGCAATTTTTTTGTCGGTCATAGAACTGAATTAAGCGGCGGCGAGACTTCATCGAGGGGGCAACTCCGTCTCGTCTGCAAACTGCCTGACCAATGCAAGCACAATTTTGCAAAAGATTGTACTTGCCCCAGCTACCCTAAAATACTAGTGAAAAACTCGCCTGAAAAGTAATGCGTCGAGCTGCAAAACTTTCACCGCCGCAGCGACACAGTCGCTGCATCTTTATCATTTGATCTGCTTGTTCCGCTATTTCGGCATCCAAATACGGAAGTTCCCACTGCAATGAAGCATGCTCATGATGTATAACATGCCGTCAAAGTACCGTTGATCTCCAACAGGAGTCGGCGTTCGCCATAACTCATCGACAAAGTCTCTGGCATTCTTTTTATTGCTCGCGGATAGGCTGCCCACCGTTGCGGCGGCCACCATGCCGGTGGAGTGACGCGTGGAAAGAGGTTCGCCATCGAGCGTATAGCGATCACTGAAGGTGCTGATTCCCTTTTGGATCAGAAAGCGCTGCACTCTGTCGCTTAACTCGATCTCATGCGGTTCCTTGCGCCACCAGGAATAATCGACCGACCAGTTACTGATGGTCCGCCAAGAATCATAGCCGAACGCAGCCGGCTTGCCATTCCAATCGCGCAGCGGAGAGCCGTCCATGTTATTCCGGTCGGGCGATAGGCCAGTTTTCTGATCAACCACACGATAGAACAGTCCCCGGCTTGCGTCCGCTGCGGTTGCCCAGAACTGCCTGTCTTCCTCGGGCCCCCAGCGCGCAAACAACTCATAGAAGGCGGGCAGATGATAGGAGGGGTCGGTATCGATTGAGTCTTTGCTGGCCAGAAAGCGCACCATAAAGTAGGTTTCGTTGACCATGGGGCCGGAGTACGACGGGCCGCGATTGCCCCCAAAGCCAAAGTGTGGGAAATTCGGGGCGTGCGGTTTTTCGCCACGCTCAATGGCCAGATTAGTGTTCGCTTGCTGCCGCTCGACGTTGTTAGGACTTGTAAAACTGGATGGCGTGGAAGCCATAGGCGGATCATCGGGATGAATCTTGAACGGCTCCGTACCGGAAACAATGGGGTGGTGCCGCATTTCCCGCAAGATGCGCTCCGCCTGTTCCTGGTAGTTGTAGATGCCCGTTCCATTTCCCCAGCGATGAGCGGCGAACAGTAACGCCATTGCGTAATACTGCTCGCCATCCGGAGCTGGCCCCGTCGATCGCGGAGTACCGTCGGTGTTCATGGACCAGGCATAGTACCCCACGTTCGGATTCTGCTTGTCCGTGATGAGCATATACGTGTTCGACCAGTTCCACAGCGCATCGAACTCGCGCTTTTTGTCCATTTGAACGGCGATCATCATGCCATAACTCATGCCCTCGGAGCGGGCATCGTTATTGGCCCAATCCGTAATGTATGCGAGCGGTCCGTTCTGGTTCGTGCCGGCTTCGAAATAAACACGCTCAGAGACTGCATCGCCATGGAACAACTGTTGGAAGGCTTTATCGATCTTGGCGCGCGTCTCTTCCGGGGAGTGTCCCTGCTCCTTGAAGAGGTCGCGGTAATTGCCGGTCGCATACGCGCCCACACCGTCCCCTGGATGCGGAACGATCGATACAGACGCGGGTTTGGTTGAAGAAGTTTGCGCGCTCAGAGCGGTACCCGTCAAAGCCTGTGCCAAACAAATTCCCAAAGCCATAAGCGCTAAAGAAACAACGATCTTTTTCATAAATCTCCGTATGCAAAAACAATGGCAATAGTAAAAGGGAGAGACGTAAAGCCTCTCCCTTTTGTTTGGCTCAATGAAGCGGCAATCTACCAAACAATTTTGGCAGAGAGTTGTCCAATACGAGCCGAATTGGATACACTACTTGATTTTGTCATGATGCCAAAAGTTGCATCACCAGTAGAAGTATCAGGACCACCGGTCCATTCCGGGTGATTTAGCACGTTAAAAGCATCAGCACGAACCTGTAGTTTCATATTTTTTACAAGCTCAAAATCTTTTGACATACTAACATCAAACGACTTGTTACCCGGATTACGCATGCCAATGTAGGTAGTACGCTGACCCGGCGCATAACTAGGTACATCTCTAAAATCCGATCCGTTGGGGCAGGTTCCTGTATAGTCGTAAGTCGTATTTGAACTTCCCATAATTGGGTCGCTCAAATCATTGTATTTTGCAATACTCCATGCTGAGTCATCATCCTTGTTTGATGACTCGGAGTCGTTTCTTACGTAGCGCTCTGCACATGCGGCAAAGACACGAACATACGTATTATATTCATGCCCGGCTTCCATATGCCTTTTCACCTTAGGGCTATGCAAGTAATAGTTACTTACTGTTATTGGCGTTCCTGACTCAATTCGTGACATGCCGCTCAACTGCCATCCGCCAATCGCCGCATCAACAATTCGATTTGCGTTAGGTAAAAGCAGATGTCCACGCCCAACTGGAAGCGTAAATATTCCAGATAGCGTGATACGGTGTGTCACATCTCCGGTATCCATGTTTCTAGCTTGAATTTGATAATTTTGATCAGTCCAACCACCCGCATCCATTGACTTTGACCACGTCCAAGTGCCGTGCAACGTTAATGCATTACTTACCCTATGCATCGCGGTAACCTGGAGAGAGTTATACCACGTTCTGGATTGATTTAGCAGATTCTCGGTAACATCTCCAAAATGCGGCATCGGACGCGTGAGATCAAGCTTATTAATATAACTTTGATAGTAGCGCGCCGTTCCAGTGTCAAATGCGGAATTTTGATAAAACGGGTTTGATACGTTGTTGTAATTGTTTTTACCATCAGAAGCAGGATCGCCGCAATATTGTGGCTTGCCTCCATTTTCTGGATTGCAGGACTCTCTTAAGGACATATCGCCCTGAGAGTTAATATTGGCGCTACTATCTCCGTTATATAAGCGGCTGCCAACGTACGATACATTTACAGTATCGCTTGGCGAAAATTGCCGTTCAAACCCCAGTGAGTAGCTCCAAAATGATGGGGTTTGATATGACGGGTTAATGAAACTATGGCCATCGCCCAAATTCGTTTCTAATCCATGAGTTGCACCGATTGGCTGATTAACTCCATTGGAAGCAAACGGCGTTTCAAGTTTGTTTTGATATTGAGGGTAAACACCACCATTGCTACTTCCTTTTGAATAATCGGAAGACACGTAGGAAGTATAAGCGGAAAATCCATCTACTCCAGGGCCGTTTTGCGGCGTCCGCATTGACTCACCAAAACCTCCGCGAATTACTGTTTTATTGTTCAAGGAGTACGCAAACCCAATTCGCGGTTGAATGTTAAGTTTTTGCGTTTTATAAATCGAACGAGGGTTACCATTTACGCCCAAGAAAGTTTCGCCGCCAAATAAAGAACCAACTCCCAACGCAGAAAGACTTGCACTAAGAGCGGTGCTATTGACTGGATTGTACGAAGAAGTATCAAAGGCATAGTTACCAATATCTCTACGTGTAACAAGAGATGGCGCAAAATCCCACCTAGCGCCAATATTTAACGTCAGCTTCTTTGAAACCTTCCAGTCATCCTGAATAAAAGGTGCCCAATAGTGTTGCGACTGATATGTCTGCGGCCAAATTTGGTTTTGGCCACCGTTTGGAAGACCTAATGCAAAGTCGGCAATGTCGTTACCGTCAAGGAAGCTATACGTGGAATGATTGGCAGTTGCATAAGTCCAATTACCCCACTGATAGAACAGTGCTCCGCCGCCAAGCAGTGCATAACCATTTTGCCAAAAACGCGCATCCAAGCCAGCGTGAATCGTATGCGAGCCTTTGATCCAAGTAACCATCGGAAACACGTTTAAGCTATTTTTAATAGCTTCGTTATTACTATTTGTGCCGATTGTTGTACCATCTCCACCAAAGAACATTATTTCCGGCATTTCAGTTGCAGCCGCAGTTCCCAATTGAGCAACAGTTGATTTACTCCAACCGATTGTCGTTGGATCAAAGTAAGATCCTTCGCGAAGAAGATCATCGCGCACATTTACACTAGACTTAAAGTCAAACAATAGTTTTGGGCTAAATGTATGCGTTTCTTCAACTGCGAAAGTATGTGAGCGCGCAACTTCAGGCCAATAACCAGTCGAAAGGGGCGAAGGCATTCCATTACCGTTATACGTTGTATTGCGCATCCAATATCCATAGCGCAAAGAAAAACGATCTTTAGATGAAAAATATTCGTCCCATTTTAAAAGAATATTGTTGTACACATCATGGCCTGCAGTGCTTAAAGCATAATTGCTCGACCAAGTATTTTGCCCTGCAGTATTAAGATTAGGTTTGGGATACATCTTGAGAATCGCCATCGCCATCTTATCAAGTTGCGAACTTGGTATTTGATTGTTGGCGAATTGCGTACGAACATATTGGCCGCCCGAAAGCGTCGTGGTTGCCGGGTCATAAATTTGCTTTGGTACATATTGGCCGGTCCAGGATTCGTAATAAGTCAAATTGGAGAAATTACCTCCTCCGTTGCCATCCGATCCAGTCCAAGCAGGATCAGGAACCGACTCAATGTCCGTTACAGGTGCCGCTTGTTTAAAATGTTCCCATTGTACTGTGAAAAATGACTTATTTTTTCCATTGTAAATTTTAGGTACAACAATTGGGCCATCTAGCTCAAATCCGAATTGGTCCCATTTCATTTTGGCGGTTTCCAGCCCTTCATCGGCGGGATTAACACCTGCTTTTAAATGAGAGATAGCAAAGTCGTTTTCCCAAGAATTGGCATCAAGCCACGTACGACGCGCATATTCGTAGGCATCGCCATGTATTGCATTTGTTCCTGATTTTAGAATTACGTCCTCGACGGCACCCGCCATCAATCCATATTGCGCATCATAGGGGCTGGTGATCATCTTAAACTCTTGTACAGAATCAACTGGCGCAACATAAGCATTGTGTGCAATCTTTTCAGTCGTGCCGCCAGTAATGTTGATAGGGGACGACTCATTGGGAGTTCCGTCCAACAGCATCTCAATGTTTCCACTTCCACCACCATTGACTGATGTATATTGCACGTTATCGTCAAATGGCCGATGATAACCATATTGGTAGCTGTTTGATTCGCCGGCAACAAGGTCAGCAAGCAGTTGAGGATCGCGACCATTTAGTGGGAGTTCTGTTACGCGGGTATTCTCAACCACCTCACCTACATCCGCTTTTCCATTATCAAGCAGCGTGTCAGCGTTTACTACTATCGTCTCCGTTGCCTTGCCAACTTGCAGCGAAAAGTTTACCACGGAGGTTTCGTAAACGTGCAGATTAATGCCTGTTCGTATGGCCTCTTTAAATCCATCTTTTTCAGCCAATACGACGTAATTTCCGTAGTGAAGGTACGGAATTGTGTAGCTTCCAGATCCGTTTGTAGTCGTCTTGACATCGACCCCGGTATCCACGTTGTGCGCGGTTACTACAACTTTTGGAACTACTGCGCCAGTTGGATCGGTCACGCGCCCTGTGAATTCCTGAGCACTTAATGAGCAAACCGCTGCAAGAAAAAGCAGACAGGTCCACATTCGTATGTACATTGTTTTCATCACAGCCTCACTTCCATTGAGTTTCGCCAAGCCATTTTTTGGCTTGAACGGTTGAAGGTTGCATCCTGGCAAGTTAAAAAAATATGTCTTACTTGTCTATCTCGCGTTTGAGTGTCATTTCCATCGACGGAGGAGTACCTCCTTGATCTCCATCGCCGTATTTTGTCTTGAGACTCATTTCATCCCCATTGACCGTGCAAAGATGATGAATCGTCATGCTGCCGAAGGAAACGTCAAATCGGAAATCGTTTCCGTCAATCTTTCCGTTACTGATCTCAATCAGATTTCCCTGCGGCCCTTGTACCGTTCCTGTTACCACGGCACCATTTTGCTTAAATGTATAAGTCATTTGCTGGCTACCACCATTAGGTGCCGTCATTGTTGCTTTCCAAATGCCGGTGACATTAGCGGCTTTTGCGGAAGCAACTGACAGTCCAAACAATAGAATTGCAAACGCACAAAACAGTTTTTTCATGTTTTCTCCAGTAAAGGCTTTCTCAAGTAAATTGTTTATGGCTAAATACAGCAAAACGCAAATTTTTACGAACGCTGGTTCAACTTGGTTTCTCTTCCAATTGATCCAAATCTCTTTCCCGAATAAAAGAGAACAGCTCAAGCACGGAAAACCGATTTACTTCAGGAAGCATTTTCTGATCGGACCGAACTATATCGCAAGTGCAATAAGGTTTGTCAAGGGGAAAAATTATGCTTACGAAAAATAATTACGCGCATGGCGCAAGCTGTTGATTCTTAATATAGTATTGGAATAAAGCGATTTTCCTGTTGAACACAAAAAAAATCGAGCGGTGGCGAGACCTCATCGACGGGGCTACTCCGTCTCGCCTGCAAACTGTCTGACCAAGGCATCTCTGACCGGTACTGCTCGGCCCCCGCACGAGAGAGCCGTGCCTCTTGACGAGATGCTTCCCGATCGCCCCTTGGCGGGCCCCTAGCCGCTCGACAAAGCAGCATGACACACTGCGATCAAATTGTCACGAAGAAACGCGGATGAGGGCTGGATTCGAACCAGCGATCTCTGGGGTATGATCCCAACGGGTTACCAGCTTTCCCACCTCGCGCGCGCAGTATAGCATTAAAACTACGGTTTTGGCAGCGATTTTTCAATATCGTCAGCTACAGCGCGCAAAATAGCAGGAATACCAATAAGAAAATCAATCGGAATCTGAGCGGAAAACCCATTGCCTTTATTGCCGCCAAAAATAATCAAAAGCGCAGCCTCAGCTTTAGCGGCTTTACGTGCCGTTGTACATAGATCGTCGTATTTTCCTGGTCCTTCTGGCATG
>Ga0187873_1001351_pt1 | contig 20504 bp, 16 predicted proteins | sample June2016WEW_16_1_2_FD_133012 | JGI IMG/M metagenome (GOLD analysis project Ga0187873, IMG submission 133012) | Peatland microbial communities from SPRUCE experiment site at the Marcell Experimental Forest, Minnesota, USA - June2016WEW_16_100 | ecosystem: Environmental > Terrestrial > Soil >... | reverse complement strand
GCCTTGCCCCGCGTAATCCCGTCCGCCGCGTGGGCCGCCTGCGGAACGCTCGGTCGGAGGCCGCGCCACGTTGACCGTAAGATTACGGCCGTCGAGCGTCGCCCCGTTCAGAGCGTCAATCGCCTTCTGCGCCTCCTCCGGCGTTGCCATGGTGACGAAAGCAAACCCGCGAGGCCGGCCGGTGGCGCGGTCCATCATCAGGTTGGCCTCCGTCACTGTGCCGTGCGCCGCGAAGGCGTCTTGCAGGTCGTTTTCGGTGGTGTTGAACGAAAGGTTCCCCACGAATAATTTTGTGTTCATGTGATGTTTCAGTGTCCTTAGTGTTACCCTGTTTCTCCAAACTGTTCCCGATCATCGGGTTTCAAATCATCACTGAACGAGGTTCACCTGAGGATTCACCATGTCCTGGAAGCGACAAGCTATCTATTAGACGCCCCTACACTGCATCATCGCCGCCAAATAGCAAGCACTTTTCGCAAAAGTTTCTGCGAATCAAACTTAAACTCGCGCGGCGGACAAGAGGTTGGCACACTGTCTTTATGGGCCGATTGGATCAAGCACTGGTCGAGCGCGGACTGATAGGGAGCAGGGAGATGGGCCAGCGGGCGATTTTGGAGGGGCGGGTCCGGATCAACGGCCAGCGGGCCAGAAAGGCCAGCGATTGCGTCCGGGCTGCGGATCGAGTCGAGGTGGCGGGGACGGAAAAGTTTGTCAGCCGGGGCGGGCTCAAGCTCGAGCACGGCCTGGACCACTTTGGGCTCGAGGTGTCGGGGCGCAGGGCCATCGATGTCGGGGCATCGACGGGGGGGTTCACCGACTGTCTGCTGCAACGCGGGGCGGCGGGGGTCTATGCGGTGGACGTGGGGCGGGGCCAATTGGCCTGGAAATTGCGTTGCGACCCGCGCGTGGTGGTGATGGAAAAGACCAACGCGCGCGAGCTGGCCCCCGGGCATTTTCCCCCGCCCTTTGTCCCGGTCGACCTGGTGGTCATCGACTGCTCTTTCATCTCGTTGCGGAAAATCCTGCCACCCGCCGTTGCATTGTTGCGGCCTTCCGGTAGAATAGTGGCGCTGGTCAAGCCACAGTTCGAGGCGGGCAAGGCGGAAGCCGACAAGGGCGCGGGCGTCATCCGCGACCCCGCCATTCATGAGCGGGTGTTGCGCGAGTTGGCCGAATTCGTGGCGGGCCTGGCCGGCCTGCAGTGGCGCGGGGTGACCGAGTCCCCGTTGCTCGGGCCGGCAGGCAACAAAGAGTTCCTGGTGCTGCTTGAGAAAACTGGCTGACAAGATCCAACGGGTAGGCGTCATCGGCAATTCCGAGAAGGCTGCCGGATTCGGCGCTGTGAGCCAGGCGGCCCGCCTGATTTGCGCCGCCGGGCGGAGACTTTACAGCGACCCCGCCACGGCGCGGGTGGCGAAGTTCAAAGCGACGCTCTGCCCGGATGCGGCGCTGCTGGCGCGGGAGGTGGATTTGCTCCTGGTCTTCGGCGGGGACGGGACGATTCTGCGGGTGGCCCGGCAGATAGCCGGGTCGCGGACGCCGCTGCTGGGCATCAACATCGGCAGCCTGGGTTTCCTGACCGCCGTTCCTTCGGACCAATTGCCGCGAGCCCTCGAGCACGTCTGGAGCGGAGAGTTCAGGTTCGAGGCGCGCGCCCTGCTGGAGGTCAGCGGTCGATGCAACCAGCGGGTGATCGACCAGAGCGCGTTAAACGACATCGTCGTCAGCCGTGGCATCGTCTCCCGGCTCATCGAGCTGGACGTGCGCGTCGATGGCGACCTGCTGACACGCTATCGGTGCGACGGGCTGATTGTCAGCTCGCCGACCGGCTCGACGGCCTATTCCCTGGCGGCCGGGGGCGCGGTCGTTTTCCCGACCGCCGCCGTGCTGGCCTTGACGCCGATCTGCCCGCATACCCTTTCCAATCGCGCCTTGATTTTGCCGGAGAGCGCGACCATCGACGTAACGGTGGTGAGCCCGAAACTGGCGACGATGCTCAGCGCCGACGGCCAGGTCGTCAGCGAACTGGCCCCCGGCGATTGCATCAGGATACGCCGCAGCCGTCGCGCCGTCCGCTTGATGCAACTGGCGGGCAGTTCTTTCTTTGAGACGTTGCGGCGCAAGCTGCACTGGCGGGGAGCCACCATCTGAGGCTATGGTTCGACTCAAGGACATAGCCCAACGGGCTGCGGTTTCCGTGATGACAGTCTCCAAGGCCCTGCGGGATGAGCCGGACGTGTCCACCGCGACCAAGACGCGCATCAAGCTGCTGGCGCAGCAACTGGGCTATGTGCCGGATTCCACCGCCCAGGGCCTGCGCAATCGCACGACCAAGCTCTTCGGCCTGGCGGTGGCTTCCTGCGCCGATCCGTTCCTGTCCCGGCTCGTGCTGGCAATCGAGGAGCGCGCCTACGAACTGGGCTATGACGTGCTGCTGGCCCACACGCTCAACATCCCGGAACGCGAGGAGGCCTGCATCCGGCGCTTCCTGGCGCGGCGGGTGGATGGTCTGTTCCTTTCGCCCGTTTATCGCATTGCCACCGAGGCGCGGGTTTATCAGGAGCTGCTCGCCCGCCGCATTCCCACCGTGCTGCTGGGCCATGCGGCCCCTTTCTGCGCCCAGTTTCCCTGCATCGAGACCGACGACCTCCTGGCCAGCCACGCCGTGACGCGGCATCTTCTTGAACTGGGCCACAAGCGCATCGCCTTCCTGGCCGGCCCCCCGGCCGCGCCCTGGGCGCGGGAGCGTTTCGAGGGCTATCGCCGCGCCTTGCGCGAGTCGGGCATGGATGTGGATGACAAGCTGGTCTTCCAGGCCGGCGACACCCTGGAGGATGGGGCCAAGGCGGCCGCCCAGGTGCTCGCTGAATCCGCCAGTGCCACCGCCCTCCAAGCCGTCAATGACCTGGTTGCCCTGGGCTGCGCCGGGGTCTTCCTCGAGCGCGGCCTGCGGATTCCCCGGGACGTTTCGCTGGCCGGCTTCGGCAACATTGACTTCTGCGACTGCTTCCAGGCGCCCCTGACGACGGTGCGCCAGCCCAAATACCGGCTTGGCTCGGCGGCCGTGGCTGCCATGCGCCAGCTTTTGCGCGGCCAGCGCCCCGAGCTCAAGCCATTGCCCGCCGAACTGGTCGTGCGCGCCAGTACCGGCATCCCTCCTGCTACACCTCGACTCGGATGAAGAAGATCGTTGCCATCCTGCTCATCGCGGTGGGCGCCGCCAGTGCCTTGTGGGCAGCCAAGACCTGGACACGGCGGCAGCTCGACCAGAACGTCGCCCGGTTTAACGTCGTGGCGGACAATCTCATCCTGAGCCTGCAACAATACAGGGAATTCGTGGGGAGCTACCCGACCGGCAACAACGCCTCGATTACCAAAGACCTCCTGGGCCGAGGTGAGAAGAAGGTCGTCATCCTGAGTGCCCGCAACCACAGCGAGGTCAACGAAAAAGGGGAGATCGTCGACCCCTGGGGCACGCCGCTCCAGTTTTATTTCTCGGACACCGAAGTGCTCATCCGCTCGGCCGGTCCGAATCGGATCTGGGAAGACACCGCCGTCCCATTCGGAGACGATCTGTACCGAACCGCGTCAAAGGCGAAATAGTTATTACCCAGTTTATTAGGTAGTTTCGAGTTATTACTTAGTTTCCGGCTTTGGCCCACCGGGCGCTCCGGCCAGTGCCAAGACATTTGACCTTGCCTTCCTTTCGAAGCCGGTCAAGGACAAGGCGAACCAGATCCACACCCACCCCCGGAGATTCGGCTAGAAGGTCAGCGATTCGAAATATGGCGGCCTGCCGATCAACCGCCGCAAGCACCATTGCCGTTTTCTCACCACGGAGAGATTTGAGTTGGCCGACGCGCCGCTCGAATTCCCTGCATGCCTCGGTGAGGATGAAGAGGAGGAAGTTCATTGCCGGCCAGGGGTCGTGTCTGCCTTCGTGCCAGTGCTGGGAGCTCTGTTCGAGCACTTCGTAGTACCGCTCCTTGTTCTGCTCGATGAGACGTTCCAGGCTGATGTAGCGGCCCACTTCCAGGCCGCAATGGTAGCAGGCAAGCAGTAGAAGCAGGCGAGAGACGCGGCCGTTGCCGTCTCGGAAAGGGTGGATGCAGAGCAAATCGAGGTTGAGCGCGGCCAGCAACACAAAAGGGGGCGCCCACTTCTCACGGAGGCCGCGGTCCCAGAGCGTGGCCAACTCGGCCATGGCGGCCGGCGTTTTGTCTGCGGGAACGGTCTTGAAGCGGACGCGGCTGCGGCCATCCGCGTAGGTCTGGATGATGTCCACGTCCCTCTCCTTGTAGGCGCCGGCGTCCCAGACCTCGCCGCGACAGAGCTTGTGCAGGCGTTTGACCGTGGCTTCGGAAATGGAAAGCCCCGCCCCGGTTTCGTGGATGAGCTTCAAAGCGTCCCGATAGCCGCGCACCTCTTCCTCGCCGCGGTCGCGAAGCGCCGGCCTGCCGAAGATCAGCGTGCCGACGCGGGATTGCTCCACTTCAACGCCCTCGATGCGGTTAGAGGAAATGGCGCTTTCGATGAGCGCGTGCTCCCGGAGCACTTTGAGCTTTGGCGGCGACTGGCGCGTGAACAACTCCTGTTTGCCGCGCGCTTCGCCGAGCTCGGCAAGATGCCACGCAGTGCGGGTCGGCAGCATAGAAGGCTCGGCGGCGAATTGGCGAAGCGTCATCATGCGGATCGCGACAGCAGATCGGCCTCCGCCAGGTCCAGAATCCGCAGGTTCATGCCACCCGGCCGGCCTTGCGGCGAATCCTGCGCCTCGCGCTTTGCCAGTCCGAAAACTTAGCCTTGCCCTCTCGAACAAGCTGCTCGGTCTCGCGCAGGGTTGCCTCATGCCAGCCGGGGGAATCCGTCTCAGCTTCATCTCGGCTCAAATCCGCCCAAAGTGCTTCCATCGCCCGCAGCTTGTCCTCACGAGACATACGCCCGAGTGGTAATGTGACTGCCATGTCAATAATATGGGGCATAGACTGTGCCCCAGCAACGCCAAACGGCTCAACGCGCCCGAGCCTGAGCAAGAGCGATTGGGGCCGGATATACTCTCTTGCGCACCGGGCACTCAATCTGCTCGTTCAAGCGCGCCTCGCTGATACGCCCCCGCTCGCCGCACCCAGGGCAGCAAAGGTCAAGAACCCGTTGGACGCGCCGCAGCCCAGCAGCAGCGGGGCGGCGGCGCCTCCGAGCACTGGCGCGAGGTCATCGAGTTTCTTGCCAGCGGCCCGCGACCGGAGAAGATCATTGCCTTCCGGCCGTCAGCGGCCCACCTGGAAAGGTCTGCCGAGTTGCTCCAGAAAAACCGGGAGACCCAGCTCAGCGAGGGCGAGGAGGCAGAACTGGATGACATGGAACATATCAACCATCTCATGACCCTCCTCAAAGCGGAGGCCCGAAAATTCGCGCGGCGCAGGTTAGACAGTGAGCGCCACCAGATTACCCGCGTCCCGTTGGTATCCCGCCTGAGAGCCGAGAAGCTCCAGGCTCTGGGCGCATCTCGGGTTTCCCAAGGTCGATGACCGGTGAGCGTGGAGCGCGGATCGTGTTGTCCGTATTCGGCCGGTCGTCAACCCCAAGGCAGAGGAGACTGCCCGGGCCCACGCCGCGGGCGGAAGTGCCTTGTCCCGAAGGGACATCCGGGAATAGCCCAACGCTTCAGCGTTGGGATCGCCAATAATAAAGAGCCAATGCGTCCCGAAGGGACGACTGAAACACGCTGGATTTCAGTCGTCCCTTCGGGACGAAATTGAGGCTTAATGGCTGTCACCCAACGCTGAAGCGTTGGGCTATTGTCGAGTGTCCCTCCGGGACAGAATCGAACCGGCGGGCGAACTGCATGCAGCCCGGGTCGGCGCCCCGGAAAAATCTGAGGTGCCCCCCGGCTCCCCGGCTCTTTTTCACCGTTTTCCAGGTTTACAGTTGTCGAAGTGAAAGGTAAATTCGTCTCATGATCTCGCTGCCACTCAAACAGATGTCTCGGGCGGAGAAAGTTGCGGCCTTGGAAGCCCTGTGGGTGGACCTCAGCCGGAATGAAGCGGAGTTTGAGCCGCCCGATTGGGATCGGGAGGAGTTGACGGCTGCTGAGGAGCGTGTGAGGTCGGAGGAGGAGCAGTTCGTGGATTGGGAGACGGCAAAGAAACTGGAAGTTAGCATTTACTGCGCGAACGATTGGATCTGGCCGGTGTTATCCCACTCTGGCTGGTAGTCTCGGTTATCACCACCCACCTTCCACTCGTTGCCGACTTTGACCATTGGTTCGATCACGAATGGCGCCTCGATGCCGGGCATCGGGGGATCGCCATCCAACCTCACCTTCAGTTCAACTCGATCTCCATCCAGGGTTTTCCGGGCGACGATTTGCATTCCTTTGAAAGCAGCCGCCATTCCTTCCCGCTCGGTCTCGAATTGCTCCCGGGTTTTTGCACGTTGGTTTTCGTCTTTCAATAATTCGGGGGCGATGCCTGCAAGGAACTGGTCGTAGGTGCCTTTCATCGTGGCCCAGGCCGTTGATTCCAGGGCGGCTTCCGGCGTGGTGTAACCGACAAAGGCCAGTTATTCCTTCGAAACATATTGGCCCCGTCGGCTCGCGCTTTGTCCGGCGCCGGCTGCCGGTTGGCCGGCGCGCTGCTTCAGAGCGTCACGCTCCCGGCGCAATTGGCCGACCTCATTGCGGAGCCGCAGCAACTCGGCGTTGTCTTTCTGCATGCGCTCCAATTGCTCCTTCGTGGCTTGGGCCGCCTTGGCAGCCGCCTCCTGCTCGGCGCTCGCTTGGGCCTGCTGGGCCAACAGGCTTTGGTTGTCGGCCTGCAGGCGCTGGACCTGACGCCGTTGGATGAGATAGGTGACGGCCCCCGTTATGATGGCCGCGCCAAAGAGCGCGGCGACTGCTTTTGTGTTAAACATTGTCATAAGAGCTATCTGGGTTGCGGTGGTTGCTGCGGCAGCAGTCCCGGCCAGGGCTGTCGCGGTGATCGCCGCCGCCAATCCGACCGGCACGGCTGTGGTCGTGCTGGCTGCCAGGGCGGTGGCGAGCAGGATTGAGGCAATGGTAACGCCTTGGCCGGCAAATATGCCCCGCAGCCGTTCCAAAGCGCGGTTGACCCGCATCCTGGCGGCGTCTTCGCTGATACCCAGTTCCTCGCCGACCTCCCGCAGGCTGCGGTCCTCGAGGTAGCGCAGGACCAGCGCATTGCGCTCCCCCTCCTCAAGTTCGGCCATCGCCGGATCGAGATCATCGAGGATTGGCTCCATAGCATCGTTTGTTTCCAGGGTTTGCATCGCCGCTGCAGCCTGCTCGCGCTCGCGTCGCCGGTGTTCGGTCCGGACCACGTGCATGGCCACGTGGCGGGTCGTGTTGTAAAGCCACCCGCCCACCCCTGGCGCGGCTCCTAACGCTCCCGCCTTTTGGGCCAAAGTGGCAAACACCCCCTGGGCGACCTCTTCTGCCAGGTGGGCATCCCCCACCAACCGCCTGGCCGCCGAAAGAACCATCGCCAGGTGCCGGTCCACCAACTGCCGGAAGGCTTCCTGGGACCGGCTTCGGATATATTCCCGCAACAGCTCGTGGTCATCCATAACACCGTTCAATATCCTGTTCCCGCAGGATGCCAAAAGCGAACAACGATTTCGAGCTTCTGGATCCAAAGAAGTGGGGCCGCGTCTCCACTTTCCACACATCGGAAAAGGCCAGTGTGGAAAGTGGAGACGTGCCCCCGGGTTTAGGTGAGCAATTGGCGGAGGACGAAGGGAAGTATTCCGCCGTGTTGGTAATAATCGACTTCGACGGGGGTATCGATGCGGCAGGTGACGGGGACGTTTTCCACCTGGCCGTTGGCGCGGGTGATGCGCAGCGTCAGGTCCTGCTGCGGCTTGAGGCCCGGGCCCAGGCCCAGGACGTCGTAGGTTTCGGCGCCGTCCAGGCCGAGGGTTTGGGCGCTGGCGCCTTCTTTGAACTGGAGGGGCAGGACGCCCATGCCGACGAGGTTGGAACGGTGAATGCGCTCGTAGGTTTGGGCGACGACGGCTATGACGCCGAGCAGAGCGGTGCCCTTGGCGGCCCAATCGCGGGAACTGCCGGTTCCGTATTCCTGGCCGGCAATGACCAGCAGGGGCGTGCCTTCCTTCTGGTAAGCCATCGCGGCGTCGTAGATGGGGACCACCTCGCCCGGCGGGCAGGGGCAAGCCCGGGCAAAACAGCGGGTGACCCCGCCTTCGGTGCCGGGGGCCATGAGGTTCTTGATGCGGACATTGGCAAAGGTGCCGCGGGTCATCACGCGGTCGTTGCCCCGGCGCGAGCCGTAGCTGTTGAAGTCCTGGGAGGCGACTCCATGTTCGAGCAGGTACTGGCCGGCCGGTGAACTCTTCTTGATGCTGCCGGCAGGCGAGATGTGGTCCGTGGTGACGCTGTCGCCAAAAACCCCAAGGGCGCGGGCGCCTTTGATTTCGCCGATGACGCCCGGCCGGGGGCCGAAATGGGCGAAGAAGGGCGGTTCCTGAATGTAAGTGCTCCGGGTATCCCACTGGTACACTTCTCCGGTTGGGGCGGGGATTTCATTCCACTTGGGGTTCTGGGCGGCGAAATCGCGGTAAAGCTGGCGGAAGACCTCCGGCTTGAGAGCAGCCTCCAGGAGGTCGCGCACTTCCTGCAAACTGGGCCAGAGGTCCCTGAGATAAACGTCGCGTCCGTCTTTTCCCTTGCCAATGGGCTGGCGGCTCAAGTCAATATCCACCCGGCCGGCCAGGGCGAACGCCACCACCAGCGGGGGGGACATGAGGAAATTGGCCTTGATGTTCTGGTGAATGCGGGCCTCGAAGTTCCGGTTGCCGGAGAGCACGGACGCGGCCACCAAATCGTACTTTGCGAGGGCCTCATCCACCTGGGCCGGCAGCGGGCCCGAGTTGCCGATGCAGGTGGTGCAGCCGTAACCGACGAGGTTGAATCCAAGCTGGTCCAGGTAAGGCTGCAAACCGGTCCGGGCCAGATAATCGCTCACCACTCGCGAGCCGGGGGCCAGGGACGTTTTGACCAGCGGATTGACCCGCAGCCCGCGTTCCACGGCCTTTTTCGCCAGCAAGCCCGCCGCCAGCATCACCGAGGGATTGCTGGTGTTGGTGCAACTGGTGATGGCGGCGATCAAGACGCTGCCGTGGCGAATCCGGGCCTCGGATGGGAGCGCCATAGCGCCGGCCGGGCCCGGGGTTGGCCGGTTGTTGGCCATCTCCAGTTCCGTGAACGGATTGGTATTGCGCGCCTCGGCCTGGCTGCGGGACACCGGCTCCTGGCTGCCGCCCCCCGGATGGAAACCGTCCTGGATGTTCACGACGAAACTCTTGGCCAGATCCGCCGCCGCTTTCCCGAAGCCGTTCTCCGCGACTGGCTTGGACAAGGCGGCCACGAATTCGCTCTTGAGGTTGGGCAGCTCGATTCGGTCCTGCGGCCGCTTGGGTCCTGCCACGCTGGGCGTCACTGCCGCCAAATCCAGCTCCAGCTCGACGGAATATTCGATCTGGCCCTTGGCGGGCATGCCAAAGAGGCCCTGGGCGCGGTAATAGTTCTCGTAGGTCCGGCAATGCTCCGGGCTGCGCCCGGTCGCGCGGAGGTAATTCACGCACTCGGCATCGATCGGGAAGAAACCCATGGTCGCGCCGTATTCCGGGGCCATATTGGCAACCGTCGCCCGGTCCACCACGGGCAGGGCGGCGGCGCCCGGGCCGTAGAATTCGACGAACTTGCCCACCACTTTGGCGTTGCGCAGCATCTGGGTGACCGTCAAGGCCAGGTCCGTGGCCGTCAGGCCCTCGCGCAACGAGCCGGTCAGGCAGACGCCCACGACGTCCGGCGTGAGCAAATAGACCGGTTGGCCCAGCATCCCCGCCTCGGCTTCAATCCCCCCGACGCCCCAGCCGACGATCCCCAATCCGTTGATCATGGTCGTGTGGGAATCGGTGCCTACGAGCGTGTCGGCATAGTAAAGCGTCGAGGGTTGGGAGTTGAGCGTCCAGGGGCAGCCCAAGAGCCCTTTGGCCAGGTACTCGAGGTTGACCTGGTGGACGATGCCGATGCCGGGGGGAACGACCTTGAAGGTGTCGAAGGCCTGCATGCCCCATTTCAAGAACTGGTAGCGCTCGCGGTTGCGGCGGAATTCCATCTCCAGGTTTTGCTGCATCGCCGTGGGCGTGCCGAAGAAATCCACCTGGACCGAGTGGTCCACGACCAAATCCACCGGCACCAGGGGCTCGATGACCTTGGGGTCCTTGCCCAACCGCGCCACGGCGGAGCGCATCGCCGCCAGGTCCACCAGCAAGGGGACCCCGGTAAAATCCTGCAGGACGATGCGCGCAACCACAAACGGGATTTCCTCCGTGCGCCGGGCCGCGGGCTTCCAGTTGGCCAGCGCGCGCACATTCTGCTCCGTCACCCGCTTGCCGTCGCAATTGCGCAGGACCGACTCCAATACCAGGCGAAGGCAGACCGGCAACCGGGACACCGGGCCGACGCCGGCCTGCTCGAGCTGCGGCAGCGAGTAAAAAGCCCCCCGCCTGCCCGGCCCGGTCTCGAATTCCTGCAGCGTGCCAAAGAGATTATGCGCATTCTTCATAACTTATAAAATCCATCACTCATCGGAATATCCTCAATCCGCGGCGGGGAATATTGGGGCCGGCCAAGGCGGTCGTCAAGCGGGGAGGGGCGACCGGGTGTGGTTGAAAGCGTCGGGAATGGGTCGCGGGAGTTTTGTCCCGGAGGGACATTTGGCAATAAGCCCGGCGTTTCAACGCCGGGGAGGCCAGAACAGAGAACCTCGTCCCGAAGGGACGACTGAGAATACGCGTTGCCCTCAGCCATCCCTCCGGGACGGAACTCTCTTTCGGTTCGCTGACTCGGCGTTGAAACGCCGGGCTATTTTCGGAAGCCCCTCCGGGGCAAAGAGGTGCCGTGAGCTGACCGACCGTTTTAATTGCACCCGGGGCAACGGGCCTGGGATTGCACTTTCTTTCGCCATTTTTTTCATTGTGGAAAAAAAGAGCCAGGTTGCATTTGCGTTCTTGCAAAGACTTCTCCGGCCAGGATGCTGAATTGCCGCATGAATCCATGGTGAGGGTAGGTACGTTGCCAGTCGGCACGGACCTTGCTTTCAAGGAGGCGGCCCGACCGGGGTGCTTGCGCAAAGCCGGAATCAAGTTACATTAGGGCCATATATGATTAGGATTACAACAAAATCGAAAAAGAACGCGAGCCCATCGGTGCCGCTCAAAATTCAAGCCAGCGCCGCTCCGCCGGTGACTGCCGCGGCGGCCAAGGCCCAAGCCAGCGCCCCCAGGCCGGTGGTTGCCGAACCGGCCAGGGCCCAGGCCAGCGCCCCCAAGCCGGTGACTGCCGAACCGGTCAAGGCCCCCGCGCCGCGAACCAACCGGGTCTCCCTGGAGTTGGTCCAGCCGGGCGCCAGGCAGGTCTTTGTTGCCGGTTCATTCAACGAATGGAAGCCCGAGCGGACTCCGCTTTTGCACCGGGGCAACGGGTGCTGGGTTGGGGACCTGGCGGTCGGCGCGGGGCGTCACGAGTACCTGTTTGTCGTCGATGGCCAATGGCTGCCGGATCCCAACGCCAAGGAGAGCGTTGAGAATCCCTTCGGGGGCAAGAATTCAGTCCTCATGGTCTCGGCGTAGGCGCGCCAGTGGCAGCCGAGCGCAGAGCTCGGCCCTGTCCGTCCGGTGCCGGAGGCCCGGGCACTTCCTCCATCCCCGCAAATGTATCGCCATTTCGGGGTCAGGCTATTAGCCTGGCGGCATGTCGCGCCAGATTTTGACCCTTGGCCATTCGCCCGACCCGGACGATGCCTTTATGTTTTACGGCTTGGCTCGGAAGCTGGTTCCGGCCGATGGCTTTGAATTCGAGCATCTGCTGCAGGACATTCAGACCCTCAACGAGCGCGCGACACGCGGGGAACTCGACATCACCGCCCTGAGCATCCATGCCTACGCCTACGTCAGTGACCGTTATGCCTTGCTGCCCAGCGGAGCGAGCATGGGGGACGGCTACGGCCCGATGCTGGTGGCGGCGCGCAAGTTCTCGAGGAGTGAAATCGCCCGGAAGCGGATCGCGGTGCCGGGCACCATGACCAGCGCCTTCCTGGCCCTCCAGCTTTGGCTGGGCATGCCCGCCACCCAATTCGATTATGTCGTGGTGCCCTTCGACCGGGTTTTCCGGACCGTCCGTTCCGGGGGGGCGGAGGTTGGCCTGATCATCCACGAAGGCCAGTTGACCTATCGAAACGAGGGCTTGGAGCTCTGCGAGGACCTGGGAGTTTGGTGGGGGCGCGAAAACGACGGTCTGCCGCTGCCGCTCGGGGGCAATGTGATTCATAAACGCATCGAACCGGACGCCCGCAGAAGGATCTCCCAGATCCTCACCGCGAGCATCCGGTACAGCCTCGAACATCGCGCCGAAGCGGTCCAATACGCCCTCCAATACGCCCGCGACATGGGTCGCGACCTGGCGGATCGGTTCGTGGGGATGTATGTCAACCATTGGACGCTCGATTATGGCGAGCGCGGCCGGGAGGCGATTGGCCGGTTTTTGGGCCGGGCCTTCGAGCGGGGCCTGCTCCCCCGGCACCAGCAACTGGAGTTCGTCACCTGACCCACCGCAGGAAAGTACTTTACACCGTCGGCCCTCAAAACTAATGTTTAGCGTCAGTATCCGGACGAGGATTGGATTGGATTGGATTATTGGAAAGTATGGAAGCAAAAGCGAAAACAATTGCTGATTTCAAGTTGCACGAGCAGGACACCGGCTCGGCAGATGTGCAGATTGCCCTGCTGACCCAGCGCATTAACCACCTCACCGAGCACTTGCAGAAAAACAAAAAAGATCATGGTTCCCGGCGGGGGCTCCTGATGATGGTCGGCCAACGCCGCCGGTTGCTGGACTATCTGCATACCACCGATTTGAATCGGTACCAGGCCGTCACCAAAAAGCTCAAGCTTCGCAAATAATTACAGAAAAAGCCCTTGTCCTTTGCAGGGCTCACCCCCCGGGACAGGCCCGAATCCAGAGATTTTCACTTTGACTGAGCCGGATGACGCGAACGGTTCAGTCACTGACTTTAACGTTCGCGTAACAATGCTCCGTTCCGCTGAGAAATTTCGTTCAGTCCCGAATGGTTTCGGGATTCACTGAAGTTCCTCGGTGGCAACGGAGGGAAAAGCTACATATGCCAGAAAATGCTACTGTCCCCGCCGGGGACGAACAGAATACCACTGTTCCTGCCGGGAACAAACAAGTTGAAACCGCCGCTGTCTCCGTCGGGGACAAACAAATCACCATTGAAACCGGAAAACTCGCAAAACAGGCTGACGGCGCGGTGACCGTTCGGCTCGGCGAGACGGTCGTCATCGTGGCCGCCGTGGGTGCGGCCAAGGCCAAAGAGGGCCAGGAGTTCTTTCCGCTGACTGTGGATTACCGGGAGAAAGCGGCGGCGGCGGGCAAGTTTCCCGGCGGCTATTTCAAACGGGAAGGCCGCCCGACCGAAAAGGAGATCCTCACTTCCAGGCTGATCGACCGTCCCATCCGTCCCTTGTTTCCGAGGGGCTGGTACAATGAGGTCCAGGTCCAGTGCATCGTCCTGAGCGCCGATGGGGAGAACGACCCGGATGTCCTTGCCGTCCTGGGGGCTTCTGCCGCCTTGATGCTCAGCGACATTCCCTGGGAGGGGCCTTTGGCGGCGGTCCGCGTTGGCCGCGTCAAGGGCCAGTTTGTCGCCAACCCGACTCACACACAAATGGCCGAGAGCGACCTTGACCTGGTCTATGTCGGCAATGAAACCGACATGGTCATGTTCGAGGGCTCGGCCAAGGAGGTCAGCGAAGCGGATTTCAATGCCGCCCTGCAGTTTGGCCACCGGGCGATTCAGCCCGGCATCGCCGCCCAAAAGGACCTGGCGGCGCGGGCCGGCAAGCCTAAACGGCAGATCTCCCTCAAGATCGTGCCCGAGGAAATCCTGGCGGAAGCCAAGGCCCTGGCGGGCCAGCGCATCGTCACAGCCTTGTTGACGCCGGGCAAGCTCGCCCGCGAAGCGGCCGTTTCCGCTCTGACGGAAGAGATCGCCAAAAAACTGGTCGGGAGGTTTGGGGAGGAAAAAGTCACCGACTTCGTCCTCAAGGACGCCTTCTACTACATCCAAAAGCAGGCTGTCCGCGGCTTGATCATGGATCAGGACAAGCGCCTGGACGGACGCGGCTTCGACCAGGTCCGTCCCATCTACAGCGAGGTCGCCTGCCTGCCTCGCGCCCATGGCTCGGCCCTGTTCCAGCGTGGCGAAACCCAAGCCCTCACCCTCTGCACCCTGGGAACCGGCGAGGACGCGCAGGAATTTGACGCTTACACGGGCGGCGCCAGCGAAAAGAAATTCATTCTCCACTACAACTTCCCCAACTTCTCCGTCGGAGAGACCGGCCGCATCAGCGGCCCGGGCCGGCGGGAGATTGGCCACGGCGCCCTGGCCGAGCGCTCGCTCGAATCCATGGTGCCTGTCGAGACCTACCCCTATTCCATCCGCATTACCAGCGAGATCATGGAGTCCAACGGGTCCACCTCCATGGCCGCCGTGTGCGGCGGCTCGCTGGCGCTGATGGACGCTGGCGTTCCCATGACCCGCCCCGTGGCCGGCATCAGTATCGGGCTCTGCACCGAGCATGACGACAAGGACCGCATCTCGCGCCACAAGCTCCTGACCGACATCATCGGCTGGGAAGATGCTTTCTGCGACATGGACTGCAAGATCGCCGGCACCGAAAAGGGCATCACCGGCTTCCAACTCGACCTCAAACTTCGCGGCATCCCCTACCCGATCATGGCCGACGCCGTCGAACGGGCCCGCGCCGCCCGCATGCTCATCCTGGCCGAGATGGCCAAGACCCTGCCGGCTCCGCGCAAAGAATTGAGCAAGTACGCCCCGCGCATCGAGACCATTAAGATCAACCCGGAGAAAATCGGGGCCTTGATCGGGCCCGGCGGCAAGAACATAAAGAAGCTGGTCGAAGAATCCGGCTGTGAAATCAACATCGAAGACGACGGCACTGTCAACATCTACTCCGTCTCCGAAGACGGCATGAAGATCGCCCGCGATGCCATCCTGGGCATGACTGCCGAGGCCGAGATCGGCAAGATCTATCGCGGCAAGGTCGTCACCATCAAGGAATTCGGCGCCTTTGTCGAGTTCCTTCCCGCCAGAGACGGCCTGGTCCATATCAGTGAACTGGCCAACTTCCGCGTCAAACAGACCGAGGACATCGTCAAGCTGGGCGATGAAATCTGGGTCAAATGCCTGGGCGTGGACGAAAAGGGCCGGGTGCGCCTCTCGCGCAGAGCTGCCATGGCCGAGCGTGATCAACAGTTGTCCGGTCAGACCGAGGGGGGCGAACGCAGGGAAGAACCCAACCAGCCTGAACGCGCCGAGCACCGGGGCGATTCGGGCGACCGCGGCGGCGAACGCCGAGACCGTGGCGACCGCGGTGGACGCGGCGAACGCAGCGATCGCGGTGGACGCAGCGATCGCGGTGGACGCGGCGAACGCACTGACCGTGGTGAGCGGAGCGGAGGAGGGGATCGCGGTTACCGGGGAGGCGAGCGCACCCAGCCTGCCGACCGAGGCGAGCGCACTGACAGAGGCGAAACCGGCAACCGGAGCGAGCGCAGCGAGAGGGGTGATCCCGGCAATCGGGGCGAGCGCACTGACCGGGGCGATGCCGGCAATCGGAGCGAGCGCAGTGACCGGAGCGATACCGGCAACCGGGGCGAACGCGGTGACCGGGGCGACGCCGTCAATCGGGGCGAGCGTACTGACCGGGGCGAACGTGGTGACAGGAGCGCCGGCAATCGTGGCGAGCGCGGTGATAGGGCCGATACCGGCGCCCAGGGCGACCGCGGTGAGCAGCAGCGCGATTAGTTGCCAGCGTGTGAATTGACAAAGGCGAGCCGGCCGCGGCTCGCCTTTCTTGTTATCTGCCCGGGGCGGCGCTTGCGTGATCGCTGGCGCCGGTTTAAGATGATCGGGACTGTCACTTACGAACGCCATGCATACTGCTTATGAACACGATCTCCTCTCGCCCGCGGCCCACGATCCGCTCCGTGAAAACACACGTTGTCCGGCACAACGGTAAAGGCCGCGTCGATGCCGGCCAAACGCCGGACGCTCAACCGGTCAGTTCAAAAGTCAGCGCCTGGCTCGAGCGCCCCAAACACAATTTCATCAACGGCCAGTGGATTCCGGCTGCGTCCGGTAAAACGTTCGACTCACTGAACCCGGCGGATGGTTCGCTGTTGGCCAGGGTGCCGGACAGTGACCGCGAGGACGTTGATCGCGCCGTGCAATCCGCCCGGCGAGCCTTCGAGCACGGGGTCTGGCGGCGCATGACACCGAGCGAACGGGGCAAACTTCTCTGGCGCGTCGGCGATTTGCTGCTCGAGCACGCGGAGGAGTTTGCGGAACTGGAGTCTCTGGACAACGGCAAACCCCGGACGGTGGCGCGCGTGGCCGATGTGCCGCTGGCGGCGGACCTGTTTCATTATATGGCAGGCTGGGCGACGAAGATCGAAGGCAACACGATCCCGATCAGCGTGCCATACGCGCCCGGCGCGCGATTTCACGCCTTCACCGTCCGCGAGCCGGTCGGAATCGTGGGCCAGATCATCCCCTGGAATTTCCCCTTGTTAATGGCCGCCTGGAAGCTCGGGCCGGCGTTGGCCAGTGGCAATTGCGTGGTGCTAAAGCCGGCAGAGCAAACCCCGTTATCGGCGCTCCGACTCGGCGAACTGCTCCTGCAAGCCGGGTTGCCGGAAGGCGTCGTGAACATTGTGACCGGCTATGGGGAAAGCGCCGGAGCAGCCCTGGCGGCACATGAAGACGTGGACAAGGTGGCCTTCACCGGCTCGACCGAGGTGGGCAAGCTAATCGTGCGCGCTGCCGCCGGCAATCTGAAGAAAGTGAGTCTTGAGCTCGGCGGCAAATCGCCGAATATCGTGTTCAAAGACGCGGCCGATCTGGAAGCGGCGATTCAGGGAGCGGCCAACGCGATCTTCTTCAACCACGGCCAGTGTTGCTGTGCCGGGTCGCGGCTGCTGGTGGAGAAGGCTGTTTTTGACGAGGTTGTCGCCGGGGTTGCCAAAGCAGCCAAGAAAATCAAGGTTGGTTCAGGCCTGGCCCCCGACACGCAAATGGGTCCTCTGGTCTCAGAGGAGCAGCTCAATCGGGTGACCCGTTACCTTGACCAGGGCAGACAGGAAGGCGCCTGTTATGTCGCCGGTGGCAGGCGGCTCGGCGAGCAAGGCTATTTTGTGCAACCCACAGTAGCGACCGACGTTAACCCGAAGATGAGCATCGTGCAGGAGGAGATCTTCGGGCCGGTCGTCGTTGCTGAGCCATTCACCAGGCTTGAGGAAGTCATCCCGCGCGCAAACGCCACACCCTACGGCCTGGCGGCTGGCGTATGGACCAACGACATCGCCAAAGCCCACCGTGTTGCGGCTGAGTTGAAAGCCGGCACTGTCTGGATCAACTGCTACAATGTCTTCGACGCCGCTCTGCCGTTCGGAGGTTATAAACAATCAGGCTGGGGCCGGGAAATGGGGCATGAAGCCGTCCAACTCTACACGGAGACGAAAGCCGTGGTAATGAACATCTGCTAGCGAGGCAGGGCTTCAGGCCTTTAGAGATTGAAAATTGAAAATTGAAAATTTTCAATTGCCAATTTGCAATCCCCAGCCAAACCGGCTGTTTGCTAGGGCGGCCAGGAACACCAGGTCGCACGCCTCGCGGTCAAGGCGAGCAGGCCGCCAAACGCTGCGATTGGAACTGTCGGTCGGCTCACGGCGCCTCTTTGCCCCGGAGGGGCCTCCGAGAATAGCCCGGCGTTTCAACGCCGGGTGAGCGAACCCAAAGAGTAGATCCGTCCCGAAGGGACGGCTGAAAGCAACGGGTGTTCTCAGTCGTCCCTTCGGGACGAGAGTCCCCTTTCTCGCCTCCCCGGCGTTGAAACGCCGGGCTATTATCAGATGTCCCTCCGGGACAAAACCTCCGGGGCGCATGCCCGACGCCGTCCATCGCGCCCGCCGGCAACCAGGTCCTTGATAGTGCCCGGTTTGTGAAACATAATGTTTCACATGAAGACGGCCTCCGTCAGGGACTTGCGACAGCATTTTCCTCGAATTCTGGAACGGATTAATTCCGGAGAAGAGGTCACGATCACAAAAAGGAACCGGGGCGTGGCTCGGCTGGCGCCCTGCTCAAAGCGGAGGAGGGCCAAGGGGCAAATGCCCGATATCGCTGCACGCCTGAAAAAGGTCTTTGGCGACAAGATTATCCCGGACCAGGCGATTGAGGCCTTGATGGACCGGGACCGGGGGGCGTTTAGTGCCTTGGCAAGATGAGGCGATGGTCGGCGCGGCGGGTCTGGTGATGTTCGAGGGGCGGCAGCTCGGTGAGCGTTGGGGATTGGGTTTCGTTGAGGATGGTTCGGGCCAGGGCCTGGAGCGCGCGCCAGCGCGGCCAGTCCAGGTCGGGAGAATGTGCGATCTGGCGCAAGAGGCTGCGCCATTCAATGATGACCCGATCGATGTCCCCGGGGCCCAGCAGGTCCGTCACCCAGGCATGTTTGCTCGAGGGGTCTTTGTGGACGGAGGCCACCACGTGTTCCGCCCCGGCGCCGTACTTGGGCGGGACCCCGTTTTCGAGGTAGCCGGGAATCGAGACCAACCCGAATCTGTGGTGACACACCAGCCCCAGACGGCCTCCCCAGCGGTTGGTTTCTTCGCTGCAGAACCGGAAACCGGCATCGAGGTTGGCCAGGTCGTAGATCAATTCGTCCAACGGGTAGGTTTCATCCTCGAGGGCGGCGGCGACCGCCAGGCCGTCGCCCTGCGCGAAAAAGCTCACGACCCGCCCGCGCAGGGTCGGCGCGCCGCTGTCCTCCACCAGGCGGAGGCGCCGCCAGAGCAGCGCCACCCCGGTGCTGGCGGGCAATTCCCGGCAGACCGGCACGAGGGAGCACTTGGCGCAGTCCCGCGCCAGCACCTCACGCTCGGGCGGCCGCCATAGAGCCACACCGTGCGAGTCCACCGGCACCCGCAACGTCAGGTCGGCCAGGCTTACCCGGGCAACGATGCGCTGGGCCTGATTTTGGAAACTCACGACCGGCGTTTTCTGCTCTGCCAGCTTCTCTGCCACGAGCGGGGCGATCCTGTCGTTCCAGAAGCCCAGCGGCGCCTGGCGGCCATTCCAATGGGTGAGGCGCCGAACCCACTTCGCCAGCAACACCCGCCCACTCTCCAGCCGGTCCGCCACCGTGAGCGCCCGGCCGTGGACTTTGCCTTGCTCGCCTTCAGAGAGAACGCAGAGGGTCCCATGACCAACTCTTTCCAATGCCGCCGGCTCAGACAGGGCCGAGCGTAACTTCCAATCCCGGGGCTCTGCGACCGGCCCGCCCGGTTCCAGGTCCGAGTTTGCCGATGGGGCGGATGGCCGGCCCGCTGGCCATTGGCCATTGGCAATGGGGAGTATCCGTACCTCTTTGAGCGCCACCGGCGCAGGCGCCGGGCAGGCCTCCCACTCGCCGCGGCTGTTGAGCATTTCGCGGAGGCGTCTTCGCACATGGCGGGCCCGTTCCGCGTCCGTTTTCAAACCGCAAGGGACATCCGGGTGACGCAGAAATTCCTCGACGCCCAGGCAGATGGGCTTGGTCGTGAAGAGCCGTTCCTGGGCCAGCACTGCCTGCCGGTATGGGTCGCGGCCTTGCTCGGCGGCAGTGGCCATTAACCCGAGCAGCGCGCCCCAATCCACGGCCCCGCTCCGCGAGAGATGGCCGGGGTGCGCGTCCAGCAGACGCAGTTCGTTGGCGGTGATGAGCACGAATCCCGTCTCGTCCAGGCCGCGCCGGCCCGCCCGGCCGAACATCTGCAGGATTTCATCCGGCTTGAGAAGTTGTTCGGCCTCGTCCCGCCGGTAGGATTCGGCCGCCAGCGCCACGCTGCGCAGGGAGAAGTTGATCCCCGCCGCCAGGCCCATGGTGGCGACCACGACGCGGAGTTGCCCGGCTTTGGCCAAGGGTTCGACGACGCCCGCGCGCGCGGCGTAGCTCAATCCGCTGTGGTGAAAGGCGATGCGGCTCTTGAGCAACTTGGCCAGGTGGTCGCCGACGATCAGTTTCTGGTCCGTGCTCAACTGCAGGGGATTGGGCGTGGGCAATTGCCGGGCGAGGTCGGCGGCCATGGATTCGGCGGCCTGTCGGCGCGGGGCAAAAATCAGGATTGGCCCCAGATCCTCGGCCAGGCCCTTGGCAACCAACCGGGGCCAGTAACCCCGAATCTCGCTCGGCACGTGGCCGTTCAGGTTATGGGCGTGGACCTCCTCGAGAGGCACGGGCCGATGCTCATGGCGAATCAGAACTGCCTGGCGTCCCACCCGGCCCAGCCACTTCACGACGACTTGGGGGTCGGCCACGCT
>Ga0187873_1001345_pt1 | contig 20599 bp, 12 predicted proteins | sample June2016WEW_16_1_2_FD_133012 | JGI IMG/M metagenome (GOLD analysis project Ga0187873, IMG submission 133012) | Peatland microbial communities from SPRUCE experiment site at the Marcell Experimental Forest, Minnesota, USA - June2016WEW_16_100 | ecosystem: Environmental > Terrestrial > Soil >... | reverse complement strand
GTATTGATAGTAGAGCCAGCGGCGATCGGCGTCGGCTTGGGCCTGGGCGAAGAACTTCTTGGCATCCTCCGGCTTGGTCTGGGTGAGCATCTTGAACCGGTTTTCCGAGAGCAGGAAGTCCAGGACCTTGGTCTTGGCGGCGGCAGAATCGAGCTGGAGGGGGTTCTCGCCACGCTCGGCGCGGCGCGGGTCGAAGCGGTAGAGCAGCCATTGGCCCGAATCGACGGCCAGGCGCTGCTGGCGGGCGCCGACGCCGCGGTCGAGATCGATGCCCTGGGCGATGCAGTGGCTGTAGGCCACGATGAGAGAAGGACCGGGGTAGGATTCAGCTTCGATGAAAGCCCGGAGGGTTTGCTCGTCCTTGGCCCCCATGGCGACGCTGGCGACATAGACATCGCCATAGCTCATGGCGATGAGGCCAAGGTCTTTCTTGCGGAGCGCCTTGCCGCCGGCGGCGAACTTGGCGACGGCGCCGCGCGGGGTTGATTTCGAGCACTGTCCGCCGGTGTTGGAATAGACTTCGGTGTCCATCACCAGGACGTTCACGTCGCGTCCACTGGCCAGGACATGGTCCAGCCCGCCGTAGCCGATGTCATAAGCCCAGCCGTCGCCGCCTAAAATCCAGACGCTGCGGCGGAGGAGATTGTCGGCAATGGCCAGCAGCATCTTTGCATCGGAGGAGGAGTCGCCGGCGAGTTGTTGCTTGAGGGCGGCGACGCGTTCGCGCTGTTCGTAGATGCCGGCTTCGTCAGTTTGGACGGCGTGGATGATGCCGGCGACCAAGTCGTCGCCGAGCCTGGGCGCCAGTTTCTGGAGCAGTTCGGTGGCGAACTCCTTCTGCTTGTCAATCGAGGCGCGGAAACCGAGGCCGAACTCGGCGTTGTCCTCGAAGAGGGAATTGTTCCAGGTGGGGCCGCGTCCGTCCTTGTTTTTGGCGTAGGGCGTGGTGGGGAGGTTGCCGCCGTAGATCGAGGAGCAACCGGTGGCATTGCCGGCGACGACGCGGTCGCCGAAGAGCTGCGTGAGCAGCTTGAGGTACGGGGTCTCGCCGCACCCGGCGCAGGCGCCGCTGAATTCGAAGAGCGGCTCCATGACCTGCTGCTGGCGGAGTTGGGTGATCTTGATCTTGCGCCGATCGAACTCGGGCAGCGCGAGGAAGAAGTTGAAGTTGTCGCGTTCGGGCAGGCGCAACGGCGCTTGCGGGCGCATGTTGATGGCCTTGAGCTTGGCCTCGGTCTTGTTCTTGGCCGGACAGACCTCGACGCACAGGCAGCAGCCGGTGCAGTCTTCCGGGGCGACCTGGGGGGTCCACTTGAGGCCCTTCCATTCCGGGACGCGGGCGTCGGTGCTCTTGAACGTGACCGGGGCGCCTTCGAGCCGGGCGGCCTCGTAAACCTTCATCCGGATCGTGGCGTGCGGGCAGATGGCCACGCACTTGCCGCACTGGATGCAGGTTTTCTCGTCCCAGACGGGGATTTCGACCGCTAGATTCCGTTTCTCGTAGCGGGCGGTGCCGGTCGGGAAAGTGCCATCGGGCCGGAAGGCGCTGACGGGCAGTTCTTCGCCGCGGTTGCCATAGATCAGGCCCAGGGTCCGGGCGATGTCATCCGGGGCCTCGGGCGCAAAGGGCGGGGGCAGTTGGCGGCTGCTCGTGACCCGCGCGGGAACCGAGACCTCGACGAGGTTGGCCAGCGTCTGGTCCACGGCGGCAATATTCTTGCGGACGACTTCTTCGCCCTTGCGGCCGTAGGTTTTCTTGATGGTGTATTTGATCTGGTCGATGGCTTCCTGGCGGGGCAGGACGCCCGACAGGGCGAAGAAGCAGGTCTGCATGATAGTATTGATGCGCGACCCCATGCCGGTGGCTTTGGCAACGCTCAAGGCATCGATGATGTAAAACTTGACCTGCTTCTTGATGAGGCCCTCCTGGACCGGCCGAGGCAGGGTGTCCCAGATCTCCTCGCGTCCATAGCGGGTATTGAGCAGGAATGTGCCGCCCGGGTTCAGGGACGCGAGCATGTCGTAGCGGTCCAGGAAAACCGGCTGATGACAGGCCACGAAATTGGCGCGGGAGACCAGGTAGGTGGACCGAATGGGCGTCGGTCCGAACCGCAGGTGGGAGAGGGTGACGGCCCCGGCCTTTTTGGAATCATAAACGAAATAGCCCTGGGCGTAGTTGTCGGTGTTCTCGCCGATGATCTTGATCGAGTTCTTGTTGGCCCCGACAGTGCCGTCGGAACCAAGGCCGTAGAACAGAGCGCGAACGACCTTGTCGGACTCCGTCGAGAACTCGGGGTCGCACACCAGGCTGGCCTGCGTGACGTCGTCCTCGATGCCGACCGTGAAGTGGTTCTTGGGAGCGGAGGCGGCCAGGTTATCGAACACGGCCTTGACCATGGCCGGCGTGAACTCCTTGGAAGAGAGACCGTAGCGTCCGCACAGGACCTTGGGCATCGAGCGGAGACAGCCCCAGCCGGAGGCGACGCCTTCGTTGAGCCCCGCCACGACGTCCAGGTAAAGGGGTTCGCCCTGGGCGCCGGGTTCCTTGGTGCGGTCCAGCACGGCGACCGCCTTGACGCTGGCCGGGAGGGCCTCGATGAGGCGGCGAGGATCGAACGGGCGAAACAGGCGGACCTTGAGCAGGCCGAGGCTGGCGCCGCGCTCGTTGAGGTACTCGACGGTTTCGTGAGCGGTTTCACAGCCCGAGCCCATCAGGATGAGCACGTGTTGGGCGTTGGGATGGCCCACGTACTCGAAGGCCTGGTATTGGCGGCCGGTCAGGGCGGCAAAGCGATTCATGACCTGCTCGACGATGCCGGGGCACTTGGCATAGAAGGGGTTGCAGGACTCGCGGGCCTGGAAAAAGACGTCCGGGTTCTGGGCGGTGCCGCGCAGGACCGGCCGGTCGGGATTCATCGCGCGCCGACGGTGGGCGATGACGAACTCCTCGTCGATCATCTGGCGCATCGTCTCTTCGCTGAGCATCGCAATCTTGGAGACCTCGTGCGAGGTGCGGAAGCCGTCGAAGAAGTGGAGGAAGGGAATGCGGGATTCCAGTGTGGCCGCCTGGGCGATGAGGGCAAAGTCCATCGCCTCCTGCACGCTGGCGGAGCTGAGCATCGCGAACCCGGTCGCCCGCGCGCTCATCACGTCGCTATGGTCGCCAAAGATCGACAAGGAGTGCGTGGCCAGGGTGCGGGCCGAGATGTGGAACACGGCCGGGGTGAGTTCGCCGGCGATCTTGAACATGTTCGGGATCTTGAGCAGGAGGCCCTGGGAGGCGGTGAAGGTGCAGGTCAAGGCCCCGGTCTGGAGCGCCCCATGGACGGCGCCGGCGGCGCCGCCTTCGCTTTGCATCTCGACGACCTGGGGGATGGTCCCCCAGAGGTTGGGCACGCCTTCGGAGGCCCACTGATCACACCACTCACCCATGTTGGAAGAGGGCGTAATGGGATAGATGCCCATTACTTCATTGCACCGATAGGCAACGTAGGCGACGGCTTCGTTGCCATCCAGGGTCTTGAACTGGACGCCGTTGGACGCCGCAGTGGAGTGGGGTTCGGAGACGGTGGCAGACTTGGCGGGCATATTAGGTGGGGCGGTTCAGTGTTGCAGGTTCGGGTTAAAGGGAGATTTCGGCGCTGAAGTCCGCGTCGGCCGCGTTGCGGTTGAGGGTGAAGCCGACACGTTTGGCGACATGTTGCATGGCGTGATTCTCCTTGAGCATGGTGGCGCGGATGCGTTCGAGCTTCTCCTGGCGTCCGATTTGGACCAGGCGCTTGAGCAGTTCGGTGCCCAGACCCTGCCGCTGCCAGCGGTCGCTGATGATGAGGGCGAACTCGGCCTCGTTAAGGCCGCGCAGTTTGCTGAGCCGGCCGACGCCGAGAATCTCGAGCTTGCCGGTTTTGGGGTCTTTGTACTCGGCGACGAGGGGGATTTCCCGGTCGTAGTCGTTGAAGCACATGCGGGTCAGGCGCTCGTGGGCGATGCGCTGGTCGAGCTTGAGCTGGGTGAAGTAGCGGTAATAGACGCTTTCTTCGGAGAGGGTTTCATGGAATTTGACCATGACCGGCTCGTCCTCGGGGCGGATGGGCCGGATGACCACCTTGGCCCCGCCCTTCAAGGTCCAGGGGGCGACATATTGGGTCGGGTAGGGGCGGATGGCGGAAGCGGGCAGTTTGGCTTCGGTCATTTCCTTGCCATAGATGACCACGCGGGCGTCCAGGGCGATGAGGCGCTCGGAGGAAGCCAGCAGCGGGTTGATGTCGATCTCCGCTATCCAGGGTTGCTCGACGACGAGTTGGCTGAAGCGGACCAGCAGTTCCTCGAGCGCGGCCAGGTTGACCGGTTTGCGGCCACGGACACCCTTGAGGGCCTGGAAGATGAGGGTTTGTTCCATCATCCGCCGGGCCAGCGTGGCATTGAGCGGCGGCAGGGCCAGGGAACGATCTTTGAAAACCTCCACCAACTGGCCGCCGGTCCCGAACAGGAGGACGGGGCCGAATTGGGGGTCCGGGCTGCTGCCGATGATCAGCTCGTAGCCGTCGAGGTCGATCATTGGCTGGACGGTGACGCCGAGAAAATGCTCTTTGCCGGCGCGTTTTTCCACAGACGAGGCGATGCCGTTCCAGGCGCGGCGCACCGCCGCGGCATTGCGGAGGTTGAGCTGGACCCCGCCGACGTCGGTCTTGTGCGTGATCGTTTCCGAATAGAGTTTGAGGACCACCGGGTAACCGATTTCCTCGGCCAGTTTGACGGCCTGCTCCTCGGTCCTGGCCACGCGGGTGTCGACGGTGGGAATGCCGTAGGCGCTGAGCAGTTGTTTGGACTCGAACTCGGTGAGGATGGTTCGGCCCTGTTTGCGGACATTCTGGATAAGGACCCCAGCCTTGGCGCGGCTGGCGGCGTCGGCGCTCTGATCGGCGACCAGCGCGGGGGTCTCGTATAGCGCCCGCAGGTTGTAAGTGTACCGATACATGTACTGGAAGGCGCGCGCCGCCGTGTCTGGATACTTGAAGGTCGGGATGCCCGATTCATTGAGGATATCTTCGCCCGGCTCGACTTCCCGGCCGCCCATCCAGCACGCCAGCAGAGGCTTGCCGGGAATCCTGGCGTAAGGCTTCAACTGCTGGGCCGTGCCGATCGGATCGGTCATGGCCTGAGGGGTGAGGATGACCAGCATGCCGTCGCTGCCCGGATCGGCGGCGGCGATTTGCACCGCCTTGGCGTAACGGTCGGGGCCCCCGTCGCCCAGGATGTCAATCGGATTATTATGGCTCCAGGCCGCCGGCAGCAGTTTGTTGAACTCCTCCATCGTTTGGGCGGACAGCTCGGCCAGGCGCCCGCCGCTGCCGATGAGCATGTCCGTGGCCAGCACCCCCGGACCGCCGGCGTTGGTGAGAATGGTCAGACGCGGCCCGGCGGGGCGGGGTTGCTTGGCCAGGACCTCGGCCATGTGGAACAGTTCGGCGATGGTCTCGACCCGCAGGACGCCCACACGGCGGAAGGCGGCCTGGAGGACTTCATCGCTGCCGGTCAGCGAGCCGGTATGCGAGGCGGCGGCCTTGGCGGCCGCCTCGGTCCGGCCGACCTTGATGACGATAATGGGCTTGGTCAGGGCGACCTCGCGGGCGGCCGAAAGGAACGAGCGGGCGTCGCCGACGGATTCCATGTAAAGGATGATGCTTTTGGTATTGGGGTCGTCGCCCAGGTAGTAGATAAGGTCGCCCCAGTTGACATCCAGCATCGAGCCGATGGAGACGAACGAGCTGAAGCCGACCTTTTCCCGCAAGGACCAGTCCAGAATCGCCGTGCAGAGGGCGCCGCTTTGGCTGATGAAGCCCAGGCTGCCGGGCAGGGCGATGGCGCCGGCAAACGTGGCGTTGAGCCCGTTGCTCGGGACCATCACGCCCAGGCAGTTCGGCCCAATGAGCCGCATCTTGCCGCGCCGGGCTTCCTCCATGACCTTCTGCTCGAGCTCGGCGCCCGCCGGGCCGGTCTCTTTAAAGCCGGCGGAAATGATGACCGCCGCCGGCACCCCGGCGTCCGCGCACTCCCGGATGAGGCCCGGCGCCGTCGCGGCCGGGGTGGTCAGGACCGCCAGGTCCACCTTCTCGGGGACCTCGCGGATGGTCGGATAGGCCTTGACGCACAGGACACTCGAACGCTTGGGGTTGACAGGATAAACGGTGCCGCCGAATCCGCCGCGGCCCATGTTCTGAAACACGGTCCGGCCGACGCTGCCTTTGTTCTCCGTTGCTCCGATGACCGCGACAACTTTGGGTGAAAAGATCGAATCGAGCGGCCGGCGGCGCGCTTGGCGCAGAATGTCGTGCGCCGGTTCGACGCGGTGAGTGGCGGGAATGGAAGTAGTGGTCTGCATGAAATAAAGTCCGTTAAGTTTTCAAATTCGCACCTGAATCGAAGCCTCGGTTCAGCACTTTAAGATCGAGGCTCCAGTCTAACAGCAACAATCGGTCGCAAAAGCGGTTTTTTTTCGCAACCGCTCATGCACCCACACCAATGTGCAGTGAATCGAGGCCGGCGACTTCACCGGCTTTGGCTTTTGCTTAACATATTTTGTCAAGGTTGCGCGGGAATCTTGCCTTCTCAACTCGCGTGCCGAATGTACCTGCGACTGCAGGTGGACTGGATGTGTACTGATAGATACGGGTCGAGTTCGATATTTTCAATTTGCATCTTTCCACCGAGGCGGTCCGCCAAAAATGCAGCCAAAATGGCTGCAATTTTACGAGGAGGAGGCGAGGTTGTGAGGACGAAGGTCGAAGTCCAACAAAGGTTGACCCCGCGGACAGTGGGGATGGTTTTTTATTTTTCACTTGGAATGGGTTTATTAGGCTTTATTAGGGTTTATTAGGGTTGATCGAGCTATACCCGTTTGAGGCGAGGGGCGGGTGTCGAGGGCCGAGGGCCGAGGGCCGAGGGGCGGGGCGGCGGCATCCTGGGCGGCGAGGGGGTTTTGCGCGAGATCAACGGCCAGGGCTTTGAGGGCTATGTCACCAGAGCTCTGACGAGACGCCGAGACGGGGCTTTGCGCAAGTTCGGCGGCCAGGGCTTTTAGGGAGGGGTCGGGGGAAGCGAACAGGTCGGAGATGAGTTGCTCCCGGGCCCGGGTGGTGAGGCGGGCGCGCTCGCGGGATTCGGCTTGGCTGGCCCGGGCCTCGGCTTCGAGGCGGTTGGAGCGGCGGCGGGACAATTCGAGGAGTTGGGAGCGGTGGTCGCCGTGGCGCAGGCGGGCCAGTTCCGGGAGGAATTGGCGCAGGCACTGCCAGCGGTCCTGGGGGCCGGCGGCGCTGTCGAGGAGGGAGCGGGCGGTGAAGGCGAGGTCAGCGGTGAGGACAAGGGCGAGATTTTCGGCGAAGGCATTGCCGGCGGCGGAGTGGAGGTCGGCGGCGTCTTCGGCCAGTTGGTTTAGCCAGTCGCGCTCTTGGTTGAGGTTTTGCCAATCGAGGAAACCGCCCTGTTTCCAATTGGTGAGGTTCATTTCGTTGATGGGCTGGCCGCTGAAGTTGGCGGCGAGGACGGCCTGAACTTCGGGCAGGGAGTTGAGCCAAGGGGCGAGTTGCCTGGCTTCCTGGCCGTCATCGAGGCGTTGATTTAGCTGGTCGCGGATATGGCGGGGGAGGCGGGCGATTTTGCCGGTGCGGGTGGAGGGGCGAGGGGCGGGGGGCGATGTAGATGGGTTTGCGTCCATTGGGGGAGTTTAGGGGAAAGGGCCGGGAGAAGTCATTACGAGGTAGTGTACGATTGTGTACGAGTCCAGGGTGCAGGGGCCGCAGGTTTTACAGGAGGAAACGGAGGAAACGGAGGAGGCGCGGGCCAGGGGCCACTGTTTCTTTAGCCGCAGAGAGCGCAAAGAGCGCGGAGGGGGCTGGAAATGGCCGCGAAAAAGCTCAGGAGCCGCAAAATGTGCGGGGTGCAAACTGCAAATTGGAGAGGGAGCGAAGGTGGCTGGCGGCGGTCAGAGAACGGGTGGGGCGTGGCGGAGGGAGATGAAGCCGCGGCGGGAGGTGTCGAAGAGGGCGCGGTAGGCGGCGCTTTGGCGTAGGTCGTGGAAGGCTTTGCTGGGGCTGCGATAGCCGCCGCAAATCCTTTGCAGGGTTTCGTCTTTGGTGCTGAGGCGGGCGTGGCCCTGGGCCTGGGCCTTGTGGACGCAGGCGACGATGTCGGGCAGGACGCCGGACAGGGTGACGGGAATGGGTTTGGCGGCGGGGATGAGGATGGAGGTGAATTGGGAGCCGTGGATCAGGCCGCAGGTGGGGCAAGGGGGGGAAAGGCTAAAGGCAGAAGGATGAAGGCTAAAGGCTGAGGGCTGAGGGCTAGCGGAATGGGCGAGGGAGGTGGCGGCGATGAGGCGGTCTTGCTGGACGAGGGCGTATTCGTGTTCGGAGAGGGGCTGGCGTGAGATTTCGGCGGGGATGGTGGCGTTTGCGGTGGTGGTGAGGGAATTGGCTTTGGTGTCGAGGGCAGAGAGGGTTTCGAGGGCGACGGGTTGGGCAGGCCAGATCTCGAATTTTTCGGCTTCGGTCCAGAGCTCGAGTCCATGCTGGAGGCCGGTGGGCACGAGGGCGACACCGGAGGGGCCGGGGCGGCGGGGCGTGTGAGCGTGGAGCGTGAGAGCGTGGGAGGGTGAGAGCGGTGGACGGTGGGCGGCGGGTTGGGGGTGGAATTGGCGGGCCTGGAGGCCGGTTGGGCGCTGGAGGGGCTGGTGACGCCAGATGGTTGTGGGTTGGGCGTCGATGGTGATTTGGGGGCGGTTCGGGGCGGAAGGGGCAGGTTGGCTGGGGCGGGTGGTGCTCATGAGTGTGCTCGGTATGGAGAAGGTATAGTGGAGGATGGCGTGGGGGTAAAGGGCGGTGTGAATTCGGGCGTAGGTGTTTTGGGGAGCGTTCCGCTGGTTGAGTGGACGGACCGAAGTGCGGCCCTGGGGCATAGCTTCGCGGGGATTTTTCACCAAGTGCGCCAGTCACGGCGCCACCATTCCGAGCCGGGTCCGCGGAAAGGCCGCAACGGCCCCGTTTTTCATTGCGCCGGGAGCACTGTGGATTAACATCGCCGTCAGAGCCTAAACTCGATCATGGCTGAACTAACCCCAGAGCAGAAAGCTCGTGAGCAGATCGATGGGATGCTCGTCGCCTCCGGCTGGGCGGTCCAGGATTACAAAGCCTTTGACCCGTCTGCCGCGCGCGGCATTGCATTGCGCGAGGTGCCGCTGAAGTCGGGGCGTTGCGATTACCTCCTGCTGGTGGACCGTAAAGCTCTCGGCGTGGTCGAGGCCAAGAAGACCGGCACAACGCTCTCCACCGTCGCGGACCAATCCGGCCACTACGGGGGAAACCTGCCGGACTTCATTGTGGCCCTTGCGCCCGGGCGCCTGCCGTTCCTTTACGAATCCACCGGCATCGAAACATTTTTCCGCGATGAACGCGATCCTGCGCCGCGCTCGCGCCGGGTCTTCACATTCCACCGCCCCGAGACGCTCGCGGCGTGGGCCGCTCAACCGGAAACGCTCCGCCGGCGTCTTGCGCAAATGCCGGCTGCGCACCCGCTGACCAAAATCGGCATGAGAGACTGCCAATTTGAGGCCAACACGAAACTCGAACAATCTTTCGCCGCCGACCAACTGCGCTCGCTTATCCAGATGGCCACCGGCGCCGGCAAGACCTACACTGCCTGCGCTTTCACCTATCGCCTGATCAAATATGCTGGCGCGCACCGTGTCCTTTTTCTGGTGGACCGCGCCAACCTCGGCCGCCAGGCCAAGGGCGAGTTCGATCAATTCGCCACGCCCGACACGGGCCGCAAGTTCACTGAGCTGTACAATGTCCAGCACCTCCGATCCAACAAACTGGATCACGTCGCCCGTGTCGCCATCTGCACGATCCAACGTCTCTATTCGATGTTGCGCGGCGAGGAGATGGACGAGGACTTGGACGAAAAATCCGGCTTTGAACTGGCGGCGGCGGATGACCGCGAGCGCGAAGTAAAGTACAACCCCGCCATTCCCATCGAGACTTTCGATTTCATCATTACTGACGAATGCCATCGCTCGATTTACAATCTCTGGCGGCAGGTGTTCGAGTATTTCGACGCCCACCTCATCGGCCTCACGGCCACGCCTTCCAAGCAGACCATTGGTTTTTTTAGCCAGAACCTCGTTATGGAATACGGCCACGAGCGAGCCGTGGCCGATGGCGTGAATGTCGGTTACGAGGTTTACCGCATTCGCACCCAGGTTTCGGAACAGGGCGGGAAGGTCGAGAAGGGGTTGTATGTGGATAAGCGCCACAAGGAGACGCGCGCCCGGCGGTGGGAACAACTCGACGAAGACCTCACCTACGGCTCGCGGGACCTCGACCGGTCGGTCGTCGTGCCCTCGCAAATCCGCACCGTACTCCGGGTGTTCAAGGAGGCGCTTCACGCCGAGCTGTTTCCGGGCCGGACGATCGTCCCCAAGACCCTCATTTTTTGCAAAGACGATTCGCACGCCGAGGACGTGGTCCAACTAGTTCGCGAGGTCTTTGGCCGGGGGAACGATTTCGCCAAGAAGATCACCTACCAGGCAAAGCACCCCGTCACCGGCAAGTCGGCGAACACCGAATCGCTGATCCAGGAATTCCGCACTTCGCCCCAACTGCGGATTGCGGTCACCGTGGACATGATCGCCACGGGCACGGACATTAAGCCGCTCGAATGCCTCCTTTTCCTGCGGGACATTCGCAGCCGCGTCTATTTCGAGCAGATGAAGGGGCGCGGGACCCGGGTGCTCACCCCTACCGACCTCCAGGCCGTCTCCGGCGAGGACGCCCACGCCAAGACCCATTTCGTCATAGTGGACGCGGTGGGCGTATGCGAGAGCGACAAGACCGACTCCCGCCCGCTGGAGAAGAGGCCCTCCGTCGCCTTCGACAAACTTCTGCTCGGTGTGGCCCTTGGCAAACGCGACGAGGACACGCTGACGACCCTGGCGGGACGCCTGGCACGGCTGGATCGCGAGATCACTGCCTCCCAGCGCCAGCAAGTCAGCAACCTCGCCGGGAAGAAAACGCTCGCCCAACTCCCCCGCGCGCTGCTTGACGCCTGTGACCCCGAGATGATTGCCGAGAAGGCCAAGGGAAAACCGGGCGCATCGCCGGACGAAACGCCGCCCGAAAAATTGGAAGCCACCCGCCAGGGCCTCGTTGCTGCCGCTTGCGCGCCGTTCGACCTACCCGCCCTGCGCGAGGCCCTCGCCAAAGCCAAGCAGGAGGCGGAGCAAACCATCGACACCGTCACCGCCGATACCGTGATCTCCCAGGGTTTCGATGCCGCCGCCAGGGAAAAGGCCGCCAGCCTCGTGAAGTCGCTCCGCGATTACATCGAACAGCACAGGGCCGAGATCACCGCGCTCCAAATTCTTTACAGCCGCCCGCACAAGCAGCGACTCACTGAGCCAATGCTCAAGGAGTTGGAAAAGAAGCTCCAGGAAAACCACGCCGCCTGGACCGAGGACCGGCTTTGGGACGCTTGCGCCGTCGCTCGGCCAGGCAAGGTGAAGGGCCGTTCCCAAGCCGGGCGGTTCGCCGATCTTGTCGCCCTGGTGCGCTTTGCGCTCGAACAACAGCCCGTACTCAAGCCGTTTGCAGATTCCGTGTCCGAGCGTTTCAACGAATGGCTTATGGACAAGGCCCAAGCCGGCGTCACCTTCACGCCCGACCAACTCGCCTGGCTGAACCTTATCCGCGACCACATTGCCACCAGCCTCAGCATCGAGCCTGAGGATTTTGATTATTCGCCATTCAGCCAGTGTGGTGGCTTGGGCAGAGCGCATGAGGTTTTCGGAGAACAACTGCCGGGGCTGCTCGAAGAACTCAACGGGGTGCTCGTGGCATGAATGAAAAACACGATGATGCAGACCGCAAAATCTCGGGCAGCGACCCCGAACCGCCTCCCCGGCACCTGCGCCGACTGCATCGCGTTTGGCCTGACCGGGACGGCAACATCTCGTATCTGCTGACGATGTGCGTGGATGGCCGCGGCAGGGTGCTCGACAATGAAATCACTTTTCAACGCCTCGCAGGCTTCCTGCTCGACAGCCCACAACGTTACGGTTGGTTCGGCCGCCGTTTCGTCATTATGGCCGACCACATTCATCTGATCGCCAGGACGGGTTACGGCGCGGACCCACTGGGGCGATGGATCAAGGCCCTAAAAGCAGTTGTCGGCGGGTTGGAGCGCCAGGAGCGGTGCCCTCCGTCATCCCCTGGCGGTCCTGTAGGCCCGGTGCCCTCACCGGGCCTACAGGCGGGGGTGCGTTCGGGAGAACTTGCCCGTATTAGGCGTTCCTGGCGGTGGCAGGACGGCTATCATGACCACAAGTTTCGCACGCCGGAAAGCGGGAGCCACAAATGGGAATATGTGTGCCTGAACCCAGTGCGCTACGGTCTGGTGAAGCGCCCGGAAAATTGGCCCTTGGGGGGCGAAATACTCCACGACAACGCCGGCCATCCCCCTGTAGGCCCGGTGCCCCCACCGGGCGGTCCGCGATTGGTTCGTGGCACGCCACCTTTGTTGAAGACGGGAGTTTTGGTCGGGCCGGAGCCGCCGGGTGAGGGCACCCGGCCTACAGGATGAACACGCGCCGAAAACATCATGGCCCTGGTTTGTCGCGCGGCGCGAACATGAAGAGCGCCTCGAGTGGCACGTCAAAGGACGCGTCCCGCACCGTCGGTGCGCGACTCGAACACGTGGCCCGGCTACCCTCAGCAGCCCGAGATGCAGGCCATGTCCAACCACGCGGCGGCGAAGCAACCCCGGTGCCCCCGTCGGGCGAACCGGCGCGCGTGGGCCCGGTGCTGCCACCGGGCGGATCGGTGCGTGGAGGCCCGGTGCCCTCACCGGGCGGCCCTGTCGCAGGCCGCGTCCCCTCACTCGGCGCGGCCGCCGCCCTGCGCCACGAATGCAAAAACACGCGGAGCCCTCAACGACCGAACGGGAGCAACAGAGTCGCGCTCGGCGAAATGTCAGAGGCACACGTGGCTCAGGACGGCCCCGAAGGACGAGGTGAGTTTACTTACGTGGACATCAGCAGCATCGACCGTGAGACAAAGCGCATCGTTGGCGCGAAAGTCCTGCCATCAGCGAAAGCCCCAAGCCGGGCGAAGCAGGTTTTGAAAGCGGGCGACGTTCTGGTATCCATGACACGCCCGAACCTGAACGCTGTGGCGCTTGTAACACCAGAACTGGACGGCGCGATTGGCTCGACTGGCTTTCATGTGCTGCGCGCAAGGGACGCCGAGCCGGAATTCCTTCTCTACGCCGTCCAGACGCCGGACTTCATTGATGCGATGTCTCAGAAGGTGCAGGGCGCGCTTTATCCAGCCGTGCGTCCGAAAGACATTGCTTCATTCCGCGTTCATCCTTTTTCGCTGCCGCAGCAGCGGCGGATTGTGGCGGAGATCGAGAAGCAATTCGCGCGGCTGGAGGCGGGGGTGGCGGCGTTGCGGCGGGTTCAGACCAACCTCAAACGCTACCGCGCCGCCGTCCTCAAGGGCGCCTGCGAAGGAAAGTTAGTCCTCACGCAAACAGAGGTTCAGAAGGCAGAAGGCAGCGGTGTCGAGACGGGCGAACAGATGCTGAAGCGCATTCTCACCGAGCGCCGCCAACACTGGCAAGGCCGTGGCAAATGCAAAGAACCCGCCACCCCGGATGGCACCAATCTCCCCACTCTCCCAGACGGCTGGGCGTGGGCTTCATGGGAAATGGTCTTGGCACACGAGGAAGGCGCGTTCAAACGCGGCCCGTTCGGCAGCGCGCTTACCAAATCGACCTTCGTTGAAAAGGGATTCAAAGTTTACGAGCAGTATTGCCCTATCAACGACGACTGTTCATTTGTCCGCTATTACATCACGCCGGAGAAGTTTGAAGAACTTCAGACGTTCGAGGTCAAGGCCGGAGATTACTTGATTAGCTGCTCTGGCGTCACCCTTGGCCGCATTACGCGAGTGCCGGAACATTTTGAACGAGGCATCATCAACCAAGCCCTGCTCCGAGTACGGGTCAACGAGAGCGTCATCAATGACCGGTATTTCCTTCATCTCTTCCGGTCGGCGCTCTTCCAAAAAGCGATCTTCGACAACTCAACTGGCTCTGCCATTCCAAACGTCAAAGGAGTCAAAGATTTAAAGGCAATGGCCATTCCACTTCCCCCACTCGCCGAGCAATCGCGAATCGTGGCGGAAGTGGAGCGGCGGCTGAGCGTGGTAGAAGAGTTGGAAGCGTTGGTGAGCGCCAACTTGCAACGGGCGGGTCGTTTGCGCCAATCCATTCTCCAGAAAGCATTCACTGGACAACTCGCATGAACCCGCCATTCATCCTTCATCCGTTTTTCTCCTGCGGTGGCCCGCCTGCCCCAGCGACTCCGTCGTGCAGAGGGCCTCTACCGGCCAGTTGTGAATGGCATTTACTCTGATCAATCAAAGTGGTACATTGTGCCACGACAGCGGTCCCCTGAACCGAGGGATCAAAAAAATGAAACTGCTGGAAAGGACATTTGAATTACGCGGCCCGGAGGGGCTGGGCGCAAAGCCGCGGCCGGGACTGATCGGCCCGGTACTTGGCCGGGTGCGTGACACTTTGCTGGACTCGGTGCGCATGGGATTTCTGCATTCCAGCCGTGCGCTGGGGCGAGTTCCATTATGCTTGCAGGGAGCGGCGGATGTGCGATTTATCGGGCATGCCGCAGGACAGAATGACTCGACTATCCTCCGCTTTGAGGTGCCCGAGTTTGGTAGTGTAGCTGGGGAGCTGTTTGAACAAGGTCAACTCTGGAATTCCGGGCCGAAGCCGGAACAGACGGCGTTTGACCTGCTTGCAGCTTCGCTGCGCGACGTGCGACAAATGGCAAGGAACAGCGAGCGTTTTGATCATGCGTTGCTGCGAAGATTTGCGAGTTACCGGCATTTGCTCCGGCACGGGCTGAGTTCCATCGCGTTGCCGCACGCCAATGCTTCCGAGGTAGAGAGCATTGACGAACCGTTGAGCGCCGCCGCGGAAAGTTTGTTCCGGGAGACCCCGCCTGCTCGCCGGGTGCGCCTGTGTGGACGACTGGATTTGCTCGCTGTTAGCAAGCGTGTCTTGGGCCTTTATCTCGAGGACGGAGCACCCGTGAGGGCGGTCTGGACGATTGAAGGCTTCGTCGATTTGGCAGACTTTCTGGACAAGCAGGTGGTGATTGAAGGTTTGGCCGAATTTCGCCCGTCGGGAACGCTGCTCCGTGTGGACGCGGATGCCATTCGAGACGCCGGCGCAGGGGACGCATCCTTCTCGACCCTTCCGCTGCCGGAAGTCCATCGCAATTATCAGAAGGCAGCAGCGGTTCGACCGGGCCAGAAGCCGTATGCTTCAATTTTTGGTCTGATCCCGGGGGAAGAATCTGACGAGGAGTTTGCGGCTGCCGTGGCTGAACTGAGTTGATGCTACCCGCCACAACCTATCTTCTCGACACTGGCATCCTTCTGCATTGGGTTCGCGGCAGCAAGGTGGCGGCGGTCGTTGACGGGCAGTTCCAGCTACGTGAGGCACATTTCCGCCCGCTGATTTGCGAGGTTAGCCTCGGGGAAATCGAAGCGTTTGCGCGCAGCGAAAAGTGGGGAGAGCAGAAACGAAGCAAGCTCAAAGAACTTAAGAAGGAACTCATCGCGGTGGATATTTCCGATTCGCGCGTGATTGAGGCTTAGGCGGATTTGAGTTCACTCGCGAAGGCGAATGGTTGGGGGATTTTGCGGGGCAAGAATGATCTTTGGGTAGGCGCAGCGACGCGGGTTACAGGAGCGACGTTGTTGACTGCGGACAAGGATTTTCTACCCCTACGCGATGGAAGGCACCTCGACGTTATCTTGTTGGACGCGATGACGGGTTGGAAACTTTCCTGAGCGATGAGCAACCCCACCCAACTGGTCCAAAAACTTTGGAATTATTGCAGCATCCTCCGCGATGACGGCCTTGGTTACGGCGACTACGTGGAGCAGTTGACGTATCTCCTGTTCCTCAAAATGGCCGACGAGCAGAGCCGCCCGCCATTCAATAAGCCCGCCGCTGTGCCTAAAGACTACGACTGGCCGAGCTTGCTGGCCAGGGACGGGGATGATCTGGAGACGCATTACCGCCATGTGCTCGAAACCCTCGGCAAGCGGCCCGGCATGTTGGGCGTCATCTTCCGCAAGGCGCAGAACAAAATCCAGGACCCGGCGAAGCTGCGCCGGCTCATCGTGGACCTGATTGACAAGGAACAGTGGTCCAGCCTCTCCGCCGACGTGAAAGGTGACGCCTACGAGGGCCTCCTGCAAAAGAACGCCGAGGACGTGAAGGGCGGCGCGGGCCAATACTTCACGGCCCGTCCACTGATTGCGGCGGTGGTGGACGTGATGGCGCCCCGGCCTGGCCAAACGATGTGCGATCCGGCTGGCGGCACAGGGGGGTTCGTGCTGGCTACTCACAATTACGTCGCCGGCCACTACGCGCTGGATCGGGTGCAGAAGAAGCTGCTCAAGAGCGGGACATTGTTCGTGGTGGAGTTGGTGGACAGCGTCGCCCGGCTCTGCTGCATGAACCTGCTCCTGCACGGGATTGGGGGCGACGGCACGGCTGAGGTGCCGGTGTTGGTCCGGGACGCTCTAGCGGGAAAGCACGGCGAATATGACCTGGCCATGACCAATCCGCCCTTTGGCAAAAAGAGCCGCGTCACCATAGTCAACGCAGCCGGCGAGCAGGAGAAGGAGTCGCTCGTGATCAACCGGGACGATTTTTGGGCCAGCACCAGCAACAAGCAACTCAACTTCCTCCAGCATGTGTTCACCATCCTCAAGCAGCATGGCCGGGCAGCGGTGGTGCTGCCGGACAACGTGCTTTTCGAGGGCGGCGCCGGCGAGACTGTCCGCCGCGCCCTGCTGAAACAGGCGGACGTGCATACACTCCTGCGCCTACCGACAGGCATCTTCTACGCCCAAGGCGTGAAGGCAAACGTCCTGTTTTTCGACCGCAAACCGGCCCAGGAGAAGCCGTGAACGCAAAGGCTGTGGATTTACGACCTGCGGACAAACATGCACTTCACCCTCAAGGAGAATCCGCTCAAGCGCAGCGACCTCGACGAGTTCGTGGCGTGTTACAATCCGAAGAACCGCCACGAGCGGAAGGAGAAGGAACGATTCAAGAGCTTCGCGTATGGGGACCTGCTCAAGCGCGACAAAGTGAACCTCGACATTTTCTGGCTCAAGGATGAGTCGTTGGAGGAATCTGCAAACCTTCCCGCCCCGGGCGTCATTGCCGCCGAGATCACGGAAGATTTGGAGGCCGCGCTCGAGCAGTTTGCGAGTATTGCGGAGGACATGAAGAAGCCGGGTGCGTAGGCCGAAGGGCAGTGACGGACGACGGAGCGGACGAATCGGATTTGGCGTCACGGTGGCCAGGGGGCGGAAAGGAATTGGCGGGTTGTGCAGAGGGCGGGAGACTGGGGACTGAGGGACTACGGGCGGAGGTGTTGTTCGGGCCCTCCCCCTGCCCCTCTGCCATCGGATGGGAGAGGGGGAGGACTATTTGGGGCGGCGTGACCCAGGGCGGGACGAGAATCAATAGCCAATAGCCAATAGCCAATAGCCGATAGCCGATAGCCGATAGGCAATGGCCGGTAGCCGATGGCCAATGGCCAATAGCCGGAGGCTGACGGCGAATGGCAGAGGGCGGGAGGGGGAGAGGAGAAAGTGGAAAGCAGAAAGCAGAAATTGGGGGGAGGGCGGGGGCGACGGACGGAGTGGACGGAGCGGACGGATCGGATTTGGGGACACGGTGACCGGGGGGGCGGAAAGGAATTGGCGACTTGGGAGCTATGGGAAGTATGGGAGATATGCCGCGGTGACAGCGACCGGAAGGGCGAGCGGCGGTGGCAGATTGTGTGGAGGGCGGAGGGATTGCGGGCGGGCGCGCGGCTCGGGCGTCTGCCGAGAGGGGCACAGGAATCAATAGCCAATAGCCAATGGCCAATAGCCGAGGGCCGAAAGCCGTTAGGCAATGGTTAATGGGAAGCGGCAAATGGCAGGTGGCAAGTGGCGGATGGCAGATGGCGGAGGGATTGTGGACGGGGGGGAGCGTGGAGGGCGAAAGCAGAAACCGGAAAGTAGAAAGCAGAAATTGGGCGGAACGCGGTGAACGCGGAAACCAGAAATTGGGAAAGCGGAAAGCAGAAACTGGGGGCAACGGAATCGAGGTCGGGGCCGGGGCAAATTGGAAATTGGGAATTGAGAATTGCAGATTTCAGAGGGGGCGGAGGTGGGCTGGGTGGAAGGTGGGGAGGGGGGAGGGATGGCCGCCGGAGTGGAGGCCGGCGGTGGAGGCGATGCCGGCGGGGGTGTGGGTGAGGGCGTGGAGGGCGAGTTTGGCGGCGTCGAAGGTGTCGCCGTGGCGGCCGAGGCTGTCGGGTTCGCAGACGAAGCGGCCACGGTCTTTGAGGACGAGGCGGTGGTCGGCGCGGACGTAGTCGTCGGGGGGGAGGGTGAGTCGGTTGTCGTGGAGGAGGGCGAGGTATTGGTCGCCGAGGAATTCTTTCCAGTTGGTGGGTTTGTCGAGGCCGGGTTTGTGGAGGGATTCGCTGGCGACAACGAGGAGGACGGGGAGGAGGGGGGCGAATTGTTTGCGGAGGTCTTCGGCGAAGTAGCGTTCGCTGGTGGCGTCGATGGCGAGGGCGCGTGGAGCGTGGAGCGGGGGGAGCGTGGAGCGTGAGGGGGGCGGAGTCCACAGTCCACAGTCCACAGTCCACAGTCCAGAGGGCGGAATGGGAGGAATGGGAGGAATGGGAGGAATGGCGGAGCTACGGGACGCGGGCCACGGACCAGAGGGCGCGAGTGTCGAGTGTCGAGTGTCGTGGGACGGGGGGCGGCGGGCAATGGTTTGGATGACGGAACGGAGGCGTTCGCGGGCGAGGTCGGGGTCGCGGGTTTTCCAGACGAGGATGGCGCGGAGGAGGACGTCCGGGGGGTGGGCTTCGGCGAGGGCGAGGGCGCTGGGGCTGGAGGAGCCTTTGGTGGTGGTGGCGGGGTCGAAGCCAAGGGCGGTTTTGGCGGCGGGGTCGAGGTGGGCGGCGAGCCAGTTGAGGGCGGCGAGGAAATCGGCGTGGGAGTCGATGTCGAAGAAGGCGCAATGGCCAATGCCGCGTTCCTGGGCGACGGTGAGGCGGAGGAGGTCGCAGGCGGCGGCGCCGCCGGCGATCCAGGCGAGGTGGTGGGCGATGCGGTGGCCGAGTTTGTTTGGGGCGCGGCGGAGGGCTTCGGCGGGGGTGATTTCGGCGCCGGAGCGGAGGTCGAAGATTTTCTTGCCGGCGAGGTGGGTGTCGAAGGCGTCGGCGCGGTGGACGGGGATTTGGCTTTGGCTTTCGTACCAGTTGCCGGCGGGGTTGGGATGGAACTGGAGGCCTGGGGGAGGGGCGAGGAGTTCGAAGGAGTAGTGGGAGTCGTCGAACTCGGGCGGGGTGGTGGCGAGGATGAGTTTGAGGTCTTTGTTGGTGGAGATGACTGGGAGGAGGGCGACGATGAGGTATTTGAGGTGGTGGATGAAGGCGATTTCGTCGAGGAAGACGTTGCCGGTCCAGGAGCGGGCGGTGGCGAGGTTAGGGGCGATGATTTTGGTGCGGGAGTAGGAGGATTTGTCGTGGTAAACGCGGAATTCGAGTTTTTGGGCTTGGAAGAGTTCGGCGAAGGCGTCCGGGTCGAGGCGTTGGAGGATTTTGTCTTTGGCGGCGTCGGCGGTGTGGAAGAGGAGACCGGCAGAGGCGGCGCGTGAGGAGCAACGGAGGGCGGCGAGCTGGAGGGCGGCGGAGTCTTTCTGGATGAGTTGCGAGGCGGAGAGGTGGAGGCGCTGGGATTGTTTGATGGGGAGTTCCTGGGCGAGGAGGAGTGAGGCGGAGGCGTAGATGCAGGTACGCCAGGGGCGCTGCATCATGTCGAAGAGGGTCATATCGGCGAAGGTGGAGGATTTGCCGCTTTGTCGTTCCCAAAGGAGGCAGAAGAGGCGGAAACGGGCGTTGGTGAAGGCAGCGAGGGCTTCGGCCTGGTAGGGGCGGGGGAGCAGAGTGGAGAGTGCAGAGTGGGGAGTGCGGAGTGCGGAGTGCGGAATGCGGAGTGCGGAGTGGCCGGGCTCAGCGGATTTGGTCGCGGCGGGGGGCGGGTTTGGCGGGGTCAGATTGGTTTCCATAGATTGCCGAAGAGGATTTGGCCGACCTGGTTGAGTTTGGCGGCGTGGGTGGCAGGGGAGTTGGCGATGGCCTGGAGGCCGGCGTCGGTGGCGGCGCGGAGGACGATTTCGGAGGTTTGGCGCTGGAATTTTTCGCGCTGGAGGAGGAGGCGGTTACGTTCGATGTCGGTGCGCTGGCAGCGGCGCCAGGCTTTGGGATCGCCATGGAGGAGGGCGAGGCTGGAGAAGAAACGGTGGCCAAGGCGGTGGAGGGCCTCATCCTGGCTAGAGGGGGCGAGTATCGAGGGGGGAGGGTCGGCGGACGAGGGGCGGGTGTCGAGGGGGGGTTCGCTGGAGGGGTGAGTTGGATTCGAGATCATAG
>Ga0187873_1001344_pt1 | contig 20602 bp, 14 predicted proteins | sample June2016WEW_16_1_2_FD_133012 | JGI IMG/M metagenome (GOLD analysis project Ga0187873, IMG submission 133012) | Peatland microbial communities from SPRUCE experiment site at the Marcell Experimental Forest, Minnesota, USA - June2016WEW_16_100 | ecosystem: Environmental > Terrestrial > Soil >... | reverse complement strand
TCTGCCACCCTACTCTCCGGATCTGAACCCGATAGAAAAGTTCTTTTCCAAGCTCAAGGCGCGGCTCCGCAAAGCCGCCAAACGAGATATCGATGCCCTATGGAAGGAAATTGGGGAATTGCTTAATACGGTGTCCCCAAGCGAATGCACAAACTTCTTCGCCTCTTGTGGATATGTACGCACTTAAATCGAAACCGCTCTAGCCTACAATTTGGGGCAACTATTGAAAGGGCGGGTGCTGCCGGCGTCCTATCGCACGGTGACGGTGGCCACGCTGCGCTGGAAGGTGTATCGGCTGGCGGGGAAACTGGTGCGCCACGCGCGCGGCTGGATGCTGCAGATCAAGGCCGACCTGGAGAAATGGCGCTTATTGCAATCCGCTCGGGTCTGCTGCGCGACGCTGCGGACCTGAGGCAAGGAGGCAAAAAAAGCGTGGCCGTGGAACTACCGTGCGGCGGTGTGCGCGGGTGGTGGGAAAAAATTATCCGGAGGACGCATGGGCCCCTGAATCCTGACCCGAACTGAGTCGCGAGCTGCCACTCACTAACCACGGCTCGCGGCCGTAGGCGTTTCCACCACGTCAGGAACGCGCTATATCGCTCAATCGTGATTCTTGGGCTAGCGCACACTAGCGACGGCAACTGCCGAAGCCTTTCCGCAAATCAGGCGGCAGAGCCGCGTCTCCCAAGCCATGCGAAACTTAGGGCGCGGCACCATTGTGGCGACGCGCCTTCGTGCAAACTAATCTGTGTTCACCAGAAGTTGTCGCAATCGTGGCAAGACCGTTTTCGACTCGTGAGGGCTTTACAGGCTTTTCATCCAGGTCATATGTGATTGCGCGTGGCGCGACAATTGTAACGCCCTCGATCGGCGTTGGCACCTTAAGGGTAAGTAGGAATTTATCCGGGTTATCATTCCATTCTACGCTGATCGGACCGAGTGGAGTAGCCACTGACCCGCGGGCCCACGCCAGTCCGGCACTATGTGGGTGAATCCGAACCCGGCGAAATCCTGGACGTTCAGGAGTAATCCCCACGACCTCGGAGAGCAACCACCTGGCGGGGCCCACGCCGGCAGGTTGTATCAAACTCAGCCCGCCCCATGCCACTTGACGATTCACCGGAGCCGCATACTGAGGGGGTTGCATATTGCGTGGCAGCGTCGAAGTGGGATTCCACTCTTCCCAAGTTGTCGTTGCTCCCGCTGATATCATGGTCCCCCAATAGTCATGCAGCATCTCTACGGCTTCTTCATGCCGGCCCATGAGCGCCAAAGCGTTCAGTATGTAAATCCCGAAGTAGGGGGTGTTCGAGCAGCGGCCAATTCGGTCGGCGTACACGGCCTTAAAGGCGGTACCGTACTCTTTCGACCCTAGTGTCTTTCCTAAAAGCAAATTGGTAATCGCATGGATATAATATTTCTTCGACCAATTCTCGTTTTCCTGCAACCAGCGGGCTGCATGCCGGTCGGCGGTTTTCCAGAAAGCCTTCGACGCCTCGAGCTCCCCAACACTTTCCGCTGCCCAAGCCAATTCGCGGCACGTTTGGATATACTTTCCCTCAAATGCGGCGAGTCTTTGATCGCGGAATTCGGCGGCATCTCTAAAGGGGTCATTGATACGCTTGTCCCAGTCGAACCAAAGCCACGGTTCTCCGACATTTACCGAGCCTTCGTACTTTTCGGCTGGTGGTGGCCCATCGTACTTCTCAACCAAAGCCCTTAAATCAAGCAGACGATCTTTGAGGTACTGAGCATCGCCGCTAACCCGATAGTAGTCCACCAGCGCCAAAGCCCAGTCAAGGGTGTAACCGGGGATTGTATTTAGATTTGGTATCGGCCTCGTACCCCTCGGCAAGAAGCCTTCCAGTTCGGCCCGAATGAGCCAGTACTGACCAAACACGTATTCCACCGCGGTTTGAATCACCCGTGAATCACCAGCCCAGGGGAAACGGTCTACCCGATCAAGGCAGAGCGTCTGAAAGATCGGCCGCGGAGACGGATCGTTGCCGTTGGGCTGGCCCATCACCGCGTGAGCCGAGTACGCGCACATTTCCCAAATGCGCATCAGTTCTTCGTCACTGCATGCGAAATTGCCGACGTAGTTGGAAGGGTAGATCTGTAAGACTCCATGTACGTTGCGGATGGTGAATGGAGCCCTAACGCTGTGGAAATTGATCCAAACAAAACGCATGCTGCCCCAGCCGCCATTAGCGATGGCAGGCCTGAAGTGCTTCCTGGTGCCGTCGGGTTTTTCTGTGGCACCGTAGATTCGCGTGGGCAAAAGCGCCTCACCCGTCTCAAATGTTATCGAGGTCGAGGCTGGAACATCCGCCTCAAACTCGACTGTCCCGGGCGCGGTCCTTCCCAGGTCGATGAAAAGGCTCACGTCAGGCCGATGAGGATGAGGTTCGACCAGGATTTCGTCTTTGCCGTCCTCCGGCACTTGAAAGTTATTGTATTCGCTAGGCAGGTTCGGGTCGCCACGGTAGATGAGTGCGGTGTAGACGGGCTTCAGTGGGACGTGTTCCAACCTTACCTCGCCGGGTTTGACAGGGGACCACTGCCGCTCACGGACAGGATCAAGTGTCCCGATTTCCCAGTCCTGAGCGTAGAGTCTTGTTTCTCCACCTCTATAGAGCTTCCGTGAGGACTGCCGGTGAACCTGCTCTGCCCGATGGTGAGACCACTGGCCTTGTTGGGCATGGGCATCTTGTTTTGTGGCCCCATGTTGGCCAAGACTGCTCACGGAGGCCAGGAGACCGACGCCGGCTAAAATGATTAAGCAATATCTTTTGAACATGACATCTCCCTGTATTTCCGGGATGAAGTGGCGCGCGCCAATGAGGTTTTGTATGCCCAAGAGTGACCGGACGCGTGTCCGTCACATGCTGGGCGCGGCGGTGTATATGGAGCACCGAGACGAGCTCATTTGTCTTCACCTGCCCACCAAAGCCGCATTCCCAACTCGGGATCCATCCTTCCGGGGTGGCCCTCGGGGTGTGGCGGATGGTCGAACGGGTCCAAATAGGCATTCCGCGCAAGCTCCCGCCCATCGGACGCGCGAAGCAGCAACACGACGCGATAAGCAAGGCTCCTTTTGACCTGGAAGGATAGGGCGCTCAGGCGCGCATGCGAGTCGGGGCCCAGGTGGACCTGGCCCTTTCCACGCGTGACTTGATCGCCGGTTTCCGTTGTCACCGTCCACTCGGCCACGCAGTCACCATAATCCACCAGCGAGTCGTTGACAACATGGAGGGCAATGGGTGTGTCTTTGTACTCCATGAAAATACCAACGGGGGCGTTGCCTTCTTCCAGTGCCCGTAGCCCGCCTCCTACTCCTTCTGTCTTCGGGCGCCCCCAGTAGTCGTACACGCCGTAGAAACTCTGCGGGCAAAAGTCGATCCACATGAACAGGAAATATCCTGCGTTCGGGGCATACTTTTGCATGCGGTAATGCTCAATGTAATACTTTATGAGCCTGTATTGATAATCGTGGAGCTCGGCCACGCGCGGCATCACGTTATTAAGCCGATCGGCTATCCGCGGAACAAGCCGCACACTTTCCGGCCCTGGAGGCGCGTCGACTCCGAATTCCGTAGCGAGCTTCGCTGTCGAACCGGAAATATCCGTGTACTGGCCTCCTCCCAGCGATCCACGATAATCGTGGGCGTCTCCGCTTTCTAAGTCGTCTGGGTCGCCGCAATTCCTTATGGTGGGACGAGTTGGGTCAAGCCGTTTCGCCTCCGCCACGAGCTGCGGGCCGGGACACGTTTTGGATCGAGTGGCCCCATCAGCTTCATTCATGCAAATCCAGCAGATAATGCTGGGGTGGTTGCGGAGCTGTTTGATCATTCCTCCGACAACCGAGAGCGCCCGCTGGGTGAACGGTACGTCGGTGGGAAAGACCCAGTTGAGATCAGAATCCTGCAACAAAACGATTCCCATCCGATCGCACAGGTCGTAAAACTCCTTGTTCTCCACGTGCACGTGGATGCGCAGGGCGTTGATCCCCACCCGGACCGCCGCTGCCAGGTCCCGCTCGTAGCGCGCACGGTCAACCGCAGAGAGGTAGAGGTCCGGCCAGTACGTGGCTCCCCGTAAGAAGATTGGCTTTCCGTTGAGCAGGAAGCGGGTTTCGTTTTGCGTGCGGCGCAATTCTACCGTTCGAATTCCAAACGTCGAACTGGACGCGAGGGTTGTTTGACCGGACTCACGGAGGGCGAGCTCTAGCCGGTACAAGGCTGGACCGCCTCGATCCCAGGTGCTCCAAAGTGTTGGAGAGTCCACCGCAAGGGCAGCTTGGAGGTCGGTTGTTCCCGCCTTAAGCCTCATTGCCTTTGACGTACGGGCAACCTCGATTCCGCTGGGCTCCGACCGAATGCGCGCGGTGAACTCTGCCTCCCGCTCGCCCTCGTCGAGCGCAACCGGCCATGCGATCGAGACGTCAGCCCGGGCCGCATTCTCGGAGAGCTTTGTTACGATGGTGGGGTCCCCCGCGGCGCGCAGCCCGCCATGCAAGATGAGTTGGACGGGACGCCATATGCCGACCGGATTCACATCGCGCTGCACAAAAGTGTCGGCGTGCTCATATGTGCCCTTGACCATGTGCCGAACGGTACCCCACACCCTGTTTTGATCGTCTCCCGAAATAACCTGAATGTCCCAAGGCGAGGAAACTTTCACGATAAGGAGGTTGGGCTTGTCTCTGCCCAAAACGGACCCCACTTCGAACTCGAATGGCTCGGAGTAGCCCTCGTGTTCGCCCAGGAGTTGTTCGTTCAGCCACACTTTGGCATAGTAGTCCACCCCTTCGAACCGGAGCGTGGCCTTGGTTGTTTCTGGTGGCGTTACGAACTCCAACCGGTACCACCAGGGGGCTTGGTTAAAGTAGCGAAGGTCGCGCCCGAAGTAGGGTTGAGGCGCGAAGAGGAGCTGAAGATGCGCCAACCGCCCGATGGGTTCCCAATCCGAAACTGATGGACCTACCCGAATCGAATTCCATCCCCGCCGGTATAGTCCAAGCTTTTCACCGACGTCGTGAACGTCTTGAAGAACTCGCCACCCACGGCTCAGATCGATCGCACGAACGGCGCTTTCCCCGTGACTGAGGCGCTCATCGGTTTGGCCGGGGTAAGAGAGCCTGGAAGCTAGCAGTATTCCCGCCGCCAGTACAACGGCAGATAAGTTCGCTTTACCGCGAGTCATGTCGATGTCCTCCAGTCATTCGTGCCACCAAAGCCGTGTCCTCAGCATATGGTGTTCATTCTCGCCTTTGAGATCGGCATCCCGAGCACCTCAATCCTCTTCAGATCGCGCGTGCCGAGCCCCATTTGCTCGGCCAGCTTGAGCGTGCTATCGCACTTTTCAAAGGGAGCCGTTCCGCGGTCCGCCATGGGATCAAAACCCATTATAGCAGTGGAGACGGCATCGGTGGTCACACAATTCGTGCCGGCAATCAGCACGCCCGCGTGCACGGGCCGGCAAGTTTTCTGCCAGGGACCTTCTCCGCCCGCCACTGTCGAGATCCCATCAATGATGGCCAGGTGGATGGGACGTGCCGCCGTGAGGTCAACGGTCACGCGTGGCACGCGATATCTCCTTTCCGCCGTAAAAATGCTCTTTGGGAAGAGCTTCAGATCAGGGAGGAACTCTTCTCGAAGGGTATCCCTGCCCTATTTTTCTCTTTTTTTTACTTGCCACCGCCCGCTGATTTCGGAGGTGAGACGTTGCGTGCGAGCAACAACAGGTCGTTGTTCAGGACCGCCCAACCAACCCAGCGCTCCATCCCTCGCAAACCTCGATAGCGACACCATTTCACTCCATGCCGTCGCTTCAAGGTGCTAATGCGTGCTTCGCACGCCGACGCTGCTGCGCCTGGCGCGCCGCCGACGCACCCCCCGTCCGTTGTCGCCAGCCGGCGGCGGCCGCCCAAACAGCTCCTCATACCGGTTCGGCGAGGGCTCCCACCACTCTTCATCCCCCAAAGACCCGCCGCACGGCTTCGAGGTAGCTGTAACCGAAGATCGTGTCCGGCAGCAGCACGTGATCTTCGGTCCACTCGTTCCAATTCGAGAGAAATATGATTTTCTGCTTGGCCGAGCTTGCGGCAGAGAAATATTGCGCAGCACGCATCAAGCGCTCGTACTGGTCGGGCGTGCGTTGGGTCGCCATGACAGCCCTCGCCCCGAATCGCGGGCTGTCGTCCCAGCCAATTGAGCAATCAGGAAAGAAGGGGACGCTGGCCCTCGCCGCGGTTTCCTTCCACACGCCAATAGCTCCTACGGCTCCTTCGCCGTATGGAGGACGGCTCCCCGGCACCCAACTCTTGAAGCCGCCAGTGTGGTACCCCGTGGCACTGTCAAATCCTAAGGCTTTCAGTTCACCCTCGTGGCCGGTATAAGTATAAGTGGCGCTGGCCTGGATGTGTAGGTCACCCAGCCCCGCCTGAGCTACGCGCTGGCGCATACTATAGAAGACCCGTTTCAGCTGGTCAGAGGAGAAGGTCCTTAATAACAGATTGGGATTCCAGATGGCGAAGACTAGCGCGCCCTCTACACGCCAGTAATTAGGCTCGTGGAAATAGTTTTCAATGCAGTATTCGATCACCTTCATCATGTCTTCTTCGCTGTGAAGCTGAGGCAGAAGAATGGCCCCTCGCTCCGATGAGACGCTCGGCGCAGGGAAGCAATTCCACCAGTCATGATTAGCCCACATTACGGCAAACTTGAGCTTCGACCTGTTCCGCGCTTTGAGAAAACCTTTTTCCAGTTGCTCGTGGTAGAACATAGTGCCGCTGTGCCAATACCAGTCGATCATCCAGACATCGATTCCAAAGTGGGCCGCCGTCTCAATTCCCTTTTCGGCCCACTCGGGGTCCGCTTCGTTGAAATAGCCCCAGAGCGGATACTTGGGGAAGAGGTGACCGGGGTAGAGGGGCTTGGAGTTTTTCAGCACTTCATATTCTGTCCAGCCTTTGCCGAAGATTCTTTCCATGAGCGGCGTCGGGTGCCAAGCCGGAAAGTAATAAGCTACGACTTCAAATTTGATCCCCTTGAGTGGGACTGTTGTATCGACTGCCTGACGCAACTTCTCTTCGGTAAAGTAGGCTTCGTGGTCACCAGGATTAACGGCTGGGACTTGAGCAAAATTGGAGGCTACAAGTGAAGAGGTCAAAGGTGATTCTGCAGCCACTCCGCGAGAGACTTCCAAAACGCCCGCGGCACCACCCAGGGTCTGGAAGAATCGACGGCGTCGCATGTTGGTCCTCCATCTGCTGAAGTTATTACGAAGCAAGCATTCAAGCATATGACGCGAACAAATAGCGATCAGAGAAAGTCAGCTACGGCATTGGCTCCAGCTCGGCCACGCGCAAGCGGCCAAACGTAGCAGCCCCGCCTTCAACCAGCAATCCCATTCTTCCTTTGGCGAACAAGTCGGGTAGCCCCACGTTCAAGAGCCAGCATCCATTCAGATAAACCTCCACACGCCGGCCTCGCACAAAGATGCGCAAGTGCTGCGAACCACTCGCCAAAGTGACGCCATCTATGTCGTCCACGATGCTGTGTGGCAAACCACTCCCGGCGCGGGCGACCTGAACTACGGAAACGGTTTTTGCCGCTGGGCTTAATGTCACTGCGGCTCCCCTCTGCCCATCCCACCACCACACCAGTCCAGCACTCCTCGCCGTGACCGCATCGAGCGCAAATGTGGTCATGGTATCCGTAGCGCTGATGGGCAACCATAGAATGGATGTCTCGTCTGGCGATGCTCCTGTCAAACTACCCTTCCGCGCTTTCCAAGTCCCAGGTCCAATCTGCGCATTCTTAGGCACTTTCGTTAGGTCATTCCATATGGGCCGCTTCTCGAGCTTAGCCAGCCCCGGCCAGTATTCTAGCCACAACGTGCCGTCGGCATGCTGGCGCACTAACTTAGGGGTCCCAAACGTTACCTCTCCGCCCAATCTGGCGGCCACGGTGTGGTGGTAAAGAAGCCGCGTGTTGCCCCAGGGGATGGTGCGTGCGATGACACCATCCACGCGATTTCGGCCCGATCCCAGAAGCAGCGGACGGTCCGGCAACTGATAAGGACCGTCGCGGCTACCACTCATGGCGTAGAAGTTGCCCCACACACTCTTCTTGCGGCCGGATGTATCATTCTGCACGTTTCCCACAGCAAACACTAAATAGTGACGACCATTGAGTTCGAAATATCCAGGAACTTCCATCGCCGGACTGCTTCCGCCCTTTGGCGTTGGAGCCTGATCACCCTTAGGGGCGTTCGTGGTGGGTTGGCTTTCCGCCGGCTCTTCGCCGGAACTCACAAACACGGGCGGGAGATACTGCCAATCAACAAGATCTTTTGATGTCAGGTGCGCAATGGAGGCCGCGCCGCCCGGCGCGCGAGCACAGATGTATCCGTGCCAAACTTTTTCAGTGCGGTCATAATGAGCGTAGAGATCTCGCCAGTCAGATCCACCGTCATAATACGGCGCTCGGCTGCCAAGGATCGGGTTGCCAGAGTATTTCTCCCATGTCATTAGGTCGCGCGAAAGCATGGCGCCAATTTGTTGGTGGCCGGTGCCCACGGAACCATAAAAAAGCCAATAGCGGTCGCCTTGCTTCACGGTGATTCCGGTGAGAGTCGGCCCATGGTCCCACGATCCTGGAGGTCCTTTGGCTGGAATTGGCGGCAAGGTTTGCCAATGCATCAAGTCTTTGGAGACCGCGTGGCCGATGGTATTCCACGTCAAGCCGGGCTCACTTTGAAGGAAAAATAGATGGTACTGCCCGCCGTCTTTGAAGAGCCAAGTGTCCCACATCTTATACGGCTCAGGCGGACGATAGATTTGAGCCAGCGCTTGGCATACCGCAAACATCAGAATAGCCAGTGAAAAGGATGCACGGTGCTTGACGTTCAACAAAAATCCGACTCCTTTCATGAGTATTCATTCTTTCAGTCGCGGGTGAAAGCGCGACGCTGTTCCGGGTTCGAACCAACTTCGACCTTGCGAATCACGCGGGCGTTGGCCGTATCTCCTTGCTGCCGTCGCCATGATTCCTGTATTCAGGTTCAACGTTCGCGCAAAACTGCCCGGACTGCTTCGGCAATCTGATTCACGCTCGGAAGACAAAGTTGCTCGAGCCTCCTCGATACGGGGATAGAAACATTGCGCGCTGCCACAAAGGCAGGGGGAGCATCGAAATAATCGAAGAAGCGCTTTAGGCATTCCGCTGCGATTCTTGGACCAACAGAACTAGTGGCGGGCGCCTGGTCCACAGTGATAAGGATACTTGTTTTCTCAAGTGACTTGCCGATGGTCTCGTAATCCAGAGCGGCTTCGTCCAGGGTGCGGAGGTCGATAACTTCAATCCGAATGCCCTCCGCCTCTAGCCGGCTTGCTGCCTCGAGCGCTAGCGTCACCATGTGTCCGTAGGCAATGACCGTCGCGTCTTCACCCTGGCGCACGACCTTGGCTCGTCCTGGCCAAACGAGATAGTCTGCCGGGCCGGGCGGGATCTTTCCCCGCCGGGCGTAGAACTCGTGATGCTCAACCATGACCGTGGGGCTCTTGGATCTCATCGCCACGTTGAAAAGGCCGATGTAGTCAAAAGGCGTCGTCGGCACAAAGATCCTCCAGCCTGGAAAGAGGCTGAACAAGGCTACCGGATCCAGGCTATGTTGGACCCCGTAGCCGAGGCCAGTCGCAACGCGAGTTCTCACAACCAGTGGTACCTTGGCCTTTCCTCCGTAAATGTGCCCGAGCTGTCCGATTTGATTAAAGAGTTGGTCGGCTGCAACCAGGACAAAGCTGGAAAACATAATCTCCACGATGGGATGCAATCCACTCATCGCAGCACCGCATGCCAGGCCACTGAAACCAGCTTCCGAGATTGGCGTGTTACGGACCCGGCCGGGGAATTTTTCCGAGAGGCCCTTGGTCGCGCCGTAAGCTCCACCCCCAAGGTTGGCGATGTCCTCGCCGAGGATCACCACACGCGGGTCTTTTTCAAGCCATCGTCCCGTAACCCGGGCAATCGCGTCGGAGTAGCGAATCTCCTCACTGCACTCCGCGTCTTCGGCTTCCAGGAATGGGCCGTCAGAAAGGATCGAATCGTCCCGCAGGCCGTCCATGAGGCTCGCGGGTGCGGGCCAGAGAGATTCGCGCACGATGACCTTGCCATCCGTGCTTGTTTCCGTGCAATGCGCCACCGCCTTTTCCAAGCATCGGTCCGCGTTATCCGTGAGCACCCGTTGCTTTTCTTCATCCAGCAGCCCAAGGCGCGTCAATTGGCGGGTGCAAAGGTTGAGAGGATCCTTTTGCTGCCATTGGTTTTCCTCAACTTTGTCCCGATAACCGTATGCACTTCCCGAAAGTTTCCCTGCATGGTGAAAATAGCGGTACGTTTGCGCTTCCATGTAACAGGGCAGCCAACCCTCCCCTCGCTTCCTTACAACTTCCTCGACAGCGAGCTTGACTGCCAGAGGATCCATGCCGTCGACCTGCAGCCCCGGCATGTAATATGCTCCCCCAACTGCAGACAGAACCTTCGCAGAGCAGGATTCCGTAAGGGGTGTTGCCACCGCGTACTGGTTGTTTTCAATGAGGTAGATAATCGGTGCGCCCCACAAGGCTCCAAGGTTGGAGGATTCGTGGACCACTCCTTGGTAAAGACCTCCTTCCCCGAAAAAACACACTGTGATGTTATCCCGACCCAGAAACCTATCAGCCCAGGCCGCTCCTGTCGCATGCGGGACACCTCCCGCGACGATCGCGTTCGTTCCCACCACCCCTCCCTCTGGGTGATAAAGATGCATGGAACCGCCTCGGCCGCCGCAGCATCCTTCGGACAGCCCCATGATCTCTGCCAGGAGAACTTGGACGGCGTGTTCCATCTCAACTGTCAGCCCCTCCTTTAGAGGGTTATGGTTCGGTGGGCGAAGGGCACTCAAAACTTTGGCAAGGTAATGGTGGTGCGCGCGATGTGAGCCTGTGACTTTGTCCGACGGTCGTAGCGCGCTTGCCACGCCGGCCGCCACTGCCTCCTGGCCTATACTTGCATGCACGGGGCCATAGACTAGATCCTGATCCTTCAGCCGCAGGACTCCCTCCTCAAAACGCCGGATCAGGATAATCTGCTGTGTGATCCAGAGAAGACTCTCCGGAGACTGGGTCTCCCAATCCTGATCTTCCACAATAACTTTGACCAAAGGCACAGAACTCGTGAGCGATCTGAGCTTCAAGTTCGACTTGCCTCCTCTAGCAGTTTGTTGTCAAGTTATTTCCTCTTGGCAAGGCACATACTCAACAAGCATCAACTTCATTTGATATAGACCGCTTTGCGGTTCACAAAAAATTCCAGTCCTGACTCGCTGTTCTCCGGGAGACCGAATCCTGACTCCTTCCAGCCTCCGAAGGGCAAGGCCGGGTGCTTGAACCCGGTGTGGATGTTGACGTGGGCCAGCCCCGCCTCGATCTCGGCGATATATCGATGCGCCGCTTCAATATCCTTGGTGAAGATTCCCGAAGAGAGCGCGTAGCAGGAGTCGTTGGCCAAGCATAGCGCTTCCTCCAGCGTGTCGAAAGTCGAAAGGGCGAGCACCGGGCCGAAGATTTCTTCACGAAAAAGCGCCATTTCAGGAAGCACATCGCCAAACACCGTGGGGCGGATGAAATAACCCGTTTCGCCGAGTCTTCCCGTGGCGGCACCACCCGTAACCATACGAGCCCCATCGGTCTTAGCTTGGTCGATAGCCTTGCTGATACTTTTGTACTGATCGGGACCAGCGACCGGCCCCATCGTGGTGCCTTCGTCCAAGGGGTCGCCCACCACCATTTGCTGGCATCGCGCCGCGAGCATGTCGAGGAACGGGCTGTGCACCTTCTTCTGAACCAAAATGCGGCTCGTGGAAGTACACCACTGCCCGGCGCACGCAAAGCCCGCGGTGATGGCTGCTTCAAGCGCCGCATTAAGGTCGGCGTCCTCCATAATGATGAGAGCGTTCTTCCCTCCCAACTCCAGTTGGGTTCGCGTCAGGTTCTTGGCAGCCTGCAGGTGAATCCTCTTCCCCACTTCCGTCGAACCCGTGAAGGAAATGGCGCGCACCCGAGGATCGTCCACGAGCGCGTTGCCCACCGCCGAGCCCAACCCGGTGACACAATTGAAGACCCCTGGCGCGAAGCCAGCCTCCTCGAATAGTTGGGCCATGAAAACCGCGGACCAGGGCGTGAACGTGGCGGGCTTAAATACTACAGTATTGCCAGTCAAAAGAGCCGGCAGCGCTTTCCGGCACATGACGTTTACCGGGAAATTCCATGGACTGATGATTCCGACCACCCCGACTGGGTGGTACTGGACCCAGCCCGTGTGACCCGTTGTACCGGCCGGGAGCGTGTGCCCGCAAAACCTGGACGCTTGGTAGACATGGTGCGTGCCCTCGACCAACGCGGATTGCACCTCCGCGCGGGCCTCCCGCAGTGTCTTGCCATTTTCCTTGGTGACGATGACCGCCAAGTCTTCCTGCTTTTCGCGCAGCAAGTGGATGAACCGCGCACCGAGTTGCTGACGCTCAGTCACGGAGGTTCGCCGCCAACGCCTAAACCCTTCGGCAGCCGCATCTACCGCACTCGTGATGTCCTGAGGAGAAGAGGACTGGAAGCGGGCCAGCACGGAGCCCTTCCGCGCCGGGTTCTCGTCGTCAAACGTGGCCCCATTACTCGCGGTCGTCCACTTACCGCTGATGTAGTTCTTGAAGACTTCAGAAGAGGTCTTGGGTTGATTCACTAATGTCATATTTCTCTTCCTGTTACGCCCAATCGCGTGACACGGCTCAAAAATGAGACCTGCTTCGGGTTTCGCTTAATCCATCACCAAGCCGCCGTTGACGTCGAGAATTTCTCCCGTGATATAACGGGCGCGCTCCGAGGCGAGAAAGGCCACGGCTTCGGCGACGTCTTCGGGCTGTCCGTACTCCTTCCAGGGAATGTTTGCCGTGAAATCGCGGTTCACTTCTTCGCCCCACTCGTCAGTCATTTCCGTCTTCGTGGGACCGGGACATACGGCGTTCACATTGATGCGGAAAGGCGCAGCCTGAAGGGCCAGCGACTTGGTAAAACAAATTACACCTGCCTTCGACGCAGCATAATGTGCTCCTGCGGCCAGTCCGCCAATTTTCCCTGCAGCAGATGCAATGTTGATGATACGGCCCGTGCGTCTCTCCTTCATGATGCGGAAGGCCTCGCGACTCATCAGAAAAGTGCCGCGCAGATTGACGGCCAGGATTCTGTCCCATTCTTCGACACCGATTTCCAGAATCGGAACCATCTTGCACAGGGCCGCGTTGTTCACCAGAATATCCACCCTTCCGAAGTGATCCATGATCCGCGAATAAAGTTGTTTGACGGACTGCTCCGAGGCGACATCCGCTTCGACAACGAGAGCTTCGTGGTCCGCGATCAACGAGGCTGTCGCTCGGGCGCCATCCGTGTCGATGTCTGCGATGACGATCGCGGCCCCGTCGCGCGCCAACACTTGGCAGATGGCCCGCCCAATTCCGCGAGCACCCCCTGTGACGATTGCCACGCAATGCTTCACATGCTGTTCCTTCGTCGGAATGTCTGCCATACAAGAGCCCCTCAGGCATTAAAGATTTCAGCCGCGCACATCTCCTGCACAACCGATGGCCTTGCTGGACCACTGAGCTCTTTGAAGACTATTTCGAACCCGCAAACATGCTGGCCTTACCCAGACCTTCGCTCCCAAGACCCTGATAGCCACCGTCAATGGGGAGGTCGGCCGCGGTGATGAATGAGGCGTCGTCGCTGAAAAGGAAGAGGACTGGACCAGCGCATTCAACCGCCTCGCCACAACGCTCCAGCATGTGAAACTGACCCCAGATGGGCTCCCACTTGGCCCGGTCACCCCCCGCAGCTTTGTCTACCTCTCTTGTCCAGATCCAGCCTGGACTGACGCTGTTAACCCTGATCCCGTAAGGGGCCAGCTCGAGAGCCATGCACTTTGTCAAGGTGTGAACAGCGCCCTTCGCCGCATTGTAAGTCCATCGGGTGGGTTGTGCGATGAAAGCGGAGATGCTCGACATGTTGACGATGGCTCCGCCCCCCTGTTTCTTCATGGGTTCAGCAACCAAAGTGCCCATCAAGGCGTAGGCCATGGGGCCCACCTGCCAGACCCGCTCCCAGTCATCGCGAGTGGCATCCATGGCTTTAGCGGTGAACGAGAAAGCATTGTTGAACAAATAGTTGACCTTGCCCCATTTATTGACTGCCAGCGCGACTACGTCCTTACAGAATTGCTCATTGGCCATATCACCCCGGCAATACACTACGTCAAACCCAGCATCGTTCATTTCCTTTTCTAACGTGGTGCCGAATTCCCTAGTTCCGGTGAAAGCCACCGAGGCTCCCTCTCTGCACATTTCTTCCATTGTTGCCTTACCGATGCCAGCCGAGCCACCTGTGATGATTGCCACTTTCCCCTTGAAACGGTCCTTAATGGGTCGCCTTTCTTTCATAGCTCTATACCTCCGCACCCTGATCTTCGTGCTGCACCGCACTGCCTTAGGAAATCATTCGATTTGCAGAGGCCAATCTGGCCATCGCAACCAGCAACAAGAACACGCCCGGTCCCATGAACTGCTTTGTCCTGAATGCTGTTCCCTTCCATTTCCCTGTAATAATTCCGCCGGCGTTCCCTGTAAGCATTGAACCTATGAACATCAAGCCAGCGAGTTCAGGTTGCCCCCTTTGTCGAACTCCAGCGCTGCCGAGGGCCCCACTTTGTAATCGGGGTTGTCGGCAAGATCGGCTGCACACCCCGGAGTGGCCAGGAATGAGGTCACGGAAAGCGTGTTGTGAATCCAGGCTACCCGGACGACATCAGGCGAAGGCGAACCCAGATTGCGCAGCAGGAATTCGAGTGCTGCGTGGTCGCTAGGGAAATTCATGGGCATGTTGACGGCTCCATAGGCCAGTGAGGTGCTGGCGTTTGTGTAGGTAACATTGAAATCGATTTTGTCTTTAATGCGCCCGTGCATTACGTCGGCCAGGCCCATTCCTATAGCGTTCCCAGCGCTCTCCGGCGTGAGGTCGCGGATGTATATACGCCGGATGCTGATACGATCCTTTATGTCTCGCGGCACACGTTCGGGGTGCACGCTGCGCCCGATCACCTTTGTGTCCATGCCTGAGCCGCTTACATTCTTCCCAATCTCGTCAACCATCAACAGGTCGAGTGAGGAAAACGGCAGCTTTGCATGGAGAGCGCGGGCACCAATCAATAACCGTCGATCAAGTGCTTCCACTTGAGGGGCCGGTGCCGCGGCGATCTCGCAAAGCTTGTGGTGGTCGTTCTCCACCAAGCCGATTCCGGCGAGGATGCGGCCATCACCCAAGATGTGCCGGCCCATGGCTAGGATTGCTTTGTCGAAACCCACATTCATGCTGTTCTCGTGGAAGCTACGCGCGCCCTCGAGTTTTCCCAGACCTACAGCCATCATTTTCATCAAGCCGCTTTCCACTTCACCGTGAAAGTCGGTATGTGTCTTGACTCGATTCAGAACCAGCACCCGCCCCGATTCCCAGGCCGCGCGGTCCATGAAGACTTCGATTCCTTCCGGCGTCCGGCCCAATGATACGGTCTCCGTCGAGGAGACGATCGGCACCCCGATGCCTTCTTCAGTGACGCCATAATCAGCCAACAATCTCCGTTGCCCTTCAGCCGTAGCGCCGGCGTGGCTGCCCATCGCGGGGACTACGAAGGGGCGGGCGCCTACCTCCTGCAATGCGGCGCATGCAGCCCGCACAACAACAGCAATGCGATCAATGCCCCGGCTGCCGCAGGCGACGGCAACTGGCGCGCCACGTGGAATCTGGCTCAACAAGGGCCGAAGCGGCTCCAGTGCTGCCCGCACCGCATCCGCTGGATCCGCGAGGCGGGGCGATTCGCAACGCACGCATCGAACTGGGTGAAACCGCAACGATTCAATCATGGGCAGATTGTGATTTCGGGCTCATGCACGCCCCAGGACACCCAATGACTCTCGGGCAGGGCACGCTCCGGCGGCGGGAGAACCCCTAACATGTCCGGAAGTCCCAGAATGCTCTTCGGTGGATTCATCCGCTCTGGACCTCGACTACAGGAAAGCAAGTGAACGGCTGATCGGCTACCTGCCAATATGGCATGTACTCGATCTCATGGTTTTGGGCGATGCTGAAGTGAAGCGGCTGATCAGGTTTAGGGATGAGCTGGACCACGAGGTCTTCAGGGCGTGAGCCTTTCTCCATTTTGAGCGTGAGGTCCGTCGAGCCAACGGCGGCCAAAAGAATTGGACCATATTCAAGCGCATACCGGTGACGCCCTGCGATCTGGTCAGAACCCTTGTAGCGCGTGAGCTTCAGCTTCATCGGCAGAGTGAATGAGATCGTGTCTCCATCCGACCACGTCTTATCGAGGGTCACGTACCTTCCTGCGCTTCCAGTTGCCGCCAATTCAGCGTTAATCTTCAGCGGCATGTCGCTCGAAGCCCATGAGGGCACTCGTACGCGAATCTTCGCGCGCACCGGATGGCCCGCCGACACCTTCACTTGCACGTCAGGTTGGGCGGGAAATTGTGTTGTCATTCTTAATTGCAGCGATTCTCCCGCTCCGGTCCAGGAGAGGGTCGATGGCTCAAAGAGGTTTACGTATATGCCATCAGGGGCGATGGAATAGATGTGCTCTGGCAGCGAACCCAGCAAACGTGTACCCTGGCCTTCACAACAGGTATTGATCCGAGTTGGTTTCTCCTTGGGTCCCACCAACACGGCAAAGTAGCGGATGCCTTGCGTTCCCACTTGATTGGCAATTGCGACGTTGTAGATGGACTTTTCAATCTCCGTAACATACTTCTCTTGTTCCGGATACATCAGATGGAGTCGCTGATTGAAGAATGTCCAGAAGACACTGCCGCAAAACTCTCCATGCCTGTGGTCAAGCCAATAGGAGTTCGGTGGATCTTCTACAAATTCTTCCATGGACATGCTGCCACCGACATGTTCCCACTTGTCATGGTAGAGGTCCCACCCGCCGAGCATGGCATTGAGGTATCGCTGGTCTCCCGTGGCGCGGTACAGATCAAGATAGGCTTCGAAAAATGTTAACTGATAGCAGTGCGGGCGGTCATAGGGGTATTGCCAAATTGCTTCTTCCTTGCGGTTCGCCAGATCTTCAAGCCAATAGTTCTCCTGAAAATAGCGTTGAATTACTTGTACGTCCTCTGGCTTACCCACCGGCGTAAAGTACATGCGAGTGTTGGCAATCATGCCTTGGGGGCCCAGACCAGCTTCCCGCAGTAATCTGGGAAGATAAGGGGAGTGATCGAACCAGTCATAATAGCCGCGCAATAGCCCAAAAGCCTTTGGATTGCCGCTGTATCCAGCCTCGATCAGCCCATGCGTAAGCCACGCGCGCGTATATGCGCCACGTTCGGAATAGAAGATTGTGTTTTCGGGATAGGCCATGATGTATCCATTGGGCTGCTTGCATTCGTCAATACCATCAACCACGGCGTTGAGCCGTCGCCGCAACTCAGGGTGGTCTATCCAGCGGAGGGCATTCCCGGCTCCCATGAGGAATCGACCAGCATTTGAGCCGGCCAGGTCATCCTCCCAGAATGGGTCGGGCTTTGGCAGATTTGGAGGGTTAGGTTTACCAGCGCGCGCGCGGAATTGACGAAGCAGTTGGTCCACCGAAAACGAGTCGAGCAGGTAGCCGATATTTTGCTCCAAAGCGGTCTGGAACAGACCACCGTGGAGAGTCACCCCGGTGAGGGGTGCGTGAGCTTTATACTCTACTGCCTTCCAAGCAACTGCGGGAATGACGTCTTCAGGATGGTCCCTCACTAATCCCTCTCCATCGGGCCGCGATGGACGGGTAATTTGCTCCAGGTCACCCAGGCTCCCATAGACAGAGTCTGCTGTAGCCGGGCATCGCTCCGCGATATCCTTACCGGCGGAGAGCACCGCCATCTTCGAGACCGCGAAAGCGAAGTTCTGGCTCTTCGGCACCTCCCTCATTCGAGTAACAGTTAAGCGAACGTAGCGTCCGCTTTTTCCCTGGGCCGGATACTCGGTGATTTGGTCCTTGGGGTCAGGAAAGTCGGAGGCCGTACAGTCTACAATGAGACTGGCGTTGGCGAAGTCAGGGTCGTCGGAAGCTTCGACCTTAAAGCGAAGGGGGAAAGTCCCAAAGCCATAGGGGAAAGGCCATCCATCATGACCGCTTGATGGGTACAACCTGATGGCACCGATCGGTTGGCGCGAGCCGAGGTCAACCTGAACCCATGCCAACGCGCTCGCATTCCTCACCGACTTGGATACATAGGGCCGGTAAAATGTAGCGGGTGTCGCAGCAATCCAATCGGGGATCGCATATTTGGGTGTCGCAGAGACATCGGCGGCGCGTCCCAATAAAATCGCCGAACTGAAGAGGCGTAAAGCAGACGCACTTGCTCCAGTACCGATTGTCATTTCCAAAAATCTTCGCCTTTCCATAGGCCATTTCCTCCTTTTGTCCGTTACCGAATCTACACCGAACCGCTCAGATTCCTCTCGTGCAACATCGCCAGCGTCGGCGGACTTGCCGAGAGCTTGGGTGATCTCTGCCATGATATGAGCGTTTTAATAGTAATAGGTCCGTCCCGTGCACTGGCTCCTCATTGTGGCTCCTCTCAATGGAGGAATTCTCACGATCCGCATCAGACGGTTCGCGCTCACGACTTTTCAGTTCCGCAGCGTCACCACTGCCACCCCGAATCCTCCCAGACTCAACTGATCCGTGGTCAGAGTGCTTGTCCGCGGCCCACTCGAGTCTGTTGTCTGATCGACCACCTGGACCTCGGCGTCGGCGCCGCCGGGAATTGAAACTTCAAAAGTCCGGTCGCGCTTGTTGACGAGCAGCAGCTTCTTTTTCCCGTCGCGCGTCACGAACCCCGTTGCAGCAACAAACGCCGGGACAAAGTCCGGCGCTGGTGGCATGGAGACCGAAGTCTCAACAACTTTATCACCGGGTCCAAAATTCATGTTCACCAGTTTCAAAACAAGGAAACTGGCGAACGGCTTCCCCGTATTCCAGTCGAGCAAGGCGACGCTCGGAAACTGGCCGGGCTGTCCGACCAACTGAGACTCACCCACAACGTCAAGGCCGAGGCGCGTGAGCTCTCCGTAAGCGTACGCCCAGACCGCGCCATAGAGGTTCCGATAGACCTCCGGGTATGACTTGTAGACATACCCGGGCGAGCCCTGGTCGAAGTCTTGGGGCATGATGATCCCCATTTCATTGAGAATCGTCTTCGCATGCGGCCGGAATCGCTGCCGCATGAGGTCGATATAGCGGGCCACATCGAGGAGCCGGTCCACGTGGTCGAAGACACAATACTTCAGGACGTCGAAACTTTCGTCGGACGCGGGCATAGCGTAAAAGTGATAGGCCAGCATATCGATGGGAATTCCCGGTTTATGGTTCTTGGGATCGAGAAAATACTCGAAAAACCGAGGGATCTTCGCATGGATCGGACTTGGATCCGCGAGATAAGGACCAACGAATTTGCTATTGGGAATCACTCGGCGCATGGCGCCGACGATCGCGTCGTAGCGCGCCACGTACTGCTCGGGGGTCGTAGAATGCTCGGCGTCGACTTCGTTCCCCACACCCCAGTAGTCGATCTTGTAATGGTGGCCGGATTCGTGCCACTTGCCGTACTCATCGGCGAATCCGCCCTTCGAGTACCAACTGGCAAGCCGGACATAGTAGTCGGTTAGTTCCATCATGCTCGGGTCCCGCAACTCTGTCCCTTGTGAATAAGACCAAGCCACTTGATTGGGATCTCTTGGGTACGGGACCGGCTCCGATGTGATGAACATCCACTGGGGGATGGTGCTGAAGTCGAGGATCACAGGGTGGCCCTCGGTGGCCTCGAGGAAATCCTCGACGAGGGGATCCATGGCCGAGAAATCCCAGAAGGTCTTCCCGTCGTGAGGAGGTTCTAGCTCCGCGACGCCAAGCTTGGGATAGGGGCACCAAGCGAGGTAGTCGACGTAATCGGAGTTGAGGTCGTGAAGCTCCTTGAACGCCTGACCGTGAATCGACGAGCCGAGGCGAAGCAAGGGATTCGAGACCACCAGAGGCGAGGCGGAGGTTCTCGAGATCCGGATGACCCTATCCCAATGAGCCTCCACTTTCACGGACGACTGCGCGCGAAGCGACAGGCCCGGCAGGAAGCAAACAGCAGCGAGCAGGATACTCAAGAAAGCTTCCCGTCCTATTCGTCTGGTCCTCATTGTGACTCCTCCCAATGCAGAAATTCTCGCGATCCGCATCAGACGGTTCGCGCTCACGACTTTTCAGTTCCGCAGGGCGTGACCAAAACGCGGCATGTTTGCCCTACCCCCCTGACACCTGGCACCTGACAGCTGTTCTTAAGGCGCCACCCGGCTCAAATAAAACTCGAAGAACCTCTTGGGATCCGTGCGCATCCCCACCGTAGCGTTCGCGGGCTTGCCTTCGACGACTCGAGTGAATCCTTGCGCATCAACCTCGATTGCCAACTG
>Ga0187873_1001343_pt1 | contig 20604 bp, 18 predicted proteins | sample June2016WEW_16_1_2_FD_133012 | JGI IMG/M metagenome (GOLD analysis project Ga0187873, IMG submission 133012) | Peatland microbial communities from SPRUCE experiment site at the Marcell Experimental Forest, Minnesota, USA - June2016WEW_16_100 | ecosystem: Environmental > Terrestrial > Soil >... | reverse complement strand
TCTCGCTTGCTTCGTCGACTCATCATGTTCTCCTCCGGCATTGCAAATGCTTCTGCCGTAGGGTAACATTCTTCGTGATGCAACGAAACTGTCTATAGTAAGATTCAACTTGATGCAATGCGTATTCCGACCCAGTTCGCCTATTGAGGGTATAATGGTTTCTCCTCTCAACTATTCGCCCTTGCAACCAGTTTGAGGTAAATATGTCCATCCAGCCCTCCAGCCCGGTTTTGATCGACAAATTCTGGGAAAGCGTCCCGCCGGCCTGGCGGCAGACCCGCAGCCAGATTCGCCACAATGCTGTCGAGAAATTTAAGATGACCGAGGAGCAATTCCAGGTGCTGCGGCGGATCTGCAACGGCAGCGCCTCCGTCAGTGCCCTGGCCGAGATCAGCCAGACCAGCCGCAGCGCGGTCAGCAAGGCGGTCGACTCGTTGGTGCGCCGGGGCCTGGTCACCCGTAGCCAGAACCAGCAGGACCGCCGCAACCTCCCGCTGGCGCTTACGGAAGAGGGCCAGCGTGTGATGGATCTCATATATGCTGAAGCCGAAGCCTGGTTATCCACTCGTTTTGCCCGCCTCTCTGCGGAAGAAACCGGGTTGCTCCTGCAGGGGTTGGAAATCCTGCGTATAGCTTTTGAAAAATCGTGATTCCCCTTCCCCCGCCATTTGCCCCGCGGACTTATCGGGATGAGCGGAGCGCTCTTCACGAAGCCGAAGGGTCTTCTCTCTTCTCTCAATTCTATTCTTCATGAATCATCTCTTCAAACTTCGTCTCTACCTCAAACCCTACACCTGGCAAATCCTGTTCAACATCACCTTCCTGTTGAGTGTGACCGGCCTCGCGCTGGTGGTGCCGCAAATCCTTCAGAATGTGATCGACGAGGGTCTAAAAGCCGGGGAAACCGGATTCCTGATCCGTTCGGCGTTGCTGCTGGTCGGCATCGGTGCAGGCACGGCTGTCCTGAACCTGGGCCAGCGTTACCTGACCGAATGGATTGGGGATTATGTTGGGTACGACCTGCGTAATGCCATGTACGACCGCATCCAGTACTTGCCTTTCACCTTTCACGACCACACCACCACCGGCCAGTTGATCAACCGCTGCATCGAAGATGTGCGCGCCGTCCAATCATTTGCGGGGGATAGCCTGGTCCAGATCGTCCAGCTGGTTGTGCTCTCGGTCGGTGTGGTGACCATCCTCGTCCTGCGAAATCCCTGGTTGGCAGTCGTTGCCCTCCTGCCGCTTATTCCGATGGTCATGATGACCAGCGACTTCGGCGTGCGCATCACCCGCCTTTTCTATAACGTGGATAACACCCTCGGCGACCTCTCGGCCCAGTTGCAAGAGAACGTATCCGGGGCGCATGTGGTGCGCGCCTTCGCACGGGAACCGCATGAGATCGCACGCTTCGACCAGATCAATCGCTCCTATTTCCAGGCCCGCATGAAGGTCATGGGCGAATGGGCCAAGGTTATGCCCACCACCAGCTTGCTCATCACCCTGGGCACCATCCTGATCCTGATGGTCGGCGGCCCGCTGGTATTGCAGGGCAAAATGACGGTGGGCGAACTGGTGGCCTTCAACGCCTACCTGATGATGCTTTCGGGCCCTGTGCAGCAACTGGCCTGGCTGGTCAATGCCATCGGCGAATCGGAGGCCGGGGCGCAGCGTTTACTCGAGATCCTGGAGCATGCACCGGAAATCCAATCCCCGGCCGCGGCCGCCCCGCTTGACAGCCTGACAGGCTGCGTGGAATTCCGGGATGCTTCCCTGCGCTACCAGGATGAGAAGATTGATGCCCTCACCGATATTAATCTGACTGTCCAGCCGAACCAGTTGATTGCCCTGATTGGGCAGACTGGCTCCGGCAAGACCTCGCTGGTCAATCTGATCCCGCGCTTCTACGATGTGAGCGAAGGCGCTGTCCTGGTGGATGGCGTGGATGTGCGCCACGCCGAGCTGGTAGCCCTGCGGCGCCAGATCGGCATTGTGCTGCAAACCTCCCTGTTATTCTCCGACAGCATCCGCGAGAACATCCGCTATGGCCGCTCGGATGCCACAGATGCGCAGGTCATTGCCGCTGCCCAGGCGGCCCAGGCGCACGATTTTATTGCAAATTTTGCCGAAGGCTACGATACACTGGTGGGTGAACGTGGCGTGACGCTTTCCGGCGGCCAGCGCCAGCGCATCGCGATTGCGCGCGCCCTGCTGATGGACCCGCGTATCCTGATCCTGGACGACTCGACCTCCAGCGTGGACACCCAGACCGAGAAATTGATCCAGGAAGCGCTCGACCGGTTGATGGAAGGCCGCACCACCTTCGTCATTGCCCACCGCCTCGCCACCGTCCGCCGGGCCGACCTGATCGTTGTCATGGCGGATGGGCGCATCGTCCAGCGCGGCCGGCATGCCGAATTGCTCAAGCAGGGCGGGCTGTACCGAGAGATCTACGATTTACAGTTGAGCCAGCAAAGCCACCTCACCGAGGCGCTTGAGGAGAACGAGGCACCCTTCATCGGCGAACCGGAACGTGCCGTCATCGAAGACCGCCTTTCCTCGGACGAGGAAACAAACCTATGACTACCATCACTCCCCCCACCTACGTAACCGAGTCCGAGGAACTTTACGACAAAAGCGTCAACCCGCAAAACGCCAGACGGCTGGTTGCCTTCACCCGGCCCTACCTGGGCCAGGTGATTCTTTCGGCGTTCCTGATGCTGGTCGCCTCCGCCGCCTCGGTGGCCGGCCCGTACTTCGTCAAGATCGCCATCGACAGCGGTCTCACCGCCGGCAATGCCGTGGTCTTGCGTTACACCATCCTGGCCTACCTGGTAGTCTCGGTCATCCAGTGGGTCACCAGCTACTACCGGGTCAAGAGCATGGCCTGGATCGGACAGTCCGTCATTTATGACGTGCGCAAGCAGCTTTTTGCCCATCTCCAGGAACTCAGCCTGGGTTTCTACAGCCGCTACTCGGTCGGACGCGTCATCACGCGTGCTATCAACGATGTGGAAATACTGCGCGACTTCCTGACCTGGGCATTGCTGGCCATCGCCCGCGATATTTTCACGCTGGCGCTGATCATCTTCATCATGCTGGATATGGATCTGCGCCTGGCTCTGCTCACCTTCAGCGTCCTGCCGGTTATGGTGCTCATTACCATCCTCTTCCGGCGCGCTTCGCGCCTGGCCTATCGCAAGGTGCGCGCCGCCATTTCCTGGGTCAACTCGGTCCTAGCCGAGAATGTCAACGGCGTGCGCGTTGTCCAGGCCTTCTCCCGGCAGAAGCAGAACTACGAACACTTCCGCGACTATGTCAACCGCTACCACCTCCAGCGCGCCATTGCCACGGCCCGCATCTCGTCTGTGTTCAGCCCCAGCGTGGATATCCTCGGCGCCATTGCCACTGGCCTGGTGATCTGGCTGGGCGGGGCGGCTGTGCTCGGTGAGAGGATCACAGCCGGCGTGCTGGTGGCTTTTATCCTGTACATTGACCGCTTCTTCGACCCCATCCGTGACCTGAGCCGCCGCTACGACGCCCTCCAGTCCACCATGATTGGCTGGGAGCGCATCATGGGGCTTCTGGATACACCGGTGGAAGTCCGCGATGCTCCGGGAGCCGTGGAATTACCCGTTCTGCGTGGTGAGGTCAGCTTCGAACATGTCTCTTTCCATTACTCGGATGACCCGGCGCCCATCCTGACCGACATAGACCTGCATATCCGCCCGGGCGAGACGGTTGCCTTGGTCGGCGAGACCGGCGCGGGCAAGACCACCCTGGTCAAACTGCTCTCGCGCTTCCACGACCCCACTGCCGGCTGCATCCGTGCCGACGGGTACGACCTGCGCACGGTCACGCAAACTTCGCTGCGGCGGCAGATGGGCGTAGTATTGCAGGACCCGTTCCTGTTCAACGGATCGGTTTTGGATAATATCCGTTTTGGGCGGCTGGCGGCCACGCCGGCCGAGGTGGAAGCCGCTGCGCAGGCGGTTGGTGCGCACGATTTCATCGTCCATCTGCGCAATGGCTACGAAACCTCGGTCGAGGAGGGTGGCGTGATGCTTTCGGTCGGGCAGCGCCAGTTGCTTTCCTTCGCGCGCGCCCTGCTGGCCGACCCGCGCATTCTTGTGTTGGATGAGGCCACTTCCTCGGTGGATACCCAGACCGAGCAGATCATCCAAAAGGCCCTGGCGCGCCTGCTGAAAGGCCGCACCTCCTTCGTCATAGCGCACCGCCTGTCCACCATCACGAATGCCGACCGGATCGTGGTGATCCACGACGGTCGGATCATTGAGCAGGGCACGCATGCCGAACTGCTCGATTGGCAGGGCATGTATTATGACCTGTACCGTACCGGCTTTCAGGAATGAATAACATTAACACAATCCCGCGGAAGAGCGCCGCGGGACAGGCGGACGCTAAGGTACACCAAAGTGTACAAAGAAAAACAAAAAGTTTTCCTTCGTGATACTTTGCCTGTACTGTGCCGCAGGCACACGTGTGTCCTTCGTGTTTAGGGTCTTTTCCCCCAATGGATCGCGATCGTTCCCGCCATCCGGCGGTGGAAGCCAACTTCACGGAACCCGGCTGCAGCCATCCGCCCCGCCAGTTCTTCGGCGGATAAGAAAGCTTCGCTCGAAGCTGGCAGGTAGCGGTAGGCTTCCCGGTCACCGGAAACCAGGCCGCCGATCCATGGGATCACGTAGCGCATGTGGAACCGTACGAACGGGTTCAGGATGCCGCTGCGTGGGCGGGTGGTTTCCAGGATGAGCATGCGCCCGCCCGGCTTGAGTACGCGGTATTGCTCCGCCAGTGCAGCCTTCAGATTGCCCACATTGCGGATAAGGAACCCGGAGACCACCGCCTCGAAGGTCTCGTCCGGGAAAGGCAGATGCAGGGCATCCGCATTCAGCCAGGGCAGTCGTCCGGACCTTTCTCCGGCCAGCAGCATTGCCAGGCTGAAATCCGCTGCCACCAGGCGGATATCCGGCTGCTGGCGCAGCGCTTCCCGCCCCAGATCGCCGGTGCCGGCTCCCTGGTCCAGCAGGGCTTCGCCGGGGCTCAACTGGAGCCGTCGAACGGTCTCCCTGCGCCAGCGTATATCCTGTCCGGCGGTCATCAACCGGTTCATCAGGTCATAGTGCCTGGCAATGCTTGCGAACACATTCTTAACGTACCTGGCACGTTCGTCGCCGGTTAATTGGCTCATCCTGCTCCTTATCTGCCCGGATTATAATGGCGAAATTCTTGTGTGTATGGAGACTATCCAAAATATGACCACGAAGGCACCAGGACACAAAGAAGCCCGAGTGTTTCCCTTTGTTTCTTTCGTAGCTTCGAGCCTTTGCGGTTAAGTTTTATAATTTTCGAATTGGTTCTTGGTTTTCGCATGACTCATGAGATAACATATCCAAATTGTTTCCAAATCTGGTGGCTGGCGATCCGGCCTCGCACCCTGCCGGCAGCCGCGGCTGGTGTGTTCGCCGGCTGTGCGCTGGCCTTGTACGACCACACTTTCCGCTCGCTTCCCGCGCTGGCGGCGCTGCTGGTGGCTTTGCTCCTGCAAATCGGCAGCAACCTGGCCAACGACGTTTTCGATTACAAGCGCGGCGCCGATTCAGCCCGGAATGCCGGGCCGCTGCGCGTCACCCAATCCGGGTTGCTTACCCCTGCTCAGGTCAAGGTCGGCATGGTCATTGTTTTCGCGCTGGCCGGGCTGATTGGCCTGTACCTGGCGTTTGAGGCCGGCTGGATTGTGCTTCTGATCGGCCTGGCGGCCATCTTCTCGGCCATCGCCTACACCGGCGGGCCGTTCCCGCTGGGCTATTATGGTCTGGGTGACCTGTTTGTATTCCTTTTCTTCGGGCTGGCATGTGTGACGGGCACCTACTTCGTGCAGGCCGGACGGGTCAGCCCGGCTGCCTGGTGCATGTCTCTGCCTCTCGGCCTGATCATCGTCGGCATCCTTGTGGTGAACAACCTGCGCGACCTCCCGACCGACCAGCAGGCCGGCAAACATACTCTGGTGGTTCTGCTGGGCGGGCGTTTCGCCAAAGGCGAATACCTTGCCTGCCTGCTGGTGGCATTCCTATGCCTGCCCGTATTTTACGCCCTGAGGTTGCTTCCTTGGGAGGCGCTGCTCGCCTGGCTGGCGCTCCCACTGGCCTGGAAATGGACCCGGGTCGTTTTCTCGCAAAATGGTCAGGCGCTAAACACGGCGCTGGGTGGTACCGGGCTATTAGCCCTGGCTTACAGCCTGCTTTTTCTGGTTGGAATGCTGCTGGCCAGATAAGGCATGCCAATGGAATATCTTTCCAGATTCTTTCGCCAATTCAGCCGGGAGACCCTCTCCTCACTGCATGTACGCAATTACCGATTGTATTACATCGGGCAGATCATTTCCACTTCCGGCACCTTCATGCAGAACATCGCCCAGGCCTGGCTGGTGCTCAAACTGACCAACTCCGGCACCGCCCTGGGCCTCACGACCGCCCTGCAATACCTGCCCATCCTGATCCTGGGCCCCTACGGCGGTGTCATCGCCGACCGCATTTCCAAGAGGAAAATCCTTTACCTGACCCAGTCCATCTCTGGCCTGCTGGCCTTGATCCTGGGAGTGTTGGTGGCGACCGGAGTGGTACAGGTCTGGATGGTCTACATCCTGGCCTTTAGCCTGGGGATGGTGAATGTCTTCGACAATCCCACCCGCCAGACCTTTTACATGGAATTGGTCGGCCCTGACCACATCCGCAACGCTGTTACGTTGTATTCCACCCTGGTCAACCTGGCCCGCATCATCGGGCCGGCCATTGCGGCCGGGGTGATCGCCGCCTTTGGGCTGGCGCCCTGTTTCATAATTAACGGGATTTCCTTCGCAGCCGTGGTGATCATGCTTGCCATGCTGCACGCCGATGAATTGATCATCACCCCGCCGGTGCCGCCCGCCAAAGGTCAGCTTGTGGAGGGCTTCAAGTACGTGGTTTCCAAACCCGTGCTCGGTTCCACACTGTTGATGATGGCCATCATTGGGACGCTAACTTATGAGTTCCAAGTCAGCCTGCCGCTGATGGCCCAATTCACATTTAAAGGGGATGCCAGCAGTTACGCTTTCCTGACCGCTGCGATGGGGGTCGGGGCGGCCTGTGGCGGGATCCTCTTCGCCAGCCGGAAAGGCGTTATTCCGTACAAGCTGGTCAGCGCGGCTCTGTTGTTCGGGCTGGCGGTGCTGGCGGCAGCCTTCATGCCTATTATCCACTTGACCGCACTGGCCATGGTGGCGGTGGGGATCTGCTCGATCAACTTCTCCTCGCTTGGCAACAGCGTCCTGCAATTGCACAGCTCGCCGCAAATGCGCGGCAGGGTCATGTCCTTCTGGTCGGTGGCCTTCCTGGGCTCAACCACCATTGGCGGACCCATCGTCGGGTGGTTTGCCCAAGTGGCCGGAGCGCGTGGGGGCCTGGCACTGGGCGGCCTGGCTGCCCTGGTCGCTGCCGCACTGGGCGCCTTCACCCTGCGCAACCTGCAAACTGGAGAACCGGTTCCGAAAGATGAGCAGGGTTGATAATACCTTCCCGCACTTCTGTATTTTGACCTGTCACCATGCTTTGGGGGAATGGGGGGTATGCCCTTCAGGGTAGGCGAGCAGCCTGCTTATCCAGCGCCTCCACCTCGGCTGCGTCCAGCCGCCAGCCCAGCGCCCCGGCATTCTGGGCCGCCTGGTTCGGATTCTTGGCGCCCGGGATGGGCACCGCCCCCTTGCACATTATCCAGTTCAGTGCCACTTGAGCCGGCGTCTTGCCGTGGCTGCGTGCAAGCTCGCCCAGTTGCTCGATTAGCGGGCTAACCCGTTGCAGGTCTGAACGCCGGATGAGCCTTCCGTGCAGTACGGCCGGCAAATCCTCCGGCTTATATTTCCCGGTTAGCAGGCCGTAGCCCAGCGGACGGTACGCCACCAACATCACGCCCAGTTCCCGGCAGGTTTCCAGCAGGCCGCTGCGCTCGGCCGAGCGGTTCAGCAAGCTGTATTCGACCTGGTTGCTGGCCAGAGGAATTCCGCGCCTTGCGAGGACTGCCTGCGCCCGGCGCGTCTGCTGACTGTTGCAGTTGGAAATGCCGACCGCGCGTGTCAGCCCGGCCTGCTGCACATCTGCCAGCGCCTCCACCCAGGTTTCCAGCGACACCGGGGGGACCGGGAAATGTAAAATGTACAGGTCCACCTGCGGGACTCCCAGCCGCCGCAGGCTGGCACGCAGAGCCGCCTCCAGGCTGGACTTGGCCAAGCGCCAGGGGTAAGGGAAGAACTTGGTGGCCAGCACCACTTCCGCCCGGTATTTCGGCAGCAGCAGCCCGAGCGTTTTCTCGGAACCGCTAAAGTTATATACTTCGGCCGTGTCGATAAAGTTAATCCCGCCTGCCAGGGCAGCCTCCAGCACCGGCTGTTTGGCCGGGTCGGCCCGCCGGCTGTAACCCCAGGCATTCGTGCCCATGCCCAGCGGGCTGATGTGCAGGTCGCTTATGCCCAATGAAATGCGTTCGGTGATGGTACTACTCATTTCGACCGATCCTTTCTTCTCCCAGAGATAAACGGGGATATACAGTTGATCCGACCCTGAAAAGACAATTTTCCTGCGTTCATCTCACTACAAAACGCTTATCTCTGTTCACACCGTACCCGTAGTGTACCTCTGGTTTAATAAATCATCATACTATTTTCCCTACCACCTGCAAAGGGATTGACCCAGGCGCAGGAGGGCTTTCAGAATGCCCAATGGCGATAAATCACAATTTCCTGACCTTGACAAAAAAATCCAAAAGTCCTATAATGCAACCGGTTGCATAAATGAATGCAAAATGAGTGGAAAGAATGAGTGATAAATCCGTTCAAACCATTGCCGATATCGCCCGTATTTGCTGCGTTTCGAAATCGACTGTTTCGCGAGCCCTGAACGATAGCCCATTGATTAGTAACGAGACGAAAGACCGGATTCACGCGGTGGCCAATGAGCACCATTTTCAGATCAATATTCCGGCCCGCCGACTTAGCCTGCAGCGCAGCCGCACGATCGCCTTCGTGGTGAATGCACACCAGACCAAGGATGTATTCTCACTGGCAGACCTGTTCGTTTTAGAGATCCTTGGGGCAATCTCCAGCACCTTATCAATCTGTCATTACGATTTGCTCCTGGCAAATGTCGACCCGCATGACCCGGATTGGCCGCACCAATACCTGGATACCGGCCGGGTGGATGGGTTCATCCTGCTGACCTCCACCCGCAAGCAATACCACATCCAGACCTTAGTGGAGATGGAAGCGCCGTTCATCGTGTGGAATAATGTCTGCCTGCCCGATGGCAGCTATTGCTCCGTGAGTTCGGATAATTTTAGCGGCGGAAAGCAGGCTGCCGAGCACCTGCTGCAAACCGGCCATCGCCAGATTGGCTACGTGGGTGGGCCGGAGTATGAATACGAAGCACAGCGGCGCTATGATGGTTACGCCGCTGCGCTGCAGGAAAACGAGCTGACGGTCGACCCGGCCCTGGTCACATATGGACATTGGTCGAGTGACTCCGCCGCCAGGCAAATGCAGCAGTTGTTGGAAAGGGCGCCAGACTTGGATGCAGTATTTGCCAACAGCGACATGATGGCGGTCGGGGCGATCAACGTGTTGCGCGAAAACGGCCGGCGGGTGCCCCAGGATGTCGCCGTGGTGGGGTATGATGACCTGTCGATCGCTAAAATAAGCAGCCCCCCCCTGACGACGATCAGCCAGAACCTGCCCCTGGTGGGACAATTGCTGGCCCAGAACCTGATCCAGAACATCGAAACAGGTCTGATAACCACCGTGACAATCCCGGCGGAATTGGTCATCAGGGAATCGAGCTGATTTTTTTGACCGAATTTGCAACCGGTTGCATCATAACCGGGAGAAAGTTCTTTTTTTTACCAACATTTGCAACCAGTTGCAACTACAGTTCCGGAAAGAAAGGAAAGAAAAAATGTCCAACCAAACTATTACCCGTGACCTTCGTGGTCCATGCGGCAAAGCCTTTGAAAAAGTGTCCACCCGGGAGGCTCAACCGGCTTCCCGACCAAACGGTATCGCCGACTGCACGGAAGAAAAGGAATTAAGCGAGAAACGCACGTCTCTCTTTGAAATCCTTTTCAATCGCCCCTGGGAGCTAACCTCCCGCGGACATGCCGGTGAAGAATTGAGGCCCACCGTGGTGTACATGCCTGGCGGATCCTATACGGTGACAGACAGCCACCGCAATCTGGCGGCCGCCTGCCATGCCGGCCCGGTTTCTACCCTGGCAGAGGTATGGCATAACACGCTCAGGTGATCTGTAGACCGGATGCCTGCCAGTTCCTCCCATTAATGGGAGGAATTGGGCAGACCATCTTTTGGAAAACAAGTGATCCTGACTGGAACCAGAGACTCAAGCCACAACGCAAATCATCATTTCATTGTTGACAGATTTCTAGAAAAAAATATTTATTATGATTTGGAGAATAGCATCGGTCCCTTGGCTTTCGATAAAGTCGTTGGCTGGCGCAAGGGGGAAAAACTGCAACAGATGATATATTTGTCAGCAGGCACCTTGTTGCAGAGAAAAAAGACCTGGAAAACCGCTAAATGGATTCCACCAGTGATAAAGGCTTAGGCTGCCTGATTCCCGCTCAAATCACCCCGGAAGTAGAAGTATTAGGCGACCTGCTGATTGTCCTTTCTATTTGTGATAAAAAGCACTTGCCTATCCTGCAAGGGATCGTACAATCATTACTTAACCAAATATAACCGATTCGTTATGGAGACAAAATGGGGGTGGCTGTCGTCTAATTGTCAAAATCGAGGAGGTACCGGATGAGTTCGCAGTCAGGCAAGGCTCGCATTGGGGTATATGTTTGCCAATGTGGCACAAACATTGCAGGCATAGTGAATGTTGACAAGGTGGTTAGTTTTGCTGCGCAACTCGACGGTGTGGTGATTGCCCGCCTTTACACTTACATGTGCTCTGATCCTGGTCAGACGCTCATCAAGGAGGATATCAAGAGCGAGAACCTCGACCGTGTTGTTGTGGCTTCCTGTTCCCCATTGATGCACGAAGGCACTTTTCGCCGGGCCTGCGCCGAGGCCGGGTTGAATCCTTACCTGTTCCAGATGACCAATATCCGCGAGCATTGCGCGTGGGTGACAGAGGATCCGGAAGTTGCAACGGAAAAAGCCGAGGCGTTGGTGGCGGCGGCTGTCCATCGTGTCCGCTGGCAGATTCCACTGGAGACCCGCCAGGTGGAATTGAAGCAATCTGCGTTGGTGGTTGGCGCCGGGATCGCGGGGATCGAAGCCGCCCTGCGCCTGGCGGATTCGGGGAAAAAGGTCTATCTGGTCGAACGTGGACCCTCCATCGGCGGGCACATGTCCCGCCTCTATAAAACATTCCCAACGCTTGATTGTGCGGCTTGAATACTCACACCAAAAATGGTGTCCGTGGGACGCCACCCAAATATAACCCTGATGAGCTACAGCGAAGTCGAGCAGGTTAGCGGGTATGTCGGCAACTTTACGGTTACTGTGCGCCGCAAGCCGCGCTACGTGAACGAGGCACTATGTACTGGCTGCGGAACGTGCATCGAGAAATGCCCGTGGAAGAAAATCCCGTCCGAGTTCGATCTGGGGCTGGGCAAGCGCGCCGCCATCTATTACCCCTTCCCGCAGGCAGTCCCACGCATCCCGGTCATCGATACGGCCAACTGTGCATATTTCAAAAATGGTAAATGCAAGGCCTGTGAAAAATTCTGTACCGTTGGGGCGATTGATTTTGAGCAACAGGAACGGCACGAGCAGATCGAAGTTGGGATGATCGTTCTGGCCACCGGCTTCCATGACTTCGACCCGCAGAATGCTCCGCAATATGGCTATGGCAGCCTCCCCAATGTGGTAACCGGCATGGAAATGGAGCGGATGATCAATACCGGCGGACCGACGGGCGGCAAAGTGCTCTGCAAGGACGGTTCGAAGCCGAAGAAGGTGGCCATCCTGCACTGCGTGGGATCGCGCGGCAAGGAGCATGAATATTGCTCGCGGGTTTGTTGCATGGTTTCGCTCAAGCTGGCTACCCTGGTGCGCGAGTATGTGGAAGCCGAGGTGGTTGAGTTCTACCGGGATATGCGCAGCTTTGGCAAAGGCTATGAGGATTTCTACCACCGGGCGGAAGGACACGGCGTTCAATTCGTCCGCTTCGAAGGCGACCTGCAAGTCGAGGCGAGGGGGGCTGCCCTGGCTGTTCTTGCGACGGATGTGTACACGGGCCAGAGCTCTGAAACAGCGGTGGACATGGTGATACTTTCCACTGGCATGGAAGCCCAGCCCGACCAGCATGTGGTGGGAGCGCTATTTGGCGTCAGTCGCAGCCCGGATGGGTTTTTCCTGGAGAAGCACCCGAAACTGGCCCCGGTGGAGACCACCACCGATGGTGTTTTCCTGGCCGGCGCCTGCCAGGGACCCAAGGATATCCCCGACAGCGTGGCCCAGGGTGGTGCGGCTGCCGCGGCCGCGCTCTCTTTGCTGGATCACGGCTGGGTGGAATTGGAGCCCTTCACTGCCTTTATCGACGCTGAAAAATGTGGCGCCTGCCGCACTTGCGAGGGGCTGTGCCCATACGGCGCGGTCGCGCAGGTGGAATGGCAGGGCAAAATGGTTGCACAGGTCAATGAGGTGTTGTGCAAAGGCTGCGGGGCGTGCGTAGCAGCCTGCCCGGCTGGTGCGGCAACGCAATATGGGTTTACCAACGATCAGGTATTGGCAGAGATTGAAGGTATTTTGGATTTTGCAGAGGCACGCCGCATCCGCTCCAAAGAGAACGGGTTGCCCATCAGGGAGACGGCATGAATCTTTCCAAGATCAAGACCGGTGTGTATATCTGTCATTGCGGGACGAACATCGCCGCCACAGTGGACGTGGCCGCGGTGTCCGGGTTCGCCGGCGGGCTGGAAAGTGTGGTTATCAGCCGCGACTATGCTTACATGTGCTCCGACCCGGGCCAGAACCTGATCAAACAGGATATTAAGGATTTAGACCTGAACCGGGTCGTCGTGGCCTCCTGCACCCCACTGATGCACGAACCGACTTTCCGACGGGCATGTGCCGAGGCCGGGCTGAACCCCTTCTTTTTCCAGATGGCCAATATCCGTGAGCATTGTTCATGGGTGGTCAATGACCGGCAGCAGGCCACCGAAAAGGCCTGTGCCCTGGTTGCCGCGGCAGTGCGCCGGGTGCATTACCAAACAGCGCTGGACATGCGCCAGGTGCAGATGACGCCTGCTACACTGGTGGTTGGCGGCGGGATCGCCGGTATCGAAGCGGCGCTCAAACTGGCCAACGCCGGGAAGCAGGTCTATCTGGTGGAACGGGAGACCAGCATTGGCGGGCACATGGCCCAGCTTTACAAAACCTTCCCGACGCTCGACTGTTCTGCCTGAATACTCTCACCCAAAATGGTGTCCGTGGGACGCCACCCAAACATACACCTGATGGCCTACAGCGAGGTTGAGTCCGTCTCGGGCTTTGTTGGCAATTACCAGGTGAAGATACTGCGCAAGCCGCGCTACGTGGATGAAGCCAAGTGCACCGGTTGTGGGAACTGTGTCACAGTTTGCCCCGTGGAAGTCAGCAACGAGTTCGACCACGCTCTGTCCAAGCGAAAAGCGGCGTATCGTTTTTCCGCACAGTCTGTGCCGGGTGCGTACGCCATTGACAAAAAAGGCGTGGCGCCCTGCCGGGCCGCTTGTCCGACCGACCAACGCGCCATGGGTTACATCGCCCTCGTCAAGCAGAAACGCTACGCGGACGCGTACTGGGCCATCCGGCGCGAACACCCGTTTCCGTCGGTCTGCGGCCGGGTCTGCAACCGCAACTGCGAGGCGGCTTGCAGTCGCGGCAAGGTGGATGAACCGGTCAACATCATGGGCATCAAGCGTTTCGTGGCGGATTGGGCTTACCAGCACCGGGATGAGCTGCCAAATATGCGCGACAAATCCATCGTCGGGACGCCCTTTCAGCACAACCCGCCACCGACCGGCTGGAAGGTGGCAATTATCGGAGCAGGACCAGCCGGTCTGACCGCCGGGCTGGACCTGGTACGCCTGGGACATAAAGTCAAGATCTTTGATGCTCTGCCTGTGGCGGGTGGAATGGTCCGGGTCGGCATCCCGCCGCACCGCCTGCCGTACGAGCGGATGGATTGGGAGATCCAGCAAGTGCTCGACGAAGGGGTGGAGCTGCAGCTGAATACCAAGATCGATGATGTGCCTGGCTTGCTCCGCAAGTGCGACTCCACCGGCCGGGCGGATGGCGGCCCTTACGATGCCGTGTTGATTGCCACCGGGGCCCACGTGGCCAAGAAGGTCGACATTCCCGGCAACGAACACCCTGACAACTGGCTCAGCCTGGACTTCCTTAAGAAGGTATGTCTGGGGAATCCGCCCGACCTGAGCGGCCGCAAAGTGGCTGTGATCGGCGGGGGCAACGTGGCCTTGGACTGCGCCCGTTCGTCGGTGAGGATGGGAGCGGAAGAAGTGCGCATGATCTTCCGCAAACCGAAGGGTGAGATGACCGGCTTTGAGTGGGAGGTGGGGATAGCCGAGGAAGAGGGCGTGGAGATGTGCGGCTCAAGCCTCTTCAAGGAAATTGTTGTAGTTGACAACCGGATCATCGGCGTCAAATGCGTGCGCACCGAGTACCACGGCTATGACCAGAATGGCCGCATCCTGATCTACGAGCTGCCCGGTACTGATCAAGTACTGCCGGCCGACCTCGTGCTGTGGGCCACCGGCCAGGGCTGCGACCTTTCGTTCCTGCCGCCGGACGGCACCATCCGGCCTGCCAAGGCCGGCATCGATTCGGATGGTGAGATGATGACCAGCTTGAAAGGTGTCTTCGTGGCCGGGGATGTGCACAAGGGTTCCACTTTCTATGTAGTGGACGCCATCGGAGAGGGCCATCATGCTGCCCGCTGCATCGACCGGTTCCTGCGCGGAGCGGAGGGCATCCCGGAGCCGCGCCTGCCTCCGACCGTTGAGTTGACTGCAGAGGAAGTGCACCGGCGCGTCCGGGAAGGGGAAGCCTCCAGGCATGGACGCGTACCCATCACTTGCATCCCACTGGAGCAGCGCCGGCACAATTTTAACGAGGTGGACCAGACGTTGACCGAAGAGCAGGCATTGATCGAGGCGGAACGTTGCGTGCGCTGCGGAGAGTGCGCGGAATGTCTGGAGTGTGTGGCTGCCTGCGATCGGGGGGCGATTGACCATAATATGCAAGCGCGCGTGGAGGAGATTACCGTTGGGACCATCATCCTGGCGACGGGCTTCAGCGACTTCGATGCAACCCGTATCCCTGCGCTTAATTATGGGAAATTGGATAACATCCTGACTGCCCCGGAGTTTGAGCGCCTGGTCAACGCCAGCGGGCCGACGGGCGGAAAAATCACACTAAAGAACGGCAAGCTGCCGGGTTCTGTGGCTGTGCTGCACTGCGTCGGCAGCCGCGACAGCAATTACAACGACTATTGCTCGCGCGCCTGCTGCATGTATTCCCTCAAGATCTCCCAGCTGGTGCATGAATATACCGGCGCCGAGGTTTACGAGGTTTATCGCGACATCCGCTCCTTCGGCAAAGGCTATGAGGAATTCTTCAACCGCACCAGTGAAATGGGTGTGCATTTTTACCACGGGCGGGTACGTTCCATCGAAGCGCAGGATGGCAAGCTGAGGGTGAACTGGGCGGAACCCTTTCACGGCCAACCCGAGCATGTGCTGGTGGACATGGTGGTGCTTTCGACCGGCTTCGAACCGCGGCCAGACACGGGCAAGGTGGCGGCGACCTTCGGGATCGGCCGCAGCCGGGATGGGTTCTTCCTGGAGCGTCATCCCAAGCTGGCGCCGGTGGAAACGGCCAGCCAGGGTATCTACCTGGCGGGCGCCTGCCAGTTCCCCAAGGATATCCCCGATAGCGTAGCCCAGGCCGGCGCGGCCGCGGCCGCGGCGCTCTCACTGATGGACCAGGGCAGCATCGCCCTCGATCCCTCCATCGCGGCGGTGGATACGCTGCGGTGTGCCGGGTGCGGCCAGTGCGTGGCTGCCTGCCCCTACCTGGCCATCGAACTGGAGCAGGGCTGCGCCAAAGTCAATGGATACCTGTGCAAAGGTTGCGGTACCTGCGCGGCGACCTGCCCGAACAAGGCCATGTCGCTGATCAACTTCGACGACCGGGAGTTGGTGGCCGAGATTATTGGTGCTTTATCGACAGTATCCGTCCCGGAGTTGCCATGAGCTTCGAGCCAAAGATCATCGCCTTCCTGTGCACCTGGTGCTCCTACACGGGCGCAGACTCGGCTGGCATTGCCCGAATAAAATCCCCGGCGAATATTCGTGCCATCCGTGTGCCTTGCTCGGGGCGGGTTTCCCCCGAACTGGTGCTGCGCGCGTTCGACCAGGGCGCGGATGGCGTGCTGGTGCTGGGCTGCCATATCGGCGAATGCCATTACGAAACCGGCAATCACCGCGCCGCCAAGCGCCTGCCGATCTTGCAATCCCTGTTGACCTTTGCAGGGCTGGAAACACAGCGCTTGCGGCTGGATTGGGTCTCTGCATCCGAAGGCGAACGCTTTGCACGCATCGCGACCGAATTTTCCGATTCGATCCGGGAGTTGGGCCCGGCGCACTGGAAAGTGCCGGCAGAGCCGCGGGCGGTCCAGGAGGACGCTTTCACGTGGGGACACGAAACCGTTCCCTATCCACCCATGGATTTTGCCTCCAAGACCGAGGCCATCCGCCGCAAGGCGAAGGAACTGCTGGAAAGCGGCCAGGTTGGCTGTGTGATTGGATACGAGCTCGGACCCCGCCAGCGGACCCGGCCAACTTTTGTATATTCTCCCGAGGATACCGGCCGGCTGGTATGGAATCCGGACTGCAGCCATAACCTGACCAGCTACCTGCCTGACAAGCTGAAGGCGCATTCCCCCGGGCAACCTGCCCCGGCGGTGGCGGTGGTCGTCAAACCCTGCGACAGCCGGGCAATCAATGTGCAGTTGGCCGAAAACCAGTATGCGCGCAAGCAGGTGCACGTGATCGGGTTGACCTGCGAGGGCCTCCGGGATAAGCAGGGGAACATGCAAGCACGCTGCATCACCTGCCAGGAGGCCGCGCCGGTGGTCTGCGATACCCTCATCGAGGGCGACAGCTCCGGCTTCATCCCGCGACTTTCCAGCTCCACCGACGAGACACTGGTGGAACTGGAGAATGCCGCTCCCGCCGAGCGCCTGGAATTCTGGCTGAGCCAGTTCGACCGCTGCATCCGCTGTTATGCCTGCCGGCAGGCCTGCCCGCTATGCAATTGCCCGACCTGCCTGTATGAACGGGATGATTCGACCTGGGTTGGGCTGGGCATCGGCCTGAACGAGAAGCGCACCTTCCACCTTGGACGCGCCTACCACCTGGCGGGACGCTGTGTGGGCTGCGATGCCTGCGAGCGGGCCTGCCCGGTGAACCTCCCGATCAGCCTGCTCAACCAGAAGCTGGCCGGCGAGATCGAGAAAGCCTTCGGCTTTCGCGCCGGAGTGGCGGTGGCCTCTTCGCCGATCGTCACCGTCCTGTCGGGTGAGTACAAGGAAGACTGAGATGAGAAAAACCAACGCTGACGGGAAAAGTTGGCTTATCTCACAGGCTGAATTGGAAGCCTGGCTGGACAGTATTTCCAACGCGCGCAGCCTGATCGCCCCGCGGCAGGTTTCCGGAACGGTTTTATACCGCCCGGTCAGCAAGATCAACGAAATTGCCTGGCCTGGAGGGAGGCCAGGGAAATCGTCTGCCAGCCCCCGCCCGGTTTTATCGGTCAAGGAGATATTCTTTCCACCGACGGAGCGGTTATTCAAAATACAAAAAACGGGACAGGAAATCCACCTAGAGGAGGCATACCCGGATTGGGAAACCGTCGTCTTTGGCGTCCGTCCGTGCGACTCACGCGGTGTCAAAATCCTGGATGCGCTCTTTCTGGATACCAATCCGGTCGACTCTTTCTATGCCCGCAGGAGAGCCAATACGACCATCATTGGTTTCGCCTGCAAAGAAATGGGTCCGACCTGTTTCTGCACTTCGGTGGGCGGCGCGCCGGATGACGCCCAGGATGTAGACATCATGCTTTACGAGACCGAGGCAGGCTACCTGGCCGAGGCGGTAACCGAGAGAGGGCGCTTCCTCATCCCGGCGGGCGAGTGGAGGGAAACAACCAACAGCCCTGAAACCTCAATAACCATTGAACAATTCCCGGTACCTGAAAATGGGAAATGGCCGGAGCATTTCAATGATACGTACTGGACGCGCATGTCGGAGCGCTGCCTTTCCTGCCGGGCCTGCGCCTACGTCTGCCCGACCTGTCACTGCTTTGCCATCCGGGACGAGTTGATCGGTCCGGGTGAGTTCGATCGCATCCGCTGCTGGGACAGCTGTGCGGGTGCGAATTACCGGCGCCTGGCCGGTGGGCACCGGGGGCGGCCCGAAAAAGCGGAACGCCTGCGCAACCGCTTCTTCTGCAAGTTCTACTACTATGCGGAGCAGACCGGGCTTGGAAATACTTCCGCTTGCACCGGCTGCGGCCGCTGCATCGATGTCTGTCCGGTGGGGGTGGATATCACCGAAGTACTGCAGGACCTGGAGAGGCCGGCATGAACGCCAATCCGCTGATGCCAACCCTGGGCAGACTGGTCGAAGTGCGTGACCTTGCCACCGAGATCAAGCTCTTGCGTGTGGAGATGCAGAACGGCGGCGGAGCGGACTTCCAAAACTTCCAGCCGGGCCAGTTTGTATTTGTCTCGGCTTTTGGCCTGGGGGAAGCCCCGTTCGGGATTGCCAACGCAGCGGGACGCGGTCCACTGGTGGATTTCGCGGTGGCGCGCCTGGGCTCGGTGACGACCGGCCTGCACGAGTTGGACGTGGGCGACCAGTTGGGAGTGCGCGGCCCGCTGGGAAATTCCTTCCCCATGGCTAAATTCAAAGGTAGAAATCTGGTCGTACTCGGCGGGGGCATCGGGGGTGCGCCGCTGCGGCCGGTCATCCAGCACGTCCTGGATCACCGCGGCGATTATGGGAAGCTGACCATCCTGTGGGCGGCCCGGCAGCCCTCCCTGCTGATATTCACCGACGAATATGCCGAGTGGCAGGCCGCCCCGGATACGGAACTGCACCTGACGGTGGACAAGCCGGAAGATGGCTGGGGGCACTCGGTCGGGTTGATCACGCAGCTGCTGGAGAAGGTCAGTCCTTCCACCCGGAATACCACCGCGGTCACCTGCGGCCCGCCGGTCATGATCCGTAATGTCACCAGGATGCTGGCAGGCATGGGCTTTGCCCCCGAAGACAGTTATGTCACGCTGGAGGCGCGCATGCATTGCGGCCTGGGGAAATGCGGGCGCTGCAACCTGGGTGAAAAACTAGTCTGCGTGGATGGGCCGGTCTTCAGCATGGCCGAAGTGGGGAATTTACTGGAATCGTACTGAAAGAGGAAAATATCCCGCGTTGGTATGAAAACGACTGCGTTCTTTGGGCCGTCAATGAAGGGCGCGCGCGCGAAATGTGAAAACGATGAGGAACGATGGCAGGAGGATTTTTTAAGGTTGGAGGGAAAGGGTAATCAGGCAACCAGGAATCAGGTGACCGGGTATCAAAAAGGCCGGGATAAGGGCATTTAACCGCAGTTTTTGGGCATTTTTAGGGGTTTGCGGCGGGGGCAGAGGCGGGCAGGCCGGGCGGCAAATTCCAGGAGGTTTAACGAAGGAACGGCGAATGGAATTTTCCGGGTAAAACAATGCAAAAAAAGGTGCTTTTTGACGATATTTTCGCAAAATTTGCAGAAATATCGCAATAATAAGAATCAGGTCAGCGGATGCCCGGCGGCTGAAACGCAAGTCGCTCGCGCCCAGGAATACGCATTTGGGGGTTGCATTATCCATTTCTGCAGTTCCTATCATCATCCATAACGGGCCAAATTGCCAGGGGAAATTATGATACGCTTTCCCCGGAACCTGCTAAGGGATGGGTCGGCGCCCGCGCATTATTATCCATTTCCTCCCATAAATTTGCTCGCCCTGAGTTCTTGGAGTCAGAGTCCGTTTACAGCCTCCCTTGCTTACCAGATGCATTGCCACTTCTGCCTTTTTTCCGCCCATCATCTTTGTGGAACACTTTGTGTAACTACATTTGACTCAGGCAAGAATCATGCTAATATATATGAAAAGGGTCGGGCGCCGATCATTGAAAATTAGGAGTGGGAAACATTCCATGGGAACTTCCATGATTGTTCTTTTCGTTTTCATTGTGATAATCTTTTTTATTGCTAGTTTGACTTTTGTTGCCTATAAACGGCAACAAATCCGCAAAATGATAGAAGCGAAGGATGCCCGGCTCAAGGTAGTAGAAGAAGAGGCCAAACGCAAGGCTGACGAAGAGGCACAACAGCAGGCCGAAGAGGCCAAACGCAGGGCTGACGAAGAGGCACAACAGCAGGCCGAAGAGGCCAAACGCAAGGCTGACGAGGAGGCACAACAGCAGGCC
>Ga0187873_1001339_pt1 | contig 20630 bp, 12 predicted proteins | sample June2016WEW_16_1_2_FD_133012 | JGI IMG/M metagenome (GOLD analysis project Ga0187873, IMG submission 133012) | Peatland microbial communities from SPRUCE experiment site at the Marcell Experimental Forest, Minnesota, USA - June2016WEW_16_100 | ecosystem: Environmental > Terrestrial > Soil >... | reverse complement strand
TCTAGCGCGCGGCTCCAGACATAGAAACCGCTGACTGAGAAGCCGCGTGACATTGACTTGGTCGCCGAGATTTGAAGCCCGTTATAGTTGGAGGTCTGGTCTGAGATCAGGTAGGTAATCCCGGACAGGGTGCCAGGCGTAAGGTTGATGCCGGCATCGTATTGACGACGTTGCTCGGTGCTTGCCGCTGAAGTGCTGAGAGCGCCGACTAACGCGCCGCCGGAAGAGTTGACAGTTGCATAAGGCGCGTAGTTGGCATCGAGGAAGGAAGACAGGTGACGTCCGAGGGTGCCTACATAAGCTGCCGTCACGCTGATCCTGGCAGGCAATTGCCGCTGCACGCTGAGGTTGAACTGGTAGACCGACGAATCTTTGAAATTCGGGCCGATCGCTTCAATAGATTGGCTCGGATAGAATTTCGGATTCGACGGTGTAAAGGTGTACGGGAAGATGCCGCCACCCGCTGGGCAATGGGGAGGGCTACCGGAAGGGGTGCAGGGGAAACCGACATCGTAAATGTAGGTGAGGGATGTTTCGGAGCCAAAGCCGTTGCGAATGGAGAACGGCATGGCGTTGCCGGGCTGGTTCCACTCATTGCCGGCGGGGTTGCCGTAGAAGATGCCCGCCGCGGCGCGAACCGAGGTCTTGCCGTCGCCGAATGGATCCCATGCGAAACCGAGACGAGGCGAAATGTGGCTGAACTGCGTGGTGATGATGCCGCGATTCATGCCCCTGTCCCCAACGAACAGTTGGCCGAGCGGCACAACCGAAGTCGAACTCGTAACAACGGTGGATTGCTGGCCGGGAACAAACGTCGTCGTCCTGTCATGGGAGTCGACGGGAGGCGTATCGATGTCCCAACGGAGTCCAAGGTTGACCGTGAACCGGGGCGTGATGCGGTAGTTGTCCTGCGCAAACACCGCGGTGTGCCACATGCTCAGGTGCGTGATATAAGTCGTGTCCTGCTCAAATGAGTTGATTTGGCCGGTGATAAAGTCCGCAATCGCATTCCCCGTGCTGGTGGGCGCTGAGGTCGAGAAGCTAACGTCGCCATAATTATTCAGATTGGCAGCGAACATGGTCTTGTTGAGAGCGAACTCGCCGCCAAGGGAAAGGTTGTGTTTGCCTTTGGTAATGCTGAATACGTCGCGTAACTCATAGTTGTCGGAACCGGTGACCGGGCCGGCGTTAGGGTTACCCGTTTGAAAGCCGGCGCCGACGGTTAGATAGGGCAGTCCGGCTGGTCCCTGGATGAGGAAGTTTGAGCCGAAACTGCCGAGGGTTTGGTTGCCTGGGCCGGTCACAGGGATGAGAACGCGTCCGCCCATGGCCCGCGTGAACGTTAGCCAGGCCTGATTGGCCGTGCTGGCGCTGAAGGTGTGAACGTCGCTGATGTTGACATTCGTCTGTTTCGAACGGGACTGATTTCCAGTCCAATTGATGTTGCCGCCTCCGCTGGGAGTTGACGCGGTATTGCTATAGAAGTAGGTCACTTCCACATGGTCCTTGTTGCCGATGTTCTCGTCAAACTTTCCCAGGTATTCGTCTTCGTTTGTCGGAGTGACGTATGTGGTAAGGTATTTCCCGCCGCCGCTCGATGGCTGCGCTACGCCGGTGGGCAACGGAACGGAAACGCCGATTGTGTTGTTTACGTTCAAGAAATTTTTAGCGGTTGGGTCCAGGAGGGCGGTGGGTATGCAGTTCAGTGTGGCAGACACGCAATTGGAGCTACTGTTTGTTCCATTCACCTGTGTCGAGGTGCCCGGCGTGTGGACCACGAACGTGTCCGCGGTAAAGTCGCCCAGGCGCTCGGCAGCCGTGGGCGTCACACCGCCTGAGACCGGTGCTCCTTGTACCTGGCGCAGACCGGCATAGCTGAAGAAGAAGAAGGCCTTGTCGTGCTTGATGGGGCCGCCGACGGTTCCGCCAAAGTTGTTGCGGTGGTAGGGGGGCTTCAGAAATGTCCCGGGAACAAAGGGGTTGCTGGAGGGAATCCAGGGATAAGCGTTGAAATCGGTGTTACGGTTGAACTCGAACAAACCGCCATGAAACTTATTTGTTCCTGACTTTGTGATAACCGAGACGACTGCGCCGGAGAATTGGCCGTATTGCGCCGCGAATGCGTTGGTCTCTACGCGGAACTCTTCGACTGCGTCGGGGTTGGGCGCCGGGTTTCCGTAGTTGCGCATACCGGTAATGTTGTTGCCGCCATTCAGATAAAATGCGACGGTTCCGTTGCCGGAGTCGAGCGATCCGTTGACCTGGACATCAGCGGACGCAATTCCAACGGTCATTTGGGGGGCGCCGGAGGGGTTCGAGGTGGGGCTCATATTATTGGCCATCACGCCCGGTGTGAGGGACAGTTCGGAGTATACGTTGCGGTTGACCAGAGGCAGGCCGATGATCTCGTCCGGCTCAATGGTCCGGCCCAATACCGCGTCAGATGTATTGACCACCGGGGGAGCCTCAGTGACCGTGATGGTCTGAGACTGCGCACCCACGGTCAGTGTGACATCAACCGTCAGCGTCTGGTCCACGTTGAGGGCGAGATTCTGTTGCACAAAGCGTTCAAAGCCTGCCGCCGTCGCCTCGACTGTGTACTTGCCCACGGGAAGATAATCGATGCGGTACTGCCCATAGCCGTTTGCCGGCGCCGAACGAGAGTATCCGGTCTCCACGTTGATTGCCTTCACGGTGGCCGTGGCAACCAGCGCGCCTTGTTGATCCTTTACCGTACCCACGATGGACCCGGTAACCTGCTGTCCAAACGCGATAATGCTGCACGTGAAAACGAATACGAGCGCCGCGAAAACTCGCGCGCTCGCCAGGTATTTCAACGAAAACTTCATTTGAAGCCTCCTGAGATTATTTGAACGAAACGCCCCGCTGCCCTTGTCTGCATTTCCATACTCCGCATCATCGACAGCCATGCACAACACTGAACTTCTGGGGGTTGAATCGTCGAGAGCAAGGGTAACAACCCATTTCCGAAGTTGTCACGTGAATTGGAAGTGAAAAAACTCGGAGTTGACGTGAATTGTTTCTGGAGCCCCGAACATATTGAAAGATATGGAGCCCGTGACGGTTTAGAGGCATATTTCCCCCCGCTGTTAATGTTGTTAAAGTTCCGACGATCCTGTTGTTAATGAAGGAGTTATAAATGCGCAAGGCCACTCGCTCCTAATGTTAAAGTGTGGCTCTGGGATGATTTGGTTCAGGTGGCAGTTGCCTGATCAGGCGGGATGTAATTCAACTTTCAACCGGGACAGGTACGCCCTCCGCAGCGCGTGGCTATCATGCATGCAATACTGCATATTGAAGCCTCAATCAACAGGATTGATGATTATATAATCGTCAGATCTACGCTCTATTTATGCGAAGGCTCAGGGAGAACTTCGATGGCGTCGACAATGGGGTAATTTGCCACCGGAATAAATGAGAGTTCTATCTTGCCTTGCGCGGAAGCCTGAATATTGTCAAATGTTTTTGTGACGGGGTTGGTTCCACCCTCGGCCATGATGTCGAAGTTTTCCAAAATCATTTTCCCATTGCAGGAGACATTGAATATCCGGCTTCCGGGTCCTCCGTTTCCCCAATTGTGTTTACCGAACCACGGCTCGGAGAAATACAACGTGACACGATACTTCTCTCCCGGAACAACAGGGATGTCATAGCGGAAACGCCCAACTCGAGCGTAGCCGTAGATATCATGGCTTTTGATTTTCGATAAATCGGGAAACAAAGTTCTTCGACCTCCGCTGAAGTATCGATCGGAGAGCCATGTTTGATTGTTGGAGTCTGTGACCGCAAATGGACTCGCGGTGATTCGAACCGGTAATAAACTATCGGAGACTGCGGGCAGAATCTCGACCGCATTTAGCAAAGAAACTTCGCTGGTGTAGTCCACATGGATCGCGCCATCCTTCTCAGGACGAATTCCCGTCAGAACGTAGGAGGTTGCAATGCCATCTCCACCCGCATTGTCGACCACATCGAAGTTGATATCAGGCCCCGCATTAATGGAAAAAATGACGACGTGCGTCGCCAGTTGGAGATCTGTAGTCTCCGCAAAGTGTAAGTGAATCTCGTACTCGCCCGGTTTGACGGTGAAGAGGCAGTGGACAATTCCACGTATGCCGCCCGCGTAGAGGTAGGGATCCTCCGTCCCCGCAATGTTCTGGGCGGGCACCGTGACGCTATCGCCGCTGGTGCAGTATTTGCTTGGCATCCAGGTATATCCGGAGTGATCGACATACGTCTTGCGGCCGGCTCCCATCAGGACGCGGATTGTATTCGCAGGTTGCGGTAGAGCCGCTGGTGTGCTTTGGAGCGGAGCCAAGACCGCCATGATTGCGTTTCGGTGCGTGAAGGCAAAGAAACCGCACAACAGCGAAAACGCCACCAGGAATACGGCGGCCATATGCCATCGTGTAGGATGCCAAGACATATGCGTGACGGCAGGAAGATGATCGTAAGAAAATGCCTGATCCGTCCCTGAAGAGGCTGGCGCTGTTGCGTCCTGCACGTCCAGGGAGCTGTTTTCTCCTATGTGGACGAAGGACGGCATATAATGCCCTAGCGGCATCTGGATATGGACTGGCCGATTTGCCCCGTCCGTCTGGTAGATCTCCTGCAGGCGCTTCCGAAGGGAATGGGCGGTTACCCGGACGATGGTATCGGCCTGTGGGTCGAAATCGTCGCGTCTCCCCAGCGCTTCGGTCGCGATCGCGTATTCTGTGGCTTGGTCATCCTGATCCAGGAAGTGCTTCTCGCAGACAAAAGTGAGCATTCGGGCTAGATTGCTGGATCGACCGAGTGCCCCAGAGGTCAGCAGCCAGTTCAACTCGTCTTTTTCAGCTTGAAGCCTATCTGGAATCATCCGCGTCTGCACACCCAATCTCTATTAACCAGTTCTCAAATATTGTTTTCTCTGCTATGTGGCAATATACCACCAGTTATCTCTGCTCGTAGTCTCTTTGTCTTTGATCTAAGGTCAAAGCCCGTAATGTGCCTGCGACATGTCTCTAGCCAGAATCAGAAGACCGGAGTTAGCCCAATTTCGAAGCGATTTCTCCGGTATTCGAAGGATTCCAGGGGCTGACATAGATGGAGCCGCTATGATGAGCGCTCGTTCCCCCTGTTGCCCTCGTCGACCATCTTAAGCAGTGATCTTCAGGATATGTCCTGGCAAGTCGGTTTCTCAAACGTTTTTCGAGACCCAGACGGGACTCCATACAAGTGACCAGCAATCCGGGAATATCCCCGTAACTTGCACATTCTATTTGGCGAGCCGAGGCAAAATCAGCTTCTGTGTAGCCGCGCATGGAATAAAGATATTGACATCTAACGAGCACACGCGAGAAAAATACATCTTAAGCTATTGACAATAATAGACTTATGGTGGAGGCGGCGGGAGTCGAACCCGCGTCCGAAATCGCTGTCAGCCAGGAGAATCCATGCTCAGTCCAGTTCCATTGATTTCGCTTGCTGCGCTCAGAACGGACAAAATACGCCACAAGCTAGCCCGATGATCTTACGCAAACGGCACGGACCGAGCCGTTTACGCCAGCCTATTGAATGACGTCCGCTCACGACCCATAGGCAAAGCCGTGGAAGACGGCAGCTTAATTAATTAAGCTGCAAGTGCCAGATTTTCGTTGGCAACTTTTGTTTTGCAGGCGATTACAGGTGCCCACACCCTGACATGCCTCCTAGGCCACAATCGATCCCGTCGAAACCGTGACGCCCCCGACTTAGGGAAGTACCGGGCCAACTGGCTCGTGTTGCTACTTCTATTCTACGCCAATTCTAGTTTTGCCGCCCGCTTACTGCTTCTCCAGATCGATGCTCTCGTACTCGTGGCGGATGATGGCGGCGCGAATTTGCGCCGGGGTCTTGCCCAGCTTGGTTTGCTGGTAGGCGAAGAAACCCTCCTTGGCGCAGTGGGAACACTCCGTCGAGTGCGTGGTCTCATAGCAACTGTGCAGGCTGGTGTGCCCCAACGCGCGGTCGCAGCGGCAGTAGCAGGGAAGCTGGTAGATCACGCTGCTGATCTTGATCGCCTGCTGGTAGCAGTGAACCTGCCAGGGATAACGGAAATGTTCGCCGGTGAGTTGTTTGCCGGAGAGAATCGGCGGCAGGGCGCTTAAATTGAGCGGCGCGGAGGGATGGTAGGCGGGAATATCGTCGGCCGGGTTTGACCACTGCGCATAGCTGGCCACAGTCACGGCACAAACAGCCAAGCCAAGAACCCAAGGTCGCTTCATCCAGTTATTCGTCATAAGACCCTCTGGCGCCTATTTTAGACTGCGGCGAGTGTGAATCGAAAATTGCAGCCGCAGAAGAAAACGCAAGAACGATACGGACATTGTTTTGGACGCAAAAAAAAGGCGGCACGAACGTTCTTGCTGTTCGTGCCGGGAGGCCAGTGACGCAAACTACATCCAGAGGGGAGGATGCCTCCTCCTTGACTGGAATATATACAGCATAGCATATCTTAAGAAGATGTCAAATACAAAAATCGAAATTATTTTTAGGCCACTGAGTAAGCGTTCCCTGAGTCTGCTTAGTGTCCCATTTCGAGACACATTTTGAGCGCAAACTGCGCTACCGCCAAGCACTAATAGTATATCAACCGCAATAAGCCTTTATAAATCTAATACTTATCAAATGGCATACAAAATTTCCCCTTGTCTCCTTGATGGGCACAATGAGGGGAAACTGTAGCCGTTCAGGCGTTTTCCGAAGTGTTGGCAGCTCTCGAATAGTCTCTGAAAACGGCCAGAAGTATTAACCAGGCGGGTTCGGGCACTAAATCCAGATTTCAGGATTTAGGGGTTGCTCCTGCCGTTAAAGCCCTACAGGCCGCCTGAACCTGTGCAAAAGCTACTCCTTTTGCTGAAGGACGCGCCGGGCCGCGGCCCAGCCTTCCTTGACGATCTGGCGAGCTCGGCTCACCGCCAGCGAGTTCGCGGGCACATCCTTCGTGATGCAGGAGCCGGCGCCGATGTAGGCGCCATCTCCCACGATTACCGGCGCCACCAGAGTGGAATCGCTGCCGATAAAGGCGTCCTTGCCGATGCGCGTAGTGTGTTTGCGGACCCCGTCGTAGTTGCAGGTGATGGTCCCTGCGCCGATGTTGGTTCCCGCGCCCACCTCGGCGTCGCCCAGGTAAGTGAGGTGATTGGCCTTCGCGCCCTTGCCCAACCTGGCCTTCTTGGTCTCGACGAAGTTTCCCACGTGTGCGTTCTCGCCGATCTCGCTGCCCGGACGCAAATGTGCAAACGGGCCGATCCTGGCTCCATCCGCGATGGTGCTCTCGGTTAGCACGCAACTCTGGCGAACCAGCACATCGCGGCCCAAAGTGCAGTTTTCAATCACCGTGTACGAACGGATGCGGCAACCGGCGCCGATTTTGGTGCGGCCCAGCAACTGCACAAACGGCTCGATCACTGCATCGGCCGCAATCTCGACCTCGGCGTCAATCACGCAGGTCTCGGGCCGCTGGATGATTGCGCCCGGCCATTTAGAATTCGATTCCACCCTAAAACTCCTCTTGAACGAACTCACCAATCTCTTCTCTCCCATTGTAGTTTCCCCGGTTCGAACCGCTGAACGGCGATGCTATTGCCTCGCGAAACGGGAAATTTGGGTCACCCGGTTTTGAACGTTCGAACCATGCGCCACCCGTCACCACCCGCCAGTGGAATTCCCGCGCCTGAGTTTCGCCCTTTGTTTGCCCTTGCTGGCTGGTTATATTGTTGATTTCAGGACGGATTGCTTAGTTCTTGTCGAGCGTCACCTGCCACATCCGGTAGAATTCCCGCGCTTGGGTTTCGCCTTTTTTGGCCGCTGTGAAATGGTTATGTTGTTGATATCACTTATCTTACCGGATTTGGTTTTCGGCTAAAAAGGCGAAAATGGGATAAACTTTTGTTGCATTTTGCGCCCACGTCGGAGCTAACTCATGGTTTATGAATGGGTTGCGGAAGCGGCGGAGGCGAAAAGATGCGGTTATGAGCTGTCAGCGCGTCAGTTGTCAAGGATCGGGAGCGGTGTTGCTTTCTGATTGCTTCCATTGTGCGCGCCGGGAGGGAAATATTCTGCAAGGCACCTGCGGTGCGGTAGACACTCACTATTCGCTCGTATGAGGTTCGTGGGCGTCCAGGTCTCGACGCGGAACTTGGAACTCCTGGCAAAGTACAAAGACTTCGAAGTAAGACTCACTGCGCTGAAATTCGACGAGAGGACTAAACTTCTTTGAGTAGGTCTGCATTGGAGTGACGGATTTGACGAAAAGTACTGGAGCTATGCGTTTAGGCCCTGTGGCGAGGAAACTGATCAACCCTGATGCGTGGACTGGGGGTTATCCGGGACCTCCGGCCTATGTGAGAGAGTTAGATGCGCTGCTGCATTTCGCCTATCAGAACGGATATATTGAACGCTTCACCCCGAACCTTGAGGCACGGGATCGGCAACGGGATAAGGCACTGAACGAACTACGACTGGCATACCTATTCAAGAGCCTTGGCTTTGGCATCAGCGAATGGGACCCTCCCGGTGCCAATGGTAAAAGGGGAGAGTTCATGCTGAGTTGGCCAGACGAATTATCGGTGTTCGTCGAAATAAAAAGTCCAGGATGGGAAAGCGAGCTCTCACCCGCACAACTCGATGCGGGATTGGCAAAGCTGTCGAAGTACGATGTATGGAAAGGCGGAGCTGTAGGCAACTGGCAGGCTGTCCACCGGTGCATTTCATCGGAAAAGACGTATCCGAAATTCTTGCCCACACAGCCAAACCTCTTGATCATGTCCGATGATCTGAACGTGTCATTACATAATTCGCTCTTCCAGGTCGAGGCCGCTTTGTATGGAGAAAAGCGCTTTTATGGTGAAGACGGCTATTTCATGACCAATCGCTTTGAGAATATTGGCGGCCTGGGAGTATTCAATGCCTTTTCCAGCGCGCCATCTCGAGGATTGGAATACGAGTTTATTGTCTTTGCAAACCCAAATGCATTGCCGACGACAAGGCTACCGACATCTTGGATGGCCTACAACGAAAAGTTCTGCTGCATTGTCAGAGGCACGGACCCTCGACAAAGGATTATGTACATGTAGGGATGTTTCCCCCTATTAGCAGGTTCATTGTGTATCAACCACTTTGGATGTCGACTTATCGGCGAACTCCAGGTGCCCCAGGTCCCGTTTTTGAGATCTGGGATTCCACTATACCCGAAAAGCAACCGCAGGTCCTTCGACTCCCCTGCCCCTTCGCAAAGCTCAGGGTCAGGGTCGCTCAGGATGACACATTAAATGTAAGCGGAGAGTTACGGGGTGGTATCCCACCCTAGCCGCAATAACAACAACGCGGCGAGGGTGGGGCACCCACTCTTTGTTTGATTTATTGCTTCTGTTCTGACGCCGCCGACTGCTTCGGCATGGGAATGGTGATGTCCACCTTTTGCGCCGGTCCCAGCTTCAGCTCGTCCAGCCCCGGCTTGATCTCTGGCCCGTTGCCCACCACCAGAATGGCTAACTTATCGGGATGAATGTACTTGGTTGCCACCCGGTTCAGGTCGGCCACCGTCACTTTTTCGAGTGAGGCTCGGAAAGTTTCCAGGTAGTCAGCCGGATAGCCGTAAAACTCCATGCGCACCCGCTCGGCGAGCACCTTCTCCCGCGTGTCGTAGCGGAAGAGGAAGGAGTTGAGGATGTTGTCCTTGGCTCGCGCCAATTCTTCCCCGGTAAAGGGCCGGGTGGTGAGGCCGTCGATCTCGCTCAACGCGGCTTTGGTCGCATCCACGGTCGATGCGCTCTTAGTCAGCACCGTAGCCTGGAATGTGCCCGGATGATCCCAGGCGAAGCCATATCTTCCGCCGACCGCATAGGCCAATCCCAGTTCAGTGCGAACTTTCTGGGACATCCGGCTGGCAAAGCTGCCGCCCAGAATCTCGTTCATCACCGCGAGCGCGGGTACGTCGGGATTGCGGCGGTCGGTGCCCAGGCCTACGATCTCGATGTTCGACTGGTTCACGTCTTCTTGGTCGATGAAATAGACGCCGGGTTTGGGTCCAGCAAAAACGTCGTGCCGCGCCGGCGCAATCTTCACCGGCGGCAGAGGCTCGAAGGCCGCGCGCAGTTTGGCTTCCATTGCCGCCGGGTCAAAGTCGCCGCTGACGGAGACAATCAGCTTTCCGCCGCCCAACTTATTTCCAACCGTCCGGTCGTGCCATTCCTTCAAATCGTCCACGGTGACCGCGCCGATGGTGGCCAACTCCGGCTGCCGGGTGTACGGGCTATTGGCGCCATAAACCAGTTTGGCCGACTCCCGGCCGGCAATCCCGTCTTCGTCGTCGTTGCGCCGGACGATGCCCGTGGCCGCCTGTTGCTGCGCCAGTTGCAGCTTCTCCGCGCTGAAGTTGGGGTGAAAAAGCAAATCCAAAGCCAGAGAAAGAACCTGATCAGAGTCGCCCTTGAGCGAGTCCCACGACAAGGACGTGGAATCCACGTCGCCGCCGGTTTCAATGTGCGCAGCCTTGGCCTCCAGCATATCGTCCAGCGCATCTCCATTGGCTTTCGCTGTGCCGCTGGTGCGCCACGCCTGACCGTAAAGCTCCACCAGGCCGGTCTTGGCAGGATCTTCATCCCGCGCACCGCCCGGAATCAGCACCGAGCCGTAGACAAACGGCAGCTCGTGATCCTCCTGCAAAAAGAGAACAATGCCGTTCTTGAGTTCGATGCGTTGCGGCTGATGCGGCTTGAACTCATGCAGCTTGGGCGTGGGAATCTGTTCCCAGGGCTTGGAGGGCTGGGCGAAAAGCGCGGCGGGGACAGTAATGGCAATTGCAATCAGAGCAAAGAGAATGCGATGCATCGTCAAGTATTTCACCGAAAAGCATACCTCAGGGGCTAAAGCCCGGATCATTTTGGGGCACTTTGCGGCACGACTGAAGTCGTGCCCTTTCAAAGCAACAGCAGAATGCGATTCTTGAATCTGTCGAGAAAAACTCATCATTGCGCGCCTCCTTCGTTCTTGGCAGTTGCTGGCTTTGTCTCAATCCATGCGCTGGTCCTGTTGCTGGGGACAAAAACCTCTTTGGCCACGCGCCGAATATCTGCCTTGGTCACCTTGTCCACCTTCTCCAGTTGCAGGAAGAGTTCTCTCCAGTCGCCGTAGCGTGTCTGGTATTCGGCCAGCGAGTTAGCCAGGCCCTGGTTGTTGGCCAGTCCGCGCAGCAGGTCGGCGCGGGCGCGGGTCTTGAACATGGCCAGCTCTTCGTCGCTGACGTCGGCAGTCTTCAGCTTTTCAATTTCTCGATGGATGGCATCGCGCATTTCAGCCGGCGTGTGCCCCGGTAATGGAACCGCATAGAAAGCGAAGAGATTGGGATATTTTTCGCCGGGAAAGCCGCTGAAGCCAGCGGCCCCTGCTGCAATCTGCTGGTCGCGCACCAGGCTGCGATAGAGCCGCGAGACCCGCCCATTCGACAAAATGTCCTGGATGGCGTCGTAGACTGCATCGTCCGGGTCGCGATAGTCGGGCCGGTGGTAGCCCTCGACGTAAAATGGCTGCGTCTGCTCGCGAATCGCCACTGTCTTCTCGGCAAATTGTTTCGGCTCGACGGTGGTCATCTCCTCCGGCTTGGGTCCGGCGGGAATATGGCTGAAGTATTTTTCCAGTACCGGCAGCGCCTCGCCGGCCTTCACATCTCCCACCACGGCAATAACGATGTTCGCTCCCACATAATACTTCTTATGGAACTCCATGGCCTCGGTGGCGTTGATCTGGCTCACCTCGCTGGGCCAGCCGATGTTGCTGCGGCCGTAGTTGTGCGCCACGTAAGCCGTGGCCAGCAGTTGCTCCACAAGCCGCCCAAGGGGGTTGGAGTCGGTGCGCATCCGCCGCTCTTCATTCACCACGTCGCGTTCCTTATAGAACTCGCGGGGAACCGCGTCGGCCAGCCGCCCGCTCTCCAGCCACGCCCACAGCTCCAGCCGGTTCTCCGGCATTGACCAGAAGTACATCGTCTCGTCCAGGCCGGTTTCTGCGTTCAGGCCCTCGGCCCCGTTGCGCTCGGCCACGTCGGTGAACTGGTTGGGGATAACGTACCGGTGCGCCTCGGCCTGAGCGTCTATGAATTTTTGCTTCAACTCGGCCAGCTTCTTCTCATCGCGTCCCACAGCCTTCAGGTACTCGGCCTCGTAGGCGTCGTTGGCCGCCTCCACCCTGGCCAATGCAATCTTTTCGGCGGCGTAATCGGTCGTGCCAATCTCGCTGGTTCCCTTAAAGGCCAGGTGCTCGAACATATGCGCCAGCCCGCTCTCGCCCGAAGGGTCGTTCACGTCGCCCGCATCGACGAAGGTGGAGTAGCTGAAGACCGGCGCCTCCGGCCGCTCGCAAATGATGAGCGTCAGCCCGTTGGGCAGGACTTTGGTTGTAATTCTCTGTTCGAAATTCTTCAGGTCCTGCGCCTGGGCAACCGCGAAGGCTGCCGCCATCAGCGTCAGAACCCAAACGCCTTTCCAAAACCAGGGGGACATTTTGCGTTGCATCCGTTCTCCTTGCCTTGTTTGTTCTATGGGCGCCGAACCGCGCACCCCGCACTCTTCCAAGCTATTGCCCGCGACCGGGCAGGGTCAAACGGGCGTAATACATCCTTGACCGTGTGCCGCTCTGTTCCGTATCCTTCGATGGATTCCGCAGAACGCGTTTTCTACTCCAACCAGCGCAGGAGAGCACGCATGAATCCGGTTAACTTCGTGCTTCGCGTCATGCAAGCGGCCTTCGTCGTTTCCGTATTGCTCTTTTATTATGTCATCAGCATGATTCATCCCGCGGCACATGCTGTGAATGTTTCGATGCAAAATGCCATTGTGTTGTGCGCAATTGCCTCCGCACTGATGGGATTCATTGTGCAACGCATGATGCTGCGTAACCCAAGCCGGTCTATTCCTGAGAAGCAAAGTTCAATCCTTTTCAGCCGATGGTTTGCAGGACACATCCTCCGATTCGCAACATCGGAATCCGTGGCTTTGTTTGGAGTTGTATTGCACTCTTTAGGCAGTTCATCCGCTCTGGTCAATGCTTTGTTTATCAGCAGCCTGCTTTTGTTGTTGATCTGGCAGCCGGGAACATGCCCGCCGGAAAATTAGTTATGAATCTTAGTGCGTTGAGATTGACGGCGAAAATATTTTGCACTCGAAGCGAATTAGGACGATGATAGATATGGATTTATGTATAGCGTGCTGGCTTTAGTCCCTGAGGGAATGCATTTCCTATGACCCGTGCCGGTCGCAAAAACGTCGCTTGCTTGCTGGGCGTTCTGCTCTGCGCCTGCTCCCTGCTTCCGGCTCAAAAACCGGAGCAAGCGCCCGCGCAACTCAACGTCTCCGGCCAGATCGTCGTCGACGGCCATTCCATTCCCTACCTCATCCGCCATCTGCCGGTCAGCTCATTCCCCGAGCTTCCCGCCGAACTCGTCACCCTGCTCAACCGCCGCGGATGCCTCATTCCGCAAACCTACGAAGCCCATCGTCCGGAAAACGTCATCCACGCCAGCCTGGAGCGCCACGGCTCATCCGATTGGGCAGTGCTCTGCTCGGCACAAGGAACCGTCTCGCTGCTGGTCTTCTTTTCCAGTTCTCCAGACAAGCTGTTGGTGCTCTCCGCCGCGCCGGAGACCGAACGTCTTCAAGCTCACGATCCATCCGGCGTTTTAGGTTTCAACTGGGGCATCGACCCCGCCTCGCCCGAGCAGGTTCGCCAGGCCCAGGCTGGCTTGCTGCACCGTCCGGCGCCCGTGGACCACGACGCCCTGGCTGATTCGCTCGTCGACCAGCACACCATCTACCACTTCTATTTGAACAGCGCCTGGATTGTACTGGAAATGCCGGATTAAGTATTTGCCGGGCATTCCACTCTCGCCGCGTTTTTGTTGCGGCTGGAATAACTAGGCGTCCAAGTGATAACTTATCTGGCCAGTAACTAAGGCTAAAGTTACCAGCAGTCGTCATGTAATAACTGTCGCGCAGAAAAGTCATAAGTCTCCTACTATTGCTGTCGCAATTCGAGACACTTGGTTACTGATACCCGCACAAATGAGATATTCCCAATTTGTGTAATTCAAACGACACTTAGTTAGAGATGGCTAACATAACCAAACAGGACAGCCCGGCTTTGGTAACCATGCGGAAGACTACTGCGCGTTAACTGGCCATTCCGGAGATATTCTCTTTCGTTCCCTATTGCGAGCGATCGATTTCTCCACCTCTTGTGCGGAGTTGTCATGAGCCGAAGGATCGCTTGCGTATCTCTTTTGTTTGTCTTTGCCGTTTATCCCGCACTCTTGCATGCGCAGTCGCGGCAGCAGATTGCGCGTGTTGACTCCGCGGTGGATGCGGCCGTCTACGCGAACGCCATGGATGGTTCTGCTCCGCCCAAGGTTGCTATTCCCAAAGTCTCTACCACGCTGCGCGTGGTTGCCTCTGCTCCGGAAATGCTGGATGCCTTGACGCCGACCACCAATGTCACGCAAGCCGAGATTCTTTCCTCGGCGGGAACCTACGGAGACTTCAGCCGTTATTTGCAAGTGATGCCGGGCGTGGTGTGGGTATCCGACCTGAGCAACGATGTGCTGGTGCGCGGCGGACATCCCACGGAGAACCTCTTCGTCGTCGATGGCGTCGAAGTGCCGAACATCAACCACTTCTCGCTCTCCGGATCCAACGGCGGATTCACTTCCATGATCGATTCCACGGCCGTCGGCAGCATGAACATGAGGGACGATATCTACGATGCGGCCTACTCCAGCCGCCTATCCTCATTGATTGAGATCCATACCCGCGAGTTAGGAGAAGCGAGCCAGGCGGGCAATCTCTCCGCGGGCATTGCGGGCGCGGGCGGACTTTACCAGCGCGCTCTGGCCAACAGGGGCACCTTGCTGCTTTCTGCGCACCGCAGCATCCTCAATCTGGTCACCAACGACATCGGCATCAATGGCGTTCCCACTTATAGCAACGGCATAGCGCGCCTGGAGCTGAATCCCACCGACCGGGACACGCTCTCAGTCCTCAGCCTGAGCGGCTCCGACACCATCAATATGACGCCCTGCCCTTCGCCTGGGGCAACCAGCATCTATCAAACCCAGTATTCCGGCTGGCGTACCACCGAGGCTCTGGGATGGAGGCATAACTACACTCCACGAGTTACCGCTAATCTTATAGCCAGCTCTTCACTTACCAAGCAGAACATCGGCCAGCAGCAACAAATCGGCGAAGTGATTGACAGCAGCGGTAACTGCCATACGGTAACTCTGCTGCCGGCTTACAGCGAAGATTCGCGCACTGGGTTGTCGGCATTAAGTTATGAGTTAAGAGCCGACGTGCGCGGGTGGCTGTTATCTGCCGGCGCCAGCGGCAAACTGACAACCCCTGATGATTCTGTAACTCAGCCTAACGGCCAGTTATCCCCTTTCAGCGCCGACACAACACGCTCCGACGCCGTCACCTTTCAGCGCAAGTTTTCCACCGGTCAAACCGCAGGCTTTGTTGGCGCGGAAGGCGACCTGGGCAAGCGCTGGAAGTTATTGGCCGGTTTGCGCGCCGAGAGCTTCGCCATCACCGGCAGCTATGCCCTGGATCCACGCCTTTCGGTTGCCTACCGGATCAACAGCCGCCAGATGCTCCACGGATCCATGAGTATTTCCTCGCAGTTGCCCCCCATCATGGACATGATCAGCTACCCCGGCAATCGCAGCCTGCAACCTATTCAGGTCCGGCAAGGTGTGCTGGGCATGAGGCTTTGGCAGGCGAACTGGGGCACTCTGGACGCCGAGGCCTATCAGAAGAGTTACCGCCGCGAAGCGGTCTCCACCGAATATCCGGCTCTGATGTTATCCAACATGGTCGACACGCTCGGCCAGGGATTTGTCTGGCTGCCTTTAACCAGCTCCGGAACGGCCCAGTCTCGCGGCCTGGAGATGGCCTTGCGCGCGCACTGGCGCAGCCGGACGCAGTTGCTGCTCTCCGCCGTTCGCTCCCAAACCTCCTACCGCGCTCTCGACGGCATTCGCCGACCCAGCAACTTCGACACCCCCATGGCGGCAACGGCGCTGGGCAACCTCCGCCTGTGGAAGGGAATTCAACTCGACCTGCGCGATTCGGCCTCCAGCGGACGCCCTTACACGCCCTTCGACGTAACCGACTCGCTCGCGCAGAGCCGCGGCATCTACGATCTCACCCGCATCAACGCCCTGCGCGGCCCGCTCTACAACCGCCTGGATGTGGAGGTGGAACGTCGCTTCCGTGTGCCAAAGGGCGTCTTCGACCTCCACGCCGGCGCGGAAAACATCCTCAATCGCGGCAACCTGATGGGCTACGTCTGGCTCAATGACTGCCAGGTCGCGTGGGGCGGCTGCGGCAACAGCAGCGGCCTGCCCATCACCAAGGCCGACCAGATGGGCCGCTATCCGGTCTTCAGCCTGCGATATGAGTTTTAGAGCATTTTTACTGATGGTGTAAGGATGCTCCGTGCCCCATCCATTTCACGTTCTTTATGAAATGGGTGGGAAACCACGAAACCCAACCTACAGGAACTGTGAAAATGCGCTAGTCCTACCCGCGCTCTGGGCGCCCCACCCGATTGTCATTCTGAGCGAGCGCAGCGAGTCGAAGAACCTGCGGTTGATCTTTGCGGCTAGGGTGGGATAGCACGATGCCGACATTACAGGAACGCACCCCACGCTGTTATCCTCGAAACGTGATCCATCCCTCAAGACTCAAGGGATTTTCTTCCATGGCCCTGCTTCTGGCCGTGGCTCTCTCCGCCTGCCACCGCGAAGAGCAGGCCGTGGCCAACGTCGGCCAGGACGCGGTCAACGCCGAGCGCCAGGCCCAGGCCGAAGCCGCCCTCCGCGACCAGCAGCGCGCCGCCCTCGCCCTGATCCCCTTGCCCACCAAGAGCATGTATGTGGATGTTCATGAGCCGGGCGCGTGGGTCAATCCCTTTCTCACCGTCGATGCCGATACCCTCAACCTGCGCATCACCCAGGCTGACGCCAACCCCAGCGCCGTGGGAAAGGGAACCATGCTCCGCCCCCGTGCCGCCCGCCGTCAGGAGATCGTGTTGCGTCCCGCCGACCTGGCCAAGGCCCTGGTCGCTCTGCCCCCTGGCGCATGGCGCTATGGCCGTGTCATCGCCGTCGCCGAGTCGCCCCTGGCCAGCCCCAAAGACCTCCCCAAAATCCGCCGCAACATCGAAGCCGTTATCCGGCAACTCAACGACCTGGGCCTCGTCGTCGATGAGTGGCCCACGCGGTAATTCCTTCTCGCGTGATCGTTCCCGGGCAACTACACTTTTGCAGCAACACGCCTGCGGTTGAGGGCGAGGAGCACAACGGCGGCAGCGACACAAAGCCAGCCCAGAAGATTGCCGATGCGTGTGTAGAGTGTCGGCACAGGGTTGGCTACGGTCACTCTTGCCAGCAAAGTACTGCCGGGCAGGCCGCTACTTGGTCGCTCTGCCAAAATCCGCCCATAGGCATCGCTCGCGGTAAGCAAACCTTCGCGGGATGCGCGGACAACGCTATATCCATTCTCAATGCCGCGCACCACTGTGGTGCGAGCTTCCATCCAGCCATCTAAATAGTCGAAGTCCCAGGCGGGCACCAGCATGACCGCCGCGTGCCGCTGTCCATATTCGCGTCCCAGCGCGGCAAAATGCATATCTTTGCAAATGGCCAGGCCGTAATCGTATCCGCCAATGGTCTGCACGGAGTACTCCGTCCCGGAAATATATCTGTCGCGGCGCTCCGGCGGAGCCATGTGATGCTTCTGGTAGCTCGTGGCGAGCGCGCCCTCCGGCGTAAATAGCCACGCCCAATTCGTCGGGTTCTTGCCATCGTCGATTCCCACGCTCACTTCCAGCCAGACGTGGTTTTGCCTGGCCACGTCGCTGAAATGCTGTTGCCACTGCACCGCCGACTGCGGAGTGAGCATCGCGATTTTTTCGGGGAGAACAATGACATGCGCGCCCTGCGCGGCTAGCTCGGCAACGCGCCGGTCATATTCCTGGAGAATATTCACGGCATACGCTGCCGATGCTTTGAGCCCTATTGGATCATCGATGGAGACAATTCCAAAAGTGGTCTCCGCGCCGCTCACAGGACTCCGCAATCGGACGTAACCATAAATGATCGATGAGCCGAGCAGCAGCGCCGTGATTGCATAAGCAATCCAGCAATGACGCAGCGCTCGGCCATAGGCAATTTCCACGGCCAGCGCGGAAGGAACCAGCGCAATCAGGAACAGCAATCCGGCGGCGCCAAACAGAGAAGTGATCTGCAGGATAGGCAGAATATCCCCTTGCGAGTAGGCCAGGCTGCCCCAGTTGCCATCCGGCAGCAGAGCCGCCATCAAGGTATCCACGGCAACCCACAAAACGGGATAAACGAACACCGTCCACCACGCCTGGTAGCGCACCACCACACGGCGCGTAGCCAGGATGAGGAATACCCACAGCAGGGTCTGCATGGCTATGGCTGCGAAGACGAAGGGCAGGCGCATCACCAGGCCGTAATAGTGGAAGTTGCTGCTCGCTCCGATGACTGCGGCGAGCGTGACGCTCCAGCGCGCATCCCGCGGATTGAATCGAATCGCCATCAAAAGCAGCGGCACGGGAGCAATCCACACCAGCCACCAGACAGGCTGCAACCCGACGACAAAACGCAGAAGAATACCCGCAGCCACGGCAGCCGCAATCTTGAATACGAGATGTTGATACCGAAAGCTCATGGATGGGTTTATATCCGAAATGATAAGAAAGCGTCAATGAGTTGCTTCCCTGAGATAAGCACTTAGGCGAGAACGCACGAATCCCAGTCTGCCGCCCGGCTCTCCAACGCGCTACTATTTCAACGTGAGTACTTCACATATCTCCGACCTCATGAACCAGCCTCCGCTGGACCACGAACGCTTTTCCGCCCATCGCGAACTGGAATCGCTGCTCAAGAAATCCCTTCGCGGTGAGGTCCGCTTCGATCTCGGCTCCCGCGCGCTTTATGCGACCGACTCCTCGAACTATCGCCAGCTTCCCGTCGGCGTGATTCTTCCTCGCGACGCCGCCGATGTCGAAGCCGCTCTCGCCGCTTGCCACGCGACCGGAGCCGCCGTTCTGCCGCGCGGAGCTGGCACCAGCCTCGCCGGCCAATGTGTCAACGTCGCCGTGGTCTTCGACTTTTCGCGATGGATGAACAAGCTCTCCTCCATCGATCCCGTTGCACAGCTAGCGCGCGTCGAGCCGGGCATCGTTCTCGACCGACTGCGCGAAGCCGCCGAGGCGCATCACCTCACTTACGGTCCCGATCCCGCGACTCACTCCCGCTGCACGCTCGGCGGCATGATCGGCAACAACAGTTGCGGCGTCCACGGCCTGATGGCCGGCAAGGTGGTGGACAACGTCGAATCGCTGGACCTGATTTTGTACGACGGCACGCGCATGACCGTGGGCCGCACTTCGCCTGCCGAACTCGAAGCCCTGATTCGCAGCGGCGGCCGCATCGGCCAAATCTACGCGGACCTCGCCCAGTTGCGTGACCGTTACGCTTTACTCATCCGCGAAAAATTTCCGAACATTCCCCGCCGCGTCTCTGGCTACAACCTCGACGAGCTGCTCGACGAGAACGGCTTCCACGTGGCCCGCGCGCTGGTTGGCTCGGAGGGCACCTGCGCAACCGTCGTTTCCGCCACGCTCAACCTCGCAGCCAGCCCGCCCTTCCGCGTGCTCACCGCACTGGCCTTTGCCGACGGCTTTCTCGCCGCCGACGTTGTGCCGCGTGCTCTTGAATTTGCCCCTATTGGACTGGAAGGCTTCGACGGCCTGCTCGTCGATTTTATGCGCCGCAAAAAACTCGCGGTAGAAGATGTTGCGCTGCTGCCTGCGGGTAGCGGCTTTCTGCTGGTGGAGATGGGCGCCTGGGATGCGGCAGAGGCGCAGGCCAAGGCGGAAGCGCTGGCCAGCGCCGCGAAGACTTGGCCCGGCGCGCCCAAGGCCCGCATCTACACCGCGCAGGAGGCTGCGCGCGTCTGGTACGTCCGCGAATGCGCGCTGGCCGCGATGGTCTTTGTCCCCGGAGAGCCGGACCGCTGGGAGGGCTGGGAAGATGCCGCCGTGCCGCCGGTCCAACTCGGCGCTTATCTGCGCAAGCTGGTCGCACTGATGCGCGAGTACGGCTACCGCAGCCCGCTCTATGGCCACTACGGGCAGGGCTGCGTCCACCAGCGCATCAACTTCGACTTTCGCACCCGGTACGGGCTGCGCTGTTACCGCGAGTTCATCAGTCGCGCTGCCGATCTTGTCCTCAGCTTCGGCGGCTCGCTCTCGGGCGAACACGGCGACGGGCAGTCTCGCGCGGCGCTGCTGCCCAGGATGTTCGGTCCGGAGCTGATGCAGGCCTTCCACGAGTTCAAGGCCATCTGGGATCCGGACAACCGCATGAATCCCGGCAAGCTGGTGGATGCCGTGCGCGTTTACGACCCCGTGGAAAACCTGCGCCACGGACTACCAGCGGTGGGGCAGCTGTTTTCGGCTGACTCAAAGAAAGAAGAGGCCGGCCTCGAGACCCACTTTGTCTT